>Ga0302046_10000940_pt1 | contig 27884 bp, 27 predicted proteins | sample RVTome_11_FD_200261 | JGI IMG/M metagenome (GOLD analysis project Ga0302046, IMG submission 200261) | Soil microbial communities from uranium-contaminated site in the Upper Colorado River Basin, Wyoming, United States - RVT147D111 (version 2) ... | reverse complement strand
ACCCTGTGATCTGACCGTTGGCATTCGTGCTCCCTGTAGGTTGGGAAATCACGTCTGCTCCACGGTTTGAGTTTAAGGTAACAGTAGCTCCTGAGATGGGGTTGTTATTGAAATCGAGAACGGTGACCGTAATAGTGGATTGTGTGTCCCCATCGGCAGGGATGCTGGTGGGTGCGGCCACAACAGTTGACCTAGTGGGATCGGGATCCCCTACAGTAAAGCTCACTGTAGCCATATTATTAATATTGATTGTTCCATTAACCGTGGCGCTGATAATCGCATCGCCCGCCAGAGTGGAGGAGACAAACCCTGTGATCTGACCGTTGGTATTCGTGGTCCCAACGGGCTGGAAAATATTGTCTGCTCCACGGTTTGAGTTTAAGGTAACAGTAGCTCCTGAGATGGGGTTGCTATTGAAATCGAGAACGGTGACGGTAATGGTGGAGGAGGTATCTCCATCGGCAGGCAGGCTGATGGGTGCGGCCACAACAGTTGACCTAGTGGGATCGGGATCCCCTACAGTAAAGCTCACTGTAGCCATATTATTAATATTGATTGTTCCATTAACCGTGGCGCTGATAACGGCATCGCCAGCCAGAGTGGAGGAGACAAACCCTGTGATCTGACCGTTGGCATCAGTGGCCCCAACGGGCTGGAAAATCGCATCCACATCGGTGCTGCGGTCTGAGTCTAATGTTACCGTAGCTCCTGAGATGGGGTTGTTATTGAAATCCAAAACAGTAACCGTAATAGTGGATTGTGTGTCCCCATCGGCAGGCACGCTGCTGGGTGCCGCCACCACTGTGGAGGTGTTGGGATCAGGTGAGGCAACGGTAAAAGTAACTATTGCGGTATCTACCACATTGACCGCACCGTTAATGGTAGCGCTGATAACGGCATCGCCAGCCAGAGTGGAGGAGACAAACCCTGTGATCTGACCGTTGGCATTCGTGGTCCCTGTGGGTTGGAAAATATTGTCTGTTCCACGGTTTGAGCTTAATGTCACAGTAGCTCCTGAAATGGGGTTGTTATTGAAATCCAAAACAGTAACCGTAATAGTGGATTGTGTGTCCCCATCGGCGGGTACGCTGGTAGGTGAAGCAACCACAGTGGAGGTGTTAGCCTCCGGGATATCGTTATCAACAACCGTATAGGTATGAAGGACTGTGGCCCCGAGTCCGGCGTTCACGGGGTTGGAGAGCGTGACTTCGATGGTTTCATCGGGTTCATTCAAGAGATCATCGACGATGGTGACGGCAATACTCTGAGAGGTAGAGCTCGCTGGAAAGGTGAGTGTACCGGCGGCTAAAGTATAATCGGTTCCTGATCCTAAGGCGGTGCCACCGGTAACTGCATAGTCCACGCTCACCGCCTGACTGCTTGCCACAGACAATGAGACGCTCAGATTGGCAGGCGTAACCGATTCATCTCCGCTGGAGCTGGCCAGATCAAAGGACACTGTGAGGGGGATGGTTGTAAAACTGCTGTTGAAAGAACCATCCGCCTGGTTTCCTGCCAACTGTTTTCCCGAAGTATCCGTAATCCCAGTTGTGAGTTTAATGGTGTAGGTTGTTCCGGGATCAAGTGGGTCAAAGGACGAAAAAAAAGCTAAAAGGCCAGATTCTCCCGGAGTAACTAATCCTGGAACGGTTGATTTTGTAGTTTCGTTTGTTACCGAGAAGGAATTTCCGGAAAGAGTGGTGACCCGGATGGGTTCAGAAAAACGGATTATTCCCCCTTTCAATGCATCGTTTGGATCTACTCCTGTTTCTCCATTGAATGGGATTATCTGATTAACGACAGGGGAAGTTGAATCCATTAACCCAAAATCAAAAAATTCAGTAGAAGCCAATGGGCTTGTCCCATCATTTCCCCCGATGATCAATAATTTCCCATCGGAGAGTAATGTGGCCGTATGCCCGTAACGGGGTGAACTTAATGTATTCATAATCGTTGTAAAGTTTCCGGTATTCGGATCAAAGATCTCTGCCGTATCTGTTACACCGGATGAATTCTCTCCACCTAAAATTAAAACACTCCCATCGGGGAGAAGCGTTGCGGTATGGCCCCTTCGCTCGACCAGCATGCTGTTTCCTATGGGATTAAAGGATCCGGTGGAGGGATCAAAAATCTCGGCAGAGGAAAGAATGGTTGAACCGTTTTGTCCGCCGGTGATGAGCATTTTTCCATCCGGGAGGAGGGTTGAGGTGTGATCAAACCGTGGGCTTGACATGGGTTGTACCGGGGTAATGGTTTCGTTGATTCGGTCAAAAATATCAGCGTTGGAAAAAGTGCCGGAGGCATTTTGGCCTCCCGTGATGAGAAGACTGCCATCTGAAAGAAGTACCGCTCCATGCCCCTGGAGCAGCGAAGCTACGGTAGGGGTGATTAAAGTTGCCTGTCCGTCAGTGAGTCGGATTTTCTCTAAAGTGAGGGTAAGGGTATTAGTTGTATCCCGCCCTGCTATCAGGAGTGTGTCTTGATCGGGCAGGAGCGTTGCAGTATGCTCGGCCCGAGGGGTGGACAAGCCGGTTCCAAAGTCGCTGAACGTCCGCGTGTTTGGATCAAAACGTTGTACTTTGACCGTGGGACCGCTGTTATCCTCACCACCGGTAACCAGGACCTGACCATCCGGGAGAAGTGTTGCAGTGTGACCGGACAGGGGAGACCCTAATGGGTCAACAACATGCAATTCAATGAAGTCCATGGCAGCCCGAAATATGACCACCGCATCACCGATTCCGATTCGGCCGTCCGGGTTGGAAACCACCTGCCCATTGGCATCCACAACCACTTGGCCACTGCCATCAACAAGGAGAGGGGCCACGTCACCATCCTGCAATTCCTGGAGAGTGGGCGGCGGCTCGAGTCCTACGACCATGCGAAGCCCTATTAAGGCGTCTCCCATATCTACTATTCCATTTGGGGCGCCTCGAGGGGCAATATCTCCAACCAACCCATAAGAGATTTTCGGCAGGCAAACCATCGATGTCAGAATAAAAAAGAGAAAAGGAAGTACTGCTTTCTTTTGAGTTATGGGGTTCATCTTTTTCCCACTTGGAAAATTAAGGACCGGCGGTTACTGACATTAGCACTTGATCTGTTTGAACTGTCCGTCCGGAGAGATCTTTTACGTCAAGCGCTGACATTTGAAAGGCTTCCGTATCCGGGGCACCGGAACCAATGACCTGAAAAGTCAAGGTCATTACCGTTCCGGGACTGAACCCATCGGCTTTGATTAAGCCTATTTTTACCCACCCTTTTTCAGGTTTTGAGTTCGGCATCACCATCGCTCCAGAAGCCGAACCGGCGGCAGTGACGCTCTCAAATGTAACTATTTGATTGTTATATTCGATGATGAAAGAGACTGCGCCCATCACAGGTGGGCCGAAAAGCTCGATGGTGAGAATGATGCGTGAAAGAGGGGCTGCCTGAGAATTTCGAGAAGAGGGGTCCCCCATTGGGGAAAACGTTAAGGTAAAAATAAATAGGGGCAAAAGGAAAAAAAGATTCCATCGGGGAGGGATGTGGGGTTTTAATTTCATTTTTTGATTTTGACCTTATTGATTTGTGACAGAAACGCTTGTACCCACTTGGGAAGTAATATCCTGCCCATTAATATCGGTGACTTTAAGAGAAGTAATAGGATATGTTCCCCCAGAGGGGATTCCCGTCCCGTTATTATCAAAATTTAATTCCAGAAAATCTCCCGCGGGGGACCCTTGAGGAGCAATAATTCCGATAGTGACCTGATTCCCATCAATTTTAACTCCATTGGCTGTGTCCAAGGACCAAATTCCTAGCGGAGAAGCTCCTGAAAAAGACACCAAAGTTTCATCGTAATCAATTGATAACAAAACACCCCCAATATCGGTCCGTGTGGTCCCAGTGAGTGTTATTGTGACGGTACTTGTTAAAGGGATGGACCGTTCCACTCCGACGGTTTCTGTTGCGCCAACCTTAAATACATTGAAATCTCCCCCTGCATTACTTGTTTTCTGAATAAAATCATCAAAACCGTTGACGCTGTCCAGGCCATTTAAACTAAGGAAGACATCTACTCCCGTGCTTGGGGGAAGAAGATTTGCAAGGTCTGGAGGAAGAGTGGGAAGGGTTAGGGTTGTTGTGGAATGCGGGTCTAAAACGAGTTCCCAATTGTTGTCGCTATTCGCTGCTTCCCAAAGAAAATTTACCAGAGCAAGATCAAGTTTACCAAGGTCCGCTCCTGACTGGCTCCAGGAGATTACATTTTCACTTAGATCTCTGGACAGGGTATCAATGGAAAGGTCGGGAAGGTTAAAATTGAAATTTGTTGGGGCAGTGGAGGAAATTTGACTCAAAGTCTTCGAAGACAGTGTCGGGGTTTCGAATGTCCCGACACGAAATTCAAAACCCTCCGCACCAGAAATCTCACACAATTCAAAACCTCCTTCAGTGATGGGATTTGAAATTGATGTCTGAAATTGGCGAAAGACAACCCCTTTTCTAAAGATGTTAATGTCCAATGGAATTACAGGCTCGGAAGCATCGAAGGGGATAAAAATCGGATTATCGGGGGTGGAAAAAGATTGGAAGGTATTTATGGGATCGGGATCCAGGTCAACCAAAGACCCGCACCCAAGAATTCCCCCCGTTCGATCAATGGCTTTTCCAATTAAACTATACTTTAGATCTGACTGAATTTGATCAATTTCAAATCCCGGAAAACTTGCCACCGTATTGCTTGGGAATGAGAATTCATTTTGAAAGCCTCCTGTGAATAGCTCAGCAAAGCCTGTTCCTGTTGGAAGATTTGTCAGATTTACGTCTACTGTCAAAAGCGGAGGAAGATTAAAATCAAAGGTATTAATCATTAGGGTGTAAGATCCGGAACGAACATTCATAAAAGTAAAGAGATCATTGAAGTCGATTTCCAGTGAGGTGGAACCTTGGTTAAGGATGGAAAACGAAATTCTCGTGGTTCCAATTTCACCGAAATCAGCAATTCCACTGGCATTTGTGGTTGAGTCTTCGATGAGATTTCCAGTAACCGGATCATTGAGGAATACTCTTATATTGGGAGCAGGTACCGGACCGGAAAGACCGGATTTAAGAAGCGTCAGGATAAAGTTGGTTGGGGAGACATCTGTAACAAAAATGGTGACCGGGGTTAGGACGTTGGGAATTAGGTCAACCGGATCACTTTGCCCTTGAAATAAAACATTTCCATTTGAATCCAGTCCACGAGCAATAAAAATTCGTTGGTCGCCTGAGGGAACGACTACATCCAAGGTAACAATTTGCCCTGGCGTTACATCGGCCGTTGCAGTTTTTACTATGTTTCCAACGGAATCCCTTAGGTCCAGTAATAGTCCGCTTAGATTGGTTACCTGGAGGCTGACAGAAGAAACTGAATTTGGCGCGGGAGCAAAGGATTGAGATTTTTCTGATGCTAAGGAGGGTAGGTTTTTGGACGGAATTTTTAGGGAAACGTTCACGGGAGTGGTATTTCCTGATTCTGGTCCCCCAGAACCACAAGCGGTTAAAAAGAGAAAAATCAGCAGATATATTGGAACTGATCTTTGAGACAACCGAAGCATCATTTTAACAACCTTTTCTTTTTAAAAAAAATCCCATCAAAAAATTTCCAGCTTTATGGAAAATCCACCGTGACCGTTACATGGGTATCACCTCCCCCGCCTCCCTCAGTTGGCACTTGTGGTATAGGGGGGGTGGGTGGAATCCCTGTTTCTTCACCCTCCACCGGACCTGAAAAATCCGAATCTTCAAAATCTCCCTCTTGCAACAACGCCTGTTGGGTTCCTCCTCTTTGTCCGGGCAGAGAGGTCACCGTTTCCATGGAAACGTCAGATCCCGGAGCTTCCGTTCCCTTGGGTATTTCCTGGGCGACCTGATCTTTGATTTCTGTTTTTACAAGTAAATTTCCTAATAGCTTTAAATCAATGGGAGCCGCTGGAGTGGGGGATTTTCCCTCTTCCACCATTGTGTATTGATTTTCGCCGAGCAAAACAGATCCCTTTATTTTTGAATTTTCGTTTTTAGCTTCGACCAAGCCCTTTGACCCAATATTGACAATCCCGGTTAAACCTTTTTCGTTTAACCCTTTTTTATCTTTTTCGTTCCAAACGATAAAATAGGTTCCCCGGGCTGCGGCCACTGCAGTGGGGGTATGGATCTCAAACCTTGAATCGGGACCTCCGAAGAATTTTCCAACCAGAGCCCTGACGGATCCGCTGACCAAATTTAAAACCGTACTTCGCTTTCCTTGGTCTGGATCAAAGATGTTTTCGTTGATTTCCAGACGAGAATTCTCCCCCAGTGTTAAAATGCTGTCATCCTCAAAAAGCAGTTTCAGTTTGGCTTCTTTTTTGGTTTCATAAAGGTCCTTAAAAAGCACCGAACCTCCTAATTTCACCAATTCAATATTCAATTGCCCGGGGTGAATGACATGGGCCTCCCGTTGGACTGCGGTCACGTTTCCAATCATTCCAGAGGATTGACCCTTGGCATCTCCACAAAAAGCCGTGACAATCAATGAACCGATAAATATGAGAAAAATACCTTTTAATTTCATCTGTTCCCCTTTTCCCTAAAAGGCCCCTGAAAAAATAACCGAGACAATATGGCGGTCATAATCAAATACCGGAAGATTTGAATCGTTTTTATCATAGATATATTGGACCGTAGCGGTAACCCATTTCCCCAGGGTTTTGGCGAGATTGGCATTATAGGTCTGAATTTTGTCTTCCCTTTCGGATTGGGTGGGAGATGAGGAGTTGGGGTGTTTATAATCCTGATGGGTATAATCGATTCCCATATCAAAAGTCAGTCCATTGAAAGGAGGTAAACGAAGTGCCCCAAAAAACTTATGTCCCTGATAATCCCAATCATCCTGGGTAGGGGAATCCCCAGTGAGTTCGCGATCGTAGGTGTAGCCCATCCGAATCCGTCCGGTTTTAGCAAATCCCACTGATTGGGTGATACTCGCAAGATGATTGTTTCCATCCCGATCCGAGTTTGTGGAAAAGGAAGATGTATTTTTAAAGTCCTTGGAGGAAAAACCATAAGAGAGGTAGGTTTTTAATCTTGGGGTTTCTTTTATGGTCAGGAGCGGTTTGATGGTATGAGACAAAAGAAAAGAATCCCCATCTACCAATGCAAAATTAAATTTATAGGGGATTCTCAACTGCCATCTTTTCTGATGGTACTGGACAAATGCCGATCCCCCATGGTTTTGGACATTAAATGCATTGAGTTCCGTGTGAAAGCTTTGGTAAAAATCATAACTTGCTCCTCCGGACCATTGAGACCTTTCAAAGATTCGGTAACCCCCCCGTCCAAATATCACAAACCGGTGATCGTGCTGTTGAGAAATTCCTGTAGGAAGGGGGGATCCTCCGGGAAGTAAAACCACATTGCTGTCGTATTGGTAGGCTGTGCTTAAGGTGACATCCCAGGGTTTTGCTTTCTTTTTATGTGGTTCTAAGTTTTTCAAAAATTCTTGGGCGGATCGAGCGACCTCTGAGGCAGGGTCAATCCTGACTACTTCCTGGAGTTCATCCCTGGCTTCCTCCACTAAACCGCGGTGATAAAAACCTACTCCTGCGTAATAATGGGCGGTTAGTCCTAGATCCGGAGCAAGGACTGCGGCCCGCAGAAATTTAGGAGAAGACCGCTCATAATCTCCTCTATGGTGGTAAGTAAGACCTTGGTAATAGGGAATAAGGGGGTTACCCGGGTCTTCTTTTTCGGCTTGCTGTAAATTTTGAAGCGCATCTGGATATTTTTTTAATTCGTATTCCACTATTCCCAAATTAAAATGAGCCCGCCCATATGAAGGGTCCAGCTTCAGCACCTTCTTTAAGTTGGTTTCAGCTTCTTGGTTTCTTCCCGCTTTGTTCAAGGCCACCCCAAGATAGTAGGTTGCGTCGAGGTCATTGGTTTTTTCCCTTAAAGCTTCAGTGAGATCTTGAATCGCTTGGGAGTATTTTTTTTGATTAAGGGCCGAAACCCCTTTAGAAAGGTAAAGGTCATAGCCCAATAAAGGGGGAGCGGCTTGATTTTCCTGGGCATGAGAACTCAGGGGGGTAAATATGATCGAACCGAAAAGAACAATAAGAGAGGAGAGACTTCGCAGGGAATTCATAAGCAGGTTTCGGTAAACGGTTTGGGCAATTATCTTTAAGATATTTTCAGCGCAAGCCAAAATACGCCTGAATCCTACCCTTGTAAAGTAAATTGAATCAATCCCTTCTTTTGGCGGGTGAATACAAAAGAAAAGATGGTTGTGTTTCCTTTCAGATAAACTACCCTTATTTTTTAAACAGTTATTATAGCTTAAGATATTCTTTTCCCATGTTTGCTCCTCTCAAGAAAGTGAATTTATGTGGGGGGGGTCCAGGGATCTAAATTGATTCTCCTCCAATTTTGATTTTAAATTCAAAGCAATTTAAATTCCCTTTTTTTATAAAAAGGAAAAAAAAGTATAACTTATTGTTTTTAATATGGATTGCCCTTAAACGGTCAGGGGAGATTTACACCAGGAATTTAGTTTTTATGAAAGAAATGTCAGAGAAAAGAGAAAAAAGTCATTATTTCAGGAAAAAATGTGTTGATGATAAATTGGAATCTCAGACTGGGATGGGGATAGGGTGAAAAGCTAGTTTGAGTGATTATCTAGCTACCCGGAATTTTTTTTCCACATAAATGGGTTTAAAAAAACATAGAAATTAACGGGTGGGTATTTTTTGTAAGGACGATGGTTAAGAAATTTATTTTTACGGTCTCTTTGGTTTTTGGAAACTAATTTTTACCCCTTCTCTTCCTATTGCCTCCTGGAGAAAAAAGAGTTTTGCTTTTCAAGAAGGACCATTTCCACGCGACGGTTACGTGCCCTGTTTTGGGGGCTATTATTTGGAACGATGGGGCGGGTATCCGCATATCCTGCTATGAAAAAACGCTCGGGATTTAAATCTCCTTTTTGAAGCAGGTAGTTCAAAACGGTGACCGCCCTTTCCAGGGAAAGTTCCCAGTTGGAATTATTACTGGGATGTTCTGTTCCCAGGCTATTGGAATGTCCTTCGATTCTGACCTGGTTAGGAATTTGTTGAAGCAGTTGTGTCAGTTCGTCTAACAAAGGGTAACCCTGGGATTGGATTTTGGAGTTCCCCGAACTGAATAATACGGAATCGGGTAGTCGAATGACAATTCCCCGCAAATCGGTTGAGACTTGAAAGATTCTTTTTCCTCCCTTACTGTACAGTAGTTTTTTGATCTGGCTGGGAGACAAGGTGGGGGGTCTTACCTTGATAAATTTTTCAATGATTTCCGGTTCTGAAACCGGGTTCCCCGCGCCAAGCTCTTGGGTCGAAATTCCCCCCTCCCTAAAGTGTCCGAGAACTTCCTGTAATTTCCCCTTGTCCATGGATTTCATAGAGAAAAGAAGAGCGAAAAATGTGAGGAGAAGGGTGAGAAGGTCGGCAAAGGTGTTCATCCATGCATTGGGATCAAATTTTTCCTCCCCGCCTTTATCCTTTTTAGCCATTGGCTGAACCAGCTCCGACGATGATGATGTTGACCCGGCGGTTTTTTCCTCGGTTTTCCGATGAATCATTAGGAAAGAAGGGCTGATACTCACCATAGCCAACGGCGGTTAACCGTTCCGGGGTGATGGAATATTCCTCCAAGAAAAAACGCAATACGGAAGTGGCACGTGCAGCGGAGAGTTCCCAATTGGATGGGAATTCTTTGGTTGAAATGGGTCGATTATCCGTGTGTCCTTCAATGATTAAGGGCCAAAAAGATTTCTTAAGAACGGGGCCAATTTTTTTAAGAAATTGTTTTGCCTGGCTGTGAAGCTGGCCCTTTCCGGGAGGGAACAAAACATCATCCGAGAGATGAATAACCAAATCATTTCCACGATTAATTATTTCCACATCTTTTGGCAGTTTCTCTTCTCGGAGAATTTCTTCTATGAGTTTTCTGAATATTGTTCTACTTTTGCCCGGTATACTGATCGGACCTCCGGGGGCGGAAAGATCCTTCCCTGGTGTGATCTGTAAACCACCCGGAAGAATGCTAAAGGTTCCCATCAGAGAACTTAACGCCTTTTTGGTCTTGATGACGCTTTCAGTGGCTATGGAGTTGATGTAAACAAAAAAGACCAAAAGAATAAGGTTCAGGGCCACCATCATGACCCGAATATCACCCACCGGACCTTCTTCTTCATTTTTTTTCTTTTTGGCCTATAGGGGGGAGGGTTTATCCAGAACCTTTCCGGCTTTTTGGAGGGATAAAAGATTGTAACTTTTGTTCCATAATGCGGGGGTTTTCTCCTGAAGCAATGGAGATGACCCCTTCCATGATCAGTTCTTTGACTAACATTTCTTCTTTGCTTCGTGTTTTCAGCTTTCCTGCGATGGGAAGAAAAATGAGGTTGGCCACCAGGGTCCCGTAAAATGTGGTGAGGAGAGCAACCGCCATTGAGGGTCCGATCTGACTAGGGTCTTCAAGGTTTTGGAGCATTTGCACCAACCCGATCAATGTTCCGATCATACCCAAAGCCGGAGCAAAGGTTCCGATGGTGACAAAAACTTCCGCCCCCAATCTGTGCCGGTCCGAAGAGTATTCAATATCTTTTTCCAAAACGTTTCGAACTGAATTAATTTCTATACCATCCACAACCAGTTGCAACCCTTTTGCGAAATATTGATCCCCGACCTCCTTGATGGAGGATTCCAGAGCCAATATCCCTCCTTTTCTGGCTTTACCGGAAAGGTCCACCAGGGTTTTAATGAGGGCCATAGGGGGCTTTAGTTTATTAAAGAAAGCATTTTTTGCGACGATGACTACCCCACATCCTTCAGGGGATAATTGATGAGTGTAGCTCCGATGGTTCCTCCGATGACGATGAGAAGGGAAGGGCGTTCCAAAAAATCATCAGGCTCCCCCCTGAGAGAATTCCAAACATAATTAGAAAGGTGGCTGAAAACAATCCGATAACGGTTGCCAAATCCATTTAGTTTTTCCTTTTAAAATTTATTTATCGAAGTTTTTCCCGTTGTAATTCCATTTGCCGATTTAGAACATAACGGATAATCATTTCCCGGTCTGATTCCTTGATGGTTTCGAATTCCATTCCAACTTCAAATTCAGGGGTTGAGTCCGCATTTCCCTTCCTTGGGACACATCGAATCACCTCACCTGTAATTCTCATTTCACTATAGGGGATAATGGGAAGAATGAGTTGAATTTCAAGTTTGGTTTTAGAGGAATATGATTCTTTTGTTAAACATTTCATCCCGGTGGCGCTTAGGTTTTCAATAAATGCGGACCGAGAGAAAACCGCGGTTTCCTGTTCACTGTTTAAAATTTTAATAATAAAGTTCAATTTCCAATCGATACATTGGAGCAGTTCCAGTAATTTTGGATCCATGTCGTCACGGGACCGCAACCCATTTTCTCAAAAATCGGGGCTGGGAATACAAAACTTCTGAAAGAAGTTTTTCTCTTTTTTCTCGAATTCTTCTGTGGGGGCAAAATTCAGGACCCGGTAGAGAACAGATAGTTCTACCGGGACGCGAACAAACCCTCTCCGATTTTCAGCGTTTTCCATTTACAGGATTTCCTTTCAATCCAAATTAAAAAAACAGGGGTTTGTGGCAAAAAAATTGATTTAAAAACAAGGGGTAAAGAAACGAAGCAACAGGGATGCCCCATTTTCCTTACACTTTAATGGTTTGGCTGGCCCCCTTAACAAGACACAATTACCCTTATTCAAGTTAATGGTAGAAACTTTAGTCTGGGGAAGGGCCCTCGGGAAGGAGGGAAAGGTGATTGTTTTTAAATCGTAAATGGGTGATTCTCTTGATTAAAAAAAGGGAGGTTTTACAACCCAGAATTTAACTGTTGGGTGGGGAAGATTGAAGTTCTGGCCTAATGTCTTCGGGTGAAACAATTAACCTGCTTCCCCTCACCGTGGTAACAATAATCGACCTTCCGGAAGGGATTGCTTCTTTACCGGTCCCAATCTCAGCCTGCCATAATTCCCCCCGAACTTCTACATAACCTTTGGGATTTAAAATTTCTTTTGCTATCCCGCGCTGTCCTATTAAATGTTCTATAACGGTTTTGGTATTCATTTCATAACCGATTCTGACCAGGGGATAAATAATAAAGTCTTTCGCTACCCAAACTGCAAATATCCCCAATGCCCATTGTGCGGGAACCCAAGTCAATCGCCATCCCCAAAACAGAAGGATCGCGGCAACAATCCACCCGGGAATTTGAATCAGAAAATATTTGGTGATCGTTTTTAATTCCATATTTTTGGAAAAGAGAGGTGGTGTCGCCTGAATGGCCCTATCTTAGCAAAAATGTTGGGAAAAAATCACTTCCTTCTTTTTGAAAAGTTTCATTATGAGGTGTTAATAAAAAATACTGGTTATGGATTTTTTTAATGAAACCTAGGCACTTAAATACCCTTAAGGGATATTAGGGTTCCACAACAGCGGATTTAATTGTCATGTTTTTAAGCAAAAACGGGAATGGAAATAAAATTTCCCATGGAAAAGAATTGATAAATCAATGGATTAACTATTTTCTCACATCCCTGTGGGTTGTGGTATGTGGTTTGCTCCTTTTTAAGGGAGTAAGGGAATAGCGGAGAATCAATGGAAGAACCTTCATGGAGTTGGACCATGACGAGAGATGGTTCCAGAGAGCGTGAGGGAAAGTGAAAAGGCCGGGCGATGGGGGACATCGCTCGGCCTTTTTTTTTCGTAAAACCAAAGGAGGGCAGCCATGAGAATCTTAGATTCTTTTTGGATCCACGGTTTTATGCCAGTTCAGTTTCTATTGGTTCTGGCAGCTATTTTTATGGTCTTGGTTTTGGGGCAATTTCTCCTAAAAAAAATGGGGAAAGAAATCCCTGTTTTTGGCCAGGGTATTTTAATCTGGTTTGTCACTTTTTTTGTTTTAAAGTTTGTTTTACACCCACCCATTCCATCCAGCCTTCTATACACCTATATGGGACTGGTCACCATAGTGATTTTCCTTTATGTCTCATCTACCGAAATAGGGTGGACCGAATTTAAACAGCCATTTTTTACGATGCTTCAAGGCCAAACCCGGATCAACAAAATCAGCCGTGGAGTGGTGTTTACATTGGTTCCTGTTTTTACTTTTTTCGCCACCTACCAATTTCTAAACCCTGCTATTGAAGAACCCGTGGAATTGAGGGTCAATCATCCAGCGCCTCCAGCAAATATCACCATCCATGGGAAAAAATACAATCTGCAGACGGCGAGAAATCCATTTCGTACCAATGGGCCTCCTCTTTATCCGGATACGGGGATCAAAAACTAGGGCTTAGTTCCAACAGTTGGGCAAATTAAACTGTCATATCCGCCTAAGAACGGCGGGTATGACAGTAATGGATTCCCGCTTAAGGCCTGCGGGAATGACGGTTTTAAGGTCAGGGGTGTTTTCCTTAAAAATGATTTTCTCCCCAGGGGTTTGGGGGAAAGGAGGGCAGATATGACACAGGGATTTTTGGCATTGAGTATTTTATTTGGAGCTGTTTTTGTGATGTTCCTTGGGTTTCAATTTATCCGTGTTCGGATGATTTTGGTGAGCGCTGGGTTTTTCATATTACTGACCGGCGCTTTTGCGAGTTATGCAAACTGGCTTCCCCAGATCCGGGGAGAAGATGATGGGAAACCCGGTGGTGTAGAGGGTTTAAAGGGTAAAACCGTTGAGGAAATTGCGGAAATGGGAAAGGAGATTATTTTTGGGAAAAACCGGGGAATTGGAGAGAGAAGCATCGGTAAAGGGCAATGTCCCCTTTGCCACACATTTAATGCGGGGGATATCGGGGACCGAGCTCCAAATCTTATTGGAATAGCCAAAAGGGCTTTGGAACGGGTTAAGGATCCCCGGTACTTAAAACCCGATTTTGTTCAGTTGGAATCCTTTGCTGGAAGCGGTCGTGCCACTACCGCAACGGAATATATTGCTGAATCTCATGCCTGTCCCTCTTGTTTTGTTGTGGAGGGATTTGGTGTTCCGGGAACAAAGGATAAAGAGAGTCCGATGATGGTGGTTCATAAACCCCCCATTGGGTTGACCATTAATGAACTCATTGCTGTGGACACCTGGTTGTTTTTTAGGGAAGGGTTTGATCCCCCATCGGTTGCTGAAATTCAGGCCGCTTACGAAAAGTTTATTCCCCCTCCTGAACGCCCAAAGGATGGGGCGGATGGGGTGGCTGTCAAAACCCGGTTTAACCCGGATCAGATTGCACATGACTCCGATTCCACCCTGGATATGATCGAACGCATGGGATGTGCGGGTTGTCATAGAATTCCAACGGTCGATTTTGCAAAGATCGGTGTGGTGGGTCCGTTGCTTATTGAAGGAGAGAACGCTGCCCGGCGAATTGTTTCCCCAGAATACCAGGAAGCGATTCAAAAAGGTACCGCACATGCCAGGAACCCCAGAGAATATGTCATTGAATCCATCATGAACCCCAGTTCTTTTATCGTACCGGGCTTCCCTGCTCAAAAGGGAGGGAAAAGTCTGATGCCGGATCATTTTTCAAAAAGGTTTACCTATTCCGCGGCAGAAAAATTGGCCGATTTTTTGTTGTCATTGGATAAGGAGACTGCCATTCAACAGGGAGTGGATCGGCTTCCCAATGAAAAGGAGGGAACCCTTTTTCCGGAAAAAGAAATGAAGGATCGTGTTTCCGGAACACCGGATAAAAGTGGGTCACCAGGTCCGGCTTAGGATTTTCCCCGGTTGGGAAAAATAGGACCGGTAGGGGGAATAGGAAAGGGTTTGAAAACCTTGGGGTTTATCTGAAAGATTGATTCAAGATTTTCACCCTTTCCTTTATCCTTCTATGTCCTGATTTTGAAAATAAATCGCCTTTCCAGATTTCCCTAAGAATTTTAATACGCCCATCCCTTGTTTAATTAATTTAAAAATTTAAAAAAAAATCCCTCAATTTCCTCTGATAACCTTTATTATTTTTTAATCATTTTTGGAAATCATCCTAAAATATGTTTTTGGGCCAGCACAACGATTAACATTTGTTATTTTTTTTGGGGAAGGCATGTATGGTATGATTTTAAAAATATTGCTCAAAACGGTTTCCGGTTTATTTCTTTAGGTTAAAGGAAAATCTTTATTTCAATGAATTTAATTAATCTTAACATCTGGGGAGGTATCCTATTTTCCCCTTTGATGGATTTCTTCCACTCCCAAAAAAGTAGGATTGACATTTTCTGCCTTCAGGAGGTTTGGGATCATCGCCTTGCTTCCGAGGAGGGATTAAAAAAAGCCCCTCGAGGAACGAGGGTGGATATTCTTTCTCACCTGATTGACTCCTTAGCTGGGTTTCAGGTGTTTTTTGCCCCTGCCCAGGATAATGCCGAAGGGGTGGCTTTTTTTGTAAAAAATGGGATTAAGATAGACCACCAAGGAGATGTTTTTGTTTTCCGTTCAAGAGATTCCATGGTGGAAAATGATGGAAAAACGCTAGGAAGGAATTTACAGTTCATTCAATTTAAAAAAGGGGGAGAAGCATACACCGTTTGCCATTTCCATGGACTTTGGACCGGGGATGGAAAGGGGGATACGCCATCCAGGATTGACCAATCCAAAAAAATCAAATCGTTTTTAAAAAGCGTTCAGGGTTCCAAGAAAATTCTTTGCGGGGATTTTAATTTGCTTCCGGAGACCCAAAGCATCAAGATCTTAGAAGACGGTATGAGAAATTTAATCAAGGAATATGGGATAAGGTCTACAAGAAATGATTATTACCAAAAAAAAGATCCCTATGCGGATTATGTTTTTGTTTCCGGTGAGGTGAATGTAAAATCATTTCGGACTTTACCCGTTGCTGTTTCCGATCATCTTCCTCTTTATTTAGAATTTTTCTGATCCACCGTTAACAGCGGAAATATATTAGAAAAATTTTAAAGGTGAAGCCTTCTGATCTCTTCCCCATTGGGGATTTTATTGACCTTCCCCTAAAAGGCTGGTATTATGAACTTGGTGTTGTTTTTTAAGAACTCTCAACCTCAGGGTAGTTTTCCTGCCATCGATATTTTTATTCCGTTTCCTTATGGTCCTATTCTCCCTTTTTAAGGGAAAAACTGTTGAAAGAACCTACCCCGTAACCTTCCTTATTTGGGGTATTTTTTTTCTGTTTCTAGTTTCTTGTTCAATAGGGAAAAACGGGGAAAATTCCCAGGATACTATGGAAGGAGCCATTACGGGTGGTTCCCTTTCGGGCCCTTTAGATGAGAAGGGTGATTCAACATTTGAAGAGGTGGATTTAAGTGGCCAATGGGAAATTCAGGAAGAGGAGCGGACTTACCTCGCCACTTTGGATCGCAATGGAAATGGTAGCTACACTTGGCAAAATGGTCGGATTATGACTACCGGTTTTTCCGATCGTTTATGGAAAGGAACTTGGCATCAAACCGGGAATGATCGAGAAGGGGGTTTCGAGATTTTATTATCAGAGGACGGGGTTGAGGCTGAAGGGGTCTGGTGGTACACCCGTGTGGGGATCCAATACAATATTCCCCCCAAGGAGTGGGGTGGCAGTTTTATTTGGTCTCGTACCCATTTCAAATCAGCCACCTCAGAGGGGTGTTGTGAGGAAACCGTTTCCCATCCATCCACGAGATTAATTCAGGGAAACCATGGTCAGGAGGACCAATGAAAAATTTATTCTTAATCGCAATCTTTATCTTTGCCTGGAACGGCCATGCCTTCGGGGCAGCCCAACATGACAATTCCGTTCCGACTTTAAATAAGAAAGCCAAAACCAAGGTTACCACCCAGGGAGACTTGGTAACGGTCACCTTTGGGCCCATTGATTTACCCACCGGACATGATGGGGACCTTGCTGCCAGTATGCCCAAACATATTTTTCAGCTTCCCAGGGACATGTATTTGGTGGGATATAAAACCTCTATTTTCCAAAAGGATGGGACCCCTCTTCCACGGGAGTTTTTGCATCATATTCTGCTCATCAGTGTTGATGAGCCCAGTGTGTCTTGTCCGGGTGAACCTCTTTTCTTTGCCGGGGCTGGAATGGAAATGGGGGAAACCTCTTTTCCATCTGGTTTTGGGGTTAAGCTTGAGAAAGAAAAAAAGCTAATGGCGATTGTGGCATTTTACCATAAGGCGCCACCTACTCAGGATGTCATGGCGAGTTTCGAAATGCAAATGGCGCCTGAAGGAGCGAAGGTTCAACCGATGGATGTTTATCAGGTGGGGGTAAATGTGGTTTGCTATAGTAAGTTTCGTGACCGAGGGGAAAATGAAACGGATGAAGGAATAAAAATTAACCCGGGGGTGCAGGTTTTGTCGGCACCCACTAAATTTTTAAAGGATGGGTGTATTAAATTTGCGTATCCCCATGGACATGATGACCTTCTTCTCATTTCTCTTGAAAATAAGACTACCCGTCAGACGTTATTACGAACCGTTCCCGATGTTTCTCCCGATGGAACGTTACTTGGGTTTCCCCCTCATCAGGTTTATAAAGATCCTATTGGGTTTTCCGTAAACACACAAGATGATTATGAGATGACAATGGTATATCACCACCCCCTTCATGATCCTCAATTGCAATATGGAATGGGAAATTACCTCCTTTATATGACTCCCGGGGCCTGTCAAAACCAAAGGTCTGCCTCAAACTAAAACTAATGCACTTTTCAAGACGGAAGTTCCAGGTCCTTAACAAAACCTAATCTATTTTTAAATCCCAAAGAAATAAACTAATGATTCAAAAGGTGATCTCTGGGGGACAAACCGGCGTGGATCGGGCGGCTTTGGATTTCGCCTTAGAGAACGGAATACCCTGTGGCGGCTGGTGCCCACAGGGGAGAAAAGCGGAGGACGGAATGATCCCACCGCGTTATCCTCTGCAAGAGACCCCCTCACCAGATTACAAGGAGCGGACCGAATGGAATGTCCGGGATTCGGATGGCACCCTGATTTTAACTTGGGGAAAGCCCACCCAAGGAACCGCTTTTACCATTGAGGTGGCTCAGCGATTGGGAAAACCCTGTTTGATCATTGATCTTTTGAGCCCCCCTTTTTGGCCTGCTGTTTATGATTGGTTTAAAAAATACTCCCTAAACATTTTGAATGTGGCAGGTCCCCGTGAATCAAAGGTTCCAGAAATTTATGGTCAGGCTTTGGACTATCTCGAAAAGATTTTCCTTTGAAAATTGAATAAAAAATTAACCCGCTTGTTTTCCCATCTTTTTGTGACAGGGGTCCCCACATCCATTTGGGACCTATTTGGTTTAGTTTTGCTCCAGGTAGGAGAGGAGAATAGGATGTTTCTTGGATTCAAGGTTTTTATTTTTGATTCCCACCCCAAACCAACGCCTTACCGGCCTACACCAAATGACAGACCCTATTATTTCCTCAATCACCTCCTCCCCCGCCGGGTCAATAAATGAAATATTGGTTTGGACCTTTGTATTAGTGGATAAAGGCCTTTGAATATATAAGCCTATTCCGGAATAACTGACATTCACCGTGTAGGCCTCTAAAAACGAATCTTCCTCAGTCAAGACTAAGTTCGCTGGTGCCATTAAGCTGGGACGCGGATCTTTCCGGGAATTGGGTTTCTTTTTACTCATTAGGAACTCCTCTTTTTCCACCCTTTTTGGTTTGCTTTATATGACATTACTTAAAAAAAAAAGCAAGGCCAAGAAGGCCTGGCCATTGCAGCTTTATTTTTTGCAAATTCAAAAAGGCACGACCTCTCTTTATTATTCCGTTGGGAGTTTATCTCCCAATGGAGAAACTTTAATGAAAATTTTGCCCTTTAAATAAGGGGAAGTTTGACAAACCCAATAGGAGTGTTACCTTTAAAAACCGAAACCCTTTTCGTTTTGTTAAGCAGGCATTCCGGTCCAATTAGGCCATGGAGATTTAAATGCAAGCCAAAAAAAGAGGCCCCAATAAGGGAATGGATGATCATTTTTAATATCGATTAAAAGGTATCAGTGTGGAAAAATGTAAAGGGTTATTGGCGACAAGCGGGACATTGCCAGCGTGAGTTGCTTTTTTTCGGGTGATGATCGTTTTCCTTTGGGTTATATTGATGATACCAGAAACATTTTATATCCGCTACCAATCAAGACCTAGAACAAAGGGTACTAGAAGGCAGGTTACGTAAGGATCTTTTTTGCCGGTTAAATGTTATCCCTGTGGAAATTCCACCTTTGCGGGATAGGAAAAAGGATATTCCATTATTGGTGAACCATTTTTTTAAAAAATTTAGTGAAAAAAAAGGAAGAGATATTCAAGGTATCTCTCCAGATGCCCAAGATCTTTTAATGGCTTATTCGTGGCCGAGAAATATCCGTGAATTAGAAAATCTCATGGAACGGTTGATTACTCTGAAACAGGAGGGAGTTATTACCCCTTCGGATCTTCCTGGTACGTTTACCAAATCTCACAACCCCTGGTTTCTTTCTAATTTTACCACTCCTGAAGAAGGCATTAATTTATCAGAAATGATTTTGGAGTTTGAAAAAAAGATCCTTCAGCAAGCTCTCATTAAGTCCAATGGTGTGAAAAATCGTGCTGCCCAACTTCTTCATATGAATCGGACCACCCTTGTTGAGAGGCTTAAGAGAAGGGGCATTCCCATTTCCTCTTAAGCGCTATTCCCTTCCGGTTTTAAAATTTTCAACCTCAATACCAACCTATTTATTTGAATGCTTTTCCTCCCAGTGGGATAAGAATTTCTGACCCACTCCAGTGCATTTTTTTTACGCTTCCATTAATTTTTTGACGTTTTCCCCGTTTAAATTTTGCCTGGATTGGAATTTCAAAACGTGAAACGTGTATTTCGCGGATCCATTCACCCGATTGTGGTTAAATCTTTAGGTGGTGTATTTATTGCTTTCTTTATATTAAGTTGAAGAATGAGATTGATCAGAGCCCAAATGGATATTGCTCGGGCAGTGTATCTCCAACGAAAAATTTTTCCCTGGCATCACGCAATTTGAGCAAATGATGGAAGCGTATCCTGATATCCGTTACGGAAGGGAAGTTATTTTTTGGAAAGCCAACGTTTTATATGGTCTTGAGAAGTACTATTTATGACCAGAATGATTTTTTCTCAAATTCCTTTCCTGTTTTTTCATATTTATATCTAGATTATATTCCAACGAACAAATTTGACTTGATCCAATGGCCAAAAAAGCATACTTTTCATTTTTTTCTGGAATTACAACATCCTTGACATTGAGAAAATAATGTTGAGAGCTTAACAAAGCAGAAAAAGTTTGATTTACCAAATCCCGCGGTTGGAAAACATTTCCCTCAATCAACAAATCGATGGTGCGGATTTTTACTCCCACAAACCTTCCCTCATGAATTCCCTTATAATTTCGTGAAAATTCCTCAAGCGCCTGAACAAAAACAATTTGTTTTTTATTGATAACCAAATGAGCCTTCTCTAAAAGGGGGTCAATGGCATCCACTTCAAATAAAGTTATAAACTTTTCTTCATTGTTAAGAACATCGGATACACGTGTTATTGGGTGGAAAACATTTACAAAACCTACATATCGTTTCCCAGCGACATTAATACGAACTTTTACTTTTTTTTTCATAGATTCACTATTTAAATTTTCCATGAGAAATCCTTTTGGAAGACAAACAATTTTTCTGTTCAGAACATTTAAGAGACAATTCCAAAACTAAACTCTAAATTCAAAAAACAAAAGTATATTTCAAATGTTTACCAAAAAAAGGGGATTCCATGTGTTGGAGAAAATTTCCCCCAACTAATGTACCCTTTGGGTGTTGTAACCCATGAAGGGAATAACCTCGGTAAAAAAATACGAACATTAAAAATTTGTTATTTACATTCCCGCAAATTTAAAAAACCCTTCTATTTGGAAAAAAGCGATTGTAAAAATATTAAAGGTAACTTTTTAAGCATATATTCTAGATAGGTTTTCCCATGTTTAATTCAATTTCCCTTTTGGAAGGAATCACCCTGGTTTCTTTTTTACCAAGGAAATAATAAAAAAAATTACGGTTTACCTTCCTTTAATTATTCCTAAGGGTTTCAAGAAAACTCCCGAGGTTTTTAAAGTTACTTCCTATATTCAAGGGTTACCCCTTCTTCCTTGTTTTTCAATTCTTGGGGTCTACCCAATAAAAACCCTTGAATAAAATTAATTCCTAAATCTTGAACCACTTTTAATTCTTCTTCAGTTTCAATTCCTTCGGCTATTATTCCTTCGGTGGTATTCATTTTTAAGGCCGGCAACAATTTTTTTAAAAATTCTCTAAAATAAATCATTTTAACTGCATGCAGAACGGTAGATCGGTCCAACTTTATAAATTCTGGAGTTAAACGGACTAAAAATGGTAAAGAGATAAAACCCGCCCCAAAATCATCAATGGCGAACCGGTACCCTTCTTTTCTCCAGAGATTTGCAATGTCTAAGCAGTTAGAAATATCATCTAATGCCTCCAATTCTGAAATTTCCAAGATAACGTCAATACCCGCCGGTTTCTTTACATGATTAAGGGTTTTGAGCAGATTAAAATCCACATTTATAAAAACTCTTTTTAATCCAATTTGCTCGGCATGTTTTATGGTTGATCTGAAGCAAATGCACTTTAGGTCAATCAGTTTCCCGATCGATTGATATTTTTTGAATAGTTCTAAAATTCCAAGTTTTCCTTGAGGATCTCGACCTAAAGCTTCGTAACCCAAAGTTTTTTTAGATTCCATATCAAAAATGGGTTGGTAAACGAGCTTTATGGTCTGCTCATCCAAAGGGTATTCTTCTTCGCCAATATGGATTTTTCTCTCTCCCCTTTTTGCGAGAAATAATGCTCGGTCAGCAAGGGCCATTAAGGTATCCGAATCCTTTCCATGCTGTGGATACAAGGCAATTCCTACACTAATAATTAGTGGGAGATTGGTTTTTTCACCCAACTTCTGAATGCCCCCTCTAATCCGTTGTGCGGCAATCAAACTTCCATCCCGTGTGGAATTCCATAAAACAACAACAATTTCATCTCCTCCCCAACGGAAAATTAAATCCGTTCCTCTAATAGATTCCTGGATGTTTCCTGCAGCGGCTATCAATACCTCATCCCCAATATGATTCCCTTTCATATCATTAATTCTTTTAAAATGGTCGAAATCACAAAGCAGAATCGCCAATTGGCGATTATCCCGATTAGCGCGGGAAATTTCTTCCTTAATGCGATTGTTAAAAAAGTGTCGATTATATAATTGAGTTAAACGATCATGCGTTGCTTGTTGTTGAATAATTTTTTGCATTTCCCTTAGAGTTAAACGGGTTTGAATAACGTAAAGGCAAAAAACCATTATAAGGCCGCTTAGCCCGATCAAGGCTGTTTTCGCTGTGGATTGAGTTAAACCAAAATCTCTGATGGCCTCATCCAAAAGGAAAAAATATGTGAAAACTATAAGGCCTCCCAGGACAATGATGAGGGTAAAGGCCAAAGCCCAAAGTTGCAACTCGTGGGTCTCAATTTTTTTTAATTTTTGTTGTTGGGTTTCATTATCCAAAGCACTTTTTTTCATTTCATTATTTCCCTGGAATGAAAATTTCTCATCTCATAAACCATTAATACTCTAATACTCTCCAACCCTAAGAATATCGGATAAACCAATTTTGTCAATTACTTGGAAATTTTGAATATGCCTAAGCCAAAGCCAAAGCCTAGACTCACCGGATGACTTACAAACCTGACCCTTTCATATTTCAGGATTAAATTTAAAAAGTTAAAAAAAATGGTAATTGCCGTTGCCATTGAACGAAAGCGCGCAGAAGAATCTTTGGCTGACCAATCCATTCGGAATTCCCTGACCAACCTTTTTAACCGCCGGCATTTCAGGGTTCGCCTGGAAGAGGAAATTTTAAGGGCAAAACGAAATAAGGAACATTTTTGGCATTTTACTCTGCGATCTAGACAATTTCAAATCCATCAATGATTCCAAGGGGCACCACATCGGGGATGATATTTTAAAGAGTTTCTCTCGGAGTATTCGAGATTCGACTTGGGGAACCGACCTTGTGTTTCGTTGGGGTGGGGATGAAATGGTCGTTATCCTTTCTAAGATTACCCGAGAGGAAATTTCACTGCGGTAGACCGGATCCGAAAAGGAGTTAAACACATTGGAAAAAAATAGGTTTCGATTTGGATATTACCATGGGGGTGTGGCCTTTTTTCTTTTTTATATTCCTAAACGGGGAAAAAGACAAAAGGATAGGTGACCACAATGATTCCATCATACAGCTGGGGAAATTTCCACATTTTGATCCGTTTGGCCAAGGCCGTTTCTAAAGGGGAATAGTCCATGGAGCTGGTCACCACATTGGCTTCAACCACCCTTCCTTTAGAGTCAATAGAAAATTCCACCGTGATGGCTCCTTTAAGAGTCGGATTAGAACGTAATTCTTTGTTGTAGAGATAAATTAAACTGCTCTTATATTTTTCAACGACCCTAGCAATGGCATCATAGTCGATGGATAGGCTTGAAGCGGAAGACCTTCCCCCCTTTAAGCGAATGCCAACCCCCTTTCCCAAATTCTTCTCCTGAAGGATTGAAAGCCCACTTGAACGGTTTCCACCCAAGCTGGCTAATGAAATGTTATCTTCTTTTTCTAATTTGACTCGATCTTCTTTTTGAAGGGTTCCTAAGCGAGAGATCTTCTGATCGGCAAGATCACTTCTGGGAGAAATGGATTTTTTAACACTGGGAGACGTTTTATTTTGGGAGTCAAGCCCATTTTTAGTTGAAATTGGAAGTGGCCCATTGCATGATTAAGCAGCTACTCCCTTCTTTTTGGTCTGTTCTCCAAGTTCCAATTCTTTTTGAATGGCCAGTCTGAGCAGAGGAAGATAACGGAATCCCTTGATCTTCCTGAGTCTGGGCTCAATATCCAAAAGGGCCGTGGCCATCCAGCAATGTTTCTGGTGACTGTTTGTCCACCGACTCACTCGGCGCGTGAGTCGAGCCACCTGGGAATTCAACGATTCGATGCAATTAGTCGTTTTGAAACTGATCCCCAATTGAGCGAACAACCCCAGGCGGTGGAGGGTTAAGGTCTCCTCAAGCCCTTCATTCAAACTGGATACCGCAGACTCATTGATCAGTTTCAGTTCCTTGGCAATGTGTCCCAACGCTGCCTGGGCTTGCTCATAGATGGGCTTCTCATAGGCGCCTGCTGCAATTTCCGGCGGAAACCGGCCTGTTTGCCTTTGGGCAAATAGCTCACCACATTTTCCCGTTTGTGCCATTGGCATCGTTGGATCAGCCCCTGGCCCCCAAAGACTTCTAAAACGGCCTTGGACAATCCCTTCGCCCCATCAATGATAAACAAAAGTCCTTGCTCGGTGTTTAACCCGCGTGCGACCAACCCCTTGAGAAATTCCTTGCACGCCCGGGTATTCTCTGTTGCCGTCTGTACAAATCCTAGCGGAATCTTTCTTCCCTTGAGGTCCACCCCTAACGCCACAACCATCTGATCATCGCCAAACGTCTTCCCATCGATAAAGATCGCCACCAGATCCTCATCCCTTAAAGATCGGCTACAAAATTGCTTCAATTTCCGGGAGGATGCAGCCGTAAACCTCCGACTCACCGAGGAGGGACTCAGTCCCAATACTTCCGGTACCAGCTTCGAACTCTCCTCATAACGACGACCCGCCAATCCCCCCAACAACCGGGATAACAGGACTTCATCCCGCTCTCGGGGCTGCTGAAATTCCTGATAGCTCTCGGGAAACTGGATGCTCCCATCCGCCCGGTCCTGAACCCTTGGGCTCTTCATCCCTACACGTTGGCCTCCCAAATACACATAACCCCCTTGGCTACCCCATCGTACATACCGCTTCGGCCCACCACCACGACTGTACCGGACCCCCGCCAGTTCCTCTACCTCCCTCTGTAATTGCTCCTGCACATGCAGCAAACCTAACGGTATCAGCTTCTGGATCAATTCCACCCTGTGTCCAATTCTCCCTCCATGAGCTGACGAATTACCTCTTCACTTTTCTGCTTGCCATATATTTTTTTCTGTGTAATCCTCTTCATCGAGTGGCTCCTTTCTTGTGATTGGGGTTGTGTTTTGGGGAAAAAAACCACCTTATTACTTCTGGAGCCACTTCTCAATTTTCAACTAACATTAGCACACTCTCTATTTCGGGATGGGGTAGATATCATTTCCACACCGGCTAATGCACGGTTTAACCGTTTGTTTTCGGTAAGGGCGCTTAATGTCCCTGCCTTTTCTTCCTCAATGAGAGAAGCCAAAAGTCCGCTTTTTTCAATAATTTCTCTATTTTGTTGGGCAGAAGGCCGGGTAGGTTTTGGTTTGGGCCTAGGTTTTTCTTTTATTTTTTCCGCCTTCTTTTTATTTTACGATTTTTTTCGGAGACCATACATTAGAAGAGGTAGGTATAACTTTTTTGTTGTCATTCCCGAATGCTTTTATCGGGAATCCGGTTAGTGGAAAAATAACGGGCTCTGGATTATAGTTTTTCAAGGATTGAACAATAAAAACCAGACATAGGATCTATTGTTGACACTGAAATGTTGTAATTCATACAATCGGTTTTAAAACACACCTGATGCCTATGGAGATAAATTTAAAATGTGTGGCCGTTATTCCCAAACCTTGGATGTTTCAAAACTAATAGAAAGATTTAAGGTTAAACCACCCCCTTTTAAACTTTCCCCGCGTTATAACATCGCCCCCAGTCAGGATGCCCCGGTGATTGTGAATCTTGAAGAGCATTCTTTAAAGATGTTCCGTTGGGGTTTGATCCCATCCTGGGCTAAGGACCCCTCCATCGGCCAAAAAATGATTAACGCCCGTTTGGAAACCCTACAGGAGAAACCCAGTTTTAAGCGTCTGATTCGAAAAAAAAGATGTTTGGTGATTTCCGATGGTTTTTATGAATGGAAAAAGGAGTCCAACGGAAAAACCAAAACCCCCATGAGAGTTTTTTTGAAATCCCGGGAGCCCTTTGCTTTTGCAGGATTGTGGGATACCTGGAAAAATGCTGAGGGGATTGAAACCCATTCTTTTACAATTATTACCACCGAAGCCATCGCTTCGATCAAAACCATTCATGAACGGATGCCTGTGATCCTGGATCCAAAGATTGAAGAGAGTTGGCTGGATCCTGAATTAGAACCCTCCCAAGTATTGGCATCTCTTACTCCTTTTCCCACACCCGAGAAAATGGAGTTTTACCCGGTTTCCAAATTAATAAACTCCCCCAAAAATGATTTGCCGGAATGTATCGACCAGGCATAATTTTTATAAACATGGTTTTTTTAATACAAAACCTAATCGCCTAAAATAACCCAGGCCTATTATGCCTAGATTATTTATTTTAGACCTAAATTGACATTTGTGTTCCTTTATTTCTATGATAATAATCTCTATTGAAAATTTGGTTTTATTTTTTTAAAATGAGAAAGAGTTGGGGAATAAAGAGGGGGGAAACCATTTGGTTGGAGGTGGATCCCTCGCGTCTTTTTAACCTTACACCCTCAAAGTTCTCGATCATTCAAGCCTTTTGAACGAGATGGTTTATTCTTACCCGGATTGCTCCTGTTTTTGGTTGTTCCTGTAATGGGCTAAAACCTCCCGTTTTTTTTAAAAGTTGAGTGTTCCTATTCGCACTCATTCAACTGGGCTCTTTAAAAAATACCAGGATTAAAAAAAATCTCCACTCTTTAGAAAAAAAAATTAAATCTTCGAAAAGGATTAGCATATGCTGGAACCTTCCCTTTCTCCCAATGAGGATGAGAGACTGGGTGCCCTCCGGAGCCTCCAAATTCTGGATACTCCTTTTGAAGACCGCTTTGATCGTGTGACCCGCTTGGCCACACGGCTTTTTGATGTTCCCATTTCTTTGGTAAGCCTCATTGACGCCAACCGCCAATGGTTTAAGTCCTGTGAAGGCCTCTCGGTAATGGAGACGTCCCGGGCCATTTCAATGTGCGGTCATGCGATTTTAAAAGATGACATGTTGGTCATCACTGATGCGACCCAGGATAGCCGTTTTGCAGATAACCCCTTGGTGATCCATGGGCCTAATATTCGATTCTATGCGGGGCAACCTCTAGGGGGGCTAGGAGGATACAAAATGGGGACTTTGTGTATTATCGACCACCGTCCCCGAACCTTTAAAAAAGAAGACCGTGATTCTTTAAAAGATTTGGCCTGTATTGTTGAAAATGAGCTCAGCAATGTTCAGTTAAATCAGGCGAATAAAAGGCTTTGGGAAGAGGAATCTCTTTTAAAATATAAAAATGAAGACCTACAAAAATTGAACGAGGCTTTGCAATGGGAAATAAAAAACCGGAAAGAGGCGGAACAAGACCGGCACCGGTTTTTGAAATTTCTTTGGATTTAATTTGTGTTGCCGGTTTTAACGGTTATTTTTCTGATCTGAGCAGATCTTGGGAGAAAACCCTGGGTTGGTCCAAAAAGGATCTCTTATCGAAGCCTTATATTGAATTCGTTCACCCTGAAGATCAGGCGGCCACCATGGTCCAGTCTCAAAATATTTCAACCGGAAGACAACTGGCATCCTTTGAAAACCGCTTCCTTTGTAAGGACGGGAATTACAAATGGTTCCATTGGACCGCGATTCCCCATGTAGAGGAGGAAAAAATCGATAGTGTAAAGTATTACTACGGGGAGCGATAAATAAGTTGCATTTCATATTGCTGCATATCGAACGTGTTGTTCCTCAAAATAGTTTCTGACGATATGAGGCTGACGTTGGCGTTTTCGGAGATAGCCACGTACATTGGC
>Ga0302046_10000939_pt1 | contig 27886 bp, 21 predicted proteins | sample RVTome_11_FD_200261 | JGI IMG/M metagenome (GOLD analysis project Ga0302046, IMG submission 200261) | Soil microbial communities from uranium-contaminated site in the Upper Colorado River Basin, Wyoming, United States - RVT147D111 (version 2) ... | reverse complement strand
TGCAACCACGCCCCCTACGGCCTCACCGCCGGCCTCTTCAGCCGCGACCCCGGCGAGGTGGAGAGGTTCCTGGAGGGAATCGAAGCCGGCGTCACCTACATCAACCGCAAGAGCGGCTCGACCACCGGGGCGTGGCCGGGGGTCAACCCGTTCGGCGGGTGGAAGGCGTCCGGCGGGACGGGACCGGCGGCGCTGGGGCCGAATTACCTTTTGAAGTTTCTGCGGGAGCAGAGTCGGACGCTGAGCAACGTGGCCGTGCGAAACGACTGCTAGAATGTCATAAGGTTGAGCTAGGTTGAGCATACCCGAGTCGAGGAAAGCGATGGAGCGCCAACAGATCGTGAGGATCCTGGGGACGCAGCGGCAGGAGCTGAGCCGGCGCGGAGTGAAAACGTTGCGGCTCTTCGGTTCCACCGCGCGCGACGAAGCCTCGGCGGCGAGCGACGTCGACCTCCTGGTCGCTTTCGAGGCTACACCCTCATACTCCGACTTCATGAAGCTTCGAATCTTCCTGGAGGACCTGCTCGGCGTCGAAGTGGACCTGGTGACCGAGAACGGTCTCCGGGAGAGGGTGCGACCCCAGGTTGAGCAGGAGGCTATCCGTGTCGCGTGATCCGCTGCTCCTCCTCGAAGACATCGACAAGGCAGGCCGCAGGATCGTCCGTTACACGGAGGGCTGGGAGCGGGATGCTGTCTTCTCGGACGACATGAGATTCGATGCCGTACTGCACAACCTGCACGTCATCGGCGAAGCGGTCAAGAACTTGCCTTCGACCTTCCGCGAACGTCACCGCGACATCCCGTGGAGGGAGATCGCCGGGATGCGGGACTTCGTCGCTCACGCTTACTTCGCTCTGGATCTCGACATCCTCTGGGACGCCATACGGCACGAGGTCCCCACCTTGCTCGAGCGGCCGGTGGTCATCATCGAGCAGGAGCGAGGGCACTCGTGACCCACCACATCTCAGCGAGGTAAGTCACCATCCGCCGCGCTCCCGCAGGCTCACCCACGCCGCCGACGCCGACCACCATGTGGTTGATTGATTAGCTCTACTCGTCGACAGCCATGAGGAGGAGCGTGGTGCAAACTGATGCGGAGCTGATGCGGAGCTGATGCGGAGGTAACAATGGCCGCGAATGCGTACTGGTGGCTGGATCCCCTACTGACGTTCCTGAGCATCGTAGCCGGCGGTGGGCTGCTTGTTTGGTAGCTCAACCACCAACATCGAAGCAATCTGGAGCTTCAACATGAGAATGCCAAAGAAGAACTAATCCCACGCGATTGCGATCTTCGCCGCCCGCCTGTGAAGTAGGACCTGCGGAGCCTGGAGGGCGTCCGACCTGCGGGGAAAGTCGCTGACCGCCTACCGGCACCGGCGTACCCGTTTGCCCCGGAGCTGCGGCGGTAGCTCGGAGAATCGGGTCGGGATCCTCATTGCGGATCACCCGCCCCACCGGACCCCCGCGGCCAGGAGCCGCGCCAGCACTGCCCGCCGGACCGGCGCGAGCAGCGGCTCGAGGTCGCCGACCGTCACCGGCGGCGGCGGTGGCGGGGCGGGGCGGAGGGTGAGCGCGGGCAGGGGGAAGAGGCGGGTCAGCTCGTCTTCGGGGGTGGCGAGGGCCGCTTCCATGCAGCGCGCGGGTGAGGTCAGCATCTGGTAGGCGCGGTGGACGGCGGCGAAGCGCTCGGGGGCCAGCTCGGGCGGGTAGCGGCGGACCAGCTTGCGGTAGGCGGCGGCGATCTCGGCCGGGCCGGCGCCCGGGGCGAGGCCGAGGACGGCGTGCGGATCGTCGGCAGGCGCGGGCGCGGGGCGCGGGCGGGACGGGGGCTCGGCGCTCATTCCAAGTCCAGTTCGAGTTGGAGGTCGTCGGGCTGCTCGCGGCGGCGCTTGCGCCGCGCGTGGCCGGGTGCGGGGGCGGGGCGCTCCGGCCAATCGAGGGACGGCCGATCGAGGGACGGCCGATCGAGGGTCGGCCGGCGGCCGGGGCGGCGCGGCCGGGAGAGCTCGCGCTCGATGCGGCGCAGATCACGCGTCGCGCGCTTGGCTTCGCGGAGGGCGCCGAGCGCGGTTTCGAAGGCCCCGCGCGTGCGCTCGTCGAGCCCGGGCGCGGCGAGCAGCAGCTCGATCCTCCGTTCGAGCTTGCGCAGCCCGCCGCGGGAGGCGTTGGCCGCCAGGGTCGGCAGCGCTCTCCACCACCGCTGCCAGCGGTCGTCGAGGCGGTCGATCACCTCGTCGGCGAGCGCGGCGAGAGCCGCGGTGACGCCGAGCGGCGCCACCAGGCCGATCGCGGCCCGCAGGGTCTCGACCGCGATCAGCGCGGTCTCGTAGCCCGGCGCGGCGGCGAGCAGCGCGCGCGCCCGCTCGGTCGCGGGGCGGCGCTCCAGCTCGCAGCAGTCGAGGACCAGCTCGATGGCGGCGAAGCCCGGGGTGGCGCCGAGCGCGGGACGCAGGCCCTCGAGGTCGCTGCGGGCGGCGGCGGCGGCGTGCGCGGCCATCTCGGGGTCGAGCCAGACGAGGCTCGACGATTCGCGCACGAAGGCGGCGAACAGCGGCGCGGTCTCGCGCGCGACCAGCTCGGTCGCCTCGCTCCAGTCCCGGTCGGAGAACAGCGGCCGCACGGTCGCCAGCGTCGCCGCCAAGTGGTCGGGCAGCTCGACCGCCGCCTGCGCCATCATCCGCAGGGCGATCTCCCGGTCGGCGGCACGGACGCCGGCGCTCGCGGCCAGGCGGGCCTCGAGCGCGCGCCGGCAGCGCCGGTCGCCACCGGCGATCGCGCCGGCAACGCCGGCGATCAGCAGGCCGGGATCGCCGGGGAGATGGTCGAGCAGAGCGGTGGCGGCCCCGCCGGTGTGCTCGCACAGCGAGACCGCCTCGCACACCACGAACAGCTCGTCGCGCAGCGCGCGGGCGACTTCGACGCGCTGCTCGGCGGGGAAGCGGCGGCCGATCGCGGCGCCCATCTCCTCGATGCGCACCATCGCCCGGTGCGCCGGCGGCTCGGACTCGTCGGCGAGATCGTCGGAGTCGACGCCGTCACCCGACGCCGCCGAGCGGTCGATCGCCCACAGCTCGAGCGCCCACAGCGCCGCCAGGTCGGACGGCTCCGGCTCGGTCCTTGCGCGCGCACGGATCAGGCCGGCCAGCTCGTCGAAGCGCTCGGCGGCGAGCAGCGCGCGCACCCGCCGCGCCTGCTGGAGGCCGGTGGCGCCGGAGCCGTCGCCGGCCGGCAGGTCGAGCTCGCGCTGGACCAGCTCAGGGCGGGCGGCGGCGAGGCTGGCGAGGCCCTCGGCGCCCTCCCGCTCCGCCACCGCCTCGAGCACCGCCCGCCAGCGCGCCGCGAGCGCGTGGGCGAGCGGGGCGAGCAGGGGCGGCGCGGGCCCGGCCAGGGCCGCCGCCAGCGCTCCGCCGGGGCGGCGCAGCGCGGCGAGGAGGGCCCGGCTCGCGGTCTCGCCGCGCCCCGGGCGGTGCGCCCTGGCCTCGACGGCGTCCAGCGCGACGAACAGGTCGAGCCGGCTCCAGGCGGCGTCGAGGAGCGGCCCGAGGTCGCGGTCGCCGGCCGGCGCCGCCTTCCGCAGCCGGCCGGCCAGCCGGCGCAGGGTGCGGAGGTGGTCGGCGGTCGCCGCGCAGCCCGCCGCCTCGAGGTCGCGCAGGGCGAGCAGGAAGTCCTGGGCCGCCCGCAACAGCGGATCGGAGAGCCGCGGCCGGCCGGCCGGCGCACCCGCCGCCGCCGGCCCGGCGCCGGACTCCCGGCCCCCAGGCTCCCCCACCGCCGCCGGCCCGGCGCCGGACTCCCGAGCGGCGAGCGCGCGGAGGCGGGCGAGATCGGCCAGCTCGGGCGGCGCGGAGCGCGGCGGCGCGCCGTCGCCACCGGCCAGGACGCGCAGCGCCGGCAGGAGCGCCGGGTCGGCGGTCGCCGCCAGCCCATCCGGCCCGCCGGCGGCGGCCAGTTCGTCGAGCTTCGACCGCGCGGGCTCCAGGCACCCGGCCGCGATCTCGGCGGCGGCGGCGGCGAGCAGCGCCGGCGGACGCCGCCGGTCGGCCGGCCCGAGCGCGCCCAGCAGGCGCTCGGCGCCGCCGAGATCGCCGGCCGCGAGCGCCCGGCGCAGGGCGCGGTCGGCGATCTCGCCCCGGCGCGCCGCGAGCGCCCCGCCGGCGGCGGCCTCCGGCTGGGCGGCGGCGAGCGTGAGGTACTCCTCGTCGGCGCCGCGGCGGTCCAGCTCCTCGAGGCGCTCGAGGACCGTCCCGAGGCGCTTCTGCTGCTTCTTGAGCGCCCGCTTACGACTCATCGGCGGCGGTCGCGGCGGCGGAGTCCTCGACCCGCTCGAGCAGCTCGAGCAGCTCCTCCTCGGCGGCGTCGAGCGCGCCGGGGTCGGCCTCGGGGTCCGCCAGCACGGCGCCGTAGGCCGCGGCCGCCACCTCGACACGCGTCCTCAGGTCGCCCTCCGGCAGGCCGCCGGCGACGACCCGGGCCTTGCGCAGGATGTAGTTCTCGACCGACTTCGCCGCCGCGGCGTCGTCCTCCGCCGGCGGCCGGCTGCGGGTGCTCAGCGTCACCTCGCGCCGGTTGTCGGTGCCCTTCTGGTGCACGGTGACGCCGATGATCCCGTCGAGGTCGTAGCGGAACTCGACCACCACCGGACTGTTCTGGGGCGCCGGGAGCAGCTCGAAGAGGAACTCGCCGATCAGGGCGTTCTCGCTGCAGCGGGTGCTCTCGCCCTGGTAGACCTCGACCGACACCCGCCGCTGGTTTTCGAGCATCGTGTAGTAGACCTGCGCCCGGGTCGCAGGCACCTGGGTGTTGCGCGGGATGATCGCCGAGAAGTGGTCGGCCTCGAAGCCGGGAGCGCCGCCCTCCGCCCACAGGTTGTCCACCGTCTTGACGCCGAGCGAGTGCGCCGCGACGTCGACCAGGATGTGGTCGAAGACCTCGCCGCCGAGGATCGCCCCCTGGACCGCCGCGCCGAGGGCGACGCACAGCGCGGGATCGACGGCATGGTCGACCGGGCAGGCGAAGCGCTCGGCGAGCAGCTCCTGCACCCGCGGGATGTGGGTCGAGCCGCCGACCAGGATCACCCGGTCGATGCGGTCGGCGGTCAGGCGGGCCTCGACGATCGCGCGGTCGACCTCGCCGACGGTGGCGGCGAGCAGCTCCTCGATCGCCTCCTCGAAGGTCTCGCGCGCGACCTCGAGGTCGAGGTGGTGGCCGTCGAGCAGCGCCTCCTCGATCACCCGGGCGTACGGTCGGGTCGACAGGTCGATCTTGGCGCGCTCGGCGGCGTCCTCGAGCCGGGCGGCCAGGCGCAGGTCGGCGGGCAGGTCGCGCCCGACCGCGCGGCGCAGCTCGCCGGCGAGGCGATCGGCGAGCAGGCGGTCGAAGTCGTCGCCACCGAGGTGGTTGTCGCCGCAGCTCGCCCGCACCTCGTTGAGGCCGCCGCCGATCTCGACCACCGAGACGTCGAAGGTGCCGCCGCCGAGGTCGTAGACCAGCACCCGCTGCGTCTCGCCGCCGGCGCCGGCCGCCGCCGCCACCGCGGCGGCGCTCGGCCCGGCGGCCCGGGGCTCGATGCGGCGCGCCACCAGCCGGTCGTATACCAGCGCCGCGGCGGTCGGCTCGTTGAGCAGGCGCACGACCTCGAGGCCGGCCAGCTCGCCGGCGCGCACGGTCGCCCGGCGCTGGGCGTCGCCGAAGTAGGCGGGGACGGTGACGACCGCCCGCTCGACCGGCTCGCCCAGGGCCTCGGCGCCGCGCTCCTTGAGGTAGCGAAGGATCTCGGCGGAGACCTCCTCGGGCGCCAGCCGCCGGTCGCCGATCGCCACCGGCGCGCTGTCGCCCATCCGCCGCTTGATCGAGCGCACCGTCCAGGCGGGCTCGACGACCAGGCGGTTGCGGGCGCGGCGGCCAACCACGAAGCGACCGCTCTCCCGCTCCAGGCTGACCACCGACGGCACCAGCGGGTCGCCGTCGATCGCGATCGGGCGCGGGCCCGCCGCCTCCATCACGGCGAGGCACGAGTTGGTGGTGCCGAGGTCGATGCCGAAGATCCGCGAGGTCACGATGTCGCCTCCGCCGCGCCGCCGCCGCCGTCGTTCAGGATCGGCCGCCCCGCCGGTTGACCACGACCAGCGCCGGCCGTACCACGCGCTCGCCGAGCCGGTAGCCGGGGAGGATCTCTTCGACCACCTGCCGGTCGGGCAGGTCCGGCCGGTCGACGACGCCGTAGGCCTGGTGCCAGCGGTCGTCGAACGGCCGGCCGGCGGCCGGGATCGCCTCCAGACCCAGCGAGTGCTGGAGGTTGCGCACCCGGACCTGGAGCAGCGACAGCCCCTCGCGAAGCGAGCGGGGGGCGTCCTCGGACGACGGCTCTCCGGGCGCCGGCGGCACCTCCCGCCCGACCAGGCGCAGGAGCTGCAGCAGCGCTCCGTCCAGCTCGATCAGCGCCCGCACCTGCGGCTCGCCGAGCCGGCCGGTGCCGCCTGCGGCCACGGAGCGCCCGGCGAGCCGCTCGATCGCCTCCTCGACCCGCGCCTGGAACAGCTCCTGGGCGTGGCCCTGGCGCAACACCGTCCGGCGCAGCTTGGCCACCTCGTCGTCGAGCGACGGCGGGTCGCCGCCGCCGGACGCCCGTGCCGGGGCGGAAGTGGTCTCCTGGTCGTGGCGATCGAGGACGGTCATGCTCGGCCCGGTGGGCGATGCTACACCCGACCCGGAGCGCGGAACGGAGCCGGCCGCTCGCTACCTCTGAGCCCGGGCCACGAACCGGAAGCTCACGCCCCCGAACCCGATCACGTCGCCGTTCTTGAGCGTCGCGATCGAGATCGGGCGGCCGTTGATCGTGGTGCCGTTGGTCGAGGCGAGGTCCTTCAGGGCGTACATCTCGGGGCCGTTGACGTCGAGCTGGGCGTGCTTGCCGGAGACGCGGCGGTCCTGGATGATCAGGTCGCCCTCGACGCGCCCAATGACCAGCGGGGACTTGGTGAGCTGGAAGACGCGCCCCGCGGCCGGGCCGTCGGTGCGGACGAGCTGGAGGTCGAGGTCCTTGAGCGGATCGCCCGCCCGCGTGGCGAGGAAGCCGCGGGCGCTCATGTCGGTGATCGTCATGTCGCCGTCGAACTCCGCCGGCGCCGGTTGCGGGCGGCCGCGCTCCTCGAAGGGCCGCCCGCCCGGACCCTCGTCCAGCGCGAAGTCCTGCAGCAGGTCCCGGACGTCGACTCCCGGCCCGGCGGCGTGGAACATCGGCCGGTCGCGGAGCCGGGGCAGGTCAGGGGGCCTGGCCGGCGGCGGCGGCGGCGGTGGCGACGGCTTCGGCGCCGCTTCGAGGTCGGGGATCGGGCTCCCGGGCGTGGCGCTGGTCTCCAGGCCGAGCAGGTAGGGCTCGAGCATGAGGCGGGCGCCGCCGCCGGGCTCGATCGTGCCGGAAGGCACCGACACAGCCCCGAGCGGGATCGCGAAACCCCCGATCCCCTCGAACACGAACCCCCGCGGCGACGCCCGGATGCGGATCGCCCGGTCGGGAATCGCGGCCCGGGGGAGGTTGACGTGGCACCCCTGGCGCCCGATCAGGAAGCTCGAGCCGCCCAGCTCGTAGACGCCGCGGAGGTCGGTCTCGGGCCCCTGCACCATGACCCGCAGCGAGCGGCTCGCCTCCTGGGTGACGGGGATACGCGTGGTCGGCGGGGCGGCGGGCGAGGACGCGACGCCCGGCGAGGGAGCCGAGGCCGCCCCAGCTCCCTCACCCTGGACCCGGTAAGCGTCGAGCCGCAGCGGGGACCTCACCGGCCGCCCCTTGTCGAGCTTCACCGGCGGCCCGGAGCTCGCCGGCAGCGGCACCCACCACCGGCCGCAGCCGGCGCAGCAGACGGCCGTGCCCTCGAGCTCCGCCCGGGCGGCCTCGGGCAGCGCGTAGGGCGTCCGACAGGACGGACAGATCAGCCGGAGGGTGGTGGGCATCTCGCCTCCCCAACACTCGGCGACTCAAAGCGTTGATCGGCCCGATTTTACACCCTTTCGCCTGCGGCCCGGCCCGCTTCCCTCGATCGGCGGCTCGGCGCGTCCGCCGAGCCCTCGACCGCGACCCGCCTGGCCGCCTCGCGTCAGGCGACCGGCCCCTCCGGCAGCCGGTCGATCTCCTGCTGCACCTTCGCGCCCACCGGACCCACCGGCTCCGCAGGCGGCGAGTACTTCAGCGACCCCGGCGTGGTGAGCTGGTCGCCGGTCTCGAGCAGGGTCTTCAGGCCCGACAGCAGCATCATCCAACCGCCGTAGAGCTGCTCGTTGGCGCCTTCGCGGAGCCGGTCGTGGGTGACGGTCAGGCGGCACGAGTCGCCGACCGGCTCGATCTCCCAGGTGATCCGCGACGACCCCTCCGCCTTCACCTCGTCGCTCCACAGCGCGACCATGCTCTGGACCAGCCGGCGCGGCGGGTCGGCCTCGAGGATCTCGCCCTCGCCCAGCTCCACCGAGCCGTCGCGGGCACCCATCCGGTAGCGCGATCCGGGCTTCCAGTCGGAGACGATCGAGGCGCCGAAGTTGTACTTCTCGCGCATCTCGGGGTCGGTGATCGCCTCCCAGAGTCGCTCCGGGGTGGTCTTGATGTAGATCTCGAACACTCTTTCCATCGTCCTCTCCAGTCTGTGCTTGAGGCCGCTCAGGGTCGCGGCCCAGGGTTCGGTGTACTTGCTCACCCACCGGTCGTGGACGAGCCGGATCGGGACGGGGTTCAGGAAGTGCAGCTTCTCGCGCCCGCGCCGCCGGGTCACCACCAGCCCGGCCTCTTCGAGCACCCGCAGGTGCTTCATGACGCCGAAGCGCGTCATCGGCAGCCGCCGCTCGAGCGCGGACAGCGACTGCCCGTCCTCGCGGAACAGCTCGTCGAGGAGGCTCCGGCGGGTCGGGTCGGCGAGGGCCTTGAACACGTCGTCCATCGCGGTCGGGATGATATGTGACTCTTTGGTCACTTGTCAATCCGGGGAGACACCTCGGTGTCTCGTCGAAGGAGTCGGGCGCTAGTCGTCCGACCGGGCGGACGGCCCGCGCCAGTCCACGAGCCGCACCGTCGCTCCGAGCTCTCTCGCCTTGCGCCAGTAGTGCTCGTCGGCGGTGATCAGGGTGGCGCCGCGGTCGAGCGCGACGGCGTGGTAGAGAGTGTCGAAGAGGTGATGGTCGAGGGTCTGGGCGAGCGTGGCTGCCCGCTTGTAGACGGGGACGTCGGCGGCGACGGGAAGCTCCAGGGCATCGAGCAGATCGAGGACGCTCCCGGCCTGGTCGGGGATCAGGCGGGCGACGACCGCGGCGACCTCCGCCAGCCAGTGGGGCGGTTGCAGCGGTTCGAGATCGCCGCGCTGAATGCCGCGGAGGACCTCGACCGCCCGTTCGGCGTCGGGCTCCTCCCCCGCGGGCGACGGGAGCACCCACTTGGCGACGACGCTGGCGTCGACGACGATCCTCACGGGCGGCCGGTCCGCCGTGCCCGGCCGATCTCGGCGGCGGCGAACGGTGGCAGCCTCGACCGCATCCCGAGCAGCGCCTCGACCGCCGCCGAACGGCGCTCCCGGCGACGCCGCTCCTCGACCGCCTGCCGCATCAAGCCGGCGATGACGGCGCTCTTGTTCTCGCCGGCGAAGGCCTCCTGGAACTCGCGCTTGACCTCCTCGGGGACACTGAAATTGACGGTTGCCATGACTCTCTCCTAGAGCTCTCGTTGTTGAAATCATCAACAATCGTAGCTCCTGGCCCAGGAGACGTCAACCGCGTTTGCCGACCACGTCGAGGGCAACCGGTAACGTCCCTCGCGCCCGACGCGCCATTGGCGCTCCGGGAGGGACGCCATGAGCCTCGATCCGCAGCTTGCCCAGCGCCAGGCCGAGCAGGACGCCTTCGACGCGCAGCTCGACGAGCTGCTCCAGTACCACCTCGGCAAGTGGGCGCTCTACGCTCGGGGGCGCGCGCTCGGCGTGTTCGAGAGCTACGGCAGCGCCTTCCACTTCGGCCTCCGCCTGTTCGGAACGCGCCGGGTTTTCCTGGTCGCCCGGGTGCAGGACCCACCCTGGAGGCTGGTCGGGCTGCAGGTGGCGGAGCTGCTCAACGCGGCTTGACGGCGGCGGCCGCCTCCGACCACGGCGATGGCCTCTTCCCGGGGGCCCGACCTCGGCCTCTCCTCGAGGGCGGCGAGCCGGGCACGGTGACCCCCGCGGTCCGCCATCCCTCGGCCTGTGCTACGTTTCCCGCACCAGGCGCCCCCCAGGAGAGCCGTCCCGTGGATCCGACTGTCTCGAGCCTCTTCGCAGACGCCCATCGGGGCGATCAGCGGGCGGCGGACGCGCTGTTCGCGGCGTTCTACGCCGAGCTGCATCGCTTGGCGAAGAGCCAGCTCGCGCGGTCGGCCGGTGAGGCGCCGCTTTCCACCACGACCCTGCTCCACGAGGCCGATCTCGGGATGGCCCGGAACGAGGGAGCGGTGTTTCCCGATCGCGGGCGCTTCATGGCCTATGCCGCGCGCGTCATGCGCGGTCTGATCATCGACAGCGTGCGCAGCCGGCAGTCGCAGAAGCGGGGCGGGGAGTTCGAGATCATCGCGCTGCCGGAGGAGGTGGCGGAGCTGGCGGCCGACGCCGAGCGGCTGGTCCGGATCGGCAAGGCGCTCGACGAGCTGGCCGCGGTCGAGCCGCAGCTCGCCGAGGTGGTGGACCTCAAGTTCTTCTGCGGCTTCTCGCTGGCCGAGATCCCGGCGCACCGGGGAGTGGCGGAGCGGACCGTGCAGCGGCACTGGGAGAAGGCGCGCTACGCCTCGGTCAACGCCTTCGGCGACGACCTGCGCCGGGTTCTCGACCACCAGCCGGTGGCGGCGAGGCCGGGCTCCGCCCTCTCTCGCGCCGTGAAGTTCGCGCGCCGCCACCGCGGCGGCGTGGGCGGCGGGCGGCGAGGGAGCGGCAGTGGCCCCGCACCGAGATCGACGCCACGCTGGATCTGGCCCAGTCGTTCACCGCGCGGGGAGCTGGAGCGCGCCGCGTCCCGGCTCGCGCCCATCGCCCGGGACACCGCCCTCGATCCCGTGCGACGCGCGGGGCTGCTCTACTCCCAGGGCCGGCTCGCGATGGCCGAGGACGACCCGGCGACCGCCCGCTCCCGCTTCGCCGAATCGGCGGAGGCCCACGACGCGTTCCCGTTCAAGGTCGCCCGCAGCGTCAAGGTCTGGATCGCCCTGGCCGGGGCGCAGCGTGCGCTCGGCGAGGTCGAGCCCGCCGCCGCCTCCGCGCGGCATGCGCTGGAGCTGGCCGAATCCCTCGTCGAGCCGGGCGCCCGGTCCTACCTCATCGGCCTCGCCCACGCCGAGCTGGGAGCTGTCGAGCAGGCGCGGGGCCACGAGCCGGCCGCCGAAAGCGCCTTCGCCGTGGCGCTCGACCACCTCGAGCCCACGCTCGGCGCCGGCCATCCGGAGACGCAGAGCGTGCGCCGGCACCTCGGCGGCTGAGCGCCGCCTCCCGGTGCCGGGGCGGAGCCGGCCCCACCAGATCCACCCCGGTTGTCGTCTTCGTCTCGCCGTTTCCGCTTGACTCGGTAGAGCCACGACCACGACCGGTCGCGGCCTGCGGTGTCGAGATCGGCCGCCGAGGCTCGATCAGCACGAGAAGAAGTTCGGCGGCGCTCTCGCCGGCCGCGACTTCGGACTCGCCGATCTCTGGTCGTCGGTTCATGCACCTTGACGCCCGCCTGCAACCTTTGGCCACGGAGGAACGCATCGTGGATGTTCGATTCGCAGGACTCGCGGCAGGACTCGCTCTCTTCACTTCGACGACGACGGCCTCGCTGACCTCGCGATCGGCGCTCCGGGCGGGTTCTGGTCGGCGACCACGCCCCGACCGGCGACGACATCTATCATCGGCCAAGGAGGAGGCAATGAGCCCCACCGTTCACCGGTGCCTTCGGGTGGGGTCGGCGCGCGGTTGAGCGCCGAACCGCTCTACGTGTCCGAAGCCGACCTCCGCCTGCGCGTCGGCTCCCCGATGACCAACGCCGGCGCGTTCGAGCGCGATGCCCTGTTCGGCGACGACTTCGAGCTCGGCGACGCCGGCGCCTGGAGTGTCGTTCAACTCTAAACGAATCCGGCCGACGCGGTCCGCGCACGGCCGTCACCCCTTCGGGAGAACCTCGATGAACCGAATCGTCCGTCGCTGCCTGCTCGCCCTCGCGCTCGCCTCCGCCGCCCCGGCGGCGGCGGACACCGCCGTCGTACCGACCGACTTCGCCACCATCCAGGAGGCGGTCGACGCCGTCCAGGGGACGCCCAACCCCCTGGTCCGCATCGACAGCGACGCCACCTTCACCGAGATGGTGGCCGCCACGCAGTCGGTCACCATCGAAGCGGGGGCCGGTTTCACGCCGACGCTCCAGGGCACGACCGCCGTCGGCTGTGTCTTCAGCGGCGGCTGCGCGATCCTCTTCAACCCGACCGGGACCCAGACCACCAACTTCGTCCTCACCGGGCTGCGCTTCCTGCCCGCGGCGGGCGCGGGGCAGAGTCATCGGATCATCCAGATGTACAACGAGAGCTCTACCCTCTCCTTCCTGACCGGCGAGGTCCTGGTGTTCGAAGACCCGGCGGGCAGCGGCGCGACGGTGCTGTCGGCTCGGATCGGCCCGCCCGGCACCGGGGAGAACCGGATCACCCTGCGGGAGAGCTCGGCCACCGTCGGCGGAACCGCCGCCGTCAGCACCGAGGCCTTCGCCTTCAGCGGTGAGGGGAGGCTGACGCTGCGGGAGGTCACCTTGGTCATGCGAGACGCCAGCTCCATTGCCTTCTCCGTGTTCGGGGACCAGGGGGACGGAGTCACCTTCGAGCTTTGCGACTCCGTCCTCGACATCGCCGCCCCGGACGGCCCGTTCAGCTCGGACGTCGGCTCCCTCGCCTCGCTGGTGACGGCGACCATCGAACGGAACCGCTTCATCCTCCGCGACGGCCCGGGACCGGGCGAGGTCCAGGGGATCACCATGTCGACCAACGACCCGAGCCCGGAGAGCCAGACCCTGGTGCTCGACGCCAACGAGTTCATCGGCACCGGCGGCGACGACTCTGTCGGCCTCACGCTCAGCCCCCAGCCCGGCGACATGACGACGGTGACCGCCACCAACAACGTCTTCCGCTCTCTGGCGACCGCCTTCCTCGCCACCCCCCAGAGCGACGCCGGGTCCCAGATCGGCGGCGCCGTCGCGATGATCCTGGTCAACAACACCGTCGACGACTCGGCGGACAGCGCCGTCGTGCTCGATCTCCAGCCCTTCACCATCACCGGCGCCAGCATCTACAACAACCTGTTCACCGGCAGCGGCGGCGTCGGGATCGAGGTCGATCCGGGCGGCGGCTTCCTCTCGCCGGGGATCGGCCACAACGGGTACTTCGGCAACGCCCTGGGCGATCTCGACGCACCGCTCACCGACCCGGACGGTGTGTTCGCCGACCCGCTCTACCTGTCGGGCGACGACCTCCGCCTGCGGACCGGGTCGCCGATGCTCGACGCCGGCGACAACTCGGTCCCCAACCTCACCGCGCTCGACATCGCGCAGCAGCCGAGGATCCAGAACGGGACGGTCGACATCGGCGCCTACGAGGGCGCCGTACAGGGCTCGGTGATCGAGGTTCCTACCCTCGGCGCACCCCTGCTCGTCCTCCTCGCCGGCCTGCTGGCGCTGCTCGCGCTCAGCCGCCTGGCGTCGTCCCCGCCGCCGGCCCCGCGGGACTGAAGAGGCCGTACTTCCACGGGGCGCCCCAGGGATGACCGCCGAGTCGCGAGGCGCGCGCTGGCGCCGGCTCTCGCCGCATCTCGAGCGGGCGCTCGACCTGACTGGCGAGGAGCGCGCCGGCTTCCTCGAGGGGGCGGCGTTGCCCTGGGGCTCGCCGGTGACCTGCAACATCACGGTCGCGATCGATCCGGGCTGTGGGCACGAACTCGACACCGCCTCGGTGACCGGCGACCAGACGGACCCAAACCCTGGCAACGAGACCTCGACGGTCGACCTCTTCGGGGGGGGCCGGGGACCCCGCTCGAGATCCCGACCCTCGGCACGACCGGGTCCGCGGTGCTGGCGCTGCTGCTGATCGCGGGTGCGCTCTGCCTGATCCGTCGCCGGGCGACCGCCTGGCCTGACTGAGGTGGAACTCTGTCGACTTGCCGGGCGTCGTGGCTCGTAACGCGGCCTCCGTCTGTTCGGGACCCGCCGCGTGTTCCTGGTCGCCCGGGTGCACGATCCGCCCTGGAAGCTGGTCGGGCTCCAGGTCGCGGAGCTGCTCAACGCGGCGTAGCGGCCGCGGCCGTCTCGACCGCCGCGTCCACCGCCGCCCCGAGGATCTCCACTGCCTCGTCGAGCCGGGCCTCCTCGGCGATGAACGGCGGCGCCAGCAGCACGTGGTCGCCGCGGCGGCCGTCGATCGTCCCGCCCATCGGGTAGCAGAGCATCCCGCGCGCCATCGCCTCGCGCTTGACCCGGGCGTGGATCTGGAGCGCGGGGTCGAAGGGCTCCTTGGTCGCGCGGTCGGCGACCAGCTCGATCGCGTGGAAGAGGCCGCGGCCGCGGAGGTCGCCGGCGTGCGGGTGGTGGGCGAAGCGCGCCTCGAGGGCGGCGCGGAGGTGCCCGCCGCGACGGCGGACCGTGGCGAGGAAGCCGTCTCCGGTGAGAACGCGGAGGGTGGCGAGGGCGGCGGCGCAGCCGACCGGGTGGGCCTGGTAGGTGTGGCCGTGCTGGAAGGCGCCGGAGCCGTCGCGGACGGCGTCGTGGATCGCGTCGGAGACGAGCACCGCGCCGATCGGCTGGTAGCCCGCGCCGAGGCCCTTGGCGACCACAAGCAGGTCGGGCGCCACGCCCTCCTGCTCGCAGGCGTGGAGCGTGCCGGTGCGGCCGAAGCCGCACATCACCTCGTCGAGGATCAGCAACACGCCGTGGCGGTCGCAGACCTCGCGGACGCGCCGGAAGTAGCCGGGCACCGGCGGCACCGCACCGGCGGTCGCGCCAACGACGGTCTCGGCGACGAAGGCGATCACCCGGCCGGGGCCGAGGTCGAGGAGCGCCTCCTCCAGCTCGCCGCCTAGGCGCTCGCCGTACGCCTCTTCGCTCTCGCCCGGTTCGAGGCCGCGGTAGGCGTAGCACGGCGCGACGTGGCGGACGCCGATCAGCAGCGGCTCGTACAGCTTGCGGCGCCAGAGGTTGCCGCCGACCGCGAGCGCCCCGAGGGTGTTGCCGTGGTAGCTCTGGCGGCGGGCGATGAAGGTGTCGCGCCCGGGCTCGCCGCGCTCGACCCAGACCTGCCGCGCGAGCTTGAGCGCCGCCTCCATCGCCTCCGAGCCGCCCGAGGTGTACCAGACCTTGCCGAGACCGGGCGGGGCGGTATCGATCAGTGCCTCGGCCAGCTCCTCGGCGGCCTGCGTCGTGAAGACGCCGATGTGCGCCCAGGGCAGCGCGCGGAGCTGCCCCTCGATCGCCGCGATCACCGCCGGGTGGCTGTGGCCGAGGCAGGAGACGGCGACGCCGCCGGAGGCGTCGAGGTAGCGCCGGCCGGCGGCGTCGAAGAGGTAGACGCCCTCGCCGCGCACCGCGACCGCCGGCGCCCAGCGGGCGTCGCGGTGGAACACCCGGCTGGTCATCGCGGCGCCGCCCTCAGGCCGCTCCAGCGGGAGCCGCCCCGAGCTGCGGGGATCGACGGCGGAGCGCTCATTCCGCAAGCTCGGGCAGGTCGCGGAACAGCTCGAGCGCCGCGGGGTTGGCCAGCGCCTCGCGGTTGGCGACCTCGCGCCCGTGGACGACGTCGCGCACGGCCAGCTCGACCAGCTTGCCCGAGCGGGTGCGCGGCAGGTCGGCGACGGCGACGATCCTCGCCGGCACGTGGCGCGGCGAGGCGTGCTCGCGGATGCGGCGGCGGAGGCGCTCGCGCAGCGCGGCGTCCAGCTCCGCCCCCTCGCGCAGGCGCACGAACAGGATCACCCGCACGTCGCCCTGCGACTCCTGGCCGATCGCCAGGCTCTCCAGGATCTCGGGGATGCCGTCGACCTGGCGGTAGATCTCGGCGGTGCCGATGCGCACGCCGCCGGGGTTGAGGGTGGCGTCGGAGCGGCCGTGGATGACGTAGCCGCCGTGCTCGGTCCTGGTGGTCCAGTCGCCGTGGTGCCAGACGCCGGGGAAGCGCTCGAAGTAGGCGGCACGGAAGCGGCCGCCGCCGGGGTCGTTCCAGAAGCCGAGCGGCGCCGAGGGGAACGGCCGCGTGCAGACCAGTTCGCCAGCCTCGCCGGCGGGCCGCGGCCCGCCGGCGCCATCGAAGATCTCGACCGCCATGCCCAGCCCGGGGGCCTGGATCTCGCCGCGGTGGACCGGCCCGGTCGGGTCGCCGGCGACGAAGCAGCCGCAGATGTCGGTGCCTCCCGAGATCGAGGCCAGGTGGAGGTCGCCCTTGATCGCGCGGTAGACGAAGTCGAACGACTCCGGCGCCAGCGGCGAGCCGGTCGAGCACAGGGTGCGCAGCGCCCCGAGGTCGCGGCCAACCCGCGGCTCGTAGCCGGCCTTGCGCAGGGCGTCGAGGTAACGCGCCGAGGTGCCGAAGAGCGTCATCCCCTCCTCGGCGGCGTAGTCCCACAGCGCCTCCGGGCCGGGATGAAACGGCGAGCCGTCGTAGAGCAGGATCGTTGCCCGCGAGGCGAGCGCCGAGGCGAGCCAGTTCCACATCATCCAGCCGAGGGTGCTGAAGTAGAAGACCCGGTCGCCGGGCCGGATGTCGACCTGGAGCTGCAGCTCGCAGAGGTGCTTGAGCAGGATGCCGCCGGCGCGGTGGACGATGCACTTCGGCGGGCCGGTGGTGCCCGAGGAGAAGAGCACGTAGAGCGGGTGGTCGAAGGGGAGGTGCTCGAAATCGAGATCCGGCGGGTGCGGCTCGAGCCAGTCGGCCCACGGGACGGCGCCCTCGATGCCGGGGAGATCGGGCACCTCCTCCGAGACATAGGGCACGACCGCCACCCGCTCCACCGAGGGCAGCCGGCGGCGGATCTCACGGAGCCGCTCGACGCAGTCGTGGCGCTTGCCGCCGTAGAAGTAGCCGTCGGCGGCGAGCAGCACCCGCGGCTCGATCTGGCCGAAGCGGTCGAGCACGCCCCCGACCCCGAAGTCGGGCGAGCACGACGCCCAGACCGCGCCCAGGCTGGCGGCACCGAGCATGCCGGCGACCGCCTCGGGCAGGTTGGGCAGCCACGCGGCGACGCGGTCGCCGGCGAGGATGCCGTCGGCCGCCAGCGCGCCGGCGAAGCGGCCGGCCTCGGCGCGCAGCTCGTTCCAGCTCAGACGGCGCCGGACCCGGTCCTCGCCGCGGAAGACGATCGCGTCCCGCTCCCCTGCCGGCCCGCCCGCCTCGCGCAGCAGGTTCTCGGCGAAGTTGAGGTGCGCGCCGGGGAAGAACCGCGTCCCGGCGATCGTGCCGTCGCCGTCCGCCGCGCCCTCGCTGCCGTGCCCCTCCGCGCGCGCGCCGACGACGCCGGCGAAGTCCCACACCGCGCTCCAGAAGGCGCCGGGCCGGTCGATCGAGAGGCGGTGGAGCGCCGCGTAGTCGGGCGCCTCGATCCCCCGCTCGGCGCGCAGCCACCCGGTGAACGCGGCCAGCCGGGTGGCGGCGGCGCGCTCGGGCGAGGGCCTCCAGAGGGGCGCGTCCATCGCCCGCCATTCTGCCCCATGCGGCCGAGAGCGCGCCTCGCGCTCCCGCAGGCCGGCCGAGGACTCTGGCCGAGACCGCCTCCGCCGAATCGACCATCTCGGCGTCCCCGACCTGCTACACTATCGCCGATTTTATTCGAGCGTTCACGGTTGTCTTGCCGACAAGCCTGAAAGACCACAAGGAGGAGAGTCATGTCTCGATACGGGAGGATGGCAGCCGGTTTCGCGGTGCTGGTCCTCGCTCTCGGCGCCGCCGGCGCCGGTGCGCAGGAGCTGGCGCTCAACCCCAACGTGGGTCCGGTGGGCCCGCGGGCCTTGGGCGGCGACTGCGCCGGCGGCGAGATCTACGACGACGGCGGGGCCGAGAACGGCTACAGTGGCAACCCGATGTTGGTCAGCACGTTCGAGGGCGTGCAGCAGTTCACGCCCGCGGCCTTCCCCGGGACCTACGACACGGTGTGCGTGGGCCTGGTCTCGCAGGGCGGGCCCACCCTCGATTTCGAGATCGAGGTCCGCGACGACGACGGTGCGGCCGGCTCGCCCGGCACGCTCCTCGGCGCGGTCCCGGTGTCGGCGGCCGGCATCCCCGCCGGCCTGCCCTGCGCGTTCTTCGAGTACGACATCACCAGCCTGGCGCTCAACATCCCGAGCGGCAACGTCTGGATCGGCGTGCGCTGGAACCCGATGCTCTTCCCCACCCGGTTCATCTGCGGGGACCAGAGCCCGGCGACCCCGCTCCACCCCATGTTCGTCAACTTCAACACCGGCAGCGGCTGGCAGCAGATCGGCCTGCCTGCACCGGCCCCGTTCCCGAGCGCGCGGGCGCTGTTGGTCCGCGCCATCGAGGGCACGCTCGGCCCCACCGACGCCGACCTCAGCATCACCAAGACCGGCATCGTCAACGGCGACCAGATCGTCTACACGATCACCGTGACCAACAACGGCCCGGCCGACGCTACCAACGTGGTCGTGACCGACCCGCTGCCGGCCGAGGTGACCTACGTCAGCGACGACTGCGGCGGCGCCAACGTCCCGCCCTGGACCTGGAACGTCGGCGGCCTGCTGAACGGCGCGAACGCGACCTGCAACGTCACGGTCGACGTCGACCCGCTGTTCGAGGGCACGATCTCGAACACCGCCTCGGTGACCGCCGACCAGACCGACCCGACCCCGGGCAATGAGTCCTCGACGGTCGATCTCTTCGTCGACGGCCCGGTGACCAACCCGCTCGAGATCCCGACCCTGGGGACGATCGGGTTCGCCGCGTTGGCGCTGCTGCTGGTCGCGGGTGCGATCTACCTGATGCGTCGCCGGGCGACCGTCTAGTCCGGATCCGACCCGCTCGCGAGCGCCGCGGCGTCCAGGCGCCGCGGCGCTTTGTTTTTGCTACTCGTACCGGAGCGCCACCATCGGGTCGATGCGCGACGCCGAGCGCGCCGGCACCAGGCCCGAGCCGAGCGCCACCAGCGCCAGCGCGGCGGTGGCGGCGATCAGCACCACCGGGTCGTGCCCCTCCAGCTCGAAGAGCTGCGAGCGGGCCAGCCGGCCGAGGGCGAGGGCGACCGCCAGGCCGATCAGGCTGCCGACGGCGGTCAGCCGCGCCACCTGTCCGAGCACCAGGCCGAGGACCCGGCGGCGGTCGGCGCCGAGCGCCATGCGCAGCCCGAGCTCGCGCGTGCGCTGGGCGACCGTGTAGGCAAGCACACCGTAGAGGCCGACCGCGGCGAGCAGCGTCGCCAGCGCGCCGAACGCCACGGTCAGAAGCGTGATGAAGCGGTCGAGGAAGACGTTCTCGCGCACCTGCTCGGGCATCGTCTTCAGCTCGTCGACCGGCAGGTCGGGGTCGAGGCGGGCGACCACCTTCGGCACCTCGCTCAGGACCGCCTCCGGAGTCGTCCCGGTGCGCAGATAGAAGTTGAGGAACCCGAGCCGCTCGTCCTGCAGGTAGGGCACGAAGAACATCGGCGGCACCTCGTCCTTGACCTCGCTGTACTTGACGTCGGGGACCACGCCGACGATCTCGATCGTCAGCTCGGCGTCGCCGTCGGTCGACATCCGCTTGCCGACCGCGTCGCGGCGGTCGAGGCCGAACTTGCGCAGGAAGGCCTCGTTGACGATCGCCGCCTCGGGCGCCTCGAGCCGGTCGGCGGCGGTGAACTCGCGCCCGGCGAGCAGGCGCACGCCCATGGTGCCGAAGTAGCCCGCGCCGATCTCGTTGAAGCGGGCGTTGTTGTCGGTGTCCGGGCCGACCTCGAAGCTCTCGACCCAGACGCTGGTGCCCCAGTTGCTGCCCGCGAGCACCGGCACCATCGAGGCGGTGACGCCGGTGACGCCGGGGATCGCCGCCAGCTCCTCCTCGAGCCGCTCGAACAGCGCCCGCGAGCGCTCGGGCGGGTAGCCGTTCAGCTCGGGGGCGATCGCGAAGGTGGCGAGGTGGTCGACCGCCAGCCCCAGCTCGACCCGGCTGACGTTGAGGAGGCTCCGCGCGAACAGCCCGGCCGACACCATCAGCGCCAGCGACAGCGCGATCTGGGCGGTCACCAGCGCCGAGCGGAAGCGCGCCGCTGCGCGGCCGCCGGAGGGCTGGCCGGCCTGCCCCTTGATCGCCGAGGCCAGGTCCTGCCGGGTGGCGTGGAGCGCCGGGTAGAGCCCGAAGAGGAACCCCGTGCCGAGCGCCAGCGCCGCGGCGAAGGCGACCACCGGCGGGTCCAGGCGCAGCACCAGCATCTGCCCCGCGTCGGGCGGCAGCAGCGCACCGATCCCGCGCAGGGTCCAGTGCGCGACCACCAGCCCCGCCGCACCGCCGAGCGCCGCCAGCAGACACGACTCGGTGAGGAGCTGCCGCACCAGCCGGCCGCGGCTGGCGCCGATCGACAGGCGCACCGAGATCTCGGCGGCGCGCGACGCCGAGCGCGCGAGCAGGAGGTTCGCGATATTGGCGCAGGCGATCAGCACCACCACCCCGGAGACGGCGAGCAGCAGCACCAACGGAACGCGCGAGTCGGCGTGGATCGAGGACTGGCCGCGGGCGCCGGGCTCGACGGTGATCGCCCTGGCCAGGAAGCGCTCCATCGTCGGCTCGCTCATGCCCTCCTGGAGGGGTGCCTCGACCTCGGCGACGATCCGCCGGTAGGGGACGTCGATCGCCGAGCGCGCCGTCTCGAGATCGGCCCCCGGCGCCAGGCGGGCGAACAGATAGGCCCAGTAGCTCCGGCGGTTGTCGAAGCCGTCGAAGCCGGGGTTCATCAAGCTGCGCAGGGTGATCGGCACGTAGACCTCGGGCCGGTTGCCGAGCGTCGTGCCCCGGAAGCCGTCCGGCGCGACGCCGATCACGGTCAGCGGCTGGCCGTTGACCACCAGGTTGTCGCCGACCACATCGAGCCGGCCTCCGAACTCGTTGCGCCAGTAGTCGTGTCCGAGCACCACGACCCGCGCCTCGCCGACCGCCGGGTCGTCGCCCGGCCCGATCAGCCGCCCGGCCGCCGGCGTCAGCCCGAGGGTCCCGAAGTAGCTGCCGGAGACCATCACCCCACCGCCGGTCGAGGTCTGGCCGCGGTAGGCGAGGCTGGCTCCGAACGTCCGGTGGGCGGCGAGGCCGGCAAACGGCACCCCCTCCTTCCCCGCCTCCTGCTCGAGGTCGCGGAACATCGCGTAGCTGAACACCTGCTCGCAGTCGCCGGCGTCGTTGCACGAGGTCGACCCCGGCTTCGGCCCCGGCGCCCCGAGGTTGACCAGCCGCTCCGGCTCGTGCACCGGTAGCGGCCGCAGCAGCATCTGGTGGAAGAGCGAGAACACCGCGCTGTTGGCGCCGATCCCGAGCGACAGCGAGATCACGGCGACCGCCGTCACGAACGGCGTCTTGCGCAGCGTACGCAGGGCGAGGCGGAGATTGGCCATGTGTCGAGGCTCCGGGCTGGTCGTTTTGCGGCGGTGGCCGGGGCGAGCCGGTGCCGTTGGGCCCGGCGCGCGACAGGTGCTCTCCGCTTGGACGGTCGGCGGGGCTGGAAGGTTTCACGGCCGGCTCCGGACTTGCGTACCGGACAGGGACCGTCGATCCAGATCTTCGATCAGCTCCGCGACCTGCTTGTTCTCCCCTACCCGACCGCTCCGGCGCGAGGTGACTCCTCGAGGACCGCCAGGAGGGCGCGGGCGCAGTACACGCGGTTGCGCTTGGCTTCGCCCGCCAGGGTGACGATGCCCGCCGACTCGAGGCGGTCGATCGCCCGCTGGGCGGTGGTGAAGGCGACGCCGAGCCGCTCGGCGAGCTTGCCGACCGTCCAGAAAGGGTTCTCGGCGAACAGGTCGATCGCCCTTTCGGGCTGTCTCGACGGCGAGGTGGCGACCGCCTCGCGCCACTGCCGCAGCAATGCGTCGATGCGCTGGATGCGTCCGAGAGCGTCCTCGGCCTGGCCGGCAACGCCGGTCAGGAAGTAGGAGATCCACTCTTCCCACTCACCCCGCTCGGTCACCCCCAGAAGCCGCGCGTAGTACTCCTGGCGCGTGGCCTCGAAGAAGGCGCTCAGGTAGAGCAGCGGAGTGGCGAGCACGTTTCGCTCGACGAGCAGGAGCGTGATCAGGAGGCGGCCGACCCGGCCGTTGCCGTCCAGGAATGGGTGGATGGCCTCGAACTGCGAATGGGCGAGCGCGGCGTGGACCAGCGGCGGATGGGAATCGTCGTGGAGGAACGTCTCCCAGGCGCCGAGACACGCCATCAGCTCGTCGGGCGGAGGCGGAACGTAGGTCGCGTCGACGAGAGTGCTCCCTGGTGCACCGATCCAGTTCTGGGTGCGCCGGAACTCGCCGGGGGTAGCTACGTCTCCACGCAGGCCGCGCAGGAGCCGCTCGTGCAGCTCGCGCACCAGCCGCAGCGACAGCGGCAGGGTGCGCAGCCGGTCGACCCCGTACTCGAGCGCGGAGACGTAGTTGGCGACCTCGCGGAGGTCCGCCGGGCTGCGGTCCACCGCGGCGCCGGCCTCGGCGGCGAGCAGCTCGCCGAGGCTCGTGCGGGTGCCCTCGATCCGACTCGAAAGCACCGCCTCCCGGCGCACGAACGACCGGATCAGCAGATGCGGGTTCGGCACCCGCCGGCCCTCGCCGGCGAGCCGTCCGACCGCGCGGTCCGCGGCCGAGAGCGCCGAGGCGAGATCCGCGTCCCAGGCGATCGGCGGCGGCAGCGGTGCCGGGATCCAGGCCCGGTAGCCGCCGGCACCGCGGACCCAGCGGCCGTGGGGCCGGCGCGTCGGTGTTCGTGGGGCGTTCATGGGATCGGTGTTTGCGCTCGTGAAAACAACCGCGCCAATTGTTAGCGATGGTGGACAGAAGTGCAAACAAGGCTCACGCCGGAAGGGCGGCCTCGCCGCCGGCGCGGCGTCCGATGCCCGTGGACGAGCGGCCCCGATCCCGTATACTCCCCGGGCTTTCCCGGACCGCCGTCAACCGAAGCCGAGGCCGGAGTGGCCGTCATGACCAGCCCCGCGCACGCATGAGCGCCGCACTGCCCTTGCTCGCGGCCGTCGCCGCCGAGGCGGGTCAGGCCGCGGGCTCCGTTCCGTTCGCCCAGCGGGCGCTGTCGTTCTTCGGCCTGTTCGTGATGATCGGGCTGGCGTGGCTGCTGTCGACCAACCGGCGGCGGGTGCGCTGGCGGCCGGTGATCTGGGGCGTGGCGCTCCAGATCCTGCTCGGGCTGCTGATCCTCAACCCGGCGCTCCAGGGCTTTTTCTTCGACGTCGTCGACGCCGGAGTGCGGCGCCTGCTGTCGTTCGCCGAGGCGGGCGCGGACTTCGTCTTCCAGTCGGTCGAGCCGCACCAGATCATGAACGCCGAGGGCGAGGCGGTGACCTTCGTCGGCCGCATCTCGCCGCCGGTCAAGACCTTCGCGTTCTGGATCCTGCCGACGATCATCTTCTTCTCGAGCCTGATGGCGATCCTCTACCACCTCGGGATCATGCAGCGGGTGGTCTGGGCGGTCGCCTGGGTGATGCAGCGGACGATGCGGACCTCGGGCGCGGAGTCGCTGTCGGCGGCGGCGAACATCTTCGTCGGCCAGACCGAGGCGCCGCTGGTGGTGCGGCCGTTCGTCGAGCGGATGACCCGCTCGGAGCTGATGGCGGTGATGACCGCCGGCTTCGCCACCGTCGCCGGCGGCGTGATGGCCGCCTACGTCAGCTTCCTGCGCGACATCCCCGGGATCGCCGGCCACCTGGTGACGGCGTCGCTCCTGTCGGCGCCGGCGGCGCTCGCGATCGCCAAGATCATGGTCCCCGAGGACGGCGAGCCGGAGACCGCGGGCACGCTCGAGATCAAGGTCGAGAAGACCGACCGCAACGTCATCGAGGCCGCCGCCAACGGCGCCGCCACCGGGGTCAAGCTGGCGATCAACGTCGCCGCCATGCTGATCGCCTTCGTCGGCCTGATCGCGCTGGTCGACTTCGGCCTCGGGCTGATCCCGACCGGCGGCGATCCGCTGACGCTGTCGCGGATCTTCGGCTGGGTGTTCGCGCCGCTCGCCTTCGCGATGGGCATCCCGTGGGAGGAGGCGCCGGTGGTCGGGCGGCTGCTCGGCGAGAAGATCGTGCTCACCGAGTTCATCGCCTACATCAACCTCGGCGGCATCATGAGCGGCCCGAACCCGCTCTCGCCGCGCTCGGCGATCATCGCCTCCTACGCGCTGTGCGGCTTCGCCAACTTCGCCTCGATCGGCATCCAGCTCGGCGGCATCGGCGGCATCGCCCCGTCGCGGATGGGCGATCTCGCCGCCCTCGGCCTGCGGGCGATGATCGGCGGCTCGCTGGCGGCGTTCATGACCGCCACCATCGCGGGCATTCTGCTCGGCTGAATCGGGTTCGTATACTCTCCGAGCCCCGGCGCGCCGAGAGCGCGCTCCCCCTCCGAGGAGTCACGATGCCGCCCAGCCACCGTCCGCTCGCCACCGCCCTGCTCGCAATCGCCGCCCTGCTTGCTCCCGGTTGGTCCGTCCCCGCCCCGGCCGCCGGGCCGGCGCCCGAGGCGCAGGTCGAGACGCCGCCGCCCGAAACGGCGGCTCTCGCCGAGACGCCGCGGCTGGACGAGCTGCAAGAGGAGCTGCGGCGGCTGATCGGGCAGGCGCGCGACCGGGTGTTCCCGGCGCTGGTGCACATCCACGCGGTGACGGTGCACTACTACGGCGGCCAGGAGACCAAGAGCAACGCGGTCGGCAGCGGCACGCTGATCTCGCCCGACGGCTACGTCCTGACCAACCAGCACGTCACCGACAACGGCCGCAGCTTCCGCTGCACCCTCTCCGACAAGCAGGAGGTGCCGTGCGAGCTGATCGGCGAGGACCCGCTGACCGACCTCGCGGTGCTGCGGGTCGACCGCTCCGCCCTGCGCGCTCCCGAGACCCCGCTCCCCCACGCCGAGCTGGGCGACTCCGACCGCCTGCGGGTCGGCGACTACGTGCTCGCGATGGGGTCGCCCTTCGCGCTCTCGCGCTCGGTCACGCTCGGCATCGTCTCCAACAGCGAGCGAGTGTTCTCGGGCGGCCCGGGAGGCCTCGGGGACGAGATGGAGCTCGAGGCCGGCCAGCGCACCGGCCTCTTCACCCGCTGGATCCAGCACGACGCGCTGATCAACCCGGGCAACAGCGGCGGCCCGCTGGTCGACCTCTCGGGCGCGGTGGTCGGGGTCAACGAGCTGGGCGGCGCGGCGATGGGCTTCGCGATCCCGACCAACCTCGCCCGGCGAGTCGCCGCCGACCTGATCGAGCACGGCGAGGTGCCGCGGAGCTGGATCGGCGTCAGCTTCCAGCCAATCGACAAGACCGGCCACCAGGAGGGGGTGCTGATCGACTCGGTGGTCGACGGCAGCCCTGCCGACGCCGCCGGAGTCGAGGCCGGCGACCTGCTCATCGAGCTGGACGGCGAGCCGGTCGAGGCACGCTTCCCCGAGCAGGTGCCGCCGCTGATGAAGTGGATCGCCGATCTGCCGATCGGCTCGGAAGTCGAGCTGGCGACTAACCGCGACGGCGAGCGCCGGCGCGCCAGCCTGACCACCGAGCGGCTCGAGAAGGACCGCGGCGACGAGGCGGCGTTCCGCGCCTGGGGGCTGGTGGCGCAGGAGATCACGCCCAAGATGGCGCGCGACCGGCGCCTCGACTCCCCGCTCGGCGTCCTGGTCGGCGGCGTGCGCGGCGGCGGCCCGGCGCAGCTCGCCGAGCCGCCGCTGTCCGAGGGCGACGTGGTGCGCAGCGTCGGCGACCGCGAGATCGCCACTCTCGCCGAGCTGGCGGCCGTCTACGAGGAGCTGCAGGCCGCCCGCGACGGCGGCGAGGCCGAGGACCTGCTGGTCCGCTACGACCGCCAGGGCAAGAACTACCTGACGGTGATCCGGCCGCGCTCCGACGAGGCGCGCGACCGCCCGCTCGAGCTGCCCAAGGCGTGGGTCGGCATCGCCACCCAGCCGGTGGTGCCCCGCCTGGCCGAGCGCATGGGCAGCCCCGACGCCACCGGCTACCGGGTCACCCGCGTCTACCCCGGCACCGAGGCGGCGCGCGCCGGGCTGGCGGTCGGCGACGTCGTGGTGGCGCTCGACGGCGAGCCGCTGTCGCCGCGCGGGATCGAGGACTCCGGGCTCCTGGCGCGGCGGGTGCGGCGTCTGCCGATCGGCGGCGAGGCGTTGCTGACGGTGCTGCGCGACGGTGCGCAGCGGGAGGTCGGCGTGACCCTCGAGCGCACCCGCCCGGGCCCCGACGAGGCGGCGCGCCACCGCGACACCGACTTCGAGCTGCTGGCGCGCGAGGTGACCTTCTTCGACCGCGACGACCACCGCTGGGGCGAGGACGTCGCCGGCGTCCTGGTCGAGCAGATCGAGCCCGCCGGCTGGGCCGGCCTCGGCGGCGTGCGGCCGGGCGACCTGATCCTGCGCTTCGGCGGCCGCCCGGTCACCGATCTGGCGAGCTTCGAACGCGCCCTCGAGGCCGCGGTCGAGGCGCGTGACGAGCGGGTCGAGGTGGTGGTGCTGCGCGGCGCGCGCACGCGCTTCCTCTACCTCGAGCCGGAGTGGAGCCCGCTGCCCGACGACGGCGGCGACGGAGAGGAGGGCGGCGATGCGTGATCCCCGGAACCGACGGCGCGGGAAGGTGACGATTGCAGGGGCCGCGGGGCTGGCCGCCGTGCTGCTCGCGGCGCCCGCGGCGCCCGCGACGGCGTCGGCGGCTGCTGCGGAGCCCGGCGCCGGTGCCTACCGCGAGGTGCTCGCGACGCGGGCGCCGGCGGTGGTGACGGTGCGCTACGTGCTCAAGATCGAGCTCGGCGGCACCATGGGCGGGGCGATGGGCGGCGATGGCCAGGAGACCGAGGGCGAGATCAGCGGCGTGGTGGTCGACCCCGGCGGCCTGGTGCTGTGCTCGAACACCCTGCTCGGCGGCTTCGCCAACCTGCTCGGCAGGCTGATGGGCGCGGGCTCGGATTTCGAGATCAGCGCCACCCCCGAGGACATCGAGGTGCTGGTCGGCGACTCTACCGAGGGCCTCTCCGCCCGGCTGGTGGCGCGCGACTCCGACCTCGACCTCGCCTGGGTGCAGATCGACGAGCCGCCCGCGGGGCTCGCCGCGATCGACCTCGGCGCCGGCGTCCCGGCGAAGATCGGCGAGCCGTTCGTCGCCGTCCGCCGCATGGACAAGGTGTTCGCCCGCGCCCCGGCGCTGATCGAGGGCCGGATCGGCGGCGAGACGACCAAGCCGCGGCGGCTGTGGGTGCCGGCGGCCTCGCCGTTCGGGGGCCACGGCCTGCCGGTGTTCAACACCGAGGGGGCGCTGCTCGGCGTCACCGTGATGCAGTTCCCCGACGCCGAGGACACCGGCGGCGCCGGCCCGATGGCGTCGCTCGTGCAGTCCGCGCGCCTCGAGGAGGTGCTCTCGGCGGTGATCCTCCCCGCCCGCGAGGTCGAGCGCGCGACCGCGCTGGCCCGCGAGCTGGCCGCCGAGCGCGCCGCGGCGGGCGAGGAGGAGGCTGAGGCGAGCGACCCGGAGGGCGGAGAGGACGCCGCCGGGGGCGAGGAGAGCGAGGACGGCGAGCCCGAGCCGGAAGACGGCGGCGAGCCCGAGCCGGAGCCGGAAGACGGCGAGCCCGAGGCCGAGCCCGACCCCGAGGCCGAACCCGAAACCGAGCCGGAGCAACCCGGCGACGCCGCCGCCTCGGCCGCTACCGCATCCGCCGCCGGATCCGTGTCC
>Ga0302046_10000937_pt1 | contig 27934 bp, 25 predicted proteins | sample RVTome_11_FD_200261 | JGI IMG/M metagenome (GOLD analysis project Ga0302046, IMG submission 200261) | Soil microbial communities from uranium-contaminated site in the Upper Colorado River Basin, Wyoming, United States - RVT147D111 (version 2) ... | reverse complement strand
GCCGGCGGCGCATGCCCCAGCCCGAAGGCCTACCGCAACCAACCGACGCGCCAACCCAACCGCCGCTCAACAGCGACAGTTTGAGAAATGCGGGCTAGACCATCGCGTCGGGCATCGAGGCTTTCTTCTTGGCGATGAACTCCAGGAGCGCCTCGTCGATGGCGGGGTCCATCGACGGCGCCTCGTATCTGGCCAGCATCGATTTCCACAGGTCGTTGGCCCGCGCCGCGGTGTCCTTGCTGCCGTCGGCCTGCCACTGCTCGTAGCTCGAATTATCGCCGACGGTCGAGCGGTAGAAGGCGGCCTCGAAATTCGCCTGGGTATGGGCGCAGCCGAGATAGTGGCTGCCGGGGCCGACCTCGCGCACCGCGTCCATGGCCTGGCCGTTCTCGGTCAGGTCGTAGCCGTTCGCCAGCACCTGCATCATGCCGAGCTGGTCGGCGTCCATGACGAACTTCTCGTAGCCGGCGGCAAGACCGCCCTCGAGCCAGCCGGCGGCGTGGAGCACGAAGTTCGCGCCGGCGAGCACGGTCGGCAGCAGCGTCTGCGCGCTCTCGTAGGCCGCCTGGGCGTCGGGCAGCTTCGATGCGGTGAGCGAGCCGCCGCCGCGGTAGGGCACGCCGAGCCGCCGCGCCAGCGCCGCGAGGCCGAAGAGCGCCAGCGTCGGCTCGGGCGTGCCGAAGGTCGGCGCGCCGGTCTGCATCGAGATCGAGCTCGCGAAGCTGCCGAAGACCACCGGCGCGCCGGGCCGGCAGAGCTGGGTCAGGGCGATGCCCGCCATCGCCTCGGCCAGCGTCTGGGCCATGACCCCCGCGACGGTGACCGGCGCCATGGCGCCGGACAGGATGAAGGGGCTGATCACGGTGCCTTGCCCCGCCCTGGCGTAGACCTTGAGCGCGCCCAGCATGGTGGCGTCGAAGGTCATCGGCGAGTTGGCGTTGATCAGGTTGACGACGCAGCAGTTGCTCTCGACCGTCTCGCGCCCGAACACGATCTCCAGCATCGAGACCGTGTCCTCGGCGCGCTCGGGTTGCGTCACCGAGCCCATGAAGGGTTTGTCCGAATAGCGCATGTGCGCGTAGACCATGTCGAGGTGGCGCTTGTTGACCGGCACGTCGACGGGCTCGCAGACGGTGCCGCCGGAATGGTGCATCGCCGGCGTCATGTAGGCGAGCTTGACGAAGTTCTGGAAGTCCGCGAGCTCGGCGTAGCGGCGGCCCTTGTCGGCGTCGTAGACGAAGGGCGGCCCGTAGACCGGTGCGAAGACGGTGTTGTCGCCGCCGATCTCGACCGAGCGCTCGGAGTTGCGCGCGAGCTGGGGGAAGCTCGCGGGCGCGGTGGCGATGAGCGCGCGCGCGAGGCCGCGCGGGAAGCGCACGCGCTCGCCCTCGATATCGGCGCCGGCCTCCTTGAAGAGCTGGATCGCTTCCGCGTCCTCGCGGAACTCGATGCCGATCTCCTGAAGGATCGTCTCGGCGTTCTCCTCGATGAGCGACAGCCCCTCCTCGCTCAACAGCTCGACCTTGGGGATGCGGCGGGTGATGTAGCGCAGATGCTCGATCGCCCCACCGGTGCGTTCCGCGCGGCGCGCCGCCCGGCCGCCGCCGCGGCCACGCCGGCCGCCCTGGCGTCCGGCGGCCTTGCCGCTGTCCTCCGTGAGTGCCGTCATGGCCGTCACCCCTCGCTTCCGCCGTCCCGTCGCATGGACCCACGGCCGACCATGAGCCGGCGTGGCCCGCCGGGACTATCGGATTCGCGACCGAAAAAAGCCTGCCTGCGTCAGATCGCCCGGTGCGGCCCCGCAGATCGCCCGGTGCGGCCCCCCGCGGATCGCCCGGTGCGGCCCCGCTCAGAGCGTCGCCTCGATCGCCGCCAGCGTTTTCGCCGCCACCATGACGCCGTCGCGGTCGGCCTTCTCGCGCGCGGCCTTGCGGCCCTGGCCCTGGAGATGGACACCGGGCTGGTCGGCGACCGCGGCGACGAGGCGGGCGATGCGCTCGTCGAACACCCCGCCGGAAAACGCGCCTGGAGCGATGGCGAGGAAGAACTGTCCGGTCCGGGGCGGCCCGCCTTCGGTGCCGGAGAAGGGGCTCGCATCGATGCCCAGCGTGGCGCCGGCCAGCGCCGCCGCCATGGTCTCGACGATGAGCGCGACGCCGACGCCCTTGTAGCCGCCGGTCGGCGCCATCGTGCCCTCGAGGGCGAGCGCGGGATCGGTGGTCGGCCGGCCGTCGGGGCCGAGCGCCCAGCCCTCGGGGATCGGCTTCTCCTCGCGGGCGTGCTTCATGATCTCGCTCTTGGCGACCACGCTGGCGCTCTGGTCGATCAGGATCGCCGCCCCGCCCGCGCCGTCGGGCACGGCGAGCGCGATCGGGTTGGTGCCGACGACGGGCCTGAGACCGCCGACCGGGGCGATCGAGGCGGGCGCGTTGGTGAAGCCGATGCCGAGCAGGCCGGCGGCGGCGAGCCGCTCGGTGTGGTAGCCGAGCACGCCGCAGTTGTACGAGTTGCGCACCGCGAGGCCGGCAAGCCCGAGCTCGCGCGCGGTTTCGATCAGCGCCTCGAAGCCGAGCGCGATCGCGCGATGGGCGAAGCCGGTCCGCGCATCGACGACGAGGCTCGCGGGCTTGGGCCGCTCGAGGGTCGGTTCCGCAGCGCCGTCGACCTTGCCGCATTGCACGTGCTGGCAGTAGGTCGGCACGTAGGCGAGGCCGTGGCTGGCGATGCCGTCGCGCTCGGCGGCGGCGACGGCGCGCGCCAGCGGCGCCGCGTTGGCCTCGGCGGCGCCGGCGGCGACCAGGGCCTTAAGCGCCAGCGCCTCGACCGCCTCGACCGTCATGCGGCGCGGCTCGCTCATGGCCGCCCGCCGCGATGGTGTCGCGGGTCGGTCCCGGGTTCAGTTCGGGACTCAATCATTGTCGTCGACTTCGGCTCCGGCGCCGCGCTGGCGCGAGGCGTCGCTCGCCGGCACGTAGGTGCGCTGCGCATAGGCGTCGAGCCGGGACCACAGCGCGGGATCGATCGGCACGCCGCTCGTCTCCGCCTGCACGACGTCGCCCACCGGCGGCGCCGATCGCCTTTCGCAGACCATCTCGTCGGCCGCGACCGCGCGCACGTCGGTGCCCGGCGCGCTGTGCAGGCCGGCGGCGTCGATGCCGATCGAGACGCCCGGCCAGGTGATGGAGAACGGAACCCCGGTCGCATCATGCGCCGCCGCCACGAAGGGCAGCGACAGCACCGGAAAGGCGATCCGCCCGGTATGGAAGCGCTGGCCGGAAGCCAGCGCCTCGGCGCGGTCGCACAGCGTGATGCCGGCGGTCATGGCGCAGAGCAGCCCCTCGCGGCCGACCCAGCGCTGGCCCTTGCGGACCGGCGCCAGGTCGCCGTAGGTGCGCCGGTCGACCAGGTCGAGGAGACCCACGAAGGCGTCGAGGGCGGGTTGCCGGTGCGCGGCGAGCCAGCGCGCCGCCTTTCCCGCCTCCTCCGCCATGCCCCAGGGCAGCCCGACGCCGCGCCCGGCCTTCACGGCCATGGTCTCGATCTCGTTCAGGGAATAGGTCACGCGGGCTCCGATTGCGGAGGTGGGGGATAGGCCCAATCGTCGGGCTCGGCCTCCGCGAGCTCGTCCGGATAGGGCGCGTGCTGGTACATGGTGATGCGCAGCCAGCGGTCGGACTTGGGATCGAAGCGGGTCGCGCCGAAGAAGGAGAGCTTGCAGCGCAGCAGGTCGAGCGGGACCATGTCGGCCGCCAGCAGGTTGCCGCGGATCTCGGCATAGGGATTGCGGAGCGCGATCTGCACGCGCCGGACCGCCCGCCGGTATTCCGGGTGCACGAGCAGGAATTCCGCCAGCGTGGCGTCCGGATCGAAGGCGCCGAGCGCGGCGTGGAGCGTCGCCACGTCGCGGGCCATGGTCAGCGGCTGCTCGCGGTCGCCGCCGGGCTCGCGGGCGCGCTCACCGAGGCGCGGCTCGAGCTTCTCTTCGGAGACGTACCAGAAGCGGGCCTGGGCCTCCGGCGACGCGAAATCGATCTCCAGCGCCCAGTCGAACCGGTCGGCGATGGCCTCGATCGTCTCGGCCACGCCCTGGGTGGCGTCGATCCGGAACAGGGGCGCCTCGTCGATCGCCATCGTCTCGGCCAGCTCGTCGACCAGCGCGCCGTGCGGCTCGATCAGCAGGCTCACGAGCATCTCCTGGCCTTCGAGCGACAGTTCGGCCTCGCTCCAGGCGTAGAGCGCCTCCCACGGCGTCGGCTCGTCGAGCGCCCCGCCTTCGGTATGCGCGGCCAGCGCCGCCAGATCCTCCTCCAGCGCCGCGATCCGCGCCGACTGCCGTTCGTCGTCGACCCGCCAGGCCGCCGCCAGCGCGCGGGCGCGCGCGAGCGCCACCCGGAAGCCGGCCGCCGTCTCCGGGCTCGCCTCGGCCAGGTCGCGCACCCGCGCGAGCGCGGCTTCGCGCGCCATGATCCAGCGCCCGAAGAGCGCGGGATGGTTGGCGATGAACGGCCCGAGCCCGAGCCCGGTCGCGTTGCCGACGCCGAGCGTGCGCCGGATCGCGCGGTCGAGCGGCGCCGCGGTCGCCGGCGCCCGCGCGGCCGCCAGATGTTCGGCGAGGTCGACGGTGAAGGCGCGGATCAGCCAGACCGTCAGCATCTCGGCCCGGAAGGGCCCTGCGAACTCCGGCCGGTCGGCGATCCGGTCGCGGTCGGCGAGGCCGAACTTGCCGTTGCCGTAGACCGCGGTGGTGCGCATGAGATAGCCCACCGCGTCCAGCGTCTCGGCGTCGGGCTGGCGGCCGGCGGCGAGCGCGGCCACGACATGCTCGAAGAGGCGCACGCTGCGGTTCGCGCGCGAGAGGATCAGGTCCGAGGCCCGGAAGCGGCCGGCCTCCTGCAGCGGGACGTTGGCCCCGAGGCGGACGAGCTCGCTGGCGTTGGGCGCGCCGTCGTAGAGCACGAAGGTGGCGTCCCAGGCGTCGGCGATCACCCGGTCGGACCGCAGCGCCGGATCGAGGTCGTGGGCGAAGGCGACCAGCGAGTAGCTGCGCTCCGGCCCGCGCGCCCGGTAGACCGCCACGCCGACCCCCTCGGCGGAGATGTCCCAGCGCGGCCGCTCGAACTCCCAGCCCTCGGCCTTGAGGCGGCGCAGCAGCGCGCGCATGAAGCTGAGGCGCGTCTGGTGGAAGGCGCCCAGCCGCTCCAGCCGCATCACGGTCTCGGGCGGGCGCAGCGGCGCACCGGGCGGGGCGTGGGATCCGTCTAGCAAGCGCAAGGCCTCGTTCATCGACGTCCCATCGGGCTACGCGGCCCCATGCGGATCGGGGGCTGCCTCGACCGGTTCACGGACCTCGCGCGCGGCGCCGGCCGGCACGAACGAACGCTCGAAGAACCGCAGCCAGTTCATGCCCATTATTCCAGAGACTTCATCCCGGGAGAAGCCGGCAGCGCGCAGCCCGGCGGCGATGCCGGGCAGGTCGAGATTGGAGCGGAACCAGGCCGGCTGGTCCGGGAAACGCATGGCGCCGTGGGTGGCGTCCCGGCCGGCCGCCTCGCCGTCCCCCGCGTCCTCCCGGACGCCGGTGCGCATCCAGCGTACCACGGCATCGGGCTGGTCCTGGCAGAGGTCGGAGCCGATGCCGAGATGCTCGGGCCCGATCAGCTCGGCCGTGCGCGCCGCCATGCCGCAGAACGCCGCCAGCGTGCACTGCGAGCCGCCCTCCAGGTGCCGCGGATAGAGGCTGAAGCCGAGCATGCCGCCGCGCGCCGCCAGCGCCGTCAGCACGGCATCGGACTTGTTGCGGCCGGTGGCGCACCAGGCGCCCGGGTTGGCGTGGCTGATCGCCACCGGCCGGCTCGACAGATCGATCGCCTCCAGCGTCGAGCGCTCGGCCGAATGCGACATGTCGACGACCAGGCCGAGGCGGTTCATCTCCGCGATCGCCCGGCGCCCGAGATCGGTGACGCCCCGGTCCTCGGCCTCGTCGACCCAGCCGGTCGCCAAGGGACCGACGTGGTTGTAGGAAAGCTGCATGAAGCGGATGCCGAGCCGGTGCAGGATCTCGATGAGGCCCAGGTCGTCCTCGATCGGCGAACAGTTCTGCAGGCCGAAGAACACCGCCGTGCGGCCGCTCGCCTGGGCCCGGCGCACGTCCGCCGCCTCGCGGCCCGGCAGGATCAGATGCGCGAAGTCGCGAAAGCGCCGGTTCCACCCGGCCAGGTTCGCCACGGTCGCGCGGAAGTCCTCGTGATACGCCACGGTGACGTGGATCGCATGCACGCCGCCGGCCCTGAGCTGCTCGAAGATCGCCGCCGACCAGTTGCAGTACTGCAGGCAGTCGATGACCACCGGCGCCGCGGCATCGTGCGTCGACTGGACCATCGAGGCGACCTTTGCGCTGTTGCCGGCGGACAGGCTTCGTGCCGCCCGCCGCCGGAGGGATCGAGGCAATATACCGGACTATGCCGCGATTATCAGGGGTTGGCGCCGGTCCTCGCCAGGCGTGGTAAACGGGCCCGCCTTCTCCCGGTCGCCCGGCGATGCGGATCGATTGCTGTCGCGCAGTGACATGCCGATGTCGGGCTGGGCGCAGACCGAAACGGCCCGGAGCAACGGAATCGCCGGACGACGATGGGTTCCCCGATCCTGCATCGCGCCACCGGCGCCGGCGCGGGATCGTGCGTGCTTACAGGCCGCCGAACGGGGCTGCGATCCTCGGGCCGTTCCGTGGCCCGACGGGTCCGTCAAGAAGAAGAAACGGCCGGCCGGCGGCGGCATCGAACGAGCGCCGCCGCCGATCTCGGCGGGCCGGTCCGGGGGCGTGTCGAAGACGGCGTCCGCAGAGCGAACGACCGAAACCAACTTGGGAGGCAATGTAATGCGAGCTTTGAAACTGACCGTCGCGGCGGCGGCGGTCACCCTGGCGATCGCCAGCCCGCGACCGGGACTGGCGGAGACCAAATGCGGCACCGGCGACGAGATCACGATCGCCAACATGACCTGGCTGTCGGCCAACGTGCTGGCGCAGGTCACGCAACGGATCCTGAGCGCGGGCTACGGCTGCAAGGCCAAGCTGGTGCCGGGCGACACGGTGCCGACGGCGACCAGCATGCTGACCAAGAACCGGCCCGACATCGCGCCGGAGCTGTGGATCAGCACCGCGGCGTCGATCTGGGACAAGATCAAGAAGAAGGGCAACGTCTACAAGGCGAGCGACGTCTTCGCCAGCGGCGGCAAGGAAGGCTGGTGGATTCCCGACTACGTCGCCAAGGCCAATCCCGGCCTCAAGACCGTCGAGGATCTCAAGAACCCGAAATTCGCGGCGCTGTTCGCCGAAGCGCAGAGCGACGGCAAGGGCCGGCTCTACGGCTGCCCGCCGGGCTGGGGCTGCGAGATCATCACCAACAACCTCTACAAGGCGCTCGAGCTTCAGAAGGCGAACTACCAGCTCTTCTCGCCCGGGTCCGGCGCCAACCTGAAGGCCTCGATCGCCCGCCGGGTCACGCGCAAGCAGCCGATCCTGGCCTACTACTGGGGGCCGACGGCGGTGATCGGCCGTTACAAGCTGGTGCGCCTCGGCATGCCGGCCTTTGACGCCAAGAAGTTCACCTGCCTCACCAACAAGAACTGCGCCAAGCCGCAGGTCACCGGCTGGAAGCCCGGCGAGGTCGGCGTCGCGGCGGTGACCAGCCTGAAGAAGAAGGCGCCGAACGTCGCCGCCTTCCTGGCCAAGCTGCAGGTGCCGAACGAGGTCATCAACGCCGAGCTGGCCTGGGGCGACGGCCGCAAGGCGAGCGCCGAGGAAGTCGCGACGCATTTCCTGAAGAACCGGCAAGCGGTCTGGACCAAGTGGGTTCCGGCCGACGTCGCCGCGCGCGTCAAGGCGAGCCTGAAGTAAGCGGGCGCGAAACGCCTGTCGGATGGCGGGCGCCCGAACGGCGCCCGCCAGTCCGCATTATGCTGTACGATCGAATGTCATAGATCGACGCCGGGGTCGGGTCCCGCGTCGACACCGCCTCTGCGCGGCGCCGGTGCCGGCCTCGACCGACGGTCTGCTTTGCCGACTTCGTCGGCGCGAGGGGAGGGGGCGACGCGATGGCTGAGCGGTTTCCGGAATTGGTCGACATGCGCCAGGTCCGCATCTCGATCGACGAGACCTTCAACTGGATCGTCGAGCATTGGGGGGAGACGCTGGAGCAGATCTTCCTGCCCGTCGTCCACTTGCTGACCGCGATCGAGAATTTCCTGCTCTGGCTGCCGTGGTACGTGGTGGTCGTCGTCATCGTCGGCCTCGGCTTCGCGGCGACGCGAAGCTGGAAGGTCGCCGCGGGCCTCGGCGCCATGACCTTCATGCTCGGCTTCTTCGGCCTGTGGGAGCCCGGCATGCGGACCGTCGCGCTCATGCTCACCGCGACGCTGCTCGCGGTGCTCATCGGCATCCCCCTCGGCATCTGGATGTCGCGCTCCGACCGGGTCGAGAAGGTGACCCTGCCGGTGCTCGACATCATGCAGACGATGCCGATCTTCGTTTACCTGATCCCCTTCGTCATGCTGTTCGGGCCGGGCAAGATCCCCGCGCTGCTCGCCACCATCGTCTTCGCGGTGCCGCCGGTCATCCGCCTCACCAACCTCGGCATCCGCCAGGTCGACCGCGAGGTGGTCGAGGCCTTCACCGCCTTCGGCTCGACAAAGCGACAGTTGCTGTTCGGGGTGCAGATCCCGCTGGCCATGCCGACGATCATGGCCGGCATCAACCAGACCACGATGATGGCGCTCTCCATGGTCGTGATCGCCTCGATGATCGGCGCCGGCGGCCTCGGCTATCAGGTGCTGCAGGGCATCCAGCGGCTTGAGATCAGCCGCGGCCTCCTGGCCGGCCTCGCCATCGTCTTCCTCGCCATCATCTTCGACCGCATCGCGCAGGCCTACGGCAAGCGCATGCAGGCGCACCTCCATCTGGGGCACTAGGATCATGGCCGGGCAAGCGACCAAGATTTCGATCGAGAACGTCTACAAGATCTTCGGGCCCGAGCCGCTCGGCGTGCTCGACCGGGTCAAGGCCGGCGCCAGCAAGACCGAGATCCTCGAGGAGACCGGCCACACCATCGGCATCCGCGACGTCAGCCTGGAGATCGCCTCGGGAGAGATCTTCGTGGTGATGGGGCTCTCCGGCTCGGGCAAATCGACGCTGATCCGCCACATCAACCGCCTCATCGAGCCGACCGACGGGCGCATCCTGGTCGACGGCGAGGACGTCCTCAAGCTCGACGCCGAGCAGCTCCGCCATTTGCGGCGCTACAAGATGAGCATGGTCTTCCAGCGCTTCGCGCTCTTGCCGCACAAGACGGTGATCGAGAACGTGATGAGCGGGCTGCAGATCCGCGACGCCACGCGCCAGGGCCTGCTGCCCCACAAGACGGTGCTGGAGAACGTCGCCAAGGTCCTGCGCTTTCAAGGCGCCTCGAAGTCGGACGCCTTCGATCAGGCGCTGAAGCAGGTCGATCTGGTCGGCCTCAAGGGTTTCGAGAACCAGTATCCGAGCCAGCTCTCCGGCGGCATGCAGCAGCGCGTCGGCCTCGCCCGGGCGCTGGCGACCGACGCCGACGTGCTGCTGATGGACGAGGCGTTCAGCGCGCTCGACCCGCTGATCAGGAACGACATGCAGGACCAGCTGATCCAGATCCAGAAGGAGCTCAGCCGCACCATCGTCTTCATCACCCACGACCTCGACGAGGCGCTCCGCATCGGCGACCACATCGCGATCCTGAAGGACGGCGAGCTGCGCCAGGTCGGCACGCCCGAGGAGATCCTGATCGCCCCCGCCGACGACTACGTCAGCCGCTTCGTGAAGGACGTGAACCGCGGCCGCGTCGTCACCGTCGGCAGCATCGCCAGCGTCTACCCGACCGTCGAGCTGCCGAGCGCCACCTACAGCGACGCCGTGGCCAAGCTGAAGGCGGCGGCGAGCGACACCTGCTACGTGCTGGAGAAGGGCCGGCCCGTCGGCGCGGTGACCGCGAGGATGGCCGAGAACGGCCGCGATCTCTCGGGCACGATCAGCGGCGCGGACCAGCTCGATCCGATCCTCACCGTCGACAGCGAGACCGTGATCGAGGACATGCTGACCCTCGCCGTCAACAGCGAGGTCCCGATCGCGGTGCTGAACGGCGCGGGCGCGCTGGTCGGCGGGGTGCCGCGGCGGACGGTGATGTCGGCGCTGGTCCGCGCGGCCGACTGAGGCGCCGCCTCGAGCCCGGCGCCGCCCGGATCACCCGACCGTCGCCGCCCTCGCCCGGCGGGCCGCCGCGCCGGCCAATGCGCCGGCCTCGATCCGCGGCCCGTTACCTATTGGTTTACTTTTGCTTGTCTATGGTGGCCCGGCTGACCACCGCCGGCAAAGTTTGAGGTAATTCAATCATTTGCCTGGATCGAGATTGTCCCGGATCGAAATGGTCCGAGAGCTGGATCTCGGTCTTTTTCATATGCTTGAAGCACGATCCACGCGTCACGCCTCGTCGACGTGTCGCGATCGGGCTTTGGGCCGAACACGAAGGGATCGCCATGACCGTGACGAAGACCCAGCTTGCCGATGCCTATTCCGCCGCCCTGACCAAGGGGCTCGGCGGCGCATGGGATCGCGACTTCAGCCGCAAGGATGCGAACAACCTCCTCGATATCCTGTGGCCGGTCGTCTCCGAGCTCGCGCTCGGCGACACCAGGAAGAAGACGCCGGGCAGCGTGCCGCTCGGCCATCTCGGCCGCATCAAGATGCGATACAAGGAAGCCACACCGGCCCGCAAGGGGACCAACCCGTTCACCGGCGAGCCCACGACCTTCAAGGCCAAGCCCGCGACCTTGCAGCCGCGCTTCACCGCCGGCAAGGCGCTGAAGGACGAGGCCGAGAAGTACTTCGCGAAGGCGATGAAATAGGTCGTTGCGATCATCGAGAACGGCGCGGCCGCCAAGTCGTTCCGCCCGCCGACGAACCCCGGCTTCGGCCGGGGTTTTTCTTTGCCGGCTTGGTCCTGCCCGCCCGCGCCCAGCGGACATCACCGAAATGCTTCAGGTGCCGTGCAGCAGCGCTTGGATCGCATGCAGACTTGACATTCGATATCAGCCGAAGCCTAACAGCCGACCGCCGCGCCGTCGCTTCTGGGATCAGCCCCGCCGACGAGCGAGCCGTGTCGGGGATCGATGAAGATGCCGTGGGCATGACCTGCGCTTTCGTTCCAATCGCCCCAGCGATCCAGGATGTGTCCCCACTTCTCTAGTTCCGAGATCGATTCCACTGGAAAACGCGCCTCCACATGAAGTGTGTCGCGCGCTTCTCCGAGCGCCAAACGCCCCGAGACGAAACGCGGCATCTCGACCGCTGCCTGAACGTCCAGGCCGAAGTCGATCATCGCCAGATAGCATTGCAGAAGCATCTGTGGCTGGCCGTCTCCGCCCATGCATCCGAGAAGGCCCCAGAAACGATCGCCGCGCATCGCTGCGGTTGCCATGAGCGTGTGAAGCGGGACCTTACCCGGCTCCAGGCGATTGGGATGATCTGGGTTCAACGAGAAATACGCCCCCCGGTTCTGCAGCACGACGCCGGTCTCGCCGGCCACGACGGTCGAGCCGTAGAGCCCATAGAGGCTTTGTATGAGGGACACCGCGTTACCCTCGTCGTCGACGGCGGCGATGTAGACCGTGTCCCCCGACGCGCTGCCGTGGGAGGGAACCTTGTCCCATGGCAAGGCCCGCCGCGGGTCTATCAGGGCTCTGCGATCGTTCGCGTAAGCTTTGGAGATCAGCCTGCCGATCGGAACGTCGGCGAAATCGGGATCGGCGAGGAACCGGTCGCGGTCGTGAAAAGCGATTTGCTTTGCTTGAACGAGGTAGTGAAGCCGCTCGGCACTCAACAAGGGCAGTCTATTCAGCTCCAGCGGCTCGAGTAGGTTCAACATCTCGAGCATAGCGAAGCCTTGGGTTGGCGCAGGCGTGGTGTAGATGGTGACGTCGCGATATGTCCCGGCGATCGGCTCGCCCCATGCCGCTCTTTGACCGGCGAGATCCTCACGGGTGAAGAAACCGCCGTTCTCCGTCGAGAACCGCGTCAACTCCCGTGCAACGTCGCCCTCGTAGAAGCCGCTCCAACCATCTTGGGCGTAGCTTTCGAGCGTGCGCGCCAGGTTGTTGTTCGATAAGGACGACCCGACCGACGGGGCCTCTCCATTGGGCAGGAAGAGCGCGGCGCTTTCGCGATGCTTCGCCAATTCGGGCGCCAACATGTCGGTGAACCGCGCCAGCCGTTCCGTCACGGGAAAGCCGTCGCGGGCATAGTTGATGGCGCTCTCCAGGACGCGGCTCAGCGGCAGCCGGCCGTAGCCCTCATGGGCAAGCGACCAGCTCGCCACGGCGCCGGGCGTCGTCAGGGTCGCCGGGACGACGCCGAAATAAGGCACCGCGTCATGACCCAGTTCCGCCAGGCGCGCGAGCGTGGCGCTTTCGACCGCGCGCCCGCCGCCGTTGAGGTACCGGATCTTGCCCGGCCCCGCCTCGCGGATCAGCCAGAAGGCATCGCCGCCGACGCCCGTCATGTGCGGATAGATGACGCTAAGTACGGCGCTCGTGGCGATGGCCGCATCAATGGCCGAGCCCCCGGCCCTCAGCACGTCCACACCGGCGGCGGAGGCCAGCGAATGCGGTGACGTGACCATGCCGTTCGGAGCAAAGGTCGCCGGGCGGCCCGTCGTAATCTCCATGTCCGCAACGGCGCTGCCGGTCATTTCAGCGAAATCCACGCGGTCTTGAGGTCGGTGTACTTGTCGAAAGCGTGCAGCGACTTGTCGCGGCCGAAGCCCGACTGCCGGAAGCCGCCGAGCGGCACGGTGATGTCGGTGCCGCCATAGGTGTTGACGTGGACGACCCCGGCCCGGACGGCGCGCACCATTCGGTGGGCCGTCGCGAGATCGGCCGTCCAGACAGCGGCCGCCAGCCCGTAGTCGGTGGCGTTTGCGAGGCTGACGGCTTCCTCCTCGGTGTCGAAGCGCATCACGGCGAGGACGGGCCCGAAGACTTCCTCGCGCGCCAGATCCATGTCGGGCGTCACCTCGTCGAAGATGGTGGGGGCCATGTAGGTGCCGCCGGTCTGGCCGAGAATGCGCTCGCCGCCCGCAAGCAGCCGCCCGCCCTGCGTCCGGGTGCGGTCGACGAAACCGAGGATCTTCTGCAGCTGCGCCTCGCTGGCCACGGCGCCGATGTCGCTGGCGAGGTCGAGCGGGTCGCCGACCGTGAGCTTCTCCGTTTCGGCGAGCAGGTGTCCCATGAAGCGATCGTGGACCGACGACTGCACGAGAAGGCGGGAGCCGGCGACGCAGACCTGGCCGGAGTTTCGGAAGATTGCGTTCGCGGACACCTTCGCCGCCTGCGCAACGTCGGCGACGTCGGAAAAGACGATGTTGGGCGACTTGCCGCCCAGCTCCAGATGCACGCGCTTCAGGTTCGACCGGGCGGAATACTCGAGCAGGCGCCGGCCGGTGGCGCCCGAGCCGGTGAAGGCGATGGCGTCGACGTCCATGTGAAGGCCGAGGGCCTCTCCCGCCGTCTCGCCACGTCCGGTGACGACGTTGAGCACGCCCTCGGGCAGGCCCGCCTCGGCGGCCAGCCTGGCCAGCCGCAGCAAGGTGAGCGAGGCGGTCTCGGGCGGCTTCACGACCACCGAGTTGCCGGCGGCGAGCGCCGGCGCGAGCTTCCAGGCGCCGATCATCATCGGGAAGTTCCAGGGCACGATGACGCCGATGACGCCGAGCGGCTCGCGGTGGATCAATCCGAGGACATCATTGGCGGTGGGCGCGATCTCGCCGTAGACCTTGTCGATCGCCTCGGCGTAGTAGCGGAAGGTGCCGGCGGCGGAGAGCGGCTCGGCCTTCAAGGCCATCGAGATCTCGGTCCCGTTGTCGCGGACGCCGAGGACGGCGAGCTCGCCCGCATCCCGCTCGATCAACGCGGCCAGGGCGAGCAGCGTTTTTTTGCGTTCCGCCGGCGCCTTGGCAGACCAGGCGCCGCGCTCGAAAGCGGAGCGAGCCGCCGAAACGGCGCGATCGACATCGGCCGCGCCGCCATCGGCGATGGTTGTGAAAGCCTTGCCGTCGATCGGAGAGACCACGTCGAGCGTGGCGCCGTTGGCGGCCGGCTCATCGCGGCCTGCAATGAATAGCGACTGCGGTGGAACGGCCTCGGTCCGGAGGCGGTCGATGGTCGGCTGGTCGAGCATGAATGACTTTCCGTTCGGAGATCGGATTACGGCGACCGCGCCTTTGCGCCGGCGTCGCCTGTGGTGTGGGCGGGTGCCTTCCGTCCGCGCGCCCGCACGAGCGACCAAATGTGCGCCACGAGCACCAGGACGATGACGACGAAGATGATCGACGCGATGGGGCGGGAGATGAAATCGAGCGGGGTTTCGATGCGCGGCAGCGACGAGCGGAACTTCGTCTCCATGATGCTGCCGAGCACCAAGCCCAGGATGATCGGCACGATAGGCAGGTTGAGCCGCTTCAGCACCAGGCCGAGCATGCCGAATACGGAGGCGATCGCGCAGTCGGTGGCCGAGTTGCGCAGCGAGTACACGCCGACGAAAGACAGAGTCAGGATCGCCATGCCAAGGAAGCGGTCCGGGATGGCGATCACCTTGAGGAGCGGCTTGGTCGCGACGATCAGGAAAACGAGCGCCAGGACGTTGAGGATCAGCAGGCAGAGATAGAGCGCGATCACGAAGTCGAGCTGGCCAGTGAAAAGACTCGGTCCGGGCACGACGTTGTGGACGTAGAACACCGAGAGCATCATCGCCGTCAGGGCCTCGCCGGGGATGCCGAGGGCGAGCAGCGGGATCATCGCCGCGGCGGGCACGGCGTTGTTGGCGGCCTCCGATGCGATGACGCCCTCGGGCGCGCCCTTGCCGAACCGGCTTGGGTCCTTCGAGACTTTCTGCGCCCAGGTGTAGGAGAGAAATTGGGCCGTGAATTCGCCCACGCCGGGAATGATGCCCATGACCGTGCCGAAGCCGGCCGCGGGCAGCACGATCTTGGGAAGCCGGAACACCTCGCGCAAGCCCCGGAACAGGCCGCCCTCGAGCTTCAGCGCGGGTTTCGCCTCGTCCTTGCCGATCAATAGCGCAAAAGCCTGCGAGATGGCGAAGAGGCCGAGAACGACGACGATCAGGTTGACGCCCGAGGCGAGGAACGTCTGATCGAACGTGAAGCGCTTGGTGTAGCTGCCGGGATGGAGGCCGATCGTCTGCAGGAAGATGCCGAAGCAGAGGAGCGCGCCGGCGGCGGCACTGCGCCCGCGGTGCGCGACGACCACCAGAACCATGCCGAGGAGCGCCGCCAGAAAGATCTCGCGCGAGCCGAACAGCGGGGCGATGCGGGCGAGAACCGGGGCGAGCAGGATGAAGCAGACGATCGAGAAGAGCCCGCCGCAGAACGATGCGCCGTAGGCGAGCGAGAGCGCGCGCGGGGCCTCGCCGCGCTGCGTCATCGGGTAGCCGTCGTAGGTGGTCAGCGCGTTGACCGGGGTTCCCGGCGTATTGATCAGAACGGCCGGAACCGCGCCGCCGAACATCGCCGATCCGTATACGCCCAGCAGCAGCGTCAACCCCACGATCGGCTCCATGGCGAAGGTCGCGGGCAGCAGGATCGCAATCGCGATCGCCGCACCCACACCCGGGATCGCGCCAATGGCGACGCCGCCAATCGAGCCGACCAACAGGGCCACGACCACGTCCCAGCGGCTGATGATGTCGAGGGCTTGAACCAGTTCGCTCATTGCGGCGCGGTCAGAAGCGAAGGATCATCACGTTGCGAACGGCGTCGGGAAGATACTCGTAGACCAGCCCGCCGGGGATCTTGACGCTGAGCAGCGTCTTGAAGATTACCACCGTGACGATCCCGGTCAGCACCGCGGCCAGGAGCGCCCGCCTGCTGCGATAGCCGAGCCTGTAAGCAAGCGCCGCGCAGAACAGGATCGTCGTCGGCAGATAGCCAAGCACCGGGACGACCCAGACATAGGCGAGAAACCAGGCCAGGTATTCGAGCGCGGCGAACCACTTCAGGACTTCCGGTCCGATCTCCTCTGCCGATCCCCGTCGCAGCGCCCGCCCGGCCGACCAGAGCTCGAACACGCCGAAAACCGTCATGCCGACGATCGCCACGGTCGGCCAGAAGGCCGGTTGCCGTACGAAGGGACGACCGTCGAGCCAGCTCGTCTCGGTACCGATCTGGGTGAGCAGCAGAAGGGCAGCGGCGAAGCTCAGGATGCCGAACACGATCTCGGCGCGATGGCGGCGGCCGACGCTCAGCTCCGTGAGGTCGAGACGCTTATCAGGTCCGGGCGACGGCGGGCGTTCGGGCGGCATGATCGGATGGGACGCGTATCAGCACGGCGGACGGGCGGCCGAAAGACCAAGGCGTCTCCGCCGCCCGTCGCGCCAGTGGGTCATTTCGCGAGGCTCTTGTCGATGACCTCAAGGGTCTTGCTGTCCTTGGCGATCTGCGCCTTCGCGGCCTTGGCGTCCTTCCAGTAGATCTGCGCGCCGGTCTTCTTCGCGAAGTCCCTCGCACGTTTGCCGGCAATGGTCTTTCGGGCGACGGCCGCGATCTTGGCGATCGCCTCGGGCGGCGTCCCCTTACGGACGAAGAGGCCGTTCCACAGGGCCAGACCCAGGGTCGCATCGATCTCGCCGACCGTCGGCGCCTTGGGCGTGACGGGGACGCGCTCTTCGGTAACCGTCGCCAGGACCCTCAGCTTGTTGATGCACGGCAAGACCTGCTGCGCCGTCGTGTTCATGACGTCGACGTCGCCGGAGGCCAGCGTGTTGCAGTTGAGCTCATCGAAGGCCGCGTTCGACGAATAGGAAAAGCCCAGCTTCTTGGCGAGTGCGAGCGTTACTTTGGTCGGCGGCAGCTTGTCGCCGAAATGGCCGAGCACGACCTTATTCGACTTTGCGTGCTTCGCCAGCTCCTGCATCGTCTTGTAGGGCGCGTCGCCCTTGGCGACGATCAGGAAGGGGTAGGTGAGGAAGATGCCGACCGGCTCGAACGGGTTCGGGCTCAGCTCCTTCATGCCGATCTTCGGACCGACGATCGGCACGCTGATCACGAAGGAGCCGATCGTGTAGCCGTCCGCGGGCGCCTTCGCCACCTCGATGGCGCCGGGGAACGGGCCGGCGCCGCCGCCGGGCTTGTTCACCACCGCGGCGGGCTGCTTGTACGTCTTCTGGAACTCGTCGGCGATCATGCGGGTCAGCACGTCCTCCAGATCGCCCGGCGGCCAGGGAACGACGAACCGGACCGGCTTCTCCGGATACTCGGCGGATGCGGGGAGGGCGAAGGCGACCATCGCCGCGAACGCCGCCGCCAGAACACCACATAGCTTTATGCGCATTGTCTTCCTCCCGATGGGTATCTTGTCTATTGGCGATCGGTTCATTATTGTCACCAGTTGATCAAAATATGTTGCGTTCAAGGCCGGGATTTGTCAACGAGTTCACTCGCGGACGGGCCGGCGGCCGATCGACCGTGCGGCACGGGCACGATCGGCGGCGCGGGCTCATATTGGAGCGGAGCGTGCGGACAGTCGACAAGGCACTGAAGCTGCTGGATTTCTTTTCGGTCGAGCGGTCCGAGATCGGATTGAGCGAGCTGGCCCGGCTCGCCGGCTACGACAAGGCAACGGCCCGCCGTCTCCTTGTCGCGCTTGCCATGCACGGCTTCGTCGAGCAGGACGCGTATACGCGCGCCTATCGCCTGGGCGCGGGTCCGGTGCGGCTCGCGCGTATCCGCGAGGCCTGCTTTCCGCTCGTCCAGACCGCCATTCCGATCGTTCGGGACCTGGCCCGGCAGACCGGCGAAACCGTCCATCTTTCCGAATTCAGCGCCGGTTCGCTGATCACGGTGCATGTCGAGCCATCGACGCACGCCAACCGCGTGAACGTCGATCCGGGACAGGTCCTGCCGCTGCACTCGACCGCGTCCGGTATCGCCTATCTGGCGTTCTGCGGCGATGAGGCCGACCGTCTGATCGGCGCCGGGCCGCTGACCGCCCACACGTCCCATACGATCACCGATCCGCGCGAAATCGGGGAAGCGGTGCGCGTTACCGCGGGGCGCGGCTACTCCATCGGCGACCAGGGCTTCGAGGAGGGCGTCTTCAGCGTCGCCGCGCCCATTCTGGGGCCGGACGGCTTCGCCATCGGCACGATTGCCGTGGCGGCGCCGCTGCTGCGCGCGAGCAAGGAGATCGTGGCCCAACACGGCGCAGCGGCCATGACTGCGGCCGGCACCGTCTCGGCACGTCTCTTCGGCGAACGGTTGGCGGGCGAGTGAGCGGGCCGAGCGGAGCGATGCCGGCACCATGAGCGGAAAGCGTCCACGGATCCTCGTCGTCGGCACGGGCGACACCAAGGCCGACGAACTTCTCTTCGTTTCCGGGCGCATCGCCGACGCCGGCGGCGAGGCGGTCATGCTCGACGTCAGCGTGCTGGGCGACCCGCCCTATGCGCCGGCCCACGACAAGCACGCCGTTGCCGCGGCGGCCGGGACGACCATCGACGAGATCAGCGCCTCGGGCGACGAGAATACCGCCATGACCCGCATGGCGGAGGGGGCGTCGGCCCTGGCGCAGACGCTCTACGACAAGGGCGACATCGACGCGTTCCTGGCGATCGGCGGCACGATGGGCACCGACCTGGCGCTCGACGTCGCCGCGGCGCTGCCGACCGGCGTGCCGAAGGTCGTCGTTTCCACCATCGCCCATTCGCACCTGATCCCGCCCGAGCGCGTCGCGCCGGATCTCACGATGATGCTGTGGGCCGGCGGGCTCTACGGCCTCAATTCCATCTGTACCTCCGTGCTCGCTCAGGCGGCCGGCGCCGTGGTCGGGGCCGCCAGGTCGGCGGAAAGGCCGCGCCGCGAGCGTCCGGTGGTGGCCATCTCCTCGCTCGGAATGAGTGGACTTGCCTACATGGTCCGGCTCAAACCGGAGCTTGAAGAACGCGGCTACGAGGCCGTCGTCTTCCACACGACGGGCATGGGCGGACGGGCGCTGGAAGCGCTCGCCGCACAGAAGGCCTTTGCCGCGGTGATGGATTTCAGCCTGCAGGAGGTCGCCAACCACCTGAGCGGGTCCGTGGTGACCTCCGGCGCGGACAGGCTCGAGAACGCCGGGCGGGTGGGCATTCCCCAGATCGTCGCCCCGGGCGCCATCGACATGGTTGACCTGCCCACGTGGCAGTCCGTGCCCGAGCGGTACAGCGACCGCCCCTATCACGCCCATAATCGACTGATCGCTTCGGTCACCTCCGATGCCGAGCAGCGGCGGACCATTGCACGCGGCATCGGCGACAAGCTGGCCCGAGCCACGGCACCCGTTGCCTTCATCCTGCCCAAGGGCGGCATCCAGGAATGGGACAAGGAGGGCGAGCCGCTGCACGACCCGGACGCGCTCGCGGCCTTCCTCGACGAGATGCGGCAATCCGTGCGCCCGCCGGCCGAACTCCACGAGATCGACGGCCACATCAACGACGACGCGTTCGTCTCGACGGCGCTCGCGATCTTCGACCGCTGGGCGGCCGACGGCCACATTGCTCCGGGCAGGCCGGGGGAGGTCGCCTGATGGATGGCGCGCGGCCGACTGCCCTGATCCTCGATTTCGGCGGCGTCATCACCAGGACGCTCTTCGAGACGCACGGCCAGACCGAGGCCGCCCTGGGGCTTGCGCCCGGCACGCTCACCTGGCGTGGCCCCTTCGCGCCCGAGACCGACCTTTTGTGGTGCGCCATGCAGGCCGGTGGGATCTCCGAACGCGACTATTGGACGATGCGCACGCGCGAAATCGGCCGCCTCGTCGGCGAGCAGTGGGAGGCGATGGAGACCCTCGTCAGGAAAGCGCGCGCCGCCGATCCCCCATCCATCGTCCGGCCGGAAGCCGACCGCGCCATCCGCACCGCGCATGCGGCGGGCATCCGCCTCGCCATTCTGTCCAACGAGCTCGATCTCTTTTACGGGGCGGAGTTCCGCGCGCGCCTGCCGCTGCTCGGGCTTTTCGAGGCGATCGTCGACGCCACCTATACGAAGATCCTGAAGCCGGACCCGCGCGCCTACGAGGCGGTGATCGAAGCGCTCGACGTGCCGCCGTCAGCTTGCGTCTTTGTCGACGATCAACGGCGCAACATCGACGGCGCCCGTGCCGTGGGACTGAGAGCTGTGCCGTTCGACGTCCGCCATCCGGAACGATCCTACGCCGAAGCGCTCACGCATTTCGGTCTCACCCTGCCAAACTGATCGATCGGAGTCCGCCATGCGCGACATCAACTTCCTCACCGAGAACAACGCCAGGCCGATCTGGCACCCGATGGCGCACCCGGCCGAGATGCGCGCCAACCCACCGAACGTGATCATGCGGGGCGAGGGCGTGATGGTGACCGATATCGACGGCCGCTCCGTGCTCGACGCCGTCGGCGGGCTGTGGAACGTCAATCTGGGTTACAGCTGCGATCCGATAAAGCAGGCGATCGCCGAGCAGCTCGACCGGCTGCCCTACTATTCAGGCTTCAGGGGCACGGCGACGGGGCCCGCCATCGAGCTCGCCTACGAGCTCACGCAGTGGTTCGCGCCGGAAGGCATGGTGCGGGCCTTCTTCACCTCGGGCGGCTCGGATTCGGTGGAGACGGCGCTGCGCCTGGCGCGGCAGTACTGGAAGATCAAGGGCGAGGGAGACAGGACCAAGTTCCTGGCGCTGAGGAAAGGTTATCACGGCACGCATTTCGGCGGCGCGTCGGTCAACGGCAACACCAAGTTTCGCCGCAACTATGAGCCGCTCATGCCGGGCGTCTTTCATATCCCCGCGCCGTTCGCCTACCGCAACCCATTCGGCGAGACCGATCCGGCGCGGCTCGCCCGGCTCTGCGCGAACGCGCTCGAGGAGGAGATCGCGATGCAGGGCGGCGACACCATCGCCGCCTTCATCATGGAGCCGATCCTGGGCGCGGGCGGCGTGATCGTTCCGCCCGAAAGCTTCATGCCGCTGGTGCGCGAGATCTGCGACCGGCACGGCATCCTGCTGATCGCCGACGAGGTGGTGACCGCGTTCGGGCGGACCGGGGCGTGGTCGGGCTCGCGCCTGTGGAATGTGAAGCCCGACATGATGTCGATCGCCAAGGCGATCACCTCCGGCTATTTCCCGCTCGGCGCTACGCTGATCGGGGAAAGGGTCGCCGAGGTTTTCGAGGCCGACGACACGAGCTTCGGCGCCATCGGCCATGGCTACACCTATTCGGGCCATCCGGTCGGCTGCGCCGCCGGGCTTGCCGCGCTGGCGGAAACGAAACGGCTCAAGCTGAACCAGAAAGCGGCCGCGCGGGGCGAGGAGCTGCAGGCAGCGCTCGCGGCGCTCAAGGAGAAGCACGAAATACTCGGGGACGTGCGCGGCAAGGGGCTCATGGCCGGATTGGAGCTCGTCGCGGACCGTGAATCCAAGTCGCCGTTGAACCCCGAAGCCATGGCCAAGATCGCCGAAGTCTCCTACGAGTCGGGCGTGATGATCCGCGTCACGGGCAACATCATCATCCTGTCTCCTCCGCTGATCATTACTTCACGCGACGTCGGGGAAATCGCCGCCGGCCTCGATGCTGGGCTTGCGGCCGCTACGGAGCTTCGTACGCCGGCCTGACCGGTCTTCATCGGCTGCGCTTCGGCTTCCTCGCGCCGGACGTTGTCAAGGCCATCCTGCGCAACCGCCATCCGATCGAGCCGACGGCCAAGCGGCTGGCGAACGACGTCCGCCTTCCTGTTGCCCGGGATGACCAGCGCACGCTTCTCGGCATCGACTGACCGACGCAGGCATCGGCCTTATATTCCTGTCCCTGGCCGGTAATCCGGGGCGGCAGGATTTTCCGGCGCGATGCGGCTGAGCATTCCGGCCGAAAGTCCCCAGCAACACGGGTTTCGTTGGACCACCGACATGGGCGTGGGAGACTTTCGCGGCATGGTCCGTGCTCTTGCCGGACCGCAGCGGTCTCAGTGGACCGCGACGAAACGGATCGACCGCGCAGCCTGCGGAAACAGCCGGACAAATTCGGCTGCCCGCAAGGTCTAAAAACTCATCTGTATCAATAACTTAAGTGCTGGCGGCGCGGGCAGTCTGGAGCGAACCCGTCTCTGGGGTGATTTCCCTGATAAACAGGGAAAATACAGGGAATTTTCGCGACTGAGGCGTCCAATCACCCGGTGTCAACCCCATAACCTGTTGATCTTCTTAGTTTTCTTAATCGATTTCCCGACTCAACGGAACAGGGAATTCTTTCGTCAAAACAGGGAAATTGAGCGCGGGATCAGGGATCACCGGTAAGGTAAGCGTCCAGGGAACGCACACTTGGCCTGCGCGGTGCGGTTCTGATCTGTTCTCCTCTTCGTGTTTCAATGAGAGGAGATCGAGATGGCCGACGATCCAGCGCGGCGGGCGCGATACGGGGAAGCGTTCTGGCGAGCGCATCACGAGGCGTGGAAGCGGAGTGACCTGAATCAACGGGAATATTGCGAGGCGCAGGGCATCCCGCTGAAGGCGTTCGGGAACTGGCGCGCGAAGTTCAAGGCCGAGCCACTGCCTGCGCCGCGCAAGCTGCTCTACCGGCGCAGCGGCGTAAGTCACAGTCTTAGTCACACCCCAAGTCACAGCCTAAGTCACAGCCTTAGTCACGTGACTTATCCCTCTTCTGCGCCGTCGCCCAGTCCGATCGTTCCACCGGCGCGGGCGGGTCATCGGCGACGATTCAGCGAGGCCGACCGGCGTCACATCCTCGCCGAGACGGCCAAGCCCGGCGCCAGCATATCCGAGGTCGCGCGGCGCTACGGCATCGCCCGACGCGTGCTGTGTCGCTAGCGGCAGGAGCAGGCGGCAACGACAGGCTTTGTCGATATCGAGATTATCGATGGGGAGGTCGCGCCATGACCTTGCTGCCTCCCGGCGTGAAGGTGCACCTGGCGTATGGCTACACGGACATGCGCAAGGGGATGGACGGGCTGGCCCTGCTGGTTCAGGAGGTGCTGCAGCAGGATCCCTTCTCCGGCCACCTCTTCGTCTTCCGGGGGAGGAAGGCCAACCTCATCAAGATCGTCTTCTGGGATGGCACGGGCCTGTGCCTGTTCACGAAGCGGCTCGAGCATGGCGTCTTCCTCTGGCCGTCGAACATCGAGCCGGGGCGAACGCTGGCGCTCACCTCCGCGCAGCTCTCGGCTCTGATCGAGGGGATCGACTGGCGCGCGCCCGAGCGCCGATGGCGCCCCGCCGTGGCGGGGTGAGGCTGCGGCTTATTGACTCACGCCCCGTGCAACACTCGGCTGGTTGTACGGACGGGTCTAGAATCCGTTCATGCACATAGACCTCGCTGCCCTGCCGGACGACGTCGCGACGCTGCATCGCATGATCGGCGAGCTGGCGACGACCCTCGACAGCGAGCGGCTGCGGGCCCGGGCCGAGATCGACCGCCTGCGGCAGATCGTGAAGGTCCTCCAGCGCAACCGCTTCGGGCGCCGTTCGGAGCGCCTCGACGACGACCAGCTGCAGCTCGGCCTCGAGGACCTCGATGCCGATATCGCCCGGGCGGAAGCCGATCTGCCGCCGGAGGTGCCCGGCACTGAGCCAAAGCTCCGACGCACGTCGGAGGGCAGCCGCTCCAGCCTGTCCGATCTTCTACCGCGCGCAGAAGTAACGGTAGATATCGCGCCAGCAGTGTGCCCGTGCTGCGGCGGGGCGGTGCACGAGATTGGCGAGACGGTCAGCGAGATGCTGGACTATGTGCCGGCGCGCCTGCGCGTTCTGCGCATCCGCCGCCCGAAATACGGCTGCCGGGCCTGCGGCACGATCCACCAGGCGCCGGCGCCCGAGCGGCCGATCGCCAGGGGCCTCGCCAGCCCCGGCCTGCTGGCCCACGTGCTGGTCAGCAAGTACGCCGATCATCTGCCGCTCTACCGCCAGTCGCAGATCTTCGCCCGCCAGGGGGTCACGCTCAACCGCTCGACCCTGGCGAACTGGGTCGGCGGCGCCGCCTGGTGGCTGGAAGCTCTGCACCGGCGCCTGGCCGACCACGTCTTCGCCTCGGACAAGCTGTTCGCGGACGACACGCCGATCCCTGTCCTCGATCCGGGGCGCGGGCGAACGCGGACCGGGCGGCTGTGGGTCTACGTACGCGATGACCGGCCATGGGGCGGACCCGATCCGCCGGCCGCCGTCTACTTCTACAGCCCGGACCGCAAGGCTGAACGGCCGGCGGCTCATCTGGACCGGTTCCGCGGAGTGCTGCAGGTCGACGGATATGCCGGCTTCGAACGGCTGACCGCGCGCGGCGACATCGTGCTGGCGGCGTGCTGGGCCCATACGCGCCGGAAGTTCTACGAGGTCCACCAAGCGACCGGCTCGCCGATCGCCGCCGAGGCGTTGCGCCGTATCGCTGAGCTCTATCGGATCGAGCGGAAGGTCCATGGCCGAAGCGCGGCCGACCGCCTCGGCGTCCGCAACAGCCGGTCGCGGCCGCTGGTCGACGCTCTCAAGCCCTGGCTGGAGGGTGAACTGCGCCGGGTCCCGCCGCGCGGCGGCCTCGCCGAGGCCATCCGCTACGCCCTCGCGCGCTGGCCGGCACTCTGCCGGTTCCTCGAGGATGGCCGCATCGAACTCGACAACAATGCGGTCGAGCGCGCCATCCGGCCGGTCGCCCTGGGGCGCAAGAATCATCTCTTTGCCGGATCGGACGACGGCGCAGAGCGCTGGGCCATCCTCGCCTCGCTGCTCGAGACCGCAAAGCTCAACCACGTCGAGCCCTACACCTACCTCAAAGACGTCCTCGAGCGCATGACCGACGGCCATCCCATGAGCCGCGCCGACGACCTCCTGCCCTGGAACTGGAAGCCCTCAATCACCGCAGAATGAGCGACGTGCGAGGAATGGACGCTTACGCCACAACAGGGAATGATTGTAAGCGTCCACGGAACGCACACTTGGCCGAATCTGGGTAGTTCCGATCTGTTCTCCTCTTCGTGTTTCAACGAGAGGAGATCGAGATGGCGGACGATCCGGCGCCGCGGGCGCGATACGCCTACCTCAAGGATGTCCTCGACCGGATGACCAATGGACATTCGATGAGCCAAATCGACGACCTCTTGCCCTGGAACTGGAAGCCCTCCGACGTCGAACATTGAGGTACGTGCGAGAAATGGACGCTTACGAATGATTAGGCAGACGTGAGGCGGATCTAATTCAATATGAAGGACCTGCAATCACCGCTTTCCCCGCCTCACGTTGTGCTCCGGGTAACTTCTACTCCTGACCAATGGGCGGACCAGCAGCCGAGTCGCCGATCTGCAACTGGTCGATGATCTCCAGCATCTCGACTAATTTGTCCCGGGCATCGACAAGGAGTTTTCCTGCCAGAATATCTTCCCTACCGGCCATCATAAGCAAAGCTTCAAGGACCTCGTCGGAATGACGCACAAGCTCGACTAGGTTTTCGCCATTCGGGCCGTTCTTGCCCTGAAACCAGTTCTTGACCGTGCGTTCGCCGGCACCGGTATACGCCATGACCATTTTTATAGACACCCGAGTCCCGCCAAACGTCTCGCGCAAAGTCTCAGCGACAACGGCGGCGAATTCAAAGCCGTCGGATGCTGCAACGTTACCAGACGATTTGGGAAAAGATTTTCCAGAAACGGGCCGAATTTTTCGGCCCTTTTTGCGAAACGACATTCCTGCTCTCCATGCCTAAGGTTTGAAAACATGGAGAAGATCACCGGCCGGTCGCACTCCCACTTCGGATTGAGAAAGCGGGACTGGGCCAGCGAAGGAGAGTGCGCAAGCACACAGGTCGGACAATCGAGTTGGTTGAGCAACAAGGTGGCACATCGAGCAATGCTGACGACGTGGAGCCCCAGAAAATCCGGGCAGCGGAATATGTGCGCATGTCGACCGAGCATCAGAAGTACTCAACAGAAAATCAAGGCGATGCCATCCGCATTTACGCAGAACGCCATCATATGGAGATCGTCCGAACCTATTCAGACGCGGGGAAGAGTGGTCTGAAAATCGAGGGCCGCGACGCGCTGAAGCAGCTGATCGACGACGTCGAGGGTGGTACGACCGATTTCGACGTCATTCTTGTTTACGACATCAGCCGCTGGGGCCGGTTCCAGGACGCTGACGAGAGCGCTTATTACGAGTACATCTGCCGCCGCAGCGGCATCTCCGTTCATTACTGCGCCGAACAATTCGACAATGACGGCAGTCCAGTCTCGACCATCGTCAAAGGCGTCAAACGCGCCATGGCGGGGGAGTACAGTCGTGAGCTCTCAGCGAAGGTCTTTGCGGGTCAGTGCCGGCTTATCGAACTCGGGTATCGGCAAGGCGGCATGGCCGGCTACGGGCTCCGCCGGATGCGGGTCGATCAGAATGACGTGCCCCAAGGCATTCTTCAGTTCGGCGAGCACAAGAGCCTGCAGACCGATCGCGTAATTCTCGTTCCGGGCCCGCAGGAGGAACTCGAGACCGTTCAGTGGATCTACCGGCAGTTCGTCGACGCCGGGAAAGTCGAAAGCGAGATTGCCGCCAGCCTGAACGAGCGAAGCATCGTGACGGACCTGGGTCGGCCCTGGAGCCGCGGAACCGTTCATCAGGTGCTGACGAATGAGAAGTACATCGGCAACAACGTCTATAACCGACGTTCTTTCAAACTGAAGAAGAAACGAGTCGAAAACAGCCCGGAGATGTGTATTCGGGCTGACGACCAAGATCCGCAAGGGCATGGACGGACGAATGCGCGGCGGTCGCCCCTTGAGCCGCGGCTATATCTACAAGCTGCTGAGCAACCCGCTCTATGTCGGTCGTATAGCCCACAAGGAGGAGACCTACGACGGCCTGCATCCACCGATCATCGATACGGAGACCTGGGACGCGGTCCAGGCAAAGCTCGCCGCCAATACCAGCACGCGGTCTTCGGGAGGTCGCGCCACCGAGCCCAGCCCACTTATGGGTAAGTTGTTCGACGAAGCGGGCGCGCCGTTGACGCCGAGCCATGCCGTCAAGTCCGGCCGGCGGTATCGCTACTACGTGTCGAGGCGACTGATCAGCAAAACGGTTGGCGCAGACACGGGAAAAGACGGCTGGCGCCTGCCCGCGCGGGAGATCGAGCGCGTCGTGGACGAGGCCGTCGGAGGCCTCCTCGCCGACCGTACGGTCCTCACAGACGCCGCGCGGGAACAAGGGATCGCGGCCGACCGTATCCCTGATCTGTTGCAAGCCGTTGCAAGATGGCGAGGTCCGGTTCTGAACCTCGTCGAGCGCGTCGACCTAGGTGGAGGCAAGATCACCATCGGCGTAAACTTGGCGCCCTTCACCGGCCAGACCGAGATGACGGTCCGCCATTCCATTCCGGCGCGGATCAGGCGCCGCGGCGTCGAGATGCGGTTGGTCCTCGACGGTGCCGGCACGCAAACCGCGAGGCCCGATCCGGCGCTCATCAAGGCCGTCGTGCGCGCCCACAAATGGTTCGAGGACCTCGCGACCGGCCGGGTTCCATCACTCAGTGAGATCGCCAAGAAGGAAGGCGTCAGCGACCGCTATGTGAGCCACCTGATACCGCTCGCCTTCCTCGCGCCCGACATCGTGGAGGTGATCCTCGCCGGGACCCAACCTGCTGACCTCACCGCCGAGACGCTCATCAAGCGCGTAAAACTACCGCTAAGTTGGGCAGATCAGCATACACAACTGGGCTTTGACTGACGTTTCCCATCGCCTGGGCATCTAACCATTCGACCCCGTGTCAGGCGATCAAAGCGCACAATGCCTCATGCGCTTACGCGATCAGCGTAGACGTTAACCGTGATTCGGCACTCGGGCATCGGTTTTACGGTCGTCC
>Ga0302046_10000936_pt1 | contig 27940 bp, 28 predicted proteins | sample RVTome_11_FD_200261 | JGI IMG/M metagenome (GOLD analysis project Ga0302046, IMG submission 200261) | Soil microbial communities from uranium-contaminated site in the Upper Colorado River Basin, Wyoming, United States - RVT147D111 (version 2) ... | reverse complement strand
GGGGCCGCCGAGGCCCCCTCCGAGCTTCAGACTCCGCCGGTCACGTCGATGGTCACGCCCGTCACGAAGTCGGCGTCGGCGGAGGCGAGGAAGCAGATGACCCGGGCCTGATCGCCGGCCTCGGCCACCCGGCGGAGCGGCGTGTGCTCGATCTCGCGCGCCTGCTGCTCGGGCGTGCGCCGCTCCCAGTGGGGGCGGATGCGCTCGGTGAGCGTGAGGCTGGGGGCGATGGCGTTCACGTTGACCCCGAAGGGGCCGAGCTCGCGCGCCAGCTTGCGGGTGAACGCGATGATGCCGCCCTTGGCGGTGGCGTAAGCGCTGCTGCTGGTGTCGCTGATGCCGCGGCCGGCGACGGACGCGAGATTCACGATCTTGCCACCGCGCTGGCGCCTCATCACCGGGACGACGGCGTGGCAGAACAGGAACGTCCCCGTCAGGTTGAAGTGCAGGAGGCGCTGCCAGTCCTCGAGCGTCAGCTCATCGGTGGGGGCCGCCGGCCGGGCGATGATCGTGCTGCCCCCTACCGCGTTGACGAGAATGTCGATCCTCCCGTGCTCGCGCACGGTGGCGTCCACCGCTGCCTGCACCTGGCCGGCGTCCAGCGCGTCGGCGCGGCACGCATGGGCCCGGCCTCCGGCGTCGCGGAGGCCGGCCACCATCTTTTCCAGCCGGCCGTGGTCGGTGTCGACCGCGACGACGACGCCGCCCTCGGTGGCGATGATCTCCGCCGTCGCCCTGCCGATTCCGCTGGCCGCGGCCGTGATGAGCGCCACCCGATCCTGAAATCGCATCGCCGTCCCTCCGCTTCCGCCGGGGCGCCGCAGCCTCGACCGGCGGATTCTAACGCGGCGCGCTGCCTTGACACCACGGCCCTTTTGGCCTACATTTATGCGTTGCTTTTTCCATCCGTGACGGACACTTACGTCGTGAGATGCCGACAGCCGAAAGGGACATGATGCCGACGCCGGTTCCGAAGGAGCACGAGATCGAGCGCAAGTGGTTCGTCGTCGACGCGGACGGCCAGGTGCTGGGGCGCCTGGCGACCCGGGTCGCCTCGATCCTCCGCGGCAAGCACAAGAGCACCTTCACGCCTCACCTCGACGTCGGCGACCACGTCGTCGTCGTCAACGCGGAGAAGGTGCACGTCACCGGACGCAAGCGCACCGACAAGATCTACCGCTGGCACTCGGGCTACATCGGCGGCCTGCGCGAGGTCCCGTTCGAGAAGATGGTGCGGTCTCATCCCGAGCGGGTGATCGAGTGGGCCGTGCAGGGCATGCTACCCAAGAATCGGCTGGGGCGCGCGATGGCGAAGAAGCTGAAGGTCTACCGGGGGGCGGCGCATCCGCACGAGGCTCAGCAGCCTCAGGCCTTGCCGCTGACGTCCCGTGGCGGGGAGGGGCGGTAATGGCGACCGTGCTCGACAGGTTCTACGGCACCGGACGGCGCAAGACGTCGGTGGCCCGCGTGTGGATCCGGCCCGGCTCCGGGCGGATGACGGTGAATCGCCGGGAGTTCGAGGACTACTTCCCGCGCGAGACGCTGCGGATGATCATCGCCCAGCCGTTCCAGGTGACCAGCACCGAGGGCCAGTTCGACCTGATCTGCACCGTCGCCGGCGGTGGGCCCACCGGCCAGGCCGGCGCCGTCCGTCATGGGCTGGCCCGCGCGCTGGCGCGCTTCGACGAAAAGCTGCGGTCGCCGCTCAAGAAGGCGGGGCTGCTCACGCGCGACCCCCGCATGCGCGAGCGCAAGAAGTACGGCCAGCCGGGCGCTCGGCAGAAGTTCCAGTACTCCAAGCGCTGAGCGACGTGGCGACCGCCGACCGGATCCGCGTTGCCGTCGCGGGCGCCAGCGGGTACATGGGCGCCGAGTTGCTGCGCCTGCTGCTCGTCCATCCCCGGGTCGTTCTCACCGGGGTGACCTCCGAACGCCTGGCCGGCGAGCCGCTGGCGCGCGCCTACCCGCACCTGCGCGGGCTCACCGATCTGGCGTTCCACGACCTCGACGCCGGCTGGCTCGCCGACGCCGCCGACGTGGTGTTCCTGGCGCTGCCCCACATGGAGTCGCAGCGGGCGGTCCCCGTGCTGCGCGCGGCCGGCCGCAAGGTCATCGACCTGTCGGCCGACTACCGGCTGCGGGACGCCGAGGACTACGTCGTCTGGTACAGGGCGCCGCACATCGATCCGGCGGGACTGGCGGAGGCGGTGTACGGGCTGCCCGAGCTGCATCGCAAGGCCATCAGCGCGGCCTCGCTGGTCGCCTCGCCGGGCTGCTACGCGGCCGGCGCCATTCTCGCCATCGCCCCGCTCGTGAAGCACGGGCTGGCACGGCTCGACGCCATCGTCGTCGACGGCAAGTCCGGCGTCACCGGCGCCGGCGCCCAGGGGCGGAAGGTCGATCCGATGTATCTCTACACCGAGGCCAACGAGAACCTCCAGGCGTACGGGATCGCCTCGCACCGCCACACGGCGGAGATGGAGCAGGAGCTGTCGGCGCTGGCCGGCAGCCCCCTGCGGGTGAGCTTCACCCCGCACCTCGTCCCGCTCAACCGCGGGCTCCTGACCACGGCGTCGGTGCCGCTGGAAGGGGCCCCGGCCACGGCCGACTTGCTGCGCGTGTACCGGGACTTCTACGCCGGGGAGCCCTTCGTCCGCGTGCTGGACGAGGGCGAGCGGCCCACGACCCGCCACGTGGTCGGCTCCAATTACTGCGATCTCACCGTGGTGGCCGATCGCCGCACGGGGCGCGCGGTGTGCGTGTCGGCGCTCGACAATCTGGGCAAGGGCGGCTCGGCCAACGGCGTGCAGAACCTCAACATCCTCTTCGGCTGGCACGAGCGGACCGGGCTGGACGCGGCCCCGGTGTACCCCTGAGCCGGATGCCCGAGATCGAGTGGCTCGAGGGCGGCATCACCGCCGTTCCCGGCATCCTGGCCGGTGGCGTCGCGGCCGGGATCAAGCCCAGCGGCAGGAAGGACCTGGCCCTCATCCACTCGCCGACGCCGGCCCGATCGGCCGCGCTCTTCACGGCCAACCAGGTGAAGGGCGCCCCGGTGCTGGTCTCCATGGAGCACGCGCGCAGCGGCGCCGCCCAGGCGATCCTCGCCTCCAGCGGGTGCTCCAATGTCTGCACGGGCGAGCGCGGGGTGAAGGACGCCCGCGAGATGACCCGGACCGTGGCCGACCTGCTGCGGATCCCTCCGACCCACGTGCTGATCGCCGCCACCGGGGTGATCGGCGTACCGCTGCCCATGGACCGGGTGCGGACCGCGCTGCCGAAGGTGGTCAAGGCACTGTCGCCGCAGGGAGGGCGGGCGGCTGCCGAGGCCATCATGACGACGGACACGCGGCCCAAGGAGGCCGCCCTGCGCGTGGAGGTCAACGGCCGGTCGGTGACGATGGGCGGCATCGCCAAGGGGGTGGGGATGCTGGAGCCCCACCTGGCCACGATGTTCTGCTTCGTGGCGACCGACGCCGCGGTCGCGCGCGGGGCCCTGACCGGCGTCCTGCGGCGCGCGGTGGACCGCTCGTTCAACCGGGCGACGGTGGACTCGGACCAGTCGACCAGCGACACGGTGGCCGTGCTCGCCAACGGCCTGGCCGAGAACCGGCCGGTGGAGGTCGGCGGGCTCGGCCTGCGGCAGTTCGCGGCCGGCCTCGATGCGCTGCTGACGCGGCTGGCGCGGATGCTGGTGGCCGACGGCGAGGGCGCCACCAAGCTCGTCGCCGTGATCGTGCGCGGTGCGGCCAGCCGGCGGGACGCCCTCATCGCGGCGCGCAGCGTGGCCAACTCCCCGCTGGTGAAGACGGCCATGAACGGCGCCGACCCCAACTGGGGCCGCATCATGATGGCGCTGGGCAAGTCGGCGGCCCGGGTGGACCAGGACAAGGTGGCCATCGCCTTCGGCGAGGAGTGCCTGGTCGAGCGCGGCGTGCTGAGAGAAGGCGTGCGCCTGGAGCGCATCCGCGAGATCATGGGAGGCCAGGAGTACGAGATCACGATCGACCTCGGACTGGGCCGCGGCGAGGATCGCGTCTGGACCTGCGACCTGAGCGAGGAGTACGTACGGATCAACGGCAAGTACACGACGTAGCACCGATCACGCACGCCGCGCGCCATTCGGTCGATGTCCACGGGGACACCGCAGCGCGGCGGAGGAACAACCGATGGCAGTGCGCAGCCGCCGGCGGCCCGGTCGCCCCGGCGCGCCTGTGACGGAGGACAGATGGCGGCCCTGACCATGAAGGAACTGCTCGAGGCCGGGGTGCACTTCGGCCACCAGACCAAGCGCTGGAACCCCAAGATGCAGAAGTACATCTTCGGCGAGCGCAACGGCATCTACATCATCGATCTCCAGAAGACCCTCAAGAAGTTCCGCGAAGCCTACGGCTTCGTGCGCGACATGGCCGCCGGCGGCGGGTCGCTGCTGTTCATCGGAACCAAGAAGCAGGCCCAGGAGACGGTGTTCGAGGAGGCCGGCCGGTGCGGGATGTTCTACGTGAACCAGCGCTGGCTGGGCGGCACGCTCACGAACTTCGCCACCATCCGCAAGTCCATCGGCCGGCTCAAGAAGCTCGAGGAGATGAAGGAGACCGGCGAGTTCGATCGCGTGTCGAAGAAGGAGGCGCTCGAGCTCGACCGCGAGCGCGAGAAGCTCGAGAAGGCCCTGATCGGGATCAAGGCGATGGAGTCCTTGCCGTCCTCGGTCTTCATCATCGATCCCCGCAAGGAGAACATCGCGGTGGCCGAGGCGCGGCGCCTGGGCATCCCCATCGTGGCCATCGTGGACACGAACTGCGATCCGACCGGTATCGATTACCCGATCCCCGGCAACGACGACGCCATCCGGGCGGTGCGCCTGATCACCTCGCGGATGGCCGACGCCATCCTGGAGGGTCGCGGCACCCTGGCCAAGGACGAGGCGGAGGCGGAGGGGGCCGAGGGCGCCGGCGAGGGGGAGCTGGCGGGGGCGGCCGCCGAGGCGGAGGTGTCTTGATGGCGGCCGACGCCAGGACGGTCATGGAGCTGCGCGAGCGCACCGGCGCCGGCGTCATGGACTGCAAGGCCGCCCTGCAGGCGTCCAGCGGCGACCTGGAGGCGGCCGTGGAGTTCCTGCGAAAGAAGGGGCTGGCCGACGCCAAGAAGCGGGAGGGCCGCGACGCCCGGGACGGTCTCGTGCACGCCTACATCCACGCGGGGGGCAAGCTCGGGGCACTGATCGAGGTCAACTGCGAGACCGACTTCGTCGCCAAGACCGACGCCTTCCAGGAGCTGGCGCGCGACCTGGCCATGCAGGTGGCCGCCAGCAACCCGACCTACGTCTCCCGCGAGGACGTGCCGGCGACGGTGCTCGAAAAGGAGCGGGAGATCTACCGCGGCCAGATGGCCGACCAGAAGAAGCCGGCCCCGGTCCTGGACAAGATCGTCGAGGGCAAGCTCGAGAAGTTCTTCAGCGAGCAGTGCCTGCTCGAGCAGCCGTTCATCAAGGACGCCACCGGCAAGATCCAGGTCAAGGATCTCGTCGACCAGGTCAACGCCGCCACCAAGGAGAAGGTCGTCGTGAAGCGGTTCGCGCGTTTCCAGGTGGGCGGAGGCGGCTAGCCATGGCGGCGGAGGCAGGCCCCCGACGGCCGGCGTACCGCCGCATAGTCCTCAAGCTCTCGGGAGAAGCGCTGGCCGGGAGCCAGGGCTACGGGCTCGATCCCTCCATGCTGGTCCGGATCGGAGCCGAGGTGCGCGAGGTGGTCGGGCTCGGGGTCCAGGTGGCGATCGTCATCGGGGGCGGCAACATCTTCCGGGGCGTGGCGGCCAGCGCCGGCGGCATGGAGCGCGCCACCGCCGACTACATGGGCATGCTGGCCACGGTGATCAACGCCCTGGCGCTCCAGGACGCGCTGGAGAAGGCCGGCTGCCAGACGCGAGTGCTGTCGGCGATCGAGATGCGGGCGGTGGCCGAGCCCTACATCCGGCGCCGGGCCATTCGTCACCTCGAGAAGGGCCGGGTCGTCATCTTCGCGGCCGGCACCGGCAACCCCTTCTTCACGACCGACACCGCCGGCGCGCTGCGCGCGGTGGAGATCGGCGCCGACGCCATCATGAAGGCGACCAAGGTGGACGGGATCTACTCCGCCGACCCCGCCCGCGACGCCAGCGCCGAGCGGCTGGCCACGGTCACCTACATCGAGGCGCTCAACCGTCGCCTGGAGATCATGGACACGACCGCGATCTCGCTCTGCATGGAGAACAAGCTGCCCATCGTCGTGTTCGACCTCACGCGCTCCGGCAACATCGCCCGGATCGTCTGTGGCGAGCCGGTGGGCTCGATCGTGACGTCGTCGGCGTGAGCCGGGCGGGAGCCGGGGAATCGTTCGGGGGTTCCCTCGCGAGGAGGAGGCCGTCATGCAGACCGTGCTGAAGGACCTCGACGCGCGCATGAACGCCGCGCTGGAGGCGCTGAGCCGGGAGTTCGCCACGGTGCGGACCGGCCGCGCCTCGACGGCGCTGCTCGACGCGATCCGCGTCGACTACTACGGCACCCCGACCCCCGTGAACCAGATGGCGTCGGTGTCGACCCCCGATGCCCGCACCCTGGTCGTGCAGCCGTGGGAGGCCGGCCAGCTCGGGGCCATCGAGAAGGCCATCATGAAGTCGGACCTCGGCATCCAGCCGGTCAACGACGGCAAGCTCATCCGGCTCACGATGCCGACGCCCACCGAGGAGCGCCGCAAGCAGCTGGTCAAGACGGTGGCCAAGATGGCCGAGGACGCCCGCGTGGCCGTCCGCAACGTGCGCCGGGAGGCCAACGAAAAGCTCAAGGTGGCGGCCAAGGACAAGAAGGCGCCGCTCTCGGAGGACGAGGAGCGCCGCGCCCACGACCAGGTCCAGAAGACCACGGACCGCTTCATCGCCAGGGTGGACGAGCTGCTGAAGAAGAAGGAGCAGGAGATCCTGTCATTCTGAGGCGCGCGCCGGGGCCGCCCGCGCCGGAGGGGCTCGGCGAGCAGGAGCTGCTCGCGCTGGTGCGCACGCAGCCGGTGCCGGCCCACGTGGCGGTCATCATGGACGGCAACGGGCGGTGGGCGACCCGCCGCGGGCTGCCGCGGGTGGCCGGTCACCGCGAGGGCGTGAAGGCGGCCCGGACCATCGTGCGGGCGGCCGACACGGTGGGATTGCGCTACCTGACGCTCTACGCGTTCTCGACGGAGAACTGGAGCCGGCCCCCGGACGAGGTCTCGACGCTGATGCGACTGCTGGAGGACTCGATTCACCGTGAGCTGCCGGAGCTGATGGAGCGCAACGTGCGCCTGCGGGCGATCGGGCGCGGCAACGGCGTGCCGCTCCCCGTGCGTCGCGGCATCGACGACGTGGTGCAGGCGACGCGGGCCAACACCGGGCTGACGCTGCTGATGGCCTTCAACTACGGTGGCCGGGACGAGCTGCTCGACGCCTTCCGGGCGCTGGCCCGGCGGGTGCGGGCGGGCGAGCTGAGCCCCGACGACATCTCGGAGACGGACGTCAGCGGAGCGCTGTACACGGACGGGGTGCCCGATCCGGACCTCCTGATCCGGACCAGCGGCGAGATGCGGATCTCCAATTTCCTGCTGTGGCAGATCGCGTACTCCGAGCTGTGGATGACGCCGACCCTGTGGCCGGACTTCGAACCGATCGACCTCTACCGGGCCCTCGCGGAGTTCCAGAGCCGGAGCCGGCGGTTCGGTGGGGTGTGACGTGGCGGCCGCCGCGCCGGCCAGCGTCGTGCTCGAGCCGCCCCGGAGGCCGGCGTTGCTGAAGCGCCTGGCCAGCGCGGTCGTCCTGCTGCCGGTGTTCCTGCTCATCGTCGTCAAGGCGCCGGCGTTCCTGTTCAACACGCTGGTCGTCATCGCCAGCGCCGCCGCCCTCTGGGAGCTGGTGCGCCTGTTCGAGCACGCCGGCCGCCCGGTGGACCGCGGGTTGGCGCTGGTGGCCGGCACCGCGGTGACCGCCGCCTTCGGCGCCTCGAGGCTGCTCGATCCGCTCGCCCTGCCCACGCTCGCGCTGCTCGTGGCCGTCGCCGCCGTGCTGGCGGCGCCGGTGTGGCGCGGCACGCCCGACGTCGAGCGCGCCGCCAACACGCTGCTGGCGGTCATGTACGTCGGCTGGCTCCTCGGCTTCGCCATCCTGCTCCACCACACCTCGGCCCTCGGCGACGAGCTGGTCCTGTTCGTCGTCGGCGTCACCTGGCTGGGGGAGACGGCCGCCTACCTGGCGGGTTCCACGTTCGGGCGGCACAAGCTGGCGCCCGTGGTCAGCCCGCGGAAGACGGTCGAGGGCGCGCTGGCGCAGGTCGTCGCCTCGATCGCCACCGGCGGGCTGCTCGCAGCCTGGCTGCTGCCGGCCTGCGGCGTGTGGCTGGGGCTGGCGGCGGGCGGGCTGCTGGGCGTGGTCGGGCAGTTCGGTGACCTCGCCGAGTCGGCCATCAAGCGGAGCGCGGGCACGAAGGACACCGGCGGCCTGATCCCCGGCCACGGCGGCGTCCTGGATCGAATCGACAGCCTGCTCTTCAACTTCCCGGCCTATTACTACTTCACGCTGCTGGCGGGCTGCCGATGAAGCGCGTCAGCATCCTCGGGGCCACCGGCTCCGTCGGCCTGCGCACGCTGGAGCTGATCGCGAGCTTTCCCGACGAGTTCACGGTGGCCGGTCTCGCCGCCCGGGGCTCCAACCTCGAGCTGGTCGCCGAGCTGTGCCGCAAGCACGCACCGCGGGCGGTTGCGCTGCTCGACGGCGACGCCCGTGATCGGCTGGCCCGCCTGCTGCCGCGGCCGCAGCCCGCGCTGCTGGCCGGTGCCGAGGGGCTGGTGGCGCTGGCCGGCGAGGTCGAGGCGGACGTCGTCGTCTCCGCGCTCGTCGGCGGGGCCGGCCTGCTGCCGACCATGGCCGCCATCGAGGCGGGCCGCACGATGGCGCTGGCCAACAAGGAGACGCTGGTGATGGCCGGCAGCCTCATGACGGCGGCGGCGCGGCGGCACGACGTGCCGCTGCTGCCGGTGGATTCCGAGCACAGCGCCGTCTTCCAGTGCCTGGTCGGCCACAACCGGGGTGACGTCCATCGCGTGCTGCTCACCGCCTCCGGCGGCCCGTTCCGCGAATGGCCGCGCGAGAAATTCGACGCGATCACGGTGGAAGACGCGCTCAAGCACCCGACCTGGAAGATGGGCGCCAAGATCACCATCGACTCGGCCACGCTGATGAACAAGGGCCTGGAGATCATCGAGGCCCGCTGGCTGTTCGACCTGGCGCCCGACCAGGTGCAGGTGATCGTGCACCCGCAGTCGATCGTGCACTCGATGGTGGAGTACGTCGACGGCGCCGTCCTCGGGCAGCTCGGCGTGGCCGACATGGGCATCCCGATCCTCTACGCGCTGACGTACCCCGAGCGGCGGCCGATGCCCACCGCCCGTCTGGATCTGACGCGGACGGGGGCGCTGTCGTTCTTCGAGCCCGACCCCGTGAAGTTTCCGTGCCTGCGCCTGGCCCGCGCCGCCCTCGACCGCGGCGGCACCGCGCCGGTCGTCCTGAACGCCGCCAACGAGGTCGCGGTCGCCGCCTTCCTCGACCGCCGACTGCGATTCGTCGAGATCCCGGAGCTCATCGAACGCGCCCTCGACGACCTGCCGTCGGGCCCGCTCGCGTCCATCGAGCAGTGCGTGGCGGTCGACGCGGACGCCCGCCGCCGCGTCCAGGAGTGGGTCGGCGCCCGCGCCGGAGGGTCAACGAAGTGACCACGATCGTGTCGTTCGTCGTCGTCATCGGCATCCTGATCCTGATCCACGAGCTGGGCCACTTCTTCGTCGCCCGCTGGACGGGGGTCGGCGTGGAGCGCTTCTCCATCGGCTTCGGGCCCGTGCTGCTGCGCTGGCGGGGCAAGGAGACGGAGTACGTGCTGTCGGCCATCCCCATGGGCGGGTACGTGAAGATGATGGGCGAGGAGAACCCGGTGGAAGGCGGCGGCGGGCCCGTCACCGACCCCGGCAAGGAGTTCGCACGCAAGCCGCTGTGGGCGCGCTTCTTGATCGTGTTCGCCGGGCCGGGTATGAACTTCGTCCTCGCCATCGCCATCTTCGCGGTCGTGCTGGCCACGCTCGGCCGGCCGGTGTGGCCGGCCGTCGTGGGGAAAGTGGCCGAGGGCAGCCCGGCCGCCGCCGCCGGCCTGCGCACGGGCGACACGATCGTCGCGCTGAATGGGCGGCCGATCGCGTACTGGGAAGACCTGGAGCGCGCGATCGCCGCCTCCAACGGCCGGCCGCTCGAGCTGCGCGTCCGCCGCGACGGGGTCGAGCGCACCGTGGCGGCGTCGCCGCGGCTGCGCACGGTGCCGGACCCGATCTTCCGCGAGCCCCGCGAGACCTGGGACATCGGCGCCGGGCCCCAGCTGGCCCCGCAGATCAGCTCGGTGAGCCCGGGGTCCCCCGCCGAGCGCGCCGGGCTGAAGCCGGGCGACGTCGTGGTGTCGGTGGCCGGGCAGCCGGTCTACACGCCCGAGGATCTCGTCGAGGCGATCCGGACGCGCCCGGGCCAGGCGTTCCCGGTCACCGTCGAGCGCGACGGACGGCTGCTGACGCTCAGCGTGGTGCCCGAGGCGGTGAAGGAGAAAGCCCCCGACGGCCAGGAGCGCGAGGTCGGACGCATCCAGGCCGGCATCGCCACCAAGGCGGTCCGTTTCGAGCCGTACAGTCCGGTCCTCGCGGTCGGCTACGGCGCCGCCCGCACCTGGGACATGACCGTGCTGACGGTGAAGGGCCTGTGGAAACTCGTGTCGCGCCAGATCGACTCGTCCAACATCGGCGGCCCGATCCAGATCGCCACCGAGGCGGGCCGGCAGGCCAGGGACGGCATGGCGTCGCTGGCGGTGTTCACCGCGATCATCAGCGTGAACCTGGCCGTGCTGAACCTGCTGCCGGTGCCGATGCTGGACGGCGGGCACCTGCTGTTCTTCGTCATCGAGGCGATCCTCGGCCGGCCGCTGTCCCTGCGCAAGCGCGAGGTGGCGACGCAGGTCGGCTTCGTGCTCCTGATGATGCTGATGGTGTTCGCGCTCTACAACGACCTGGTACGGCTCGACGCGTTCAAATTCTTCCGATAGGACGAGGCGAATGATCACTCGGCGCGCGACCCGGCAGCTCACGCTCGGCACCCTCACGATCGGCGGGGGCGCGCCGATCACCGTGCAGTCGATGACCAAGACCGACACCCGGGACGTCCAGGCGACCCTGCTGGAGATCTGGGCGCTGGAGGCGGCCGGCTGCGACGTCGTCCGCTGCGCGGTGCCGGTCCGGGAGGCGGCCGAGAAGCTGGGCGAGATCAAGCGGCAGATCCGCATCCCGCTCGTGGCCGACATCCACTTCAACTACAAGCTGGCCCTCATCGCCCTCGAGCAGGGGGTGGACGGCCTGCGCCTCAACCCCGGCAACATCGGCGGCAAGCGGTTCGTCCTGGAGGTCGTCGCCCTCGCCAAGGACCGGAAGATCCCCATCCGTATCGGTGTCAACGCCGGCTCGCTGGAAAAGGACCTGCTGGAGAAGTACGGGGGGCCGACGGCCCAGGGCATGGTCGAGTCGGCGCTGCGCCACATCCACATCCTCGAGGAGTGCAACTACCCCGAGATGAAGGTGTCGCTGAAGGCCTCCGACCCGCTCATGATGATCGAGGCCTACCGGATGCTGGCCGCCCGGGTGGACTATCCCTTCCACCTGGGCGTCACCGAGGCCGGCACCCCGGGGGTGGGAACGATCAAGTCGGCGGTCGGTCTCGGCGCCCTGCTGAGCGAGGGCATCGGCGACACCATCCGGGTCTCCCTCTCGGCCGATCCCACCGAGGAAGTGCGGGTGGGCATCGACATCCTCAAATCGCTCGGCCTCCGCAAGGGCGGCCTCACGTTCGTGTCGTGCCCGTCGTGCGGCCGCGCCGACGTGGACCTCGTCAAGCTGGCCAGGGAGGTCGAGGACGAGTTCCGGGGCCTCAACGAGGAGATCCACATCGCGGTGATGGGATGCGTGCCCGAGGGCGAGCCGATCGTCACCCGCCAGGGTCCCAAGCCCATCGAGACGGTGGTCGAGGGCGACGAGGTTCTGACCCACGCCGGAGAGTTTCGCCCCGTCGAGTGGGCCAGCACGCACGCGTTCGACGGGGAGCTGGTCGAGATCAAGCCGACCGGGCTGCCGGCGCTACGGCTCACCGGAAATCACCCGGTCTGGGCGTTCCCGCGGCCGGTGTCGCTCAAGGCCGGCCGCGAGCGGCGGCCCCACCTGGCTCGCTCGCTCGAGACCGGCGTCGAACCGAGCTGGACTCCCGCCGGCGAGCTGCGCGCGGGCTGGGTGCTCGCGTACCCGGTGCTCCAGGAAAAAGAAGACCGCGCCACGATCCAGGCGCCGGGGCTCGGCGAGGTCCCGGTCGACGACGACTTCCTCACGCTGTCCGGCTACTACCTCGCGGAAGGCACCCTGTCGGGCAAGGGCGGCAAGCGCTACCAGCAGTTCTTCTACTTCCACGAGGCGCAGCAGGGCTACGTCGACCGGCTCCGAACGGCCCTGGGGACGCTGGGGCTGGCGTCGCAGGTGCGCCGGCGCCGGCACACCGCGGAGGTCGTCACCCACTCGCTGGCATTCGGCCAGTTGCTGGAGGGTCTCTTCGGTCATGGCGCCGGACAGAAGCGGATGCCCGAGTGGATGGAGCGGCTCCCCCACGACAAGCAGCGCACGCTCGTGAAGGCGCTGTGGGAGGGGGACGGCTATCTCGGGCGGGTGCGCGGCTACTGGCGGGCCACCTATTGCACGTCCTCCCACGCGCTGGCGCTGCAGGTGCACCGCGTCCTCCTGCGCCTGGGCATCGCGGCGTTCCTGCACCATCGCGACCAGCGCGGGCGGCTGCGCAACTGGGTCATGTCGGTCACCTCGCAGCCGGCGCTGGCGCGCCTGGCCGAGATCCTCGGGCTCGGCGCCCTTCGGGGCTGCCGGGCGACCGGCGGCACCGGCCAGGTCGTCCTCGACGAACGGGCGCTCTACGTGGGCGTCCGGGCCGTGCGGCGCTTGGCCTACCGCGGCCATGTCCACAACCTCGAGGTCAAGGGCGTTCACTCGTTCGCCCTGACCGGGGCGATGCTGCACAACTGCGAGGTGAACGGCCCGGGCGAGGCGCGGGCCGCCGACATCGGGGTGGCGGGGGGACGGGGGATCGGGCTCATCTTCAAGGGGGGCGAGGTGATCCGGAAGGTGCCGGAGAAGGAGATCGTGACGGCGATGCGCGAGGAGGTGGACCGGTTCCTCGCCGAGCGGCGGGCCGCCAACGAGGCGGCGGGAGCGGAGGCCTGATGGGCCAGTACGACCGGCACGTGTTCGTGTGCACCAGCGGCGACGACTGCCCCCAGGGCGGCGACGTCGAGCAGTTCGTGAAGTACCTGCGGAGCGAGGTGGCGAAGGCCGGTCACCACCAGGACGTCCGGATCAACAAGGCCGGCTGCTTCTCGCAATGCGGGCACGGGCCGATGATCGTCGTGTATCCGGAGAACGTCTGGTACGCGGGCGTGCAGCAGTCCGACCTCCAGGAGATCGTGCAGTCCCACATCCTCGGCGGCAAGCCGGTCGAGCGTCTGGTGTACGCGCCGGGCGTCAAGGGCGCCAACAAGAAGAAAGACGCCCACTAGATGCGGCTCACGAAGTCGCTCGTCCCCACGCTGCGCGAGGATCCGGCCGACGCCGAGGCGCTCTCCCACAAGCTCATGCTGCGGGCGGGCCTCGTGCGCCAGCTGGCGGCGGGCGTGTACGTCTACCTGCCGCTGGGGCAGCGGACGCTCGACAAGATCTGCGGCATCGTGCGGGAAGAGATGAACGCGATCGGCGGGCAGGAGATCACGATGCCGGTGATCCAGCCGGCCGACATCTGGCAGAGGACGGGGCGCTGGGAGGGCATCCCGGAGATGTTCAAGCTGAAGGACCGGTGGGGGCGGGACCTGGTCCTCGGCATGACCCACGAAGAGGTCATCGCCTGGCTGGCGTCGCGCGAGATCCGCTCGTACCGGGACCTGCCGCAGATCTGGTACCAGATCCAGACCAAGGAGCGCGACGAGGCCCGGCCCCGGTCGGGCGTGCTGCGCACGCGCGAGTTCGTGATGAAGGACTCGTACACGCTCGATCCCGACGCGGCGTCGCTCGACCGTTCGTACGCCGCCCACGAGCGCGCCTACCGGAGGATCTTCGAGCGCTGCGGACTGCGCTTCCACGTCGCCCACTCCGACACCGGGATGATGGGCGGCCTCGGCGCCCACGAGTTCCTGGCTCCGTGCGCGGCCGGCGAGGACGAGATCGCGCTGTGCGGGGGCTGCGGCTACGCGGCCAACGTCGAGATCGCCCGCGCAGTGGCAGCGCCGCCGCCCTTCCCGGCGTGGAGCCGGGAGGAGGTCGCCACGCCGAACGCGCGGACCATCGCCGAGGTCAGCGCGCTCCTCGCGATCGATCCCCGGCTGACGATCAAGTCGCTCCTCTACCAGACGCCCGCCGGGCCGGTGCTGGCGCTCGTGCGCGGCGACCACGCGCTGCACGAGCGCAAGCTCGCGCGCGCCGTGGGAGCGGAGTTCCGGACCGCCCATCCGGAGGAGATCGTGCGGCACCTCGGCGCGCCCGCCGGCTCGATCGGTCCGGTGGGCGCGCGCGTACGGGTGATCGCCGACGAGACGCTCCGGGAGGGCGCCTACGTCGTGGGCGCCAACCGTGAGGGCGTCCACGTTCGGGGGGTGACGCCCGGCCGCGACTTCCCGTGCGAGTTCGCCGACCTGCACACGGTCACGGCCGGCGAGGCCTGCGGGCAATGCGGCCAGCCGCTCGCCGTCGAAAAGGTCATCGAAGTCGGCAACATCTTCAAGCTCGGCACCCGGTACTCCGAGGCGCTGGGGGCGATGTACCTCGACGAGTCGGGCAAGGAACAGCCGGTCGTCATGGGCAGCTATGGGATCGGACCCGCCCGCATCGCGGCCGCCGCCATCGAGCAGAACGCCGACGCCGACGGCATCGTGTGGCCGGCTGCGATCGCCCCGTTCGCCGTGCACATCGTGGTCGTCAGCATGCGCGACGCCGGCCAGGTCGCCGCCGCCGAGGAGATCCACGCGGCGTGCCGCAGGGCCGGGCTCGATGCGGTGCTCGACGATCGCGACGAACGGCCCGGCGTGAAGTTCAAGGACGCCGATCTGCTGGGGATGCCCGTGCGGGTGACCGTCGGCAACGCGCTGGCCAAGGAGGGGGTCGTGGAGATCAAGGAGCGACGCGCCCCCCGCCGGGAGCAGCGGGTTCCTCCCGGCGCCGTCGTCGAGACGATCGGCGGCCTCCCCGTCTTCGAGGGACTCCCGCGGCCGGCCCCGGCCCTCTCGCGCTGACCGTCCGGGCCCGCCCCCGAGGCCGCAGTCGCTTGCCTCGGAGGGAAACACGTGCTAAAGTCCCGAAAAAGTGGGCCTCGCCCACTTTTTTACTTTTGCCTGGCGGTATGCACGCAGACGAACGCGAACTCCGGATCGAGGAGGTCGTGCAGCCCGTACTTCGCGATCGCGGGCTGACGCTCGTGGATCTCGAGTGGCGGGGGCACCGGCCGCGCGGAGTGCTGCGGGTGTTCGTCGACAAGTCGGGTGGCGTGGGCATCGAGGACTGCCGGGACGCCAGCCGCGAGATGGGTGACGTCCTCGACGCGGCTGGTCTGATCGAGGAGGCGTACGATCTGGAAGTGTCGTCGCCGGGGCTGGATCGGCAGCTCCGGAAGGACCGGGAGCTCCGCTGGGCGGTCGGCAGGCGCGTGCGCTGCTGGCTCGCCGGTGGAGAGGAGCACCAGGGCCGTCTGGTCGGCGTCGACGAGGCGCGCCTCACGCTCGACGACGGGGGCCAGCGAGTGGAGTTGCCGCGCGACCGCGTCACGAAGGCGCGCCTGGATGCGGAGGTTCCCTGGCCGCGACGGGCAGGAATATGAATCGCGAACTGATCATGGTGATCGAGCAGCTGGGCAGGGAGAAGGGGATCGATAAGGAGATCCTCTTCGAGGCGCTGGAGTCTGCCCTGCTGTCGGCGTCGCGGAAGTCCCTGGGACCGGCCGACAACGTGCGCATCCACATCGACCGGAAGACCGGCCAGCTGCGCGCCTATGCCCGCCGCAAGGTCGTCGGCGAGGTCGTCGATCCCAAGCTCGAGATCGGCCTGGCCGAGGCGAAGGCGCTCAACCCGGAGGCCGAGCTGGACGACGAGCTGGAGCTGGAACAGGAGCGTCCGCCCCAGGACTTCGGCCGCATCGCCGCCCAGACGGCCAAGCAGGTCATCCTCCAGAAGGTCCGCGACGCCGAGCGGGAGGGCATCTACTCGGAGTTCGCGGGGAAGGAAGGGCAGATCCTCCGCGGCGTGGTCCATCGGATCGAAAAACGCAACGTCATCCTCGAGATCGGCAAGGCCGAAGCGATGCTCCCGGAACGGGAGCAGATCGCGGGCGAGCGCTACAATCCCGGCGACCGCATCCGCGCGTTCGTGCTCGAGGTGCGCCGCTCGGCCAAGGGACCGCAGATCACGCTGTCGCGCACCCACCCCGGCTACCTGGCCCGGCTGTTCGAAACGGAGATCCCCGAGATCCAGGAGGGGATCGTGGTGGTGAAGGCCACCGCGCGGGAGGCCGGCGAGCGGGCGAAGGTCGCGGTGGCGTCGACCAAGCGTGACGTCGATCCGATCGGCGCCTGCGTGGGGCTGCGCGGCACGCGGATCCAGGTCATCAGCCGGGAGCTGCGCGGCGAGAAGATCGACATCATCGAGTGGTCGCACGACCCGGCCACGTTCGTGGCGCGGGCGCTGTCGCCGGCGAAGGTGTCGTCGGTGACGATCGGCGAGGACACGGGCGAGGGGCCGCCGTCGGCGCTGGTCATCGTGCCGGACAACCAGCTCTCGCTGGCGATCGGCAAGAAGGGGCAGAACGCGCGCCTGGCCGCCAAGCTGACCGGCATGCGGATCGACATCAAGAGCGAGGCCGAGGTCGAGACCGAACGGGCCGAGGCCGAGGAGGCGCGCGCGGCGCTGGCGGCGCTGGCCGGCGGGGCGCCGGACGTGGTGGAGGCGCTCGAGGCGGCCGGCCTCGGCTCACCGCGGGCGATCGTGGAGGCGGGCCCGGCGGCGCTGGCGGCGCTGCCGGCGGTCGCGGATCGCGCCGACAAGATCTACGCTGCGGCGACGGAATGGCTGGCGGCGCGTAACCGGGCGGCGGTGATCGAGGCGCCGGCGGCCGACGCCGAGCCGCCGGCGGCGGGCGCGTGAACCGTGTCCCGACCCGCACGTGTCTCGGCTGCCGGGAACGCCGCCCGAAGCAGGGGCTGGTCCGGCTCGTGCGGCGTGCCGACGGGGTCGTCACCGTCGGCGCCACGCTGCCCGGCCGCGGGGCGTACGTCTGCGCGCAGGCCGGCTGCGTGGAACAGGTGCTGAAGGCCGGACGGCTGGCGCATGCGTTCCGCGGGGCCTGCCGGATCGAAGCGGGTCTGCGGTTCAACGTGCTGGCCAGCGGGCGCACGGCGGCGGTGGCCGGCCATGATACGGGCGCGTAGGAGGTGAGGGGGACGTGGCAGCGACGAAGATCAAGGTGATCGAACTGGCGAAAGAGCTCGGCGTGACCAGCAAGGATTTGATGGTGGCGGCCGAGGAAATGGGGCACAAAGGCGTCCGCGCCATGACACCCCTCGACCCCAAGCTCGCCACCGAGCTGCGGGTCAAGCTCGGCAAGGGACGCGAGTTGCCGGAAGAGCCGCTGAAGGCCAAGCGCGCGGCCAAGCCGAAAACCGCGAAGGAGGTCGTGCTGGGGCCGGACGGGCTGCCCGTCCCGACCAGGAAGCCGGCCCGCTCCAGGAAGATGGCCGAGGAGGGTGCCGGGGAGACCGCCGAGGTCCGGCCGGCCGCAACCATCGTGAAGCCCAAGCCCGTTCCGCCGACCGAGATCGCCGCCGAGCCTCCGGCCGTCGCGAAGCCGGCCGCGGAGATCGCCCCCGAGCCGCCGCCGGTGGCGCCGCCGCCGGTGGAACCGCTGAAGCCCGCCGCCGCTGCGCCGCCGATGCCGGCCCCGGTGACACCGGGTCGCAAGCCGGAGCCCAAGATCGTCCCGTTCCGTCCGCTGGAACGCACGACCCCGCCACCCCCGCCGCGGCCGTCGCCGCGCGGGCCCTCGGGGCCGTTCTCGCAGCCGCGCATCACCCAGTCGCCACCCCGTCCGGCGGCCCCACCGCCTCCGGCGCGTCACGTCCAGCCCGCCGCGCACGTGGCACCGTCGCCGCCCGCGGCCGCGACGCCCGCCGCCAAGCCGCCGGCGCCCGCCGAGGTCGTCTCGCCTGCCGCCACGGCCGTGGTCGAGGCGCCGCCACCGCCCGTCGAGGTCAAGCGGGAGCTGGTCCGCGTGGGCGAGTCGGTCACGGTCGCCGAGCTGGCCGAGAAGATGCGCCGCAAGTCGGCGGAGGTCATCAAGGCGCTCATCGAGCTGGGCGTCATGAAGATGGTCAACGACCTGCTCGACCCGACCGAGGCCAAGCTGGTCGCCGACAAGTTCAACTTCGACCTCGAGATCCGCTCGGTGGAGGGCGACGTCATCGAGGAGGAGGAGAGCGACCCGGCTCAGCTGCAGCTGCGCCCGCCCGTCGTCACGGTCATGGGGCACGTCGACCACGGCAAGACCTCGCTGCTCGACGCCATCCGCAAGTCGAAGGTCGCCGAGAAGGAGCACGGCGGCATCACGCAGCACATCGGGGCCTACCAGGTACTGACCGGCCACGGCAAGGTCACCTTCCTCGACACGCCCGGGCACGAGGCGTTCACCGCCATGCGCGCGCGCGGGGCCCAGGCCACCGACATCGTCATCCTGGTGGTGGCGGCCGACGACGGCGTGATGCCGCAGACCGTCGAGGCCATCAATCACGCGCGGGCGGCCGAGGTGCCGATCATCGTCGCGGTCAACAAGATCGACAAGCCCGAGGCCGACCCCGACCGGGTGAAGCGCGAGCTGTCCAACCACAACCTCATGCCCGAGGAGTGGGGCGGCCAGACGATCTTCGTGCCGACCTCGGCCAAGAAGGGCACCGGGATCGACCAGCTGCTGGAGATGACCGCGTTGCAATCGGAGGTGCTGGAGCTCAAGGCCAACCCCTCGCGGGCGGCGCGGGGGGTCATCATCGAGGGACGCCTCGACCGGGGCCGGGGCCCGGTCGCCACGGTGCTCATCCAGAACGGGACGCTGCACGAGGGGGACGCCGTCGTCGTCGGCGCTCACTCGGGGCGCATCAGGGCGCTCATCGATCCGGCCGGCCGGAAGGTCAAGTCGGCCGGTCCGTCGGACCCGGTCGAGCTGCTCGGCCTGTCGGGGGTTCCCTCGGCGGGCGACGTCCTGGTCTCGGTCTCCGACGAGCGCAAGGCGCGGCAGATCGCCGGCATGCGGGCCGACCGCGACAAGAGCAAGGTCAAGGCGGCCACCCGCATCACGCTGGAGGGCCTGAACCGGCAGATCCAGTCGGGCGAGATCAAGGAGCTGCGGCTCATCCTCAAGGCCGACGTGCAGGGCTCGGTCGAGGCGGTGGCGGAAGCCCTCGAGCGCCTCTCCACCGAGGAGGTCAAGCTCAAGGTCATCCACAGCTCGGTGGGCGCCATCAACGAGGGCGACGTCATGCTCGCCTCCGCCTCCAACGCCATCGTGCTCGGCTTCAACGTGAAGGCCGAGCCCAAGGCCGCCGGCCAGGCCCAGGCCAACGGCGTCGACGTGCGCAACTACAACGTCATCTACGAGGCCATCAACGACGTCAAGGCGGCGCTGGAAGGATTGCTGGCTCCCGAGATCCGGGAGACGGTGCTCGGTCGCGCGCTGCTCAAGCAGATGTTCGTCATCTCCAAGCTCGGGCCGGTGTGCGGCTCCCAGGTGCAGGAGGGCAAGATCGTGCGCGGCGCCAAGGTGCGCGTGCGGCGCGGCAACAGCGTCGTGGCCGAGGGGACCATCACCTCGCTGCGGCGCTTCAAGGACGACGTGCGCGAGGTGCTGACCGGGCTCGAGTGCGGGATCGGCGTGGACGTGCGGGACACCCAGCCGGGAGACATCCTCGAGGCGTACTCCACCGAGGAAGTCGCGCGCACGCTGTAGCGCGCGACGAGACACGGCGTGTCGGCGGCGCGGGTCGCGCTGGGGATGGTGGAGTTGCATCTGCCCGACGTCGACTCGCTCAAGGGCAAGCGGCACGCGCTCAAGGGACTCAAGGAAAAGGTGCGGGCCCGCTTCGAGTGCTCGGTGGCCGAGGTCGACCACCAGGACGTCTGGCAGCGCGCCACCCTCGCGGTCGCCTACGTCTCCGGCGACGCCCGCCACGCCAACGAGGTGGTCTCCAAGGCGATGGACTTCATCGAGGAGCACGTGGACGGGCGCGTCATCGACACCTCCGTGGAGATTCTGTGATGCAAGGCAAGCGGCTCGACCGTGTCAACCAGCTCATCAAGGAGGAGATCTCCACGTTGCTGCAGCGTGAGCTGAAGGACCCGCGGCTGGGCTTCGTGACGGTGACCGAGGTCGAGACCAGCAAGGACCTGAAAGTGGCCAAGGTCTTCGTCTCCGTGCTGGGCGGCGAGCCGCAGTGGACGGCCTCGCTGGCCGCGCTGGTCAGCGCCCGGGGATTCGTCCGCAACTGGCTGCGCCAGCACCTGGATCTGCGCGTGACGCCGGAGCTCGACTTCCGGGCCGACCGCTCGATGGAGCACGCCGCGCGCATCCAGGCGCTCCTCAAGAACGTCAAGAGCGAGGGATGACCGGAGCCGCCGCCTCCTCGCCGAGGCCGCCCACGACGGGCGCCGGCCCTGTCGGGCCCGTGCCCGACGACGTGCTGGCGCCATTGCGCCGGCCGCCCGGACGCGCCCTCATGCTCGGCCACGTGCATCCCGACGCCGACGTGCTCGGCACGCTGCTGGCCCTGGGCACCGCCCTGGAGGCGGACGGCTGGCGCGTGACCTACGGCGGTCCGCACCCGGCCCCCGGCGCCCTTGGCTTCCTCCCCGGCCTCGAGCGCTACCAGGTGCTCACGTCGGTGAACGGCCCGCTCGACGTGGCGGTGCTGACCGACTGCCCGAATCCGGCGCGGACCGAAGGCCTGATCGACCAGGCGCGCGCCGCCGCGACGACGGTCGTGAACATCGATCACCATCCCGACAACCGGAACTACGGCCACGTCAACTGGATCGACATCACGGCGGCCGCCACCGGTGAGATGGTCTACCGGCTGCTGGTCGAGCTGAGGCTGCCGGTGACGCCGCCCATCGCCACCAACCTGTTCACGGCCATCCACGCCGACACCGGCTCCTTCCGCTACTCCAATGTCACGCCGGAGACCTTCCGGATCGCCGCCGAGCTGGTGGCGGCCGGCGCCGAGCCGGCCGCGGTCGCCTCGGCGATCTACGAGCGGCGGGCGGCCGACGCGCTGCGCTGGCTCGGCGAGAGCCTGGCCCGCGTGCAGGTCAGCGGCGACGGGCGGGTCGCCTGGCTGGCGCTGCCCGCCGGAGCGGTGCCGGAGACGTTCGTCGAGGCCGAGGAGCTGGTGAACTACCCGCGCTCGATCGCCTCGGTCCGGGTGGCATGCCTGCTGCGCGAGCGCGGCGGCCAGGTCAAGGTGAGCCTGCGGGGCAAGGGCGACGTCGACGTGCAGCGGATCGCCGCGCGCTTCGGCGGCGGCGGCCACGTCAACGCGGCCGGCTGCACGGTACCCGGCTCGCTGCAGGACGTCACGCGAGACGTTCTGGCCGCCGTCGAGGAGGCTCTGGGGGCGGAGCCTCGGGTCTTCGAACCGCGGTGACAGGGGTGCTGCCGCTCGACAAGACGGCGGGCGTCACCTCGTTCGACGCCGTGGCGCTGGTGCGGCGCCGACTCGGGCTCAAGCGGGTTGGCCACGCGGGGACCCTCGACCCCGGGGCCACCGGGGTGTTGCCGATCCTGCTCGGCGAGGCCACCAAGCTGATGCCATACCTCGCCGACCAGGACAAGGAGTACCTGGCGACGCTGCGCCTGGGTGTCACGACCGACACCGGGGACCTCAGCGGCCGGGTGCTGGCCGAGGCACCGGTGCCCCTCCTCGAGCGTGAACGGCTGGAGGCGGCGTGCCGGCCGTTCGTGGGCCGGATCAAGCAGGTGCCGCCGATGTACTCGGCGGTTCACCACGACGGCCGCCGGCTCTACGAGCTGGCGCGCGAGGGTATCGAGGTGGTGCGCGAGCCGAGGGAGGTCGTCATCCACGCGATCGAGGTGGAGGAGGTGGCGGGGATGCGGGCCCGCCTGAGGATCGTCTGCGGCAAGGGCACCTACGTGCGGTCGCTCGCCGCCGACCTCGGCGCCGCGCTCGGCTGCGGCGGCGCCGTCGAGCGGCTGGCACGCACGCGGGTGGGCCCCTTCGCGCTTGCCGACGCCGTGCCGTGGGCGGCGCTCGCCTCGGAGCCCGGCGTCGTGCTGTGGGCGCGCGTGCGGCCGGCCGGGTCGGCGCTGCGCGACTGGCCGGCGCTTCGCCTGGATGCGCGCGCAGCAGGGCGGTTCGAGCACGGGCAATCCGTCGAGATCGCCCCGGCCAACACCGTCCCCGGCGCTCTCGTGCGCGTCCACGGCGCCGACGGCCGGCTGCTCGGAGTGGGCGAGGTGGGCGCCGGCGGGCGGACCCGGCCGGTGCGAGTGCTCCATGCGGATCGTCCGGGGACTCGAGTCCTTCCCGCCTGACGCGCCGGCGAGCGCCGTCGCCCTCGGCGTCTTCGACGGCGTCCATCTCGGCCACCGGGCCATCCTCGGCACCGCCGTCACGCTCGCCGGCGCCCTCGGGCTGGAAGCGCTCGCCTGTACCTTCGATCCCCACCCGATGGAGGTGCTGCAGCCGGACCGGGTTCCGCGGCCCATCACCCCGCTGGACGAGCGGCTGGCCTTGATCGGCGAGACGGGCGTCGACACCGCCGTCGTGCTGGCGTTCACCCGCCAGCTGGCCGCGATGGAGCCCGAGGCCTTCGTGAAGGACGTGCTGCTTGGACGGTTGCGTGCCCGTGAGATCGTGGTCGGCTACAACCACCGCTTCGGGCGCGGCGCGCGCGGTGACGCGCGGCTGCTCGAGAGCCTGGCCGCCCGGCTGGGGTTCAGCGCTCACGTCGTGCCGCCGACGACCCTGGATGGCGTGGCGGTGTCGTCCTCGGAGATCCGGGCGGCCTTGCAGCGGAGCGACCTGGCGGGGGCGGCACGGACCCTGGGCCGGCCCTACGCCATCGCCGGCCTCGTGACCTCGGGTGCGGGGCGGGGCCGGGCGCTGGGCTTTCCGACCGCCAACATCACCCCCGACCGGCCCTTGCTGATCGAGCGAGGCGTCTATCGAGGCCGGGTGCTCGTCGACGGGCGCCGGCACCCCGCCGTCGTCAACGTCGGCGTCCGGCCGACCTTCGGGGAGACGACGTTGGCCGTGGAGGCTCATCTACTGGATTTCACTGGCGATTTATACGGGCGCCAGGTCCGGCTGGACTTCCTCGGCCGGCTTCGAGACGAAATGCGGTTCCCGTCCGCGGAAGCCCTCAAAGCGCAGGTCGCCCGCGACATCGAAGCGGCGCGGAGAGAGGCCTGACGGGTGAACTTTACTTCCGGCGGACCCCGTGATACCCTCCGTGTGTATCTGCTGACAAAACAAAGTTTTTTTGAACCCTCCCCGGGGAGGCATCTCTGGGGTGAGGCGATTGGAGGAGGTTCCCCCCGATGCCGCTCGCCGTCGACCGCAAGAAGAACCTGATCGAGCAGTTCAAGACGCACGACGGGGACACAGGATCCCCGGAGGTCCAGGTCGCGCTCCTGACCGAGCGGGTCAACAGCCTGACCGAGCATTTCAAGCAGCACGGGAAGGATCACCACTCGCGGCGGGGACTGCTGATGCTCATCGGCAAGCGGCGGGGGCTTCTGGAGTACCTGAAGCGAAAGGACGTGGAGCGCTACAAGGCGCTCATCGACAGGCTGGGCATCCGCCGGTGACGGCGGGCCCGAACCGTTTCATGACCGGTCCTCGGACGGAACAAACCCGGGGGCCCCTGGTGGGCGCGGCGCACGGCGCCGGCGCCCCTCACACCAAGATGTTCGCCGGGTGACCGCCGAACCACGAGGACAACGCTCGTATGAGCCAGACAGTGCAGACCGAGATCCAGGGCCAATCCTTCTCGATCGAGACCGGGAAGGTGGCCAAGCAGGCCGACGGAAGCGTCGTCGTCCGATTCGGCGACAGCATGGTGCTCGCCACCGTGGTCGCCGCCAAGAGCGCCAAGGAGGCGCAGGACTTCTTTCCCCTGACGGTGGAGTACCGCGAGCGGGCGTACGCCGGCGGTCGCATCCCCGGCGGGTACTTCAAGCGGGAGGGCGCTCCGGTCAAGAAGGAGACGCTGACCGCCCGCCTCATCGACCGGCCGATCCGGCCGCTGTTCCCCGACGGCTTCCGCAACGAGGTGCAGGTGGTGTGCCTGGCCATCTCGGGGGATCCCGAGCACGACCCCGACATCCTCGCCATGAACGGCGCCTCGGCCGCCCTCTGCCTGTCCGGCATCCCGTTCAACGGCCCGGTGGGCGCCGTGCGCGTGGGGCTCGTCGACGGCCAGTTCGTCGCCAACCCGACCACCGCCCAGCAGGCGGCCTCGCAGCTCGAGCTGGTGGTGGCGGCGACCGAGGACGGCGTGCTGATGGTCGAGGCCGGCGCCAGGGAGGTGCCGGAAGAGAAGATGCTGGAGGCGATCGCCTTCGGTCACGAGCAGTGCAAGCGCATGGCGCGCATCCAGAAGGAGCTGGCGGCCAAGGCGGGCAAGCCGCGCTGGGCGTTCGACCCGGCCGCCGGCAAGGACGAGGCGCTGGCGGCCCGCGTGCGCAGCCTGGCCGCCCCGAAGCTGGCCGCCGCCCTGGCCATCCACGACAAGCGCGCGCGGGCCGAGGCGGTCAGCCGCGTGTTCGACGAGGTCTGGAGCGCGCTCGGCGTGGACGACAGCCGGAAGGCCGCGGTCCGAGCCGCCTTCGAGGAGGTCGAGAGCGCCGAGGTGCGCCGGCTGATCGTCGAGCGGGGGATCCGGGTGGACGGCCGCCGGGTCAACGAGATCCGGCCAATCTCGATCGAGGTCGGGTACCTGCCGCGGGCCCACGGCTCCGCACTGTTCACCCGCGGCGAGACGCAGGCGCTCGTGTCGGCCACGCTGGGCACCAAGGCCGACGAGCAGAAGATCGAGGCGCTGGAGGGTGAGTCCTACCGCCACTTCATGCTGCACTACAACTTCCCCTCGTTCTCGGTCGGCGAGGTGCGCCGGTTCGGCTCGCCCTCCCGTCGGGACATCGGGCACGGGGCGCTCGCCGAGCGGGCGGTCGAGGCCGTGATGCCGCCCAAGGAGGAGTTCCCCTACACGGTGCGGGTCGTGTCGGACATCCTGGAGTCCAACGGCTCCTCCTCGATGGCCAGCGTGTGCGGCGCCTCGCTCGCCCTCATGGACGCCGGCGTGCCCCTCAAGTCGCACGTGGCCGGCATCGCCATGGGCCTGGTCAAGGAAGGCGACCGGTTCGGCATCCTCACCGACATCATGGGGACCGAGGACCACTACGGCGACATGGACTTCAAGGTCGCCGGCACCGACAAGGGCATCACCGCGCTGCAGATGGACATCAAGATCACCGGGGTGTCGGTCGAGATCATGCGGGACGCCCTGGCCCAGGCCCGCGAGGCCCGGATGACCGTGCTCGGCAAGATGCGCGAGGTCCTCGAGAAGCCCCGGACCGAGCTGTCCGCCTACGCGCCGCGCTTCGTCACGATCAAGGTCCGCCAGGAGAAGATCCGCGAGATCATCGGCCCCGGCGGCAAGGTCGTGCGGGGGATCCAGGAGCAGACCGGCACCAAGATCGACATCGAGGACGACGGCCGGGTGACGGTCTTCTCGCCGGACAGCGCCTCGGTGCAGAAGGCGGTCGGGATGATCCAGGACATCTGCCGGGAGGTGGAGCTGGACCGCATCTACCTCGGCAAGGTCAAGAAGATCGTCGAGTTCGGCGCCTTCGTGGAGGTCATCCCCAACACCGAGGGGCTGTTGCACATCTCGCAGATCGCCGAGAGCCGCATCCGCTCGGTCCAGGACGTCCTGACCGAGGGCGACGAGGTCCTCGTCAAGGTCATCGAGGTCGACGGCAACGGCAAGATGCGGCTGTCCCGCAAGATGGCGCTGCGCGATCAGCCCGCGCTCGCCGACAAGGAACGGCTGAAGAACCCGCAGGCCGCCAACCCGCCACGTGACTGAAGGCTTCCGCAAGAGCGTCCTGCCGAACGGCATCCGCATCCTGACGGAGCGGATGCCGCACGTCCGGTCGGTCGCGGTCGGCGTGTGGGTGGAGACGGGCTCGCGCCACGAGCCGGAGCCGCGCGGCGGCGTGTCGCACCTCATCGAGCACCTGGTCTTCAAGGGTACCGCCACCCGCAGCGCCGAGACCATCGCCCGCACCATGGACTCGGTGGGCGGGCAGATGGACGCGTTCACGACCAAGGAGAACACCTGCTTCTACGTGCAGGTGCTCGACGAGCACCTGCCGCTGGCCGTGGACCTCCTCACCGACATCCTGCTGCACCCGCTCTTCGACGCCGAGGAGCTGGAGCGCGAGAAGTCGGTGGTGCTGCAGGAGATCCGCATGGTGGAGGACACGCCCGACGACGTCATCCACGATCTCTTTGCCGCCCAGGTCTGGGCGAACCACCCGCTGGGACGGCCGATCCTGGGCACCCGCGAGCTGGTGACCGGCTTCACCCGTGACGCGATCGCCAGCCACTTCGCCGAGGAGTACGTGCCGCCCCGGATCATCATCGCCGTGGCCGGTAACGTGACTCACGAGCAGGTCGTGGAGCTGTTCGGCGGGGGCTTCAACGGCTTTGCTCAGGGCGCCCGGCCGCGGGCCTCCCAGGCGGCGTCGCTCGCGCCCGGCGTGAACATCGTGCACAAGGCCCTCGAGCAGGTGCACCTCGTCATGGGGTTCCCGGGCCTGGCCCACGCCGCCCCCGAGCGCTACGCGATGTTCGTCCTCAACGACGTCATCGGCGGCAGCATGTCCTCGCGCCTGTTCCAGGAGGTCCGCGAGCGGCAGGGGCTCGTGTACTCCATCCACTCGGGAGCCCAGGCGTTCGCCGACACCGGGATCGTCTACCTGTACGCCGCCACCGACGCCCAGAACTTCTCCAAGGTGCTCAAGTCGATCCTCAAGGAGCTGCGCGATCTCAAGAAGACCGGGGTCACCGCCGAGGAGCTGAAGCGGGCCAAGGACCATCTCAAGGGCAGCCTGATGCTCTCGCTGGAGTCGACCTCGAGCCGGATGAACCGGCTGGCCAAGCACGAGCTGCACCTGGGGTCGTTCCTGAGCATCGACGAGATGCTGGCCTCGATCGACGGCGTGAAGCACGAGGAAGTGCAGGCGCTCATCACCGAGCTCCTCGACGAGGACCGCCTGGCCCTCACCACGCTCGGCCCCCTCGACCGCCGCAACCTCCCCGCCGAGCTCCGCAACTAACCCGCGCGTAGCCTCGCCGCGCCGGCGGGTTCGTCTCGGCATCGATCGCAGTGGAGGCTTCGGGAAGCGGTGGCCGCCCCGTCGGGGGTGGGCGTCCGGGCCGCCGGGGGTTCGCGCGCGCCTTGATGGCGAGCCGTTGTCGCCGCGCTTCGCCCAGCGCGGGCCGAGCGCGCCGCCGACGGGTTCGACTTGATCTGATCCCAGCCCCCGCTGGGGGATGGGGGGCTCGCGCTCGGCCCGCGCTGGGCGAAGCAGCGGCGTACAGGCGAGCCATCCGGCGCGCGCGAACCCCCGGCGGCCCGGACGCCCACCCCCGACGGGCGTCGCAACGCGCGGGAGAGCGCCTTTTCCTCGGGGCGCTTTTGCATTAAGG
>Ga0302046_10000935_pt1 | contig 27945 bp, 23 predicted proteins | sample RVTome_11_FD_200261 | JGI IMG/M metagenome (GOLD analysis project Ga0302046, IMG submission 200261) | Soil microbial communities from uranium-contaminated site in the Upper Colorado River Basin, Wyoming, United States - RVT147D111 (version 2) ... | reverse complement strand
ACGCCCAACGCGGTTCGCCCAAAAAGGCAGCGACCCAGAAGGCAGAGACATGGATACACTCGACCCGGCCTCCCTCCCGCACGCGAAGTTCGGCGTCGGCCAGTCGGTCTCGCGCAAGGAGGACCCGCGCCTCTTGACCGGCGGCGGGCGCTATACCGACGACATCGTCCTGGAGCGCCAGGCCTATGCAAGCGTGCTGCGCTCGCCCTACGCGCATGGCGAGCTGCGCGGGATCGACACCGGCCCCGCCCTGGCGCTGCCCGGCGTGATCGCGGTCGTCACCGGCGCCGACCTGGTGGCGGCCGGCTACAACCCCCTGCCCTGCCCCTTGCCGATCAAGAGCCACGACGGCGCGCCCCTCATCGTGCCCGACCGCCACGCGCTGGCGGTCGGCCGGGTGCGCTACGCGGGCGAGGCGGTGGCGCTGGTGGTCGCCGACAGCCGGGCGGCGGCGCGCGACGGCGCCGAGGCGATCGAGCTCGACGTCGAGCCGTTGCCCGCGGTGACCGACCTCGAAGCGGCGATTGCGCCCGGCGCGCCGCAGCTGCACGACGAGGCGCCCGGCAACGTCGCGCTCGACTGGCGCTACGGCGATCGGGACGCGATCGCGGCGGCCTTCGAGGGCGCCGCGCATGTGACGCGCCTGAAGCTCGCCAACTCCCGCATCGTCGTCGCCTCGATGGAGCCGCGCGGCGCGGTCGCCGAATGGGACGACAGGACCGGGCGCTTCACGCTCCATGTCGGCTGCCAGGGCGCTTACGGGCTGGCAGCGTCGCTCGGCAAGGGCATCATGAAGCTCGAGCCCGGCACGCTCCGGGTGCGCAGCTACGACATCGGCGGCTCCTTCGGCATGAAGGCGCCGGCCTATCCCGAATACGTGCCCCTGCTGCACGCCGCCAAGGCGCTCAACCGCCCGGTCAAATGGATCGACGAGCGCACCGAGAGCTTCGTCTCCGACCATCACGGCCGCCACGCGCTGGTCGAGGCGTCGCTGGCGCTCGACACGCAAGGCAACTTCCTCGCCGTGCGGATCGAGGGCCTGGGCAGCCTCGGCGCCTATGTCGCCGGCTTCGGCGCGCCGATCCCCTGCGTCAACATCGTCAAGAACGCGGTCAGCCTCTACAAGACGCCGCTGATCGGCGTCTCGACGCGCTGCGTGCTCACCAACACCACCCCGGTCAGCGCCTACCGCGGCGCCGGGCGGCCCGAAGCGAACTACTACATGGAGCGCCTGATCGAGGCGGCCGCGAAGGAGACCGGCCGCGATTCGGTGGAGCTCCGCCGCCAAAACGCGATCCCCGCCGAGGCCATCCCCTGGAAGGCCCCCTCGGGCCTCGAATACGACAGCGGCGAGTTCGAGGCGGTGCTCGACAAGTGCCTCGCGGCCGCCGACTGGGAGGGCTTCGCGGCGCGCCGCAAGGAGAGCGAGGCCGCCGGCAGGCTGCGCGGCCGCGGCATGGGCTTCTATCTCGAGGTCACCGCCCCGCCGGGCAAGGAGATGGGCGGCATCCGCTTCGAGCCCAACGCCGACGTCACCATCGTCACCGGCACGCTCGACTACGGCCAGGGCCACCGCTCGACCTTCGCCCAGATCCTCTGCGACAAGCTCGGCGTGCCCTTCGAGCGGGTGAAGCTGATCCAGGGCGACAGCGACCAGCTGCTCGCCGGCGGCGGCACCGGCGGCTCGCGCTCGGTGATGGCGAGCGGCACGGCGATCCTGACGGCGAGCGACCAGGTGATCGAAAAGGGCCGCGCCCTCGCGGGGCACTTCCTCGAGGCCGCTATGGCCGACATCGAATTTGATAACGGCGCCTTCCGCGTCGCCGGCACCGACCGGGGCATCGCCATCATGGACCTCGCCGCGCGCGTGCGCGAGGCGGGCGCCCTGCCCGACGACCTGCCCACGGGGCTCGACGCCGAGCTGGTGATCGACACCCCGCCCTCGGCCTTCCCCAACGGCTGCCACGTCGCCGAGGTCGAGATCGATCCCGAGACCGGCACGACGCGGGTCGTGCGCTATGTCGCGGTCGACGACTTCGGCGTGATCGTGAACCCGATGCTGGTCGAGGCCCAGGTCCATGGCGGCGTCGTCCAGGGCATCGGCCAGGCGCTCGGCGAGCGCGTCGTCTACGACGAGGACGCCAACCTGTCCTCGGGCTCCTTCATGGACTACGCCCTGCCGCGCGCCGACGAGCTGCCCGATTTCCAGTTCGGCGCCCACGAGGTCCCCGCCGCCACCAACCCCCTGGGCTCCAAGGGCTGCGGCGAGGGCGGCACCTCGGGCGCGTTGCCGGCGGTGATGAACGCGGTCAACGACGCGCTCGCCTCGCGCGACGCGGCGCCCATCGACATGCCGGCCACGCCCGAGCGCGTCTGGCGCGCGCTCAATGGCGGATAACGCCCCGCCGATTTAGAGCACAGTTCGATCGCGTTAAGCGGTCGTTTCGACCGAGGGAGCGCAAGCGAGCGAGCGGAGAAATCTGGCCGGATGCCGCGCACGGCTGCAACCTGGATTTCTCCGCTCGCTAGCGCTCGGTCGAAACGACGATTCAAAACGTACGGATAGAGCTCTACCCGATTTCCGCCGACCAGTCGGTGGTCTCGACGATCTCGCGCAGGCGGCCCAGGAAGGCCGCCGAATAGGCGCCGTCGAAGGCGCGGTGGTCGAAGGACTGCGCGATCACGCCCACCGGGCGGATGCCGATCATGTCGCCGTCCTCACTCTCGATCACCACCGGCTTCTTGCGCACGCCGTCGGTCGAGAGGATCGCGACCTGCGGCTGGTTGATCACCGGGGCGGTGATGAGCGTGCCGAACGGTCCTGAATTGGAAAGCGTGTAGGTGCCCTCGGTCAGATCGTCGGGCGTGAGCCTGCCGTCGCGGGCGCGCGTGGAGAGATCGCGGATCGCCAGCGCCAGCCCGGCCACGTTCCGCGTATGCGCGTCCTTCACCACCGGCACCATCAGCCCCTCGAAGCCGAGGTCGACGGCGATGCCGAGGTTGACCCGGCCGTGCACCACGAGGTTGTCGCCGTCGATGCTGGCGTTGATATGCGGGAAGTCGCCGATCGCCCGGCAGACCGCGCGGGCGAGGAACGGCAGGTAGGTCAGGCCGAAGCCCTCGCGCGCCTTCCAGGCCTCGCCATGGGCCTTGCGCGCCCGCTCGATGCGCACGAAATCGGCCTCGACCGCCTGCAGCACGTGCGGGCTGGTCGCCTTGGAGGCGACCATGTGGGCGCCGGTCAGCTTGCGGATCTTGGAGAGCGGGATGACCTGGCCGCCCGCGGGTGCCTTGACCGGCGCCGGCGGCGCCTTGGCGGCGCTCGGAGCGGGTCCGCGCGACGAGACGGCGGCGAGCACGTCGTCGCGCTTGATGCGGCCGTCGCGGCCCGAGCCCGCTATCGCGGCGGCATCGAGCCCATGCTCGCCGAGCAGCCTGCGCACGACGGGCGAGAGCGGCTGGCCGCGCGGATCGCGGTTGCCGACCGCTGCGCCGCCCGCGCCGCCCTCGATATGCGCCAGCACGTCGGCCTTGGTGAGGCGGCCGCCGCGGCCCGTCCCGGCAATCGCCGCCGGATCGAGCCCGTGCTCGGCGACCAGCTTGCGCACCGCGGGCGAGAGCGGAGGGTCGTCCGCGCCGGCCCGGCCGGCCGTTGCCGGCGCCACGCCGAGCGGCGTGGGCAGCGTCCCGGTCTCGCCGGCGCCGCCGGCCGCCGCGCCGTTGCTCGCGTCGGCGATGATGGCGAGCGTGGTGCCGACATCGACCGTCTCGCCCTCGCCGATCAGGATCTCGGTGATGACGCCGCTCGCGGGCGCCGGCACCTCGACCTCGACTTTATCCGTGGAGACCTCGAACAACAGCTCGTTCTCCGCGACGGTGTCGCCGACCTTCTTGTGCCAGACCGAGACCGTGCCTTCGGCCACCGTCTCGCCGAGCTGGGGCATGATGACGTTCATCGCCGGCCGCTTCCTCCGCCCGCCCGGTCAGTCGACCGAGGTGCGGATGGTCTCCACGATGCGCTCGACCGAGGGCAGCGCCAGGTCCTCCAGCGCGTCGGCCGAGGGCAACGGTATGTGCGGCGTGGTGATACGCACGATCGGCCCGTCGAGGTCCCAGAAGGCCTCCTCGCTGACGATCGAGACCACCTCCGCGCCCCAGCCGCAGAGCCGCGGGTTTTCCTCCACCGTGACGAGACGCCCGGTCTTGATGGTCTCCTCCAGGATCGTCCTGGTGTCGAGCGGCACCAGCGTGCGCGGATCGATCACCGTCGCATCGATGCCGTGCTCGGAGGCCAGGATCTCCGCGGCCTTCAGCGCCCGCGGCACCATGGCGGCCAGCGCCACGATGGTCACGTCCTTGCCTTGGCGCGCGATGTTCGCCTGGCCCAGCGGCACGACATGCTCGCCATCGGGGATTTCGCCTTTTGTCGCGTAGAGCGACTTCTGCTCGAAGAACACCACGGGATCGTCGTCGCGGACCGAAGCGGCCAGCAGCCCGATCACGTCGGCCGGCGTCGAGGGCGCGACGACCTTCAGGCCCGGCACCGCCATGGCCCAGTTCTCCACGCTCTGCGAGTGCTGCGCGCCGAAGCGCACGCCGCCGCCGTTGGCCGTGCGCACCACGACCGGCACCGTCACCTGGCCGTTGGTCATGTAGCGCGACTTGGCCATCTCGTTCGCCACCAGGTCCCAGCAGACGGCGAAGAAATCGGAGAACATGATCTCGGCGATCGGCCTGAGCCCCGTCATCGCGGCGCCCATGGCCGCACCCAATATGGCCTGCTCGGAGATCGGCGTGTCGCGCACCCGGTCGGGCCCGAACTGCTCGAGCAGACCTACAGTGGTCTTGAAGACGCCGCCCGCGGCGGCGACGTCCTCGCCGAGGAAGACCACGTTGGGGTCGCGCTTCATCTCCTGGGCGATGCCGGCGGCGACCGCCTCGCGGTAGGTCAGTTCCGCCATGCCGAGCCTCCATCCGCCCAGACCTCGGTCATCAGCACGTCATTGCTTGGCGGCGGCGAGGCCTTGGCGGTCTCCACCGCCGCGTTCACCCGGCCCGTCACATTCGTCTCGACGGCGACGATGTCCTTTTCCTTGATGCCGAACTCGAGCATGCGCTTGCGGTAGCTCGGGATCGGATCGCGCTTCAGCCATTCCTCGAGCTCGCCTTCCGGGCGATAGGTCGCGGGATCGGCGCGGCTGTGCCCGCTGTGCCGGTAGGTCATGGCCTCGATCAGCGACGGGCCCTCGCCGGCGCGCGCGCGCGCGAAGGCGGTCTGCGCCGTGCGGTAGACCTCGTCGGCGTCGTTGCCGTCGACCACGATGCGCTCCAGCCCGTAGGCCGAGGCGCGGTCGGCCGCGGGGTGCTCGACCGCGGTCACCTGGCTGATCGGCGTGTACTCCATGTAGAGGTTGTTCTCGCAGACGAAGACGACCGGCAGCTTCCAGACCTGCGACATGTTGAGCGCCTCGTGGAAGGCGCCGATGTTGGTGGTGCCGTCGCCGAAGAAGCAGACCGAGACCTGGTCGGTGCCCCGGTACTGCGCCGACCAGGCCGCGCCCATGGCGATCGGCAGGTGCGCGCCGATGATGGCGTAGGAGCCCATGGCCCCGTGCTCGACGCTGGTCAGGTGCATCGAGCCGCCCTTGCCGCCGAGCAGCCCGCACTGCCGGCCCATCAGCTCGCCCAGCACGCCCTCCATCGAAGCTCCACGGGCCAGCGTGTGGTTGTGCCCCCGGTAGGTGCAGAAGGTGTAGTCCTTGGGCTGCATCGCCGTGGCGAAGCCGGCGGCGATCGCCTCCTGGCCGAGCCCGAGATGGCTGGTCCCCTTGATCAGGTTCTGCAGGAACAGATCGTAGGCCTTCTGCTCGATCTGCCGGCATTCGAGCTGCGAGGTATAGAGCTTCAGCCGCAGCGCCTCGCCGATGTCGTCATTGGCGATATTGGGGGCGAGGCTGCGCGCGCGGGCGCGCGACTTCGGTTGGCTCTGCGTCTTCTTTCTGGCTGACACCTGGGCGTGCCTCCCTTCCGTGCCGTCCGGCCTTGTCGGTCCCCGCCCCGTTCCGGGCGCGGGCGCGGCTCAGTACGGGTTTGCGATCGGCAGATAGTCGGCCGGGAACAGCGTGATCACGCGGCAGCCGTCGTTTGTGACCACGACCTCCTCCTCGATCCGCGCCCCGGAGAAGCCGTCCGTCGCGGGGCAGTAGGTCTCCAGCGCGAAGACCATGCCTTCCTTGATCTCCACCGGATCGTCCATCGAGATGAGCCGGCTGATGATCGGCCGCTCGTGCAGGCCGACGCCGAGCCCGTGGCCGAACTGGAGGCCGAAGCACTCCATCTCGTTGGCGAAGCCGAGCTCCTCGGCCTTCGGCCAGACGGCGGCGACCTTGTCCGTGGTGACGCCAGGCTTGATCAGGGCGATCGCCGCATCGAGCCACTCGCGCGCCTTCGTGTAGGCGTCGTTCTGCGAGGGCGTGGCGCGGCCGATGTTGAGCGTCCGGTAGTAGCAGGTCCGGTAGCCCTGATAGGCGTGGATGATGTCGAAGAACGCCTGGTCGCCCGGGCGGAACAGGCGGTCGGTGAAGTTGTGCGGATGCGGATTGCAGCGCTCGCCGGAGATCGCGTTGATCGCCTCGATCTGCTCCGAGCCCATTTCGTAGAGCATCTTGGAGGCCTCGGCGACCATGTCGCTCTCGCGCACGCCCGGCTTCATCTTCTCGCTGATCATCTGGTAGACGCCGTCGACCATGGCGGCGGCCTGGTTGAGCAGCACGATCTCGTCGATGTTCTTGACCTCGCGCGCGTCGAGCATGACCTGCTGGCCGTCGCGCACCTCGAGGTTCTGGCGCTGCAGCTCGTACATCATCGGCGGCTCGACGATGTCGACGCCGAGCGGCATGTCGGCCACGCCCGCATCGACCAGGATCTGCTTGATCTCCTCGGCGGCCTTGCGCATCAGCCCGGCCTCGGGCTTGACCGAGCCGCGCAGGCCCAGCATGCCCGCATGCATCTGCGCCGAGGGCAGCCAGGGGGCGTGCAGGCGGTGGTGCGTCGCGGCCGAGCCGAAGTCCCAGAGATGCGGCTCCTCGTCGCCGGCCAGCAGCGCGTAGCGGCTCATCTTGTCGCGCGACCACTCGCCGATCGCCGTGGAGGTGACGTAGCGGATGTTGTTGGTGTCGAAGAGCAGCATCGCGCCGAGGTCGGAGTTCTCGAGCGCCTGGCGCGAGCGGGCGAGCCGGTAGCCGTGGAGGCGCCGGAAGTCGACCCGCTCCTCGAAATCGACGGCCATGTGGCCGGGGGCCGGGATGGCGCGGTTCCAATTGTAGCGCGGATCGAGCGAATCGAGCGCGACGATCGCCGGATCTCCATTCGTCTTCTTGGCCATGCTCCGTATCCTCCCGGTTTGTCGGCCTCAACGGGCCGATGCGTCCAACGTGTTGAGGTCCAACCTATTGCCTATCGGCGTTTCCGCCAAGCCATGCGCGGCTGCAATCGTTCGCAATTCGCATCAAAAGCATGGCTTCGCCGCCCGAATCCCAAGCTATTCGAGGCCGCTCCTGCGCGCCTGCTCCCTGGCCACGACGGCCCAGTCCTTGTCGCCCTCGCCGTGCTCGATGGCGCCCTCGAGGCGCTCGCGCCAGACCTCGCCGCTCGGCAGCACGACGCCCACGCTCTGCGCCGCCTTGAGCGCCAGCATGGCGTCCTTGAGGCCGAGGACGGCGGTGATGCCGACGCGGTCGTAGTCCTCCTTGGCGATGATGTCGCCGTAGCCGGCATAGGCGGGGCAGTTGAAGACGCCCTCGACCAGCACCTCGTGGAACACGCCCGGATCGACGCCGAAGCCGCGCACCAGCGAGAAGCCCTCGCCCATCACCTCGATGGCGCAGCCGAGGAGGAAGTTGTTGGCGAGCTTGATCGAGGCCGCCGCTTCGGGATTTTCTCCGGCGATGAAGGTCCGCTTGCCCATCGCCTCGAAGAGCGGCGCGCAGGCATCGAGCGACGCCTTCGCGCCCGCGGCGACGGTGATCAGCTTGCCCTCGGCGACCACGGTGAAGCGACCGATGACGGGGGCCGCGATGTAGCCGCGACCCGCCTTCGCATGCGCCGCCGCCATCGCCTTGGTCGCGTCGATCCCGTGGGTGCCGGTGGCGACGTGGATCGCGCCCTCGGGCAGGGCCGCGATCAGCCCCGCGCCCTCGCAGATCTCGGCCAGCGAGGCGTCGTCCGCCAGACAGGTTAAGACGACCTCCCGGCCCGCCGCCGCCTCCGCGGGCGAGCCCGCCACTGTCGCGCCGCCGTCGGCCAGCGCCTTCGCCTTCGCCGCCGTCCGGTTGTAGACGGTGAGGTCGTGTCCGGCCGCCTGCAGGCGCAAGGCGATCGCCTCGCCCATGCGGCCCAGTCCGATGAAACCGACTTTCACGGCTCATCCCTCCTTCGCGCGTCGCGCATCAGGCCAACTGCTCCTGCACCCATTCGAGCTCGCGGGTGACGTAGTCGACGATGTCGCCGGTCTTCAGGTGCTCGGGCAGCACGTCCCAGGTGTAGGTCTCGATCTCGAGCTGGTCGGAGCACGGGGCCGCCTTGTGGAAGGCCAGGGCGTCCTCGATGGCGAAGCGCGTGGTGCGGAAGTCGCCCAACTCCTCAAGGAAGACCGGCACATGAAAGTGCGTGCGCCATTCGCGCGGCCCCGGGTCCTTGTCCCAAGCCTCGAAGGCGTCCTCCAGGTTCAGGAACTCGGTCATCTCGCCGTTCTTCTTCTCCATCGTCTGGGTGAGATAGACCGTGTCGGCATAGCGCCGCAGCGCGGACACCATGTCGCTCGTCACCTCGGGCACCTGGAGCGCGGCGGCCTCCTGCAGCTTGAAGATCGGGATGCCAGCATCGACCAGCTTCTGCAGCGACTGGCCGATATCCTCGAACTCGACCGCCTGATGGCAGATGTCGAAGACCATGCCGAGATGCCGCCGCAGCGTCGCCTGGGCGTCGTCCCGCGAGCTGCCGAGCGTGCAGGCGAGCGCCTCGGCGTTGGCATCCGCGAAGAGATGGTTGGTGAAGTAGTCGACCGTCTCGTCGGTGGTCTCCAGGAAGCAGTAGGGCTCGGGCTCGAGCGCGAGGGTCACGGTGCGGCCCGTCCTCTGCTCGATGCGCGCCAGGTGCGCGACGACGCGGCGCACCTGGTCGGTATAGGCGGTGACCACGTCGACGCCGGTCACCCGCGGCTTGAAGCCGAGCGGCGGGCTCTGGATCGACGGGTTCACGTCGGGATCGGCGATGTCGGCCAGGATGTCGGCGACCTGCATGGTGTATTCGGCGCGGGTGTCGCTGCGCCAATCGGGCTCGTAGACCGCCTCCTTGACGACCTGGTTCTTGAAGGGTCCGTGGGGAAAGGCGTTGACGGTGTAGAGATAGAGGTCGTTGTCGCCGAGGAACTTCTTCACCTTCTCGCGCTCGGAGGCGTCGGCGGAGAGCCGCGCCGCGGATTTCCCCGAGAGCCGCAGCGACACGCCGAAGCGCTCGTTCGGGCAGACCCGCTCCTTCACCGCCGGCACGTAGCGGGTGAGGCTGTCCCACATCTCCTCCCAGGTGTCGCCCGGATGGACGAGCGTCGAATAGGTGAGATGTCCCTTGCCTGGCCCTAGATCCATCGCCTGCCTCCCCGGTTGTGTTCTCGTTGTCCGCCCGGCCGCCGGCGCGACGCTCAGACGACGGTCTCCATCGCGCCGGACCTGGCGGATTTGACGATGGTCTCGGTGACGGCCGCGCCGTGGACCATCTCGGCATGCGGGATCGGGTAGGCCGGCCCGCCGTTCGCCGCCCGCGCGAAGGACTCCAGGCAGACGCGGCTCAAGTCGATGGCGGCGGCCTGCCAGACTTGCGCCTCGCCCTTGACCGGGAAGAAGGTGCACTCGCCGAAGAGCCGCGTGCGGCGCTCCTCGGAGGGCGCGCCGGCGATATGCGTCATGCCGTCGATCCGCAGCCAGCCCTTCGAGCCGTAGACCTGGAGGCGGAAGCAGCCGCCGGTCGCGGTCATCGTGCCGAGATACCCGGACATGCCCGCCTTCATCTTGAAGAGGATCGCCGTGGTGTCGTCGTTGTCGACCTCGACGACGCGGTGATGGCTCATGCAGAAGACGCTCTCGACCTCGCCGAAGAGGTCGATCACCCCGTCGACGACGTGGACGCCCATCGGCGTGAGCCCGCCGCAGGGGGTCTCCTCGCGGCTGGCGCGCCAGGCGCCGGGCTTGAGGTAGAGGGCGTTCGGAAAGCACATGGTGCCTTCGAAATGAAGGATCGTGCCCATCGCGCCCGAGCCGATGCGCTCGCGCAGATCGGCGATGGTCGGATGGAAGCGCCGGTTGTAGCCGAGCCCCAGCGTGAGGCCCGCCTTTTCCATCGCCGCCACGGCCTCCTGGGCGCTCGCCTTGTCGAGCGCGAAAGGCTTCTCGCAAAAAGCATGCTTGCCCGCGGCGGCGGCGGCGACGACCTGGGGGACGTGCAGCGAATGGGGCGTGGCGAGGACCACGGCGTCGATCCCGGGGTCGGCCAGCATCGCCTCGTAGCTCGGCAGCAGCTCAAGCCCCTGGTCCGTGCAGAAGGCCTTGGCGTCGTCCGACAGGCTGCGCGTGGCGGCGGCCACGAACGCGATCTCCTCGCTGCCGTCGGCGACCGCCTCGACCAGCGTCTTGCCCCACCAGCCGAGCCCGGCCACTCCCGCCTTGATCATCGCCGTTTCCTACCCTTGTCGCGCCCTCGTCACGCGGGCTTCAATGCCCGACGTTCTTTTCCAATGGTGGGCATACCGCCCAACCGCCGCAAATGCAATCGGTTGCATTTTGCGGCGGAAAGCCCGCGACAGGGGGCGATTGGGCAGCATCCCTACCCGCCCACACTAACAGAAAGTCCTCGATTGTCGAAGGTAACGCGCCGCGCAGGCCACGGTATCATCGCCGTGCCGGCAGGTAAACCGAGCATGGCCTCGACGCCCGGCGGATCGCGGCCGGAATATCGTTGATCCCGACCGGCGCTCCCCCTATCCAAGCCACCGAACCTTGGACATGCGAGCATGAGCGAACGTCTGGATTGTGTGGTCGTGGGGGCCGGCGTGGTCGGCCTCGCGGTCGGGCGCGCGCTGGCGCTGGCCGGGCGCGAGGTCACCGTGCTGGAGCGCGCCGGGAGCTTCGGCACCGAGACCAGCAGCCGAAACTCGGAAGTCATCCACGCCGGCATCTATTACCCGCCGGGCAGCGCCAAGGCGCGCCACTGCGTCGCCGGCAAGCACCGGCTCTACGCCTATTGCGCCGAGCGCGGCATCGCCCACCGGCGCGTCGGCAAGATCATCGTCGCCGCCACCGACGCGCAGGTGGCGCAGTTGGAGCAGCACAAGGCGCGCGCCGAGGCGAACGGGGTCGGCGACCTCGAATGGCTGAGCCAGGCCGAGGTGCGCGCGATGGAGCCGGAGGTCCTCGGCGCCCGCGGCCTGCTCTCGCCGTCGACCGGCATCGTCGACAGCCACGGTTTCATGCTGAGCCTGCTGGGCGACCTGGAGAACGCCGGCGGCCAGGTCGTCTTCCACAGCGCCGTCACCGGCGGGCGTCTCGCGGACGAAGGCGCTTCGATCGACGTAAGCGGCGTGGACGGCGGGATCACCGTCGACTGCGCGCTGCTGGTCAACTCCGCCGGGCTGGGCGCGCAGGCCGTGGCCGGCGCGCTCGACGGCTTCCCGCGCGAGCGCATCCCGACCCGCCACATCGCCATCGGCCACTACTTCACCCTCTCCGGCAAGGCGCCCTTCGGGCGCCTGGTCTATCCGGTCCCCGAGGAGGGCGGGCTCGGCGTCCACGTCACCCTCGACCTCGCCGGCCAGGCGAAGTTCGGCCCCGACGTGAAGTGGATCGAGGAGGTCGACTACAGTTTCGACGAAAGCCGCAAGGCGGGCTTCGTCGAGGCCATCCAGAGTTACTATCCGGGCCTCGACCCCGAGCGTCTTCAGCCGGGCTACACCGGCATCCGCCCCAAGGTCGCGGGGCCGGGCGACGGCTTCGGCGACTTCCGCATCGAGGGCCCCGCCGACCACGACGTGCCCGGCGTGGTCAACCTCTTCGGCATCGAATCCCCCGGCCTGACCGCGGCGCTCTCGATCGCCGAGCGGGTCGTGCAGATCGCGGAGGGATAACCCGGTGGAGACCACGATCCTCGGCCGCACCGGGCTCAGCGTCAGCGTCGCCGGGCTCGGCGGCGGCGGCAACAGCCGGCTCGGCCAATCCCAGGGCGCCTCCACCGGGCATTCGGTCGGCATCGTCCAGGCGGCGCTCGACCTCGGCGTCAGCTTCATCGACACCGCGCCCGTCTACGGCACCGAGGCGATCGTCGGCCGCGCCATCGCCGGCCGGCGCGACCAGGTCGTGCTCTCGACCAAGTCGCCCTACCTCAAGGACGAGGTCGACCTCACGGCCGAGGAGCTGATGCGCGGCCTCGAGGAAAGCCTGCGGGCGCTGCGCACCGACCGCATCGACGTCTACCACATGCACGGCGTGGCGCCCGGGAGCTACGCCTATTGCCGCGACGCCCTCGTGCCCGCCCTGCTGCGGGCCAAGGAGCAGGGCAAGATCGCCCACCTGGCGATTTCCGAGCGTTTCCTCCAGGACACCAGCCACCGCATGCTGAGGGAGGCCCTTAACGACGACGTCTGGGAGGTCGTCATGATCGGCTTCAGCATGATCAACCCCTCGGCGCGCGGCACGGTGCTGGCGCGCGCGTGCCAAGCAACTCGGCGTCCTCGACATGTTCGCGGTGCGCCGCGTGCTCAGCCAGCCCGGCGCCCTCGCCGGTTTCGCCCGCCAGGCGGTGCGCGACGGGCTGGTGCCCGGGGACGCGATAGACCTCGACGCGCCGCTCGACTTCCTCGTCGCCGAGGGCGGGGCCGAGAGCGTGGTCGACGCCGCCTACCGGTTCTGCCGCCACGAGCCGGGGATCCACGTCGTGCTCTTCGGCACCGGCAACCGCGCGCATCTCGAAGTCAACGTCGCCTCGATCAACCGGGGCCCGCTCGGCGCCGCCGCGCTGCGGCGCCTGGAAGCCATGTTCGGCGCGATCGACACAGTCTCCGGCAACTAGACGGCGGCGGGGCGACGTGAGACGCTGCCGGGATTGCCCGCGCCAATACCTGATCCTATCTCGGCGGGACCTGACCGCCTGCCAGTGACCCGGGGGGATACCGCAGCCGACACCGCGCGCCGAGCGGCGCGATCCGCGCCTTTCGCCGAACTGCGCCTGCCCTCGCCCGACGCAATGCCAACAAGCATGGACCCGTTCCGATGATCGATCTCTACACCTGGACCACGCCCAACGGCCGCAAGGTCTCGATCGCGCTCGAGGAGATGGGGCTGGACTACGAGACCCACGCCATCGACATCTCCAAGGACGAGCAGTTCGCGCCGGCCTTCCTGAAGATCGCCCCGAACAACCGCATCCCCGCCATCGTCGACCGCGACGAGGACATCGCCATGATGGAGTCGGGGGCGATCCTGCTCTATCTCGCGCAGAAGACCGGGCAGTTCATGCCGACCGAGCCCAAGGCCTACTGGACGGCCATGGAATGGCTGATGTGGCAGATGGGCGGGCTCGGGCCGATGGCCGGCCAGGCGCACCATTTCCTCAAGTACAATGTCGGCAAGGCGCCCTACGCCGAAGAGCGCTACGGGAACGAGACCAAGCGCCTCTACCGGGTGCTGAACGGCCAGCTCGCCGACAACGAATACATCGCCGGCGACTATTCGGTGGCCGACATGGCCTCCTGGCCCTGGGTCTCGCGCTACGAATGGCAGCAGATCGACATGAACGAGTATCCGAACGTCCTGCGCTGGTACAAGGCGATCGCCGCGCGCCCGGCGGTGGTCAAGGGCTACGACGTGCCCAAGCACGTCACCCCGATCCCGATCCCCGACTGACCGCGCGGCCGGGTCGCGACGGCAGGGGCCGGCGATGAAATTCGGAGGGCTGGGCCAGCCGGTCGAGCGGGTCGAGGACCAGCGCCTGACCACCGGGCGCGGGCGCTATACCGACGACATCACCCTGCCGCGCCAGCTTCGCGCCTGCATCCTGCGCTCGCCGCACGCCCACGCGGCGATCCGCTCGATCGACGTTGCCGGCGCCGCGGACGCGCCCGGCGTGGCGGCGGTGCTGACGGGCGAGGACGTCGCGGCCGACGGGCTCGGCGACCCGCCGTGCCTGGCGGCGCGCATATTCCCCCTGAAGCGTCCCGGCGGCGCGCCGATCTTCACCCCGCCGCGGCCGCTCCTGGCGCGCGGACGGGTGCGCTACGTCGGCGACTACGTCGCCCTGGTGCTGGCCGAGACGCTCGACCAGGCCAAGGACGCCGCCGAGCTGATCGAGGTCGACTACGAGGAGCTGCCCCAGGTCACCGCGACCGCCGATGCGATCGCCGAGGGCGCGCCGCTGGTCTGGGACGAGTGCCCGGGCAACGTCGCCTTCGTGCGCGAGATCGGCGACAAGGCGGCGGTCGAAACCGCCTTCGCGCATGCCGACCACGTGACCACCGTCCAAATCCCGGTCACCCGCGTCGCCCCCAGCCCGATGGAGCCGCGCGCGGCGATCGGCGACTACGACCCGGCCCAGGACCGCTACACGCTCTACACCGGCACCCAGCGCCCGCACGACAACCGCCACGCCATCACCCAGGCGATCTTCAGGATCGCCGAGAACAGGCTGCGCGTCGTCAGCGGCGAGATGGGCGGCGGCTTCGGCATGCGCAGCACCATCTATCCCGAGCTTCCCCTGGTGTTATGGGCCTCCAAGAGGACCGGCCGGCCGGTCAAGTGGGCCGCCGACCGCTCGGAGGCCTTCCTCGCCGACGACCAAGGCCGCGACTGCCTCACCACCATATCGCTCGCCCTCGACAAGGACGGCGCCTTCCTCGCCGCGCGGATCGAGAACGACGGCGCGCTCGGCGCCTATCTCTCCTTCTTCGGCCCCTTCCCCGTCTTCGGCAACCTCGGCGGCGCCGCCGGCGTCTACACCATCCCGGCAATGCACGCCTTCGCGCGCGGCATCTTCTCCAACACCCAGCCGCTCTCGCCCTACCGCGGCGCCGGCCGGCCGGAGGCCTCGCTGGCGATCGAGCTGGTGATCGACCAGGCGGCGCGCGAGATGGGCATCGACCGGCTCGAGCTGCGCCGCCGCAACACCATCCCGGTCGACGCCTTCCCCTACAAGACCGCGCTCACCTTCACCTACGACTGCGGCGAGTTCGAGAAGAACATGGACGGCGCCGCCAGGCTCGCCGGCTACGCCGGCTTCGAGGCGCGCCGCGCCGAGGCCAAGGCCGCCGGCAAGCTGCGCGGCTTCGGCTTCGCCAACGCCATCGAGCAGGCCGCCGGGCGCAACGACGAGGGCGCGGAGATCCGCTTCGACCAGGGCGGCAGCGCCACGGTCTTCGTCGGCACCCACTCGCACGGCCAGGGCCACGAGACCGTGTTCCGCCAGTTGCTCGCCGACCGCCTCGGCCTCGACTTCGGGGAGATCCGCTACGTCCAGGGCGACACCGACGCGGTGCCGCACGGCCACGGCACCTTCGGCTCGCGCTCGGCCGCGCTCGGCGGCTCGGCGATCACCATCGCGGCCGAGCGCATCATCGAGAAAGGCAAGGCGATCGCCGCCCACGGCCTGGAGGCCGCGGCGGGCGACATCGAGTTCGCCGGGCGCAGCTTCCGCATCGCCGGCACCGACCGGCAGATGCCGATCGAGGAGGTGGCGCGCCGGGCGTTCCTGCCCGACCTCCTGCCGCCGGGCATGGAGACGGGCCTGCGCGCCTTCGCCGCCTTCAACCCCGAGGGGCCCACCTTCCCCAACAGCGCGCATGCCTCCGAGGTCGAGATCGACCCCGAGACCGGCGCCCTCGAGGTGCTCGGCTACTGGGTGGTCGACGACGTCGGCACGGTGCTGAACCCGCTCCTCCTGAAGGGCCAGATCCACGGCGGCATCGTCCAGGGCCTGGGCCAGGTGATCGGCGAGCGGGTGCTCTGGGACCCCGCCGACGGCCAGCTCCTCACCGGCTCCTACATGGACTACCAAATGCCGCGCGCCGCCGACGTGCCCCATATCGAGGCGGAGACCAACGTCGTGCCGACGCGCATGAACCCGCTGGGGGTCAAGGGCGCGGGCGAGGCCGGCTGCGTCGGCGCGCTTCCCTGCCTCATGAGCGCCATCCTCGACGCCCTGGCGCCGCTCGGCATCGACCATTTCGAGATGCCCGCGACGCCCGAGCGACTGTGGCAGGCGATCCGCAAGGCCGCCGGGTGATCGCGCCGGTTTTCGTGATTGAATCGCGGTTGACCCTTTCTCCAATCTCTTGCACCATCGATGCAATCGATTGCCCGGACGACATATCGACAGGCCGCAATGCTGATGCCCAGGCAAGGCCGCGACTGGACGCTTGGCGCGTCGGCGCGCCAAAGCGCCGACATGGCCCGATCCCATCCGATCCGCCATGGCATAAGTCGATGGATTCATTGACAGCAGCGAAATCGGCCAGCGGGCGCGAAGGCCAGGCCGGGTCCCGCTCGCGCATCACGATGAGCGGCGTCGGCAAGCGCTACGGCGACCTTCAGGTCTTCCAGAACATCGACCTCACCTTCGGCGAGCGCGAGATCGTCACCATCGTCGGCCCCTCGGGCTGCGGCAAGACCACGCTGCTGCGCTGCATCGACGGGCTGATCCCGTTGAGCGAGGGCGCCATCGCCATCGACGGCGCGCCGATCACCAAGCCCAAGCCGGGCGTCGCCATGGTGTTCCAGCATTTCGGGCTGTTCCCCTGGAAGACCGTCCAGGACAACGTCGCCTACGGCCTCAAGCTCGACGGTGTCGCCAAGGCCGAGATCCGCAAGCGCGTGCCCTATTTCATCAAGCTCGTCGGCTTGGAGGGCTTCGAGAAGGCCTACCCCTACCAGCTCTCCGGCGGCATGCAGCAGCGCTGCGGCCTGGCGCGCGCGCTGGCGGTGGAACCGCAGGTCCTGCTGATGGACGAGCCCTTCGCCGCGGTCGACGCCCAGACCCGCGAGATCCTGCAGTTCGAGCTGCTGCGGATCTGGGGCCTGCGGCCGATGACCATGGTCTTCGTCACCCATTCGATCGAGGAGGCCGTGCTGATGGGCGACCGCGTGGTCGTCCTCAAGGGCCGCCCGAGCAGCGTCTTCGAGGTCATCGAGGTGAAGCTTCCCGCACCCCGCGACCGCGGCACGCTCGCGCACCCTCGCTTCGCCGAGCTTCGCGAGCATGTCTGGAGTACCCTGATGGACGAAGTACGGGAGGCCGAATTCAAGGTCTGACAGACCGACGACATCGACGAAGCCGGTCGAACGACGACCAAGGCAACTGCCTGAGCAACAACGTTGAATGGGAGGATCCGATGCGAACCAAGATGCCCAGACGCCCCCTGCAATCGCTCGCCGCGGCGGCCCTGCTCGCGAGCCTCGTGGCCGGCGCCCCCGTCGCCGCGCAGGCCGCCGACAAATTGTCGATCGCCCTGCCGGGCATCCCGCCGGTCTACGCGGGCGTCATGGCCTACGTCGCGCGCGATGCCGGCTTCTACAAGAAATACGGTCTCGACGTCACCATCAAGCCGATGAACTCGGGCGTCGCCGCCGCCAAGGCCGTGGTCTCGGGCGCCGTCGATATCTCGCTCTCGCCGACCACGCCGGTCCTGAACATGGTCTCCAACGCCGGCGTGCCGCTGGTCGGCTTCTGGGGCATGGAGAAGCCCGACTGGCTGATCGGCTCGATGGACCCGTCGAAATCGACCTGCGCCAGCATGAAGGGCGAGGCGGTCGGCGTCGACAGCCCGCGCGGGGCCCGCTGGATCCAGCTCGCCAACATGGCCCGGGCCTGCAAGCTGATGCCCGACCGCGACATCAAGACCGTCAATCTGAGCTCCAACGTGGGAGCTGCGATGGTCGCCGGCCGGCTCACCTTCGGCGTGCTCCACATGGACGACATCGCGGTGATCGAGCGCGAGAGCGGCAAGAAGGTGACGATCGTCTCGCGCCTCGACAAGGTGAGCCCGGGCACGCACTACCTTCTGCTGGTCGCCACCAGGAAGACGCTCGCCGCCAAGCGCGACCAGGTGGTGCGGATGCTGGCCGCCCATATCGACGCGATCGCCTATATGCGCGACCCGGCGAATGTGAAGGAGGTTGCCATGATGGCGCGTCCGACCGGCCGCAAGCACAACGACGCCATGAACGGCCTCGTCGCCTACAACAAGTTCGAGTTCTGGCCCAACGGCCATTCCGGCCTCGACACGAAGCGCCTCGCCAAGACCATCAATGTCCAGGTCATGGTCGGCAAGCGCACCAAGGGCCGCAGCGGCGTCAATCCGGCCAAGACGGCGGTCACCCCCGACGCGCTGACCACGGACGCGCTGTGGAAGGAGGCGGTCGCACTCGCCAAAACGAAGAAGTAAGCGCGGCCCCCTGGGACGAGCCGAGGGCGGATCGTGAACCGTTCGGCAAAAGGAGCGCTGCGTCGACCGGGTGACGCAGCGCCGCTCGCGCTTTGCACATGAGCGCGCGGCGGGGCACATGAGCGCGCGGCGGGCGCGCTGGCTCGCCATCGGCGCCAGCCTGGCGATCGGCGCCGCGATCTGGGAGACCGCCGGCCAGCTCTCGAACGCCTCCTTCATGGCGCCGCTGCTCGGCTCGGAGATCCTCGGGCCGCTGATCGGCAATGCCGGCCATCCCGGCACGCTGCCGCGGCTCTACGCCTTCATCGAGCAGGGCGAGTTCCTGGGCTCGCTCGCAAGCTCGCTGCTGCTGTTCGCCACTGGTTTCACGATCGCGATCGCGGTCGCCATCCCCTTCGGCCTCGTGCTCGCCCGCCTCGTCCTGCTGCGCGTGGCCTTGGAAGACTACATCCTTGTGCTCTACGTCACGCCGATGGTGGCGATGATCCCCTTCATCCTCGCCATCGTCGGCTTCGACTTCTGGCCGAAGGTGCTGGTGGTCACGCTCTTCGCCTTCTTCCCGACGCTCTACAACACGCTGGAGGGCGCGCGCAGCGTCAAGCCCGAGCTGATCGAGGTCGCCAAGTCCTTCCGCACGTCCGAGCGGGCGCTGTGGCGCGACGTGCTGATCCCCTACACGCTGCCCTACGCGCTGACCGGCGTGCGCCAGGCCACCGGCCGCGCGCTGGTCGGCATGATCGCCGCGGAGTTCTTCCTCTCCACCAGCGGCCTCGGCGAGGAGATCATGGTGAGCTCGCGCAACTTCGACATGGCCGGCGTGCTGGCGACGATCATCGTCATCACCCTGCTCGGCGTCGGGCTGATGCGGCTGGTCCAGGCCTGCGAGGCGCGCCTCGCGGTCTGGCGCGGGCTCGACCGGTGAGGGGGACAAGCGCATGACCGCCGGCGACCCGGCGCGCCGGACCGGGGGCCTCCGGGCGGGCCTGCGCTGGCGTCCCGGCCGCACCCTCTCCGCCAAGATCGGCGCCGGCCTTCTCATCCTTGTCGTCTGGCAGGCCGGCGTCGCCGCATTCGCGCCGAAATTCGTCGCCAAGCCCCTCGACGTGATCGCGGTCTTCCCCGACGTAATCTCCGACCAGGCCTTCCTCGACGCCACCTGGAGCACGCTGAGCGCCGTGCTGCTGGGCCTCGCCGTCGCGATCGTCACCGGCGTCTTCGTCGGCTTCGCCATGGGCCGGGTGCGGACGGCCGACCACATGCTCAACATGTACGTCAACGGCTTCTTCACCATGCCGATGGTGGCGATCCTGCCGCTGCTGACGATCTGGTTCGGCTACGGCGCCGACGCGCGGATGGCGACGATCGTCTTCGCCGCCTTCTTCTCCATCGCCATCAACGCGCGCGACGGCGCCCGGGCGATCCCGCACGAATACCTGGAGGTCGCCCAGTCCTTCCGCGCCAGGCCGCGCCACGTCTGGCTGGGGATCGCGATCTTCGCCTCGCTGCCCTATCTCATCGCCGGCATCCGCCTCGCCGCCGGACGCGCGCTGGTCGGCGCGGTGATCGCCGAATTCTTCGTCTCGCTCGAAGGCCTCGGGCTCTTCATCCTCTCCAAGACCCGCTCCTTCGCGCATCCCGAGGCCGTCGTCGGCGTGCTCATGCTGGCCGCCTTCGGGCTCGGCTTCGAGACGCTGATGAACTGGATCATGAAACGGTTCCTGCCATGGTACAGGCGGTAGGCATCGCCGGCAGGCTGCTGCCCTGCCTGCCGACCTCAACGAACAACTGGAAGACGACATGACGGAGACAGCGGCGCGGGACCCGCGCGTCGAGACCGCGATCACCCATTGGGCCGGACGGTTCATATCGAACGGCGTGCCGCTCTTCGATTTCCAGGAGATCACCCAGGGCCTCGTGCAGTGGGACGAATGGTGCGCGGCCTGGTCGGAGCGCGCGGCGGTCCACGAGGCGGCCGGCCGCAGGGCGCTCGAGGCGGGGCTCACGATCAGCGCGGGCGAGCATCTGGAGCGCGCGTCGGTGCTCTACCACTTCGGCAAGTTTCTCTTCGTCAACGACATGGAGCAGATGCGCGCGGCCCATGTGAAGTCGATCGGCTGCCGGATCATGGCGCTGCCCCTTCTCGATCCGCCGGGCGAGCGCGTCGAGATGCCCTTCGAGGGCGTCATCCTCGCCGGCGTGCTGCGCAGGCCGCGGGACGTCGCCCGCCCGCCGGTCGTGATCATGTGCGTCGGCCTCGATTCGACCAAGGAGGAGATGGGCACCAACGAGGCCAACTTCCTGAAGCGCGGCATCGCCACCCTCGCCTTCGACGGCCCCGGCCAGGGCGAGGCCGAATACGACCTGCCGATCCGCGGCAACTACGAGACGGCGGTCACCGCGGTCGCCGACTGGATCGGGACCCGCGACGACCTCGACGCGGCCCGGATCGGCCTCTGGGGCGTCAGCATGGGCGGCTATTACGCGCCCCGCGCGGCGGCCTTCGAGAAACGCATCAAGGCCTGCATCGGCATCTCGGGGCCCTACGACCTGGGAGCGATCTGGGAGAGCTTCCCGCCGCTCTCGCGCGAGGCCTTCCGGGTGCGCTCGCATTCGAGCAATGAGGAGGAAGCGCGCGCCGTCGCGGCCACGATCAGCCTCGAGGGCGTGGCGGAGCAGATCACCTGTCCCTTGATGATCGTCACCGGCGACCGGGACCGGGTGATCCCGCGCGCCTCGAGCGAGCGCATCGTCGCGGAGGCCGGGGGCCCCGCCGAGCTCCTGTTCGTCGAGCGCGGCACCCATGTCGCCAACAACCGGCGCTATTTCTACGACGCCCCCTCGGCCGACTGGATGGCGGGACAGCTCGCCGCCCGGTAAGGAGGCGGCCTACCCCGCCGCCCTATCCGGCAGCCAGCGGCGCGGTCGAGGCGCGGACGACGAGCTCGGGGCGGATGGCGATCGAGCGCGCGGCCGCCATGTCGCCCTCGATGTATTTCAGCAGCACCCGCGCGGCCATCGCCCCCATCTCGTCGTGCGGGATGCGCACGGTGGTGAGCGGCGGCTGGATCTTGTCGACGAAGGGCATGTCGTTGTAGCCGGTGACCGAGACGTCCTCCGGACAGCGCTTGCCGAACATCGCCAGCGCGTCGAGGCAGCCGATCGCCAGCAGGTCGTTGGCGGCGACCACCGCGGTGAAGCTCTCGCCCCGCTCCAGCAGATCGGAGGCGGCGGCCTTGCCCTCCTCCTCGGCGAAGCTGCAGCAGAACTCGATCAGCTTGGGATCGGGGTCGAGCCCCGCCTCGCGCATCGCCGCCTCGAAGGTCTGGAAGCGCGCCCGCGCCGTGGAGACGTCCTGGGGCCCCGCCAGGTGCGCGATGCGCCGGTGGCCGAGCGCCGCCAGGTGCTGCACGATCAGGCCGATCCCGAAGGCGTCGTCGTTGACCACGCAGGGCATGTCGGGGTCGTCGATCGTGCGGTTGACCAGGATTATCGGGATGTCGCCGCCGCGGTGCTCGTAGATCACCGGGTCCTGGTAGCGCGCGGTCGCGACGATCAGCCCGTCGACCTGGCGTTCGCGCATGATCCCGAAGTTGACGCGCTGGCGCTCGGGATCGTTGTCGGTGTCGGCGAGGATCACCGTGTAGCCCGCCGCCGCCAGCGTGCGCTCCACCCCCTGGATGATCGGCGGGAACAGCGGGTCGGTGATGTCCGGGATCAGCACGCCGACGATGAAGGAGCGGTTGGTCTTGAGGCTGTAGGCGAAGGGGTTGGGCCGGTAGCCCATGTCCTCGACCGCCTCCATCACGCGCTCGGCCATGGCGTCGGCGACCATGCTGCGGGTGCGCGGGTTCAACACCCGCGAGACCGTCGAGGGATGGACGTCGAGCCGCCGCGCGACGTCGCGCAGCGTGACCCTGGTCCGCTTCATCGTGGCCATTGGCCTCCTCCTGCCCCGCGATCCCCCGCCAGGCCCACCTGCCGGCAGGGCGGCAATTCGCCCCGACCGCTTTGTTTGACTTCCAACTTGGCCCCAAACTACCCTATGGAGGCAATACTGCAAACGTTTGCAAAAACTGGGCAATCACGGGCGGAGCGTTACTCGATGGCTGGAAATACCCTCAAGGATCACACGGTCGGCTGGATCGGCACGGGCCGCATGGGCTTCGCCATGGCGGGCCGGCTGCTCGAACAGGGCGCGGACGTCGCGGTCTACAACCGGACCCGGGCCAAGGCCGAGCCGCTGGCCGAGAAGGGCGCGACCATCGTCGACAGCCCCGCCGCGCTCGCCGGCCGCGACATCGTCTTCACCATCGCGGCGAACGACGACACATTCCTCGACGTGACCACCGGACCCGAGGGGGTGCTGAGCGCCGGCGGCAAGGCGCCCAGGATCCTCATCGACTGCACGACGATCTCGGCCGAGGCCTCGGCCAAGGCGCGGGCCGCCGCCACCAAGGTCGGCACCTCGATGATCGACGCCCCGGTCAGCGGCAACGCCAAGGTGGTCAAGGCCGGGCGCCTCAGCCTCGTCGCCTCGGGCGACAAGGCGGCGTATGACGAGGCCCTGCCCTACATGGAGGCGCTGGGCGAGGGCGTCAGCTATGTCGGCGAGGGCGAGCTCGCGCGCATCGTCAAGATCTGCCACAACGTCCTCCTCGGCGTGGTGGCGCAGAACCTCGCCGAGATCACCATCCTCGCCGAGAAGGGCGGCGTGCCGCGCCACGCCTTCCTCGACTTCATCAACCACAGCGTCATGGGCTCGATGTTCACCCGCTACAAGACGCCGGCGCTGGTCAACCTCGACTTCACCCCGACCTTCACCCCGCCGCTCCTGCGCAAGGACATGGACCTCGGCCTCGCCGCCGCGCGCGCGCTCGGCGTGCCGATGCCGGTGACCGCCGCGACCCGCGAGGTCATCCAGTCGCTGATCGGCAACGGCTACACGGAGTGCGACTTCGCCGCCCTGATCGAGCTCGAGGCCAAGGCGTCGGGCATGGAGATCGAGCCCGAGAACGTCGAGGTCGGCACCGGGCTCTGACCGATCGCTGGCTGTGCGTTACGCAATCAATCCCCTCCCCCTCTTCAGAGGGGCAGGGCAACGATCGGCATCGTCGCTTCCATTTTCCTGACCGGACTTGAACCATGATGCCCGCGCGGACGCGCTGGGGCGTGGTGGCGCTGCTCATGCTGGCCGGCATCTTCGGCTCGTTCCAGCTCGGCAAGCTGCCGGCGGGGATCACGCCGGCCGCGGCCTGCGCCCGGGCCAACGCCGCCTCGACCGCCAGCATGGCCTCGACGAAGGCGGCGTCGGAGAAGCGCGCCCGCACCGCCTCGTCGCCGAGCAGCGGCCCGTATATTTCGGAATCGATCGGCGAGACGGTCACCGCGCGGACCTGCTCAGCCCCGCGCCTCCAGCTGCGTCTCGAGCTCGCCCAGGGTGCGGTAGCAGGCGAGCACCTTGGCGATGCTCGCATTGGGCTCGCGGCCCTCGCCGATCGCGGCGACGAACTCGCGGTCCTGCAGCTCGATGCCGTTCATCGAGACGGCGACCTTGGAGACGTCGATCGGCTCGCCCTTGCCGTCGGTGAGGTCGTCGTAGCTGGCGATATAGGTGCCGTTGTCGCAGATGTAGCGGAAGAAGGTGCCGAGCGGCCCGTCGTTGTTGAAGGACAAGGATAGCGTCAGGATCTTGCCCCCCGACGACTTCAGCTGGATCGACATGTCCATGGCGATCCCGAGCTCGGGATGCGTCGGGCCCTGGATCGCCTGGGCGATCGTCACCTCCTCGCCGGTCTGGTACTGGAAGAGGTCGACCGTGTGCGCCGCGTGGTGCCAGAGCAGGTGATCGGTCCAGGAGCGCGGGTTGCCGGCCGCGTTGATGTTCTTGCGCCGGAAGAAATAGGTCTCCACGTCCATCTGCTGGATCGACAGCTCGCCCGCCTGGATCCGGTTGTGGACCCATTGGTGCGAGGGGTTGAAGCGCCGCGTGTGGCCGACCATGCAGACCAGGCCGGTCTCCTTCTGCGCCGTGTCCACCGCCTGGGCGTCGGCCCAGTTGTCGGCGACGGGGATCTCGACCTGCACGTGCTTGCCGGCCTTCATGCACATGATCGCCTGCTCGGCGTGCATCTGGGTCGGCGTGCAGAGGATCGCCGCGTCCACGCCCGGCTGGGCCAGCGCCTCGTCGAGGTCGGTCGTCACGTGGGACACGCCGTACTTGTCGGCGATCTCCTTGGTCGGCTCCAGGCGGCGGCCGACCAGCGAGACCACCTCGGCGCCGTCGATCTCGGCGATGCCGTCCAAATGCTTCTGGCCGAAGGCGCCCGCGCCCGCGAGAACGATTTTCACCGTGCCGTTCCTCCCTAGTCTGCGCTCCGTCAGGAGCGGTTTTCCAGGATGAGATGCCCGATCGCCGTGTTCGAGGCCGGGACGTGATAGTGCTGGTGGATGACATCGACCTCGGCGTTCATGGCGCCGCGCATGATCAGCCACATCACCAGCTCGATCCCCTCCGAGCCGGCCTCGCGCAAGTAGTCGACATGCGGCATCTTCGCCAGCGCCTCGGGCTCGGTGACGACGCGCTCGAGAAAGTCGTGGTCGAAGGCCGAATTGATCAGGCCGGCCCGGGGGCCCTGGAGCTGGTGGCTCATCCCGCCGGTGCCCCAGATCTGCACGTCGAGGTCCTCGTCGAAAGTATCGATCGCCTTGTGGATCGCCTTGCCGAGCTGGTAGCAGCGGTTGCCCGAGGGCGGCGGATAGAGCACCACGTTGACCGGGAACGGGATCACCCGGCAGGGCCATGCGTCGGGCTGGCCGAACATCAGCGAGAGCGGCACCGTGAGCCCGTGGTCGACGTCCATCTTGTTGACGATGGTGAGGTCGAAGTCGCTCTGGATCACCGACTGGGCGACGTGCCAGGCGAGGTCGGGATGGCCCATCACCTTGGGCACCGGGCGCGGGCCCCAGCCTTCGTCGGCGGGCTGGAATTCCGCCGCGCAGCCGATGGCGAAGGTCGGCACGAGCTCCAGGCTGAAGGCCGTCGCGTGGTCGTTGTAGATCAGGAAGATCACGTCGGGCGTGTTCTCCTTCATCCAGGTCTTGGAGAACTCGTAGCCCTTGAAGAGCGGCACCCAATAGGGGTCCTCGGTCTTGCCGAGGTCGATGGCGGCGCCGATGGCCGGGATGTGCGAGGTGGTGACGCCGGCGGTAATCCTAGCCATTCTTCTTCTCTCCGATGTAGCGGTTGCCCTCCGGCGCGCGTCCGCCGTCCAGCATCATCTGAGCGTAGTCCTCCTGGCTCATGCCGGTCATCGTCGCGGCGGCGTATTGGAAGCTCAGCCCGTCGCTGGCGAATATCTTGGCGAGGAAATAGATATTGCCGCCCAGCGAGATCATCCGGTTGTAGTCGCGGTCGAGCACCGCCTGCTTCTGCGCCTCGGTCATCGGCCATTCGTCGAGATAGGCCCGCTCGTCGGCATGGAAGCGGTCGCGGTTCGCTTCCTTCATCAGCGTCATGCAGAACTGGTTGAGGTGATAGCCGGTCCGCGCCCGGTCGGAATCGAAGACCGTGGTGCCGGGAATGTCCTTGTAGGGTTTGTCGAGAGCCATGCGCTCGCTCCTCAGTCCGCCCAGTAGAGCCGCATCGGATTGTCCACCAGCAGTTTCTTCCGGAGGGCCTCGGTGGGCGCGATCCTGGGAATGAAATCGACCAGGTGACCGTCGTCGGGCATGTGGTTCTTCATGTTGGGATGGGGCCAATCGGTACCCCATAAGACCCGGTCGGGAAAGCTCTCCACGAGGCGCCGCCCGAAGGGCGCCACGTCGTCATAGCCAGGCGGCCCCGACTTGGTGAGACGCTCGGGGCAGGTGACCTTCGACCAGAAGTTCTCGTGCTCGCGCATCAGCTTGACGAACAAGGCGAATTCAGGACCGTCGACCGGCAGCGAGACGTCGGGCCGGCCCATGTGGTCGACCACCACCGTGGTCGGCAGCGAGGTGAAGAAGTCGTAGAGCTCGGGCAGCTCGGGCGCCTCGAAATAGATGACGATGTGCCAGCCGAGCGGCTTGATGCGCTCGGCGATGGCCTTCAGGGGCTCGCGCGGCAGGGCGTCGACCAGCCGCTTCACGAAGTTGAAGCGCACCCCGCGCACCCCCGCGGCGTGGAGCTTTTGCAGCTCGTCGTCGCCCACCTCGGGCTTGACCGAGGCGATGCCGCGCGCGCGGCCTTCGCAATCATCCAGCGCGTCGACGAGGGCGCGGTTGTCGGCGCCGTGACAGGTCGCCTGGACGATCACGTTGCGCTCGAAGCCGAGGTAGTCGCGCAGCGCCCACAGCTTCTCCTTCGGCGCGTCGCAGGGCGTGTACTTGCGCTCGGGCGCGTAGGGGAAGTGTTCGCCGGGCCCGAAGACGTGGCAATGGGCGTCGACCGCGCCCGGCGGCGGGACGTAGGCGGGCTTGGAGGGATTGGGATGGAAGACGAGCCAGTCGGCGTCCATCTGGAACCGGCTCATTTGCCCATGGCCTTCAGCGCCGCGTCGAGGCGCGGATAGACCCGCCGCGCGTTGCCCTCGAAGACCTTCGCCTTGTCGGCCTCGGGGATGTCGAGAGCGTCGACGTAGCGCTTGGTGTCGTCGAAGTGGTGGCCCGATTCGGGGTCGATGCCGCGCACCGCGCCGACCATCTCCGAGCCGAAGAGGATGTTCTCGACGTCGATGACGCGGAACAGGAGATCAATGCCCGGCTGGTGGTAGACGCAGGTGTCGAAGTAGACGTTCTTCATCACGTGCTCGGAGAGCAGCGGGCGCTTCAGCATGTCCGCGAGCCCCCGGTAGCGGCCCCAGTGATAGGGCACCGCGCCGCCGCCGTGCGGGATGACGATGCGCAGGTCCGGGAAGTCGGCGAAGAGGTCGCCCTGGATGAACTGCATGAAGGCGGTGGTGTCGGCGTTGATGTAGTGCGCGCCGGTCGCGTGGAAGTTGGGATTGCACGAGGCCGAGACATGCACCATCGCCGGCACGTCGAGCTCGTCCATCTTCTCGAAGAACGGATACCAGCTCTTGTCGGTCAGCGGATCGGAGGTCCAGTTGCCGCCCGAGGGATCGGGGTTGAGGTTGCAGCCGACGAAGCCGAGCTCGACGACGCAGCGCTCGAGCTCGGCCACCGAATTGGCGATCGGCACCCCCGGCGACTGCGGCAGCTGGCAGACGCCGATGAAGTTCTCCGGGTAGAGCCCGACGACGCGGGCGATCAGGTCGTTGCAGTGCCGCGTCCATTCCAGCGAGGTCGCCTCGTCGCCGATGTGGTGCGCCATCGCCGAGGCCTTGGGCGAGAAGATCGTCATGTCGGCGCCGCGCGCCTTGAGGGCGCGCAGCTGATGCGTTTCGATGCTCTCGCGGATCTCGTCGTCGCTGATCGCCTGCAGGGCCGGCGCGGGTTGCGAAGGGTCCTCGAAATGGGCGATCTGAGCATCG
>Ga0302046_10000932_pt1 | contig 27999 bp, 28 predicted proteins | sample RVTome_11_FD_200261 | JGI IMG/M metagenome (GOLD analysis project Ga0302046, IMG submission 200261) | Soil microbial communities from uranium-contaminated site in the Upper Colorado River Basin, Wyoming, United States - RVT147D111 (version 2) ... | reverse complement strand
CATGAAGCTTCTCCACCCATCCCATGATTTTCGAGTTGACGGAATACACCTTCGTCTCGTCAAAATCGACTTTTCCCACTGCCCGGATGACTTTGCTGAGTTTCCTCCGTTCGACCGTTTCAATCTTCACGCCAATATTCTGGACGGTCACAGGATCGATCTTGATTCCTTTTGAATCGTCTCCACCTTCATACACCGGCACCAAATCCATTCCGCAATCAGGTGCCGTCCCCGGCTTGTCGGAAGTGTACCACGGGTGCATCGGGTCCCTGTAGAAGGCGATTGTTTTTTTACCCGATGTGCCGGACGATTCATCATAAACCGGGACGAAGTCCATCCCATCGGCAGCTTTCTTGGGCGTCGGAGACGTTATTTGCGGATTCATCGGGTCTCGATAGTAAAGGATTTTCCTTTCCGATGAAGAGCTTTCAATGTCTGAAGGGCGGAATGCCAACCAGCCGATCCCCAGACCGATAACAAGGCCTACAACTGCTATCACGACAATGCGTTTCATTCCTTTTTGCTCCTTAAATATCCGTTATTGTAATCGGCCTGACATTTCCGGGATGTCCATACCGACAGCCTGCTCCAACTGGGCCTGACTGGCCATGTAGTTCATTACCGACATGTAATAATCCAGCTTGACCATCAGCAGCATACGATAAGCATCGATCAGCATGAGAAACTCCGTCTTTCCGGTTTGGTATGCCGCGAGAGTCGACTGCAGGGTCTGTTCCGCCTGGGGGATGACAGTATTTTTATACAAGAGGACCAGGTTTTGATTTGTTTGAACCTTCACAAGCGCATCCTGGACCTCAAACAAGGCCATATTCTTCATTGCGATAAAATCTTCCTCAGCCTTCCTTACATTCAGCGCGTTTTCATCCGTCTTCGCCGTATATTTTCCGCTTGACCAGGGAGTCAAAGGAATGCTGATACCGAGCATAACCGACCAGAAATCGTTTTTGGTCATTGCCATATCCTTGTACATGAGGCGGAACATCAGATTAGGGAAATATTCCTTCTTGGAAAGAGCGAGTTCGAACCTGTTCATTTCGATGTTGAAATTCATTGCTTTGAGCTCCGGGCGGACTTCAAGCGCCAAAGGACTAATCTGTTCAAACGTCCACCGCGGAATATCGCTCTCAATCTCCAGGATTTCGCCAAACGGTGCATTGACAGGACGACTCAGGATTGTATTGATCATGGACTCCATGACCGTACGCTCTTTTTGAAGATTGATACCGTCGTTAATGAGCATCGATAATTCCGTTTGCGCACGCAAGATATCGGGCTGCTTGCCCATCCCAACTTCGTACTGCTTGGAAGCGATACCAACAAATCGGCGCATGAGATCCTGGTTCTCCTTATTGATCTCAATTTTGCGTTGCACCAGATAAAGCTCGTAGTAAGAGGTCTTAAGCTCGCGAAGAACCTTTCGCTCCAATGCCTTGTATCCCTCACCCATCATATTCGCATTGTTTTCGGCAGCCTCGCCCATATCAGAAAGCTTGCCCGGGAATGGAAACATCTGTTGTATGAAATAATCCATTTCCATCTGATTCTTGAGGGGATTGGGAAATGATTGTACCGGCGTTTGAAAGAACTCAACGCCGAATTGTGGAGCATCCCAGGATGTTACCTGATCGATACGCGTCTTGGCGCCTGCCGTTTGATTCCGGGCAGCGCGAAGCTGAGGATTGTTCTCGAGCGCTTCCTTTAGAAGCACATCAAGACGAAGAGGCGCCTTCTCTTGCGAGAATGTCTCGCAAGTAACGAAAACCGCTACGAGGAAGAAAAAGAGAGAATGCAAAAAACGGAACATGGGCAACTCCTTGTTGAGAAAGAATAAGCTCTTTCATTACCTCGCATTGGAAAAGCGCGAGGAAAGCATGGCCGCACCCGGGATAAGTGGGATCCCAGGATAACGACAATACAAGGAGACGCTGCTAAATGAGAAGGGAAGAGTTGAGGATGTATTTCCCCACCGGCGGCAAGAACAATGCCCCGGGGCGGGAATCGAAACGGTTGGAGTTAGACGGGGAGAAAGAAATTGCCGAAGAGATACTTGCTACACTGGTTCCAGTTCTTTGGAGCTTGCCGCTTTTGTCCTTATCAAGGACTCCCTGTTTGACAGCCAAACCGCCAATAACACTGCTCGTTTGGCACGCTTGGTCAGATTCGAACGAGGGACCAGTCTTCGGTGCCAAGTTCTGGTCGCATTCGTTCGCATTCATGCGATCAGGCACCGCACAACATGGCATCTCTTGCTGTAATCTGCAATCACGAAGAATGGTCGTAAACCCGGAGCTTGCCAATGCAAAAACCGAGAGTACAACAACATTCAGATACGCTCTATATTGGAGAATTCTGGTCATTGTTGTTGAAATTATCAACATTCATGCCACCTTGCCTGGAAGAAATTTCACCAATAATTCATTGAAAGTCAACAGGTTTGAATCATTCTTTTCAAATGCGAGAACCCCTGGAGAATCTGATTCTCACTCTTGAGAACAAAACACGGACCCTTGGACATCCAGAGGGAAAATTTGTTCCTTTTCTACAGTCGCGCTTCCTGGATTCGGCGCATGATCGTCAGCAGGAAACCGACAACAAGAGTCACGGTGCCAACCCAAACGAGATTAATCATGGGTTTCACGCTCGCCTCGACAACCAGCGTCTCCCCTTTTTTCGGGATCGAAGTGTCTTCGGGCAGTTTGACATTCAGGAGGATCTTAGATTTGGAGGGATCCTCTCTGTCGGGGATGATGCGACCCAGTGTAAACTCATAATTCGTTTTGTCGGCCGAAACAAACGAAACCGGCACGGACGTCATTCCGCTCTTTGACCCGACAATTGAAACAATCACCTCTTTTGCTTTCCGTCCGTCGCCTTCTGACACAAGAATACCCGCTTTGATCGTAAACTCCCAGCCCTCAATCATTGCCATCCGATCCAGGTCACTGAAATCCTTGAACGAGATGAGCAGGTCTCCCGCTTTCGTTTCCACGCCCTTGGCCAGCTCCAGAGACAATTCCCGGCCTGCTCCGGTCGGCTCCTCTAAAGACAACGGGGCAATATAGACATCCCTCGTTAGAAAATTCTTCAGGTCAGGATGGCGCATGAGGCCCTTTGTAAACTCGCTAAAATACATTGTCGGTGTAATGGTATGCTTTTTCCCATTCTTCTCCATCTCCACCATAAACCCGTAGCGTTCACGGTCGATCGGCACGTAGCCCTGATATGTTATTTGATATCCGAGCGCTTCCACCGGTTTGCCTCTTTCCAGCGAAAGGGTTTTCTGCTGATCATACCGTTCGGACGTGATGAACCCCAGGAACAAAAGTGCAATTCCGACATGCGCAACCGAACCGCCGACGAATTTCGGATTTCCCCTGTAGATGTCATACCCTACCTGAAGATTCGCCACAAGGGAGAAAACGGAACAAAAAGCAAAAAGAAGGATCAGGAATTCCTCAGTTGCAAAGATTGCAACGAAGACAGTTGCAACCAGCGCGATACTCAAGGAGGGGACAAGAGATCTCAGGACGGAGCGTTTCTCAGAGTGTTTCCACCAAAGGAGCTGGCCAAGTCCCGAGAGAAAAGCAATCACGATGCCAAGCGGCAGGTTGGTTGTCACATAATAGCTCATTTCCACGGCTGAAGCCTTCCCCTTGAGAATAGTCGTAATAATCGGAGAAGAGGTGCCGATGGTGACAAAAATGGCCACAAACGTGAGGGCGAAGGCCCCAAGGAAGATTGCGAACTCTCTGGAAAAGAGAGAATGTTCAACCGGAATATCAGGCATTTCGCGGCTTCGGATGAAAAGGAGTCCGAATCCGATGCCTGCAAAAATCACCATGCAGCCGAGCAGCAGCCAATAGACCCACATGCCCGGATCGACAAACGAATGGACAGATGTTTCGCCCAACACACCGGAGCGGGTGAGAAACGTGCTATAGAGAACGGCGATGAATGTAAGAATGCTCAGACTGAAATTCGTTTTAACATACGCCCCATTCTTTCTCTGAATCAATGTGGTGTGAATGGTGGCCACGCAGAGGAGCCACGGCACAAGGGAGGAGTTCTCCACAGGATCCCATCCCCAGAATCCCCCCCACCCGAGAGTTTCATAGGCCCAATATCCGCCCAGGATGATTCCCAAACCTAAGATCATCGAACCGAAAACCAGCCAGGGTGTTGCGACGCGGATCCACGAGGTGTAGTCCTTTCGAAGAAGACCCGCAACCGCGTTTGCGTACGGAACGGCCATGGACGAAAACCCGATGAAAAGAATTTGCGGATGGATCACCATCCAGTAATTCTGCAAAAGCGGATTGAGTCCCTTCCCTTCCACGGGATATTGCGCCCAAAGATTCCGTACGCCGTCAAGAACGACATAAGCGCTGACTCCGGGAGGTATCGGTCCGGTTTTGATCAAGTCGTTCGGAAACCGGTCCCAAATGAACTCGAATGGGTTCTTGGCAATAAGCATGAGCATCAGAAAAGAAAGGATGAGCGAATAGATGCTCATGACTTCCGGTTCATATTCCTTTCTGATGGAATATTGCATCAGAAACACACCAATAATGGCAGTGTACAGCGCCCACAGCGTAAAGCTGCCTTCCTGGCCGGCGTAAAACGTGGAAATCAACAGTGAAAGAGGAAGGTCTGTTGAACTGTAATTCCACACATAGGCGTACTGGAATTGGTGCGAGAGAATAAGATAAAGCAGAATAGCCGACGCCGACATCAGCGAGATGACACTGAGGTGGTAGCTATTACGTGCGGCGGGAATAAGGGCCGGAGATGTTTTGAAAACCCGGTAATAGAAGTAGGCGGAAGCCAGAGCCGCGAGAAAACCGATCTTTACAAGCAGGCCGCCAATTATGCCAATTGTCATTCGTTCTCTAGAGCGTCTTCTTCACGGATTCAGCGTCACCCTCATACTTCGAGGGACATTTCGTCAAGACCTCTGTTGCATGAAAATGGTCACCCGTGGTCCTTCCTTTTGCAACAACACTTTCTGCCAATTCAAAATTATTCGGCTTTGCACCCTCGAGCACCACTTTCATTTCTTTTTGATGTTCGTCCTTCATATAGAAGGTGAATTGTGCTTTTCCGGAATCAAACGAACTCTCCTTCTCTTTCATCCATTCACCCTTGACCTGAACCTTTCTTCCCGTTTGCTCAGCCGTCGCAAAATCAGTGTATTCCACGTTTGACTCCATGAAATTCACCGCCCCGAGGATCAGTCCAACAACCACAACCACAATGGCCACAACCACCTTCACATTCATATCACGACTCCTTCTTCATGGTTTCTTCCAATCGACTGACCTTCCGGTCCAGGCGTACGAGATAGACCGCGATCCCAGCCCAGACGAGCAGAACGATTGATAATACGATATACATCTGATTTTCCATCATGAATTCAAGCATTCGACCCTCACTGTTCAGTGTGTCGGCTTAACAGTTGCCGATCCTCAATTCGTGCAATGCGCAGTCTCAATGTAAACAACCAAACATAGAGCAGGTTAAATCCCAACAACGAAACATAGAAAAGGACCCGCATGTTCCCTGCCATCATGCCCGATTGAAACAGTGGTCCTCCGCCGCTGGAATCGCCCTGGGCTCCGGGATGAAGTCCCGTCATCATTCTCGGCATGATAAAGATGAAAAACGGTACGGTCAAGCCTGCGACAATAGCATAAACCGCAGACAGAGCAGCTTTTTTTTCCTCAAGTTCAATGGCAGAACGAAGGGAAAAATAGGCGCCGTAGATCAGCAAGAGAATAAAAATGGATGTCTGACGCGGATCCCAATTCCAATAACTTCCCCAGTTAAACTTCGCCCAGAGCGCGCCCGTCACCGTTGCCAGGATGCAGAACATCAATCCCAGGCCCGCCGATATGACAGATTTTTGATCGTAGTCAGGATTCCTTGTGCGCAGGTACCGAAAACCATACACCATCGACACCAGAAACGCGAGAACTGTCGTCCACGCGGTGGGAACGTGAAAGAAGATATTCCGGGCTTTTTCTTCAAGTCCCGGTATCACTGGAAATTCCAGCCAGTTTTGCGGTGATGGCACCAGAGGAATAGCTATGCCGGCAATGATAACAAACGAAACGAGAATTATCGAACCGTATTTGACTGCCGACATCCTAATCCTTCCAGACGTAATCGAACAACAAGACGGATCCTGCCGTCATTACCATAAAATAGGAAATCAATACCACAAAATCTACCGTTGCATCCGAGAAGGGAACTCCCTCCAGCGACTTCACCGTTGCGCCCATGACGGTCATCAAAGGAACAATGAGGATCGGGAAGGAAAGCACAGGATAGAGGGTTCCGCGCGAGCCGGCTTTTGCAATGATTGCCGCAATAATGGTGGCCGCGGAGGCAAGGCCAAGACTGCCAAGGAACACAGTGAGGAGAAACACACCCATCCCTGTTATCTCGAATGCGGGAAAGACAATCAGATAAACAACAGTAACGCCGGCTACAAGCACGAGAGTCAGGACTGCGTTAAAAAGGAGCTTTCCGAAATACACTGTCGTTGACGAAGCGATCAATTGAAGCGTCATGGTCGTCCCCCGTTCCTCCTCGCTGACGAACGATCTTGAGAGTCCGGACATTGCGGTAAAAAAAACGGATACCCAGAACATTCCCGCAAGCACGGTAGAGCCCGGTTGATCGCCGCGCAACGCGAAAAGGATAATTGCCACGGTAGTTACCACAAACATCAAAAGCGCATTTAGCGCATACCGGGTTCGGAGCTCGGAGCGAACGTCCTTGAGAAACACCGCCATGATTTGGGCGAGGGTCAGCATGTCGCTGGGGATATTCCGGCAATCAGCATCATGTCAAATACCCACCTTCAGTTCCCTGGAGCACCAGGCCGCTTCCACTGCATCATTTGTGGCAACAACCAGCACTCCTGACTTACCATATCCCGCAACAACACTCCGGACTGCGCTGATTCCGTCTTCGTCAAGGTTGGATGTCGGCTCGTCCAGCAAAAGGATTGCGGGAGAATGTTCGAGGGCCAGAACATATTTCAGCCTCTGTTTCATCCCCGATGAATATGTCCGAACCGCATCATCCTTCCTGCCCCAGAGATTGAACTGTTCCATCAGCGTTCGCCTTCGGGTTGGATCGTGCGCACCCGACGAGCGGATCCGGGCAACGATGTTGAGAATTTCAACAGCCGAGAATTCGTCATAAAGTTGGAGGTAGGGTGATACGAAGCCCAGCAGAGGACGGATTTCGTCTTGGTTTAAGGTTGTTCCAGCGGACTCGAAAGCGACTAATCCATTCGTGGGAGCCAGCAGCCCGGCAAGAATTTTCACAAGCGTTGATTTCCCGGAGCCGTTCTTCCCTGTGACCGCCAGGGAATCGCCCGGCGAGAGAACAAACGAAATATCACGGAAAACATTCCGTCGATTGAAATTTTTGGATACTCTTTCTGCCCTCAGGACAATGCTTCTCATCGTATGACGAGCACCTTCCAGGTGTAATCACGGTCCGCTGTTTTCAGGACGATAAAATGGACTCCACTGGAGAGATGCGGCCGCAGTGTACTCGTGGGGACAAGGACTTCCGATTTGCCGATCCGGTTGGTAATAGTATGCGTCCCCGAGTAAGCGAGATCCAGGGAAGGGGTCAGAAAAAAGACTTCTGCCGGACCCTCCGGTGCGTTATCGACAGGAAGAATCAGGAGGTCGGATTTACTGAGTTGCAGTGGATTCGGCGCCGCGAAGGATTCCTGCCGCAGATCCTCGTTGAGGGGCAATCCAAGATAACGGGTTCGCCATTCTCCAGAGACATCAGCAATGAATCCCGCTGTCAACCCGTTCTTCAGCTTCTGCGTGCCCCCCTGTGGAGTGCCGGAACTCAGGGAAACGGAGAACGATTCGGATTGTGAAGGATTCGAGTAGGCATTCGGAACATCTGTGTTTGCAATGACCGCGATAACAGTGTCGCCGGCCAATTCGAAGCGATAGTATTGAAGAGACAATGGAATTGCAATCCCATTGAATACACTCGTCGCACCGGAGAATACGGCAGATGCGTTCATTGAGAGCACGGGAAAATTCCGGCCTTCTTCGTAATAAAGAACAGTGTCAGCCCTAAATCCCGTGAAGAGATTCCAGGACCCGAATTCCGCAAACGATGCTGCGAGACTGCTTCCCTGCTGTCGAAGGGTTTCATCCATGCTTTGGAGAGCCGGCATTCGCTTCATCCCGTCCCAGACCTGCCGCACAATATCCCGCCCGTATTTTTTTTCGAGAAACAGAGCCCAGACACAACGCTCGTATCCGCGCCAGATGGCATAATGCGTGAATCCATATGATCGGTTGGACAAGTCCTTGAAGCCCACGAAGAAATCATCCAGGTCGAAATAATAGTCGTTGATCTCGTCAAAGACGACCTCTTCAAGCCACACGGCGCTCAGCTCATAGAAAAAAAAATCCGAAGCAGGAACATTCAACCATATTCCATATGATCCGACCTGGATCGCATGGTGGAATTCATGCGCGGCAGTGACGCGGAGCCCGTCGATGCCGGGAGTGCGTTCGCCGAGGAAATCCACATCTATGATAATATACGTTGGATACCTCTGTCGGGCACCTGACTCAAGGCTGTCTGCCAGTTCCCACACCGTCAATCCAAAAGTCCCCGGGCTCTGAGCTTCGATGTATATATCATATTCATTTCCGCCTCCGGTGCCGTTATCATCCGGTGGGGCCTCATATCCCAATTCTCCGATTTCCATTTCCCATACCGCATCGAATATCGCCGCAACGGAATCAACAAATTCCTCGTGGGAGTCCGGCACGCGGGAAGATCCGGCGATCATTGCCGGCAGGTTCGGACTGGCACTGCTAGTATCGTAATGGATCCGGAACCGTTCGGAAGGACTCAGTCGGTTCTTCTCTGTTGACGGGCGTTGGAGGGCCGCTTGAAATCTTGTTCGTACAACGGCAGGTGCGGTGTCCATTCGCCCAATGGCTTCGAAGATCACCGGCGTTCCGCATTTCCCTGATCCCGAGATTAGCGATGATTCAATTTCTGCCAATCCCGCGCGGATCCGATCGAGGGAGCTCATTTGACCGAGGGCGAATGAAGAAATGAGGATCAGTGAAAGAAGAACACGTCGGGTTGTCATTGCTCGTTTGGCTCGACAAGCTCGCTGATCACATTCTGCAGCCATGGGATGTCAGGAGAGCCTTGTAAAGCGGCAGGATGAAAAAATCCGGATCATCCCTTGCGATGTGCGAGGCGATTTTTTCGTCTGCGTGCAGCGTCGGCGTACCGCTGCTTCTCAGCCGGCGAAGACGGGCGAACAGGCGGAACCGGCACGGGGTGACCGTCTTCGTCGATTGCCACAAATGTCAGATAAGCGGTATTTGCATGCTTGCGGGTCCCGGTCAGGAGATTTTCCGATGTTACCTTTACTCCGACTTCGACCGAGGTCGTGAAAGCCCTGTTGACAGAACCCTGCAGGATAACAACTTCACCTTCCTTGATGGGGTGCAGGAAATTCAAATTATCAACAGATGCCGTAACGCAGACTCTGCTTGTATGCCGAAATGACGCAATGGCCGCGCAGATGTCGATCCAATGCATCAGCTGGCCTCCAAGGAGATTCCCGAGTCTGTTCGTGTGGTTCGGAAGGACCATTTCGGTCATCTCGACCTGAGAATTCCTGACAGATTTTTCCCGTAGTGTTTGCATCGTTCAGCCTTCAATTCCGCCCGATTGTGTGACCTTTTCTGCCGCGGGGGGAGATTCCGCCGACCGGTCCTCGATCTGCTTCACCAGAGACAACGCATCCTCCCGATGAACACTTGCAGGATACCGCTCCAGGAACCTCTTGAGGATTTCTCCGGCCTCCTTATATCGCCGGCGGTAGAACAAGACCTCACCTTTCTTGAAGTACGCAGACTCCGCATAGGGGGTATCATGATACTTTTCAAGAACGTGATCAAACGAAACACCGGCAGCCCTGTAGTAATCCATCTTCATATAGATCAATCCGCTCTCATATTCCTTTTCAGCCAGCCGATAATTCAGCTCGTTGATCTTGGCTTCCGCCTCAGGCACCCTGGCGTCGGTCGGGTGATATTCGATGAAAGCCTGGAATCCGTCAATCGCCCTTCGCGTGCTTTCCTGATCGAGATAAAACGGACGCGCAGCTTCAAAATGGCACAGCGCCATTTTGAAACGTGCGTTCGGCACGAATTCGCTGGTGGGCATCGTCCGGACGACGATTTCGAATTCATACGCAGCGAGGATAAACTCTTCTCTCGAGAATTTCGATTCACCCATCAGAAACTGAGCATCGTCTGAAAGGGCGGACCCGGGGTATTGCAGGGTGAGGACGCGGAACTCCTCGTACGCCTCTTGAAAATCCTCGTTGTTGTACTTTTCCATTGCGCTTTCGAAAATAGCCTCTGCACTCCTCGGCGCAGTGACCTCTTCCTGCGAGCACCCGCCCAGTATCGAGCCAACCGCAATGAGAGCAAGGATTACCTTCGACTTTGAACCATTATTGAACGACAAGGACACTGTCCTTTCTTGTTAAGGAAATCGCTGAGAGCCGGCGGAGGCGTTTCTCAACTGCCTCCCTCTCCGGCCCAGGGACTTCAAATGACGGCTGATTTGACACGATGACAGGAAGCAGACTGATGTGGTCAATTCGCACTTGTAACGAGTCTCGAACGAACTCCACCGCAACGGCATAAGACTTCTGAGTCCATTCTCTCTGGGGTTGAAGAAACAGAAAATTGCCAAGAGAATAAAATATCCACTTCCCTTTGTATTGCTCCATACCCTGTGGAACATGCGGATGATGCCCGATCACAATATCTGCGCCAAGATCAATAAGCTGTCTCATTTGAGAAAGGGTGTATCTTGGGGGTCTCTCCACGTATTCGACACCACCGTGATAGCTCGCTATGACGACATCGGCAACCTCACGCAACACACCGATTTCTCTTGTTGCCCTTCTTGCATCAAAGAGAGATATCCGCCCCTGCCATGCACCCTTTTGGTTCACGAACTCTGAATAAGCAACGAATCCAAGGGTGATCCCGTTCCGCTGAACGAGAGCCGGAGGAAACAATCCCACGGAATCTTTTGAACTTCCCGTGGAACGGATACCCGCGGCTTCCAGGAAGTCCAGGGTTTCACTCAGCCCTCGAATGCCGTAGTCGAACGCGTGGTTGTTTGCCGTCGAGACAACAGAAACTCCCGCCTGACTGAGAGCTGCAGCTGCCTGCGGAGGTGCTGAAAAAATGTACCGATCGCGGGGATGCTGAGTTTCACCCCCCTGATCGGTTATCTGACTCTCGAGATTTGCAAAAACAACGTCATACTGACGGAAGACAGGGACAGCAAGAATAAACGGATAGTCAACGCTGTCCCTTAACAGAATCTGGCCGATAGACCGCCCAAGATTAATATCACCAAGGGCAAGGAGTCGGAACCGTGCACGGTCTACATCCTGAGCCTGCAGCAGGGGGGCAAACCAAAGGGCAATACAGAGGAATCGCTTCATGAGCTCCGCACGGTAAAGAGAAGAAACACCACCAGAATTGCTCCTCCTATAACGATGGCGGGTTCGAGCAATCGTTCAAGGAATGAGGCATCCGTTGACCAACTCCTCACCCGAAGCGTATCAGTACTCACACGATGGAATATTTTTTGCGCCGGAACCACACCTGACCGCGTCTCAATCCGCGCATCCATCATCGTTTCAACATATCTCACCGCCACGCCATCCTCCAGTTCGTGTCGTTTCGCTTCCTGCACGAGAACAACCACCCTAAGCACCGAATCCTCAGCGTTCCCGACTCCTGTCGCCAAATAAACCAGGGCCCCGCGGTCCTTGAGAACCTCGAGGAAGGCATTCTCCGTCACGGTTTTCTTGTGTTGTGATTCGACATTCAGCGCAAGGCGTTGTCCTCGGCCCACACCGAATTCCGCCGCCAACTCTTCTGCTACGCTCTTCAGCTGGCCAAAGACGGCCAAGGCGTCCGATTGAACTTCGAAATCCTGTGCCGAGGTCAAAGACGTCACGGCAATGATAAAAAGGATGCTGCTTTCTGGGATCTTCTTACGCGTAAATGCCCCGCAACTTGAGTGTCGCTGCCACCTTGTCGATGGCGAGGATGTAGGCCCCGATAGGCAATGTCACCTTGTAACCCTCGGCAGAATCGTAGACCGAGTCAAAAGCTGCCTTCATCATGGCCTCGAGCCGTTGATTCACACGTTCCAAGGACCAGAAGTAACCGATCCTATCCTGCACCCATTCGAAATACCAAACCGTCACCTAGGAGCCTGGCCGTCGTTCCGCCGACATTGCCAAATCCCTGGACTACAACCGACTGTCAGTGGATCTTCCTTCCCGAGTGGGGCCGGCTCCTTGTAAACCGATTCTTGGTTGGTACTCATGCATCTCCTGAAAGAGTTGCGATTAGGACAGCCTGCCTGCCATCTGCTCGAGGCGGGCAATTCGTTCTTCAACCGGCGGATGGGTCGAAAAAAGCTTCATCATTCCGCCCGCACTCAACGGATTGACGATAAAAAGATGCGCAGTGTTCGGTTTGGCTCCCTCCAGCGGAATATGCTCCGAAGCGTCATGCAGTTTTCGAAGAGCACCTGCAAGCCCGTGAGGCTTTCCGCTGATTTGTGCTCCTCCCTCATCTGCCAAGAATTCACGGGAGCGGGAAACTGCGAACTGAATCAACATGGCAGCAATTGGGGCAAGAATAAGCAGGAGGATTTCTCCGACGGGATTTGAATGCGTTTCGCGATCTCTTCCTCCAAAGAGCGATGCATACATTGCCATGCGGGCAATAAGCGTTATCGTCCCGGCCATCGTGGAGACGATTGTCGAGACGAGAATATCCCGGTTCCGCACGTGGGCAAGCTCATGGGCCATCACACCTTCGAGTTCCTCATCGTTCAGCATCGACAGAAGTCCTTCCGTTGCCGCAACGGCGGCGTGTTGCGGATCCCTTCCCGTCGCAAAGGCATTAGGGTTTTTGGTCGGGAGTACATAGACTCTCGGCATCGGGAGCCCGGCCTGTGTCGAGAGCTTTCGAACCAACGTTACGAGGCGCGGAGCATCGGCGTCCGAGACCTCTCGGGCTCTGTATCCCATGAGAACGATTTTATCGGAAAACCAGTACATCCCCACATTCATGACCAGTGAAAAGAAAAAGGCCATGAGCAACCCGCTTTCCCCGGCAAGCATTTGCCCGACAAAGAGGAAAAGCCCCATCATTAAAGCCATCAGCACGCCTGTTTTCATTCCGTTCATTGATTCACCTTCTCTTCTCTCAGTTTTCTTACCTTCAGAATTTTTAATGTACGTAAATCTCCCCCGACTTTCAATCAGATTGCAATCCGCTCTTCAAGGATAGCTCAGAGGAATGGATTTCAGGCGATCGTTATGAATTGTTCCTTCTTTTTAAATGTCGGAGGGTGTCAAGTACGAGTTGCGGATTTTCATCGAGGAAATGACGCGAAAACCGGCGGGCTCTCCGGACCTCTTCGGAGGTTATCTCTGCAAGAAGCAAGTCTTCTTCAAAATATTTCGCATTGACAGTTCTTTCTCCTGAAGGGCTAAAGACCGCAGATCCGCCCCAGAAACTTACGCCGTCTTCAAAACCGACTCTATTGCTAAACAAGACGTACGAGCTGAGCAGTCGTGCATACGTCGCGTGATGCTCATGGTTAATACGCGCATTTGTAAGGTCGTCCACAGCTCCAGCCATACGGGTCGGGCTTGCCGTGAGGCTCAGGAGCACTTCCGCCCCATCACGTGCAAGCAGGTACGGAAGAGGCAGGTGCCAGAAGTCCTCGCAGACCAGCATCCCCAACCGGCCCAGCCGGGAATCGAAAGCTGTCACTGACGTCCCCTGGCCAAAATACCGGCCTTCTTCGAACATTCCATATGTGGGAGGATAGATCTTACGGTGAATATGCCGCACCCCGCCGTCCTCAAAGCACACAGCGGCATTGTAAACACCGTGATCACTTCCGCTTTCCACCAGTCCTGCGACAATCGTGATGCGTTTACTCCGTTTCCTCAGAGGTTCGAGCAGTCGATCACGTTCAGGGTCCAGGGCAATTTCATAGGCCAGGTCCCGAAGTGTGTATCCAGTCAGGCTCAGCTCCGGAAACACAACCAAACGAGCTCCTTCGCGGGCACATCGGTCAATAATCTTCAGATGACGATCAATGTTCTGTTTCAGATCTCCCACCGTTGCGTCAATCTGGGCTATGGCGGCTCTGAATTTCATCATGAGAGATCGATCATCCGTATGTCTTTAATATATTGTACCGTTTTATCTTCCTTGAGATTTTTCAGTTTTTCCACCTTGAGCTGAATGCGATCAATGTTTTCCTTAATGATGGAAAGATATTTCCCGGTCTTTTCGTTTCCACCATGCAGGAGCAGGGCTTCTATGATGTCTTTCATCCCGTCGAGTGGCGTGCATACCTCATCTGTAATTCCGACGATCAGCTCTTGCATTGCTTCGATTCGCTTCTTGCGAATCTCCAATTGTTCCATCTCCCGCTGCAACTTTCGCTTCTCCACAACTCCGAGGATGGTTTTCGGGAGAATCGGAGTGGATACCTCCTCCTTCACCAAATAATCCTCTACACCGAGTTTCATCACCTCGACGGCAAGATTAACGTCCTTGTTCACTGTGAGAAAGATTACCGGTGTCGTCACATTCTTCTCATGAAGGTTTCTCGTCACCTCCAGCCCATTCAGCCCCGGGAGAAAATAGTCCATAAGAATAACGTCATAGGATAAGCCTGCGGAGACGGCTTGATCAATTCCATCTCTTCCATTTTCACGCCATTCGACCTCAAACCGGGTTCCCACAAATTTTGCAAGGTACAGTTTCACCAGTTTTGCAAAGTCGGCATTGTCTTCAATAAGAAGAATACGAACGGATTTCTCCTGTTCCATCTTACCTCCTCCGAGGAAGTTTTGCCATGCGCGACCAATAATCCAGAACACACTGGAGAGAATTTCTTAACTCGTCGAGAATCACAGCTTTGCTGATGTATGTGCTTGCCCCGGACTCGTACGCATGCCGCACGTCCTCCTCCCGCTCGGATGAGCTCAGAACAATAACCGGCACATCCTTCGAATGTCTATTTGCCTTAAGCCGTATCAACGCTTCCCGGCCGCCGATTCCCGGAAGGTTATAATCGAGGAATATCAAATCAGGAAACACCGTGGGCTCCTTCCCATTCATTCCAAGGTGACCAAGCGCCGAATCAGCATCCTGAAAGAACGTCAGATGAGTGGCGTGATTGGTCTGCTCAAAAGCCCACTTAAGAATCTTGGCGTGGTCAGTGTTGTCCTCAATCAGGAGAATGCGGAGCGGGGAAGGGCTATGCACGGGCGGATTCTTTCTTGTCAGCAAGTGGCAATGTGAAGAAAAATGTTGTCCCTGTTCCGGGAACGGAAGAGAGACGAATCGCGCCCCCATGCGCTTCGATGATCTTCCGAACGATGGTTAATCCCGCACCAGTCCCTTCATATTCTTCCTTCTTGTGAAGCCTTTGGAAAATCATAAAGATCTTTTCGTGGAACTCCTCGGGTATGCCGATACCGTTATCCTTGACTGTAATCTCTGCAACGGTTCCCTGGATAACAGCGTTTATTCTAACCTGTGGAACCGGTTTGTCGCAGAACTTGATCCCGTTGGACAAGAGGTTTCTGAAAACGATTTTAAGATGTTGCTCCACCCCGAGAACTTCAGGGAGATTGCCATCGATTTTTATCTCTGCCTTTCGTTCGTGAATTGTGAATTGAAGTTCTTCAAGAACCTGCCTGATGACTTCATGTAGATTCAGGCGCTGTTTCTCCTCCGCAAGCTTCCCAACCCGGGACAACTGGAGCAAGTCCTCAATCAATCCTTTCATATGTCCGCAGGAATCAAGGATTGACTTCATGTATTCCTGGGCTTCCCGATCAAAACCACCGGAATATTCCTGTCTGATGATTTTAGCGTACCCCTCGACACTAATGAGCGGCTCCTTCAGGTCGTGTGACACCACATAGGTGAAATCGTCCAGTTCCTTGTTGCGTGCCTCAATCTGACGTGATTTTTCCAGGGCCTCCTGGTGCAGGTTGGCTTTTTCAATTGCGATGGCCGCCAGATTTGCGATGTTTTCGAGCAGCGCGAGGTGATCTTCCGTATACGCAGAGATCTCATAAGACTGAGTGGAAATAATTCCGATAATCCGATCCTTCGAAAACATCGGCGCATACATCAGTGATGCAGATGCCCGGCGCTCATCGCCGAAGGGTACGACGGAGGGTCTCAGTTGAATTGATGTTCGCAGCTCAAGGTTCGGCCGGCGCGACTGAACAACGCGCCAATTTGCCATGCGTTCATGCAGCGGAACTGGAGTCTCATCCACTTCCAAATCCATTTGATTCCCATTGATGATATCCACCGCCATCAACGCGCGCACATGGCGCGTGGGCTCATTGTATAAGTCGATGTAAAATGCATCTGTGGGTATGACCTTTTTGAGCTGTTCAAACGTGATGTGTGCGATCTCGGACGGGTCCAGGGTTCCTCCGAGGGCTTTTCCAAGATCATAGAGGACCTCCATCCGTTTGAGCTGCCGTCCAAGCTCCTCCTGGGCTGCCTGCCGTTCCGAAATATCGCGCGCAATGTTCACCATCAGCATCGGCGCTCCCGAAGCATTATGCAGAAGGGTCGTGTTGAGGCTCACGGCGATTCTCTTGCCTCCCTTGCTGACCCATGTCAGGTCAAAATCGCGTGATTCGCTTCTAACACGCAGGCCATCCAACCAGGAAATATACATCCGAAGGTCTTCTTCGTCGATCCAGGGATACGGGATCATCGAATTCAGAGCCTCGCGCCTGGAAAAACCGGTGAGCCGTTCAAATTCCTCATTCACATCGAGGACCCTTCCCTCCAAATCTGTAATCACCAACGCATCCACCATGGAATTTACCACGTTGCGAAAGAGCCGTTCCGAATCGGTCAACCGTCTTTCTAATTCTTTGCGCAAGGTGATGTCGCTGATCGCAACATTCAGGGCAAGCTCGCCCCGATACGACCCGAGCGTGAACGATGCCTCTACGTCGATGAGCGATCCGTCTGCCCGCATCATTTGTGTTTCAAATCGCCCAGGGACGGATTCCCCCCTGACCTTTCGTGAAGAGAGAAGTGTAAAGAATCTCCTCGACCCTGAATCGACAAACTCTGCAATCTCCTTCCCTACAAGTTCTTCCGAGGCACGATAGCCAAGAATCCTCGCAAAAATCGGATTTGCCATTACCAGCCTTCCGCCGAAAACGATCCCGACACCGTAGGGGGAATGTTGGACGATACTCTGGTAATAGCCCTCACTGTCGGGTGTATCTGCGGCAATGAACTGGGCCAAAAAAGAGGATGCTCTTGATGTGCCCTGAAGAGTGGCAGCAGTGTCAGGGGTAAGTGAAAGGATGAAATATCGTGATCCAACGGCCCTTGGTCGAATTCGGACGCTTGCCCGGGGTTTATTCTTGAGAGCAGATTGCACCTCCCCCCTCCCATTCCTCGCGGTTTTTCGAATCAACGCCAGAGCGTCTGTTTCCTTCAAGGCTTCAGTAATTGCCATTTTTCCAACATCCGACATCTTGAATCCGAGGATTCGGCACGCTGCAGGGTTTGCAGCGATCAGCAAGCCCCTCGGCTCAATAACAGCGAGGGCATCCGGCGAATTGTCAAAGATTTCCCTGAAGATACTTTCGCGCAAGAACTGCGAGGAGGTTCTCCGCATTCTACCCGGTGTTGTTTTATGTGAGGAACGACTCGATTTCACGGTGCGACGCCGCGTACTTCTTCCGGACAAGTACGACCAATGACCACCCCCAAATCTCTGAGCCGATCGAGAAGCATTCTGAACTTGTCCGGACGAAGCGATTGAAATCCATCCGAAAGGGCGGAATCAGGATTCGGATGGACCTCGATGATAAGCCCGTCCGCCCCGGCTACCACGGCTGCCTGGGCCATGGGAATAACAAGGTCCCATGCGCCGGTGCCATGGCTTGGGTCAACAATAATGGGAAGGTGGGAAAGTTTCTTGACTACCGGTACCGCATTCAGATCAAGAGTATTCCGGGTGTACGTTTCAAATGTCCGAATCCCCCGTTCACAAAGGATAATCTGATAATTTCCCTTTGAAGCGATGTATTCAGCCGACATAAGAAGTTCTTCAATCGTTGCAGAAAACCCGCGCTTCAAGAGGACCGGCTTTCGGATTTCACCCAGCTTTTCAAGCAGCGAGAAGTTATACATGTTCCGTGCGCCAACCTGGATCACGTCGGACATTTCAACAACCTCGGCAAGATTTTCCGTGTCCTTCACTTCGGTGACCGTATGCAAGCCCGCCTGATCGGCCGCTTCTCTGAGGTATTCGAGGCCTTCCGATTTAAGTCCTTGGAACGAATACGGCGACGACCGGGGCTTGAATGCACCGCCCCGAAGAAATTTTACACCCATATCCTTTAATTGTAGAGCCACTTCCAGGATTTGAGTTCTGCTTTCGACCGAGCAAGGACCCGCAATAATTGTGAGTTCACGGCCGCCGATCATGTCGTTGCCTACCGCAATAACCGAATCTTCGGATTTCACCTCCCTGCTGACGAGCTTGAACGGCCTGGAGACAGGAATCGCATCTGTGACCCCCGGAAGGCTCAGGAAGTGATCAGGGCTTACCCGGCCTTTATTGCCCGTAATGCCGATGGCAATACGCTGGGCGCCGGGAATTTCATGGGCGGTGAATCCGAGCGAGCGTACCTTTGCCTTGACTCCTTCGATTTCATCCAGGGTGGCCGATTGACGCATGAGAATGAGCATGGGTAATTCCTGATTCAGAATCTGACTTGAGGCACTGCCTCTGCGCCGCTTTGTGCTTGAAAGTATTGCGCCTCTGTGAAACCGGAGAACGAAGCAATCAGCGAGCCGGGGAATCTTCGAATTGTGGTGTTGAATTCCTGGACGGTTTCATTGAAACGATTGCGGGCAACGGTAATCCGGTTCTCAGTCCCTTCAAGTTGCGATTGGAGCTGAAGAAAATTTTCGTTCGACTTCAATGTGGGATAATTTTCGACAGTAACGAGAAGCCGCGACAGCGCTGAACTGAGCCCATCCTGGGCCTGCTGGAACCGGGCAAAAGCCTGGGGGTCGTTCAGTACTTCCGGAGTAACGTTGAGCTGGCCAACGCGTGCACGGGCATTCGTAACATTCTCCAGGACCTCTCGTTCCTGTTTGGCAAATCCCTTAACAGTTTCCACAAGATTCGGAATGAGGTCATATCGTCTTTGATACTGGCTCTCAACACCACTCCACCCTGCTTTCACCTGTTCGTCCAGGGTAATGATCTTGTTGTACGTGGACACTCCCCATACCAGAAGCAAGGATCCGACAAATAAAATCCCGATGAGAATCAGAATACCGGTCGAAAATTTTTTATTCATTTTACTGCTCCTGTTGGAAAGAGGTTTTCCGGAAAATGAGACGAACGTTCACGAACAAGACTCAGGACTGTGTCTCTCATTGCACCGGTCGACGGTTGCGGTTGCCATCGCCTGACACTCACCGGAATCAATTCCACGTTTGCGCCGGCAGCGGAAAGGGAGACTTTCAACACCGCGGTTTCGTATGAATGAAGGCTGTTTCCGCCAAACACAAAATTGCCAAGCGAATAAGCAATGAAGGCACCTTTGTACTGTTCGATGCCCTGGAGGATGTGAGGATGGTGACCAACGATCAAATCCGCCCCGGCGTCCACAACGCGGCGGGCGAGAGTGAGCTGCCAATCATCAGGTGCCGGGGCACGTTCGACTCCCCAATGGAAATTCACAACCACATAATCCACGCGTTTCCTAAGCTTCTTTACGTCTTCCAGGATATACCGCGTATACCGCGGGGCAAAGCCGGCCTTATTGCGGGAAGCAGCGAAGTCTCCACCTCCGTAGTATCCCAGGAATCCAATCTTCCGCCCTTTCTTCTCGATAATCACAGGCCGGCGGGCTTCCGACAACGTCCGTCCGATTCCAGTGTACGGAATCCCCAGAGAATCCAGATAGAGCATGGTATCTTCGATCCCCTTCAATCCGTAATCAAACACATGGTTATTTGCGCTGTTCACCAGTGTGACTCCCGCGTCAAGCAAAATTGCGCCGTATGCCGGGGGCATTTTGAAGGTGAATTTCTTCTCAACTCTTTCTGTGGCCGTGGTAATAGGGTGTTCGAGATTGGCCATGAAGATATCAGCTTCCATGCCGGGCTTCCATCGTTCAAACACGTACCCTGTCCTTGAACCCACGAACCGCTCGACGTTGTCTGACAGAGTAAGATCTCCCGCGAACAGCATGGTAACCGGCTCGTCCGTCTGGGCCCGAATCGTTCCTGCGCAGAACAGAATCCCGAAAAAATATAAACCTTTGAAGATTTTCATACTTAAGCTTTAATGTTACTAAAACTTCGATGGAAAAACAAGGTAAGTGAGTTCGGGGCAAGTCATTTGACCTTGAGGCACAAACGAATTTCCAGGCCGAGTCCCTGATTGTTTCTTGTTTCCCTTCTTGCTCCCCCGGAAAACAGAAAAGGCGATCAAACGATCGCCTTCAGGAGAACCTCCATTCAGAGTTATTGGAGGAGAGATCGGGCAATAACAATCTTCTGGATCTCTGACGTCCCCTCATAGATTTCGGTGATCTTCGAATCTCGTAGGAACCTCTCGACTTTGTATTCGCGGACATATCCGTAGCCGCCGTGAATTTGGATCGCCTCGAGAGAAGCTGAGACAGCAATTTTTGAGGCATAGAGTTTGGCCATTGCAGCGGCGGGACCGTAGTTTTCACCCCGATCCTTCAGCGACGCTGCGCGCAGAGTCAACATTCGGGCCGCCTCGATGTTTGTCGCCATATCTGCAATCTTGAACTGAATTCCCTGGAAATCCGCGATGGGGTGATCGAAAGCCTTCCGTTGTTTACTGTAGTGAATCGAGGCCTCCAGGGATCCCTGGGCAATTCCGAGGGCCTGCGAAGCAATACCGATGCGTCCGCCGTCCAGCGTGCGGAGCGCGAACTTTATTCCAAAGCCCTCTTCCTTAATGAGATTCTCCTTTGGTACACGGCAATCCTCGAAAGCCAGGGAAACAGTGTCGGAGCTTCTTATTCCGAGCTTTCTTTCCTTCTTTGCAACAGAGAATCCCGGAGTGCCTTTTTCGATGATAAACGTGCTGACTCCGTGGGCACCCTTCGAGCGATCCGTTGCGGCCATCACTACAACGATATCTGCATTGGCCCCGTTTGTGATGAAATTCTTGGTTCCATTGAGAAGATAATAATCGCCGTCTTTTGTTGCGGATGTGCGTTGATTCGTTGCATCGCTCCCGGCTTCCGGCTCCGACAAAGCAAAGGCGCCAAGCTTCTTCCCAGTCGCAAGGTCCTTCAGGTGCTTTTGCTTTTGCTCTTCTGAGCCATACGTTTCAATCCCCCAAGTCACAAGAGAATTGTTCACGGACATAATGACACCTGCAGAAGCATCGACCTTGGAGATCTCCTCCATTGCGAGCACATAGGAAACCGTGTCGAGTCCCGCTCCGCCGTATTGCTCCGAAACCATCATACCCATGAACCCCAACTCTCCCATTTTCGTGACGGCTTCAAAGGGGAATTCTTCCCGCTCGTCCCGTTCATCGGCTGACGGCGCGAGAACCTCTTCTGCAAACTGCCGCGCCGTTTCCTTGATCATCAGCTGTGTTTCCGTGAATTCGAAATTCATTGTTGTGCCCCCTTGCCTTGCTGATACTCATAGAACCCTTTTCCGGTCTTACGTCCCAGGTGACCGGCAGCAACCATTTTCCGCAACAGCGGACACGGCCGATACTTCGCGTCGCCGAGGCCTGTGTGGAGAACTTCCATAATGGAAAGGCACACATCCAGGCCGATGAAATCCGCCAGAGTCAGGGGACCCATGGGGTGATTCATTCCCAGCTTCATAACGGTATCGATCGCATCCGGTGTTGCCACGCCTTCCATCACGCAATACATCGCTTCGTTCAGCATTGGCAAAAGAATACGGTTGGAAATAAACCCCGGATAGTCGTTGACTTCGACGGCTACCTTTTCAATTTTCTCCGTCAGGGCTTTGACTGCGGCAAATGTTTCATCCGTCGTTGCAAGGCCCCGTATTACTTCGACCAGTTTCATGACGGGGACAGGATTCATGAAGTGCATGCCGATCACTTTGCCGGGCCTCCGTGTCACCGCTGCGATTTCCGTTATGGAAATCGAAGACGTGTTGGAAGCAAGAATCGTTTGCGGCTTCGAAGCGCGGTCCATCGTCCTGAAAATGTCTTTCTTGACGACGTCGTTTTCGGTTGCAGCTTCGACAACCAGGTCAGCATCTTTGCACGCGGATTCCAAATCGACGGTCGTGCGAATCTTTGAAAGGATGGCTTGTTTCTGTTCTTCTTTCAGAAGCCCTTTCTTGATTTGACGCGTGAGATTTGCATCGATGGTCTTGAGTGCACGGTCAACATACTCGGGTTTTATATCGCAGAGGACAACGGAGAATCCGTGCTGGGCAAACACATGGGCTATCCCGTTTCCCATGGTGCCTGCCCCAACGACTGTTATCGTATTCATAGCTGTGATCTTCAGGTGGGGTGGGAAGCAGAGTTATTTAAGAAACTCACAGAAGTTCAACAATCATCCCGCTCGCCTCTCCGCCTCCTATGCAAATAGCCGCCATTCCAAGCTTTTTCTTCTGCTGGCGGAGTGCGTGAAGGAGCGTTACGAGAATACGAGCGCCGCTTGCGCCGATTGGATGTCCAAGCGCCACCGCCCCCCCGTTCACATTGACTTTTTTCGCATCCAATCCAAGCATCTTGTTTACGGCAAGAGCGACAACTGCAAAAGCCTCATTCACTTCGAACAAGTCTATGGCTTCCTGTTTTAATCCGGTTCGGGCAAGCGTCTTCGCGATCACATCCACAGGAGCCGTGGTAAACCATTCTGGTTTCTTTGCCGCAGAGGCGTATCCGATAATCCTCGCAAGCGGTTTCAACCCGAGTTCTTTGGCCTTCGATGCCGACATCACGACAAGAGCTGCCGCTCCGTCATTGATCTTCGAAGCGTTGGCTGCTGTAACTGTTCCATCTTTTTGAAACGCAGGCTTCAACTTCGGAATTTTTGCGAAATCCGTTTTGAAGGGATCCTCATCCTTCTCGACAACAGTATCACCGGATTTGGACGGAATAGTTACGGGCACAATCTCTTCCTTAAAGAGCCCGGCGCCAATCGCCGCCTGGGCTCTTCGGTAGCTCTCAACTGCAAACTCGTCCTGAGCTTCCCGAGGGACCGCGCATTCCTTCGCACATAACTCTGCAGCATTTCCCATATGATAATTGTTGTACACATCCCACAATCCGTCCTTGATCATCAAGTCGACGACCTCACCATGTCCAAGGCGCATCCCGCCGCGCGCCTTTTCCAGAGCGAACGGCACATTGGACATACTCTCCATCCCCCCCGCCACAATGATGTCCGCATCGCCTGATCGGATGGCCTGGGCCGCCAGGATCACCGCTTTCAAACCCGACCCGCACACTTTGTTCACCGTAAGACACTCGACAGAAGACGGCAAACCTGCAAACAGTGCCGCTTGTCGGGCAGGAGCCTGTCCCAAACTGGCGGTGAGTACATTCCCCATAATGACCTCCTGGACATCTGAAGGTTGAATCCCCGCACGACGGATAGCTTCAGAGATGACAATAGAACCGAGACGAGGGGCAGAGAGAAGGCTGAGAGCTCCGAGGAAGGAGCCGATTGGGGTGCGGCAGGCACTGACTAGAACTGCGTCTTGCATAGTTTCGTTGATTAGCTGTTCATGGACTTAAGGAATTCCTTGTTCGATTTCGTTCCACGCATTTTTTCGAGCAGGAAATCCATCGCCTCAAGAGGATTGAGCTCGCTTATCAATTTGCGCAGAATCCACACACGGTTGAGTTCTTCGGGATCAAGCAACATCTCTTCCTTCCTGGTTCCCGATCGGTTGACGTCAATAGCCGGAAAGGTCCTGCGATCGCTCAATTTGCGGTCGAGGACAATTTCCATATTCCCCGTTCCTTTGAATTCCTCGAAAATCACCTCATCCATTCTGCTTCCTGTTTCGACCAGCGCCGTGGCGATGATCGTCAGGCTTCCGCCCTCTTCGATATTCCTCGCTGCGCCAAAAAATCTCTTGGGGCGATGCAGTGCGTTGGCATCGACACCACCCGACAGGATCTTTCCGCTGTGGGGAACCACGGTGTTGTGGGCTCGGGCAAGACGCGTGATGCTGTCGAGCAGAACCACAACATCCCTTCGTGCCTCGACAAGGCGTTTAGCTTTTTCAAGCACCATATCCGAAACCTGAACGTGGCGCTCGGGCGGCTCATCGAACGTCGAACTGACGACTTCTGCGTTCACCGTCCGCTCCATATCCGTGACTTCTTCAGGCCGTTCGTCGATCAGCAGGACGATCAACTTGACTTCCGGATGGTTTCGGGTGATGCTGTTTGCGATCTTTTGCAGAAAGACGGTTTTTCCGGCCTTCGGAGGAGAGACAATCATTCCGCGCTGCCCTTTCCCGATCGGCGCAAGGAGGTCGAGGATCCTCATCGAGTATTCACCCGGAGCAGTTTCCAGTTTAATGCGGTCCTTCGGATACAGGGGGGTCAGATTATCAAACAGTACGCGCTCGCGAATAACATCCGGATGATCGTCGTTCACTGCTTCCACGCGCAGGAGAGCAAAGAATCGTTCGCCTTCTTTTGGCGGGCGCACCTGACCGCTGACGCTGTCTCCGGTGCGTAATCCAAACTTTTTTATTTGTGACGGCGAAACGTAGATATCATCGGGAGAAGGGAGGTAGTTGTAGTCAACCGAGCGAAGAAAGCCGTATCCATCGGGAAGAACCTCAAGGACGCCCTTGCTAAAGCTCAGCCCGTCCTTTTCCGTTTGCGCCTCCAGAATTTTGAAAATCAACTCCTGCTTTCGCAAATCACTGTGGCCGAGGATATTCAGCTCTTTGGCAATCGAATTCAATTCGGCGATTTTTTTGGACTTTAGCTCAGTAATGTCCATTGGCATGGCTGTAAAACCTTACGATAGGTGAGGATGGAAGGGGGTGATTGGGTTACGAGACCTGATGAAAAAACAAACGTCGTGTCGAAGAACTCGCGTTTGCAGGATTGGGAATTATAAAGTTTTGAAGGATGCCGGCTGGAACAACGAAATGGGGAACAACGTCACCACTTCTATTATCATGAAGATAGACCATTACTGATTGATTGTCAAGTATTTTTTGCGCTTCAGGGCTGCGAGGGCCTCCCCAACGACGAAATGCGAGCCGGTGATAACAACCGTTCCGTTCTTCCCTGCCAGGGACCGGGCACGCTTGATTCCCTTCGCGACAGGCCCTCGATAAAAAACAGGAATTTGCAGTCGGCGGCATTCCTGCTCTACCATAGCCGCAGGAAGTGAACGACTTGTCCTTGGTTGAACAGCTGCAAGAGAACGGGTGATCGGTGCGAGAAATTTGACCATCCTTCGAACCGCTTTGTCTTCCATGACACCAAACACAATGTGGACTTTGGGAATTCCGATTTCCCGTAGGGCTTTTACCAGAATCCGGACAGCGTCGGCATTATGAGCAACATCGGCAATTAATGAAGGGTTGCGGCCGACAAGAGAAAGGCGGCCGTGAAATCCGGTCAGAGAGTGTACGGATCCAATCCCTCGACGAATGGCATCCTCATGAATCTTGAATCCTTGGAAGGCCAACTCCTGCAGTGCAGCGATAGCGAGGACCGCGTTCCGTACCTGATGCTTTCCCGCCAGGGAGAGGACCAATTCCGGCATGCTCACCCCTCTGAATGAAATCGACACAACACTGCCCCGAAGTTCAAGTCGATGGATCCTGATGCGTGCGCCGTGCGTCCCAATTAAGGAACTTCGCCATTTCCGGCAAATTGATTTGATCACGCGAAGAGCTGACGGGGATCGAACACCTGTAATGCAAGGTACTCCTGATTTTACGATCCCCGCTTTTTCATACGCTATCTTCCGTAATGAGTTTCCAAGCAGGCTCGTGTGTTCCAGAGAAATGGTTGTAATGACAGAGACCATGGGTCGGACAACATTTGTTGCATCCAGTCTCCCCCCCAATCCAGTTTCAATGACTGCGATATCGACCCGTTCATCGGCAAAATAGCGAAGCGCCATTCCAGTGACGGCTTCAAAGAACGTCAAATGATGGACCGCGATCGTTTTGCGAAGGCGTAGAGTCAGGCGGACGACTGCCTGCTTCGGAATCGGTTTCCCGTCGATCCGGATGCGTTCCGAAAAATCTACGAGATGCGGCGATGTAAAAAGCCCCGTTCGATATCCCGCCGCCGTCAGAGCCGCGGCAATCATCGCCGCCGTAGACCCCTTGCCGTTCGATCCGGCAATATGGACGCATCGAAGCCTGCGATCGGGCCGACCCAGACTTTGCATGGCGGATCGGATTCCTCGGAGCCCAAATTTCATGCCGCGGCTTTGAAGGCCGTAGAGGAATGCGACCACTTCCGGATACGTTTTCACCGAAGAATCAGGTCAGGAGAGATTTTGTTCACATCCAGGATTGCAGCACTGAGGCTTTTTTATCAACGATGAGTGAACCCACCAGTTCCCCGATATCGCCCAGATTCATCAGCCGCCCATAGGATTCCAGCGCTTCGGCAATGGACGTTCCAGTGGAGGGATCAACGAAGTTGGCCGTGCCGACCTGGACCGCCATGGCCCCCGCCATCAGAAATTCAATGGCATCCTCCGCACGCGCAATGCCGCCGATGCCAAAAATGGGGATGTCAACCGATTGTGCGACCTCAAAGACTTTTGCAAGTGCGATCGGTCTGATTGCCGGGCCTGAAAGCCCCCCCGTTACCGTTGAAAGTTTCGGCTTTCTTGTTTTTACATCGATCGCCATGCCGATAACGGTATTAATGACAGAAACGGCATCGGCTCCTTCTCCCTTGACGGACCTCGCGAACTCGCCAATATGCGTGACATTTGGCGTGAGCTTGATGATAAGCGGCTTTGTTGTCCGCGGACGTAATGCGCTTGTAATTTTTGCCGTCATCGCGCAATCGGTACCGAAGCTCAATCCTCCTTCCTTCACATTTGGACAGGAAACGTTGATTTCATACCCGTGAATTCCTTCCTGGTCTTCGAGTAATGACAGAACGTTTCCATATTCTTCTATGGAACTGGCTGCAATATTGGCGATGATTTTTGTTTTTAGGGTTCGCAGGAACGGAAGTTTCGTTTCGAGAAACGTGTGAACCCCGATATTTGCGAGACCGATAGAGTTGAGCATCCCCGAGGGGGTCTCAACAATCCTTCGCGGTGGATTGCCATCCCGCGGTTTCCATGAAAGGGATTTGGTGACAATCCCGCCAAGCTTGTTCAGATCGACAAGATGCCTCACTTCATCGCCATATCCGAACGTTCCGGAGGCAACGAAGACCCTGTTCTGAAAATCTACCCCGCGTAATGTAAAGCCGGTTTTCATGCTTCCTGGAGTTTTATATCTTGACAATGAAAGGTGGGGCCTTCTGTACACACCAGCGCATATTTCTTCTGCCAACCCGCGCGTTCCACGGGGCAACCCTGGCATATTCCGATACCACAGGCCATTTCCCCTTCCAGTGAAATCTCGCATTCTATCCCCGCCGAGAGCGCAAAAGAAGACACTGCGCTGAGCATGCGAGTCGGCCCGCATGCAAAAATCTTCGCACTTCTGGCCGGATGTTCTTTCAGGTACCCTTCAGTCAGGCGAACAACATTCCCATGGAACCCTTTCGATCCGTCATCGGTGGCAACATGGACATTCT
>Ga0302046_10000931_pt1 | contig 28010 bp, 24 predicted proteins | sample RVTome_11_FD_200261 | JGI IMG/M metagenome (GOLD analysis project Ga0302046, IMG submission 200261) | Soil microbial communities from uranium-contaminated site in the Upper Colorado River Basin, Wyoming, United States - RVT147D111 (version 2) ... | reverse complement strand
GTCGGCGAGGTCATCCCGCGGGCGGCACGATCCCGGACTGGAAGCTCTCGTTCAAGACGATTCCGCTGCGCTCCGCGATGACCTCGCCGACCTGTTGCTGGAAGGTCGCGGGCCACGTTCCCTGGTTCGAGGTGATGGTGACGTCGAAGTCCACCATCTGGCCGCAGGTCAGCGTGGTGCCGAGCCGCGCGATCAGGTTCGGTCCCTGGGTTTCGACCGTAGCGCCCGCAGCCAGACTGCCGACCCAGGCGGCGGCGTCGAGCATGCTCACCCCGGCCGTCAGCGGGGTGACGTGCGCGACGGCTCCGGTCACGGGGTCGGTCCCGTCGTTGTGCACCGTCACGCTGAACTCGACCTGCTCCCCGGCCTCCCACAGGCCGTTCCCGAGACCCGAGGCGCCGGTCGCGCAGGCGTCGGTCTCGAGCTGGTGCGACTGGTAGACCGCCACCGGACCGCACGCCTGCGACGCGAAGGTCAGGATCAAGTACCAGCTCGACAGCTGCCCGACGTCGGCGCCGGCGTCGTCGGTGACCTCGAGGGACCACGTCCCGTTGGCCGCGAGGCCGTCGAGCGTGGCGAGCGAGCCCTCGGGGCGGAAGCGTCCCGCGTACGGTGGGGTTCCGGCCGTGATCGCGGTCGTCGCCTCGTCGTCGAACACCGTGCCGTTGAAATTCTCCCCGGTGCCTCCGTTGTCGGTGCTCAGCTCGACGCGCGCTCCGTTGGGGCCGATCAGGAAGATGTCGAGGTCGCCGTCGTAGGTGTGAGTGATGTTCAGGCGCACCTCGACGTCGAGGACCGTCTCGGTGTCGCTCACGACGATGGGACTGGTGAAAGTCGTGTTGTCCGCGATCGGCCGCGGCGTGTCGGTGCTGGGGTACTCGGGGATGTTGTTCACCCCCGTCGCGAAGGTGTGGTAGCTGCCGGAGTTGTCGCTGGTGGCGCCGTTCCCGACCTCGTCGGTCGAGCTCACCGAGTAGAAGTACACGGTGCACTCGTCCAAGCCCGAGAGCGCCACGGTGTGGGCCGTGACGAGGCCGTCCGTCGCCGCCGACGTCAGCGTCGGGGGCGGCGTCTCGCCGTAGGTCACGAGCCCGTCGGCGGGCTCGTTCGTGTTCCAAGAGACGGTCGCGGTCGTGCCCGTGATCCCGCCGACCTGGAGGCTCGATATCACGGGTGGGGCGCAGTCCAGCGCGGCCGTGTCTTGCACCACGACGTTGTTGCCGCCCAATCCGTCATCCGCATCGATATACGTGACGGTCACCGTGTCGCCGTCGGCGACCTGCAGCACGCCGGAGGAGTTCACGACGCTCGTCGGGATCGTGCCGCGGAAGTCCGCGGTCGTCTCGGCCGTCTCGGTGAGCAGCACGGTCTCGCCGGCCGCCTCGCTGGTTGAGGCGATGGTCACGGTGACCGAGTCGATCACCGCGTCGCTGGTGTTGAGGTCGCAGTCGACGACCCGGATCGAAGGCGTGGCGCCGCACGCGTACAGAGCGCGATCGAGCTGGATCCTGCCCTGCGAGGTGCAGGTCGTGAGCTCGGCGCCGCTCACCACCAGGGCGAAGTCGGCGTCGATCTCCGGAGTCTCGACGTGGCTGTCCTCGTTGACCTCGCTGGCGATGATCTCCACCGTCCACACTCCGGACTCGGGGCTCTGCACGAAGACGTTCTCCACGGTGTCGATCGTGTTCGCCGCGCCCCCGGACGTGGAGAAGTTCCCGGTCAGGAGCCCGTTGTTGCCCCAATAGACCGTCGAGGACGGCGAGGTCACCTTCAGGGTCAGGTCGTTGATGCGGTGCACGGAGGCCGCCGGCGACCCCATGGGGTCGGCGTAGGCCATCGTCACGCGCAGCTCGGGCGTGCTCGGCTCGACGAAGGCCACGAACTCGACGCTCTCCAGGTTCTCGAGCACCTCGGTCTCGTCGACGAACCCCATCTTGTCCCGGATGTCGTACATGTACTGCACGCTGGGTATGCCCCAGCCCTGGTGGACGCGCGTCATGTCGTGGCTCGGACCGCTGAACGCGTACTGGGACGCGGTGTTGATCAGGGCCGCCTTGGCGGTGGTCATGTGCGGGCGGTTGTCGAATACCGTGCCGCCGGGGAAGGGGACGTCGTTGCCGAACACCTGCTCGGACCACATCTGGAAGAACAGACCGAGGTAGCCCGCGATACTGGGGGTCGCACCGCTCGTTCCTCCGAACTCCGTGTAGCCCCCGCCGCGTGTGGCCGAGAAGGTGAGGTCGTAGAAGAAGCACAGGTCGGGCTTGATGCGGCCGTCCGAGGCGGGCCCGATGCTGCCGTCCCCGCACGACCAGCAGTCGTCGGTGCGCGTGAGGGTGTTGAAGTGGTCGACGGCGCCGCCCGAGATGATGTTCTTGGCCCACGCCTGGGGGCGCGAGTCCTGGTTGCCGGCGTTGCTCTGCGACTGCGTGATCGCGATGTCGTTGATGAACAGGATGTCGTCCATCTCGGCCGAGATCGTGGTGTAGAAGAACGTCCGCCCATCTCCCGTGCTGTTGGTCTGGAGCACCGCCCTGTACGGACCGTTGGGGTCGACCAGCTCCGCGGTGTGCGTGTAGCGCGTCGGGCCGCCGCCCAGGAGGCCGTCGCTCTGAGCGAAGATGCCGACCCCGTCCGGAATGATGCCGCGGGCCTGCGCGTTGACGCCCTGCCCGAACAGGATGCCGTACACCGACGTCCCGTGATTGATTCCGTTGTTGCCGGGACGGTGCTGGATCGGCTGCACGCCGGCGAACTCGGGGTGGTTCTCGTCGACCTCGGTGTCCGCGCGTCCGGCCCGCCCCCCCGCGCGGGCCCCCCCGGCGCCCGACTCGAGGTAGTTGGCGCCGCCGGTCGCCCGCACGATGTCGAGGTCGACCTCGAGGGGTCCCTTGCGGTCGATGAACATGACGTCGTCGAGATCCGCGATGTGGCGGACCTGGGCGAGCGACAGCGTGGCCTCGATCCTGAAGCCCTCGGGAGTCGTCCCGTGCACCACCCCCCCGAGCGCCCGGATGTGGGCGACCACGCGGTCCTGCGCCGCGACGCCGCGCTCGTGGAGCATGATGGAGTAGCGCCGGGGAGCGACCTCCGCTCCCGAGAGAAGCTGCTCGCGAATCTCCTCTTCGAGCTTGTAGGCGGGATGGACCGCGCCGACCCAGCGCACGAACGGCAGCGCGGCGACCTGCTCTCGCACGCCGGGGCTCATCCTGACGTAGTGCGCATGGTTCGCGACGAACTTGGCGACCGAGCCGCCGAGGTCACGGATCGACTTCCGGTACTCCTCGAGCGGTTGGGTCTCGAACTGCACGAGGTACAGATTCGAGCCGGAGTCGGCGGCCAGCGAGGCCGGGACCGGAGGTTCCGTCACCTGGGGATCGAACTTTCCGTATCGCAGTTCCATGACGTAGGAGGTCTGGCGCACGGTGGCCATCGTGCTGCCGTCGAGGCTGATCCCGTAGAACGGTACGACCGCTCCGTCGGGAAGGACCTCCGACCACAGCGCCACGCGCCCGGGCGAGCCCGGGACGTCGATCAGGCGCTGGTCGCGGATCTCGTTCGCGGTGCGGTGGAACGGCTCGTCGCCCTCGAGGCTCAGGGTGCGGGTCGCGCCGGCCGACCCCACGATCAGGCCGTCGCCGGCGGGCGGCTCCGAGGCCGACGCGGAGCCGGCGAGGATCAGGACGAGGACGAGAAACGGACTCCACGGGCGCGACGCTCTCATGTCGGGTTCCCCCCCCTAATAGGGCCGGTGGGTTGCCCCTGGGCCCTGCTCTCGGGATTATGCCTCCAAAACGATCCCCGGCACACCAGTTTTTGACCCGCGCTTCGGCGGCGCCCGGGCCCGTGCACCGGAGCGCGACGCGCGCTCGTTGGCAACCGCCGGCGCTCACGGGTTAGAATCCGCGCTCGGTCCTGTTTCCTCGAACCCAACCATGCCGGAACGCACCGAGTTTCGAGCGATCGAAGAGCAGATGGCGCTGCTGCTGCGCGGCGCCGTCGACGTCGTCACGGACGGCGAGCTCCGCGCCAAGCTCGAGAGGTCCCGCGCCACCGGCGCGTCGCTGACGGTGAAGGTCGGGTTCGATCCGACCGCCCCGGACATCCACCTCGGTCACACGGTCCTGCTGCGCAAGATGCGGCACTTCCAGGATCTCGGCCACCGCGTGATCTTCGTGATCGGAGATTTCACCGGGATGATCGGGGATCCGACGGGGCGGTCCGAAACGCGGCCGGCCCTGACGGCCGCGCAGATCGAGACCAACGCCGACACCTACACCAAGCAGTGCTACAAGATCCTCGACCCCGGCCGGACCGAGATCCGGTTCAACAGCGAGTGGCTCGGCAAGCTCGGGTCGGAAGGGCTGATCCGACTGGCCGCGAAGTACAACGTCGCCCGGATGCTGGAGCGCAAGGACTTCAAGAAGCGCTACCAGGCCGGCGAGTCGATCGCGATGCACGAGTTCCTGTACCCGCTGGCGCAGGCGTACGACTCGGTGCACCTGAAGGCGGACGTCGAGCTCGGGGGCACCGATCAGCTCTTCAATCTCAACGTCGGGCGCGACATCATGCCGGGCTACGGTCTCCAGCCCCAGGTGGTCCTGACCACGCCGCTCCTCGAGGGGCTCGACGGCGTCCAGAAGATGTCCAAGTCCCTGGACAACTACGTCGGCATCACCGAGCCCCCGCGCGAGATCTTCGGCAAGTTGATGTCGATCAACGACGATCTCATGTGGCGGTACTACGAGCTGTGCACGGAGCTGTCGCCCGCCGGCATCGAGGAGCTCAAGCGGCTCGTGGGCGCCGGCGAGCTCCACCCGAAGCGCGCCAAGGAAGGCCTCGCCATGCGGATCGTCGCGGACTTCCACGACGAGAATGCGGCGCGCGAGGCGCTGGGCGAATTCCGGCGCGTCTTCGAGGAGCACGGCGCGCCCGATCAGGTTCCCGAGCGCACCCTCGCGGCGGGAGACGGGCGCCTGAGCCTCTCCAGAATGCTCGTCGAGCTGGGACTGGCCGCGTCGAACGGCGAGGCCGTCCGCCTGGTCCGGCAGGGCGGGGTCCGGATCGACGACCGCAAAGTCGAGTCCGACACCCGCGAGATCGTGGTGCGCCCCGGAGAGACCAAGCTGGTCAAGGTCGGCAAGCGCCGATTCGCGCGCGTGACTTTCTCCTGAGGCGCCAACGAGGACGGCTCGGGCAGGCTCCTAGGACGAGCGCAGGAAGTCGATGATCGTCGCGATGACTTCGGAGTCGCGGGGGTCGTTGTGACCCTGGCCGGGGAGCGTGACCAGCCGCGCCGGCCCGGCGGCGGCAGCGGCGAGGTCCCGGGAGTGCTCGATGGAGACGACATCGTCGTCCGTCCCGTGGAGGATCAGGACCGGGACCGAGGTGGCGCGGAGCGCGTCGATGGGCCGGACCCGGTTCGGGTCGAAACCGGTGCGCCAACCGGCGAGCCTGAAAGCCAGGGGACGGAGGAACACCGCCGGGGGAAGCGCCCTGGCAAGGGCTTCGTCCGCCAGTCGTCCCAGATCGGCGTACGGGCTGTCGAGAACCAGCGCTCGCACCGGCGCTCCCTCGGCGGCGGCGAGGGCCGCCGCAGCGGCCCCCATGCTGCGCCCCACGAGGAACAGGCGGGCGTCGTCGATCTCGGACCGGCCCGAGAGGTACTCGAGCGCGGCGGTCAGATCTCCGGCCTCCCGGGCGCCGAGCGTGATGACCTCGCCCTGGCTTTCGCCTCGTCCCGAGAAATCGAGCAGCACCTGCGCGAAGCCCGCGTCGTGGAACTGCCTCGCGGAGTCGAGCCAGTGACGCCGGTCCGCGGCGTTGCCGTGGCCGAATGCGATTCCGGGCGACCGGGTCGCCGAAGCGGGAGGCGGAACGTACCACGCGCGCAGCATGAGCCCTCGGGGATCGGTGAACGCGACCTCCTGGAACTCGAGGCCGAGATCGCCCGGCGAGACGGTCCGGACCTCGACCACCACGTCCACGAGGACCATGCCCTCGGGGCGGCGGGCCTCGATCTGCAGCGTCCAGCCTGCCTCGCAGGACTCGATCAGCGATCGCAACTGCTGTGCCGATCCGATCGGCTCGCCGTCCACCCGCACGATGTGATCGCCGCGGCGCAACCCCGCCGTCGAGGCGGGAGGCACCGCCTCGACGATCTCGGCGCCTGCACGGGATTCGCGCAGCACGAGGCCGATCACCGAGCGCGCCGATTCCGAGACGCGGCTGCGGGGCGGCGAGATCATGACCTGGGAGATCCAGAATACGAGCGCGAGGATCGCACCGGCGGTCACGAAGACGAGCGCGATCACTCTTCTTCCCGCTCGCCGCTTGCGGTTGCGGCGGCGCACCAGGTCCCGGTAGGTCTCGGGTTCGGTGTGGTCATGCTCGGGAGTCATCCGGTACCTTCCTCGGCGCGGTGGCGATCGCCGGACGCGAGGTCGTGGTGCGGATCGCTTCCATGAATCTAGTACCCCATGCCGGAGCTCCGCAACGTCGCCGGGGATCGGTCTCGTCCGGACGGCCCGGCCCCGCGAAGCGCCGCGATCCTCGGGAGGGTCGATGAGCCCTGAGCCGCGCTCGACCCTGGACGCGCTGCAATGCGCGTTGTGCCAAGCAAACTTCGATCCCGCGGCGCTGCACGCCACGTGCGCCTGCGGCGGAGTCCTGCTGGCGCGCTACCGGCTCGAGGAGGCGGCGCGAACCCTGAGCCGGGCCTCCATCCGGGACCGCGAGGCGAGCCAGTGGCGCTACGCGGAGGTCCTGCCGGGCTCGGAGGATCCCGTCACCCTGGGGGAGGGCATGACTCCGCTGCGCCCCGCGAGGTTCCTGGCACGATCGCTCGGCCTCGAGCGGCTCTACGTCAAGGACGAGTCGATCCAACCGACCGGTTCGTTCAAAGCTCGCGGCATGGCGACGGCCGTGACCATGGCCCGCAAGCTGGGCGCGAAGCGTCTGGCGCTGCCGTCGGCGGGCAACGCCGGCAGCGCTGCGGCGGCCTACGGCGCGCTCGCCGGCCTTGCGGTCGACCTGTTCCTGCCGGTCGACACGCCGGCGCCCTTCCTTCTCGAAGCCCGCGCGTACGGGGCGGAGGTGCACCTCGTCGCCGGCGACATCTCCCACTGCGGCGTGCGGGTTCGTGAGGGTGTCGCGAGCGAGGGATGGTTCGATCTCTCGACCTTCCGCGAGCCCTACCGCCTCGAGGGGAAGAAGACCCTGGGCTACGAGATCGCGGAGCAGCTCGGCTGGGAGCTTCCGGAGGTCATCGTCTACCCGACCGGCGGAGGCACCGGCCTGGTGGGCATGTGGAAGGCGTTCGAGGAGATCGAGCGACTCGAGCTGGTGAGGGGCGCCCGGCGACCCCGCATGATCGTGGTGCAGGCCGCGGGTTGCGCGCCCCTCGTGCGTGCCCACGACTCCGGAGCGAGCCGCGCGGCGGCGTGGGACGATCCTCATACCTACGCCGGCGGCTTGCGGGTCCCCGCAACCCTCGGAGATCACCTCGTGCTGCACGCCGTCCGAGATTCGGGCGGCACCGCCGTGGCCGTATCGGACGCCGAGATCGCCGGCGCCCAGCTCGAGTTCGCCCGTGGAGAAGGCGTGTTCGCCTGTCCCGAGGGAGGGGCGGCCCTCGCCGGGCTGCGCAGGGTCGTCGCATCGCGCGGGGTCGACCGCGGCGAGCGCATCGTGCTGTTCAACACCGGAACGGGTCTCAAGTGCCCGGACATCCCCGGACTGCGGGCGTGACCGCCGCCGACCGCGCGAGGGTCCGGGCCGAGCGCGTCTTCGTCGACGGTCGCGTTTACCGGAGGGGCATCGCGGGGGCGCCGGCGCAAGCGCTGGCGGTGAGCGCGGGCCGGGTCGCCGCGGTCGGCACGAGTGTTGGGATGCGTGCCCTGGCCGCGCCCGGGGCCGAAGTCGTCGGACTCGACGGCGGCGCGGTCGTGGCGGGATTCCACGATGCGCACCTGCACCTCGCGGCGGGGTCGCTCGCCCGCGCCCACGTCGACCTCACGGACTGCGACGATCCGGAGGAGGCCGGGGGCCGGGTCGCGGAGCGGGCCGCGACGCTCCCGGAGGGAGCGTGGATCCGCGGGCGGGGGTGGGACCACAGCCGCTGGCCCGGGTCGCGCTGGCCCACGAAGGCGACGCTCGACCGCGCGGCGCCGCGCCACCCGGTGTTCCTGTGGCGGATCGACGGCCACGTGGCGTGGTTGAATTCCGCGGCGCTCGAGGCCGTCGGGTACGGCCGCGGGGCGGCCGACCCCGAGGGAGGCGCGATCGTCCGCGATCCGGTCTCGAGCGAGTGTTCCGGCATCCTGCTCGAGCGCGCCGCGGACCTCGCCGCCACGGCCGTTCCGCCGGAGTCCGACGCCGAGCGCCGTGCGGCGCTGGAGCGGGGGTTGCACGATCTCGCCGTGCACGGCGTGACTTCGGTCGCGGACGTCCTGGCCCCGTGGGCGCTGCCGATCTACTCGGCCCTGCGGCGCGAGGGACGGCTGACGGCCCGGATCTCCTCGTGGCTCCCGCTCGAGATGGACCTCGCCGAGGCTCGCGCCACGAGGGACGCCTTCCCGGCCACCGATCCGTGGATCGCGGTCGCGACGCTCAAGGTGTTCCTGGACGGCACGCTGGGGTCGCGCACCGCCGCGCTCGGAGAGCCGTACGGTGACGCGCCCGAGACCGCGGGAAGCCTGAGAGTCGATCCGGGCTGGCTGAACGAGCGCGTGCGCGCGGCCGACTCGGAAGGCTGGAAGGTCGCGATGCACGCCATCGGCGACCGCGCGGTGCGCGCCGCTCTCGACGCCGTGGAGCGCCTCGGCGGCGGCGCGAGAGCTTCTCATCGCATCGAGCACGTCCAGGTCGCGACCCGCGGTGACGTGGGACGCTTCGCGGAACTCGGAGTCGCGGCCTCGGTGCAGCCGGCGCACTGGGTCGAGGACCGGCGCTGGATCGCGGACCGGCTCGGAACGCGGCAATCGGCGATCGCCTATCCGTGGCGTTCGCTCGTGCGCCACGGCGCGGTCGTGGCGCTCGGCACGGACTGGCCGGTCGCGCCCCTCGATCCGATGAACACCCTCGAAGCGGCCGTCACGCGCGCGCAATGGGCGGGTGCGGGCCGAGACGCCTCGGCGACGGACGAGCGCCTGAGTCTCGAACAGGCGTGGGAGGCGTACACGCTTGGCTCGGCTCGGGCCGCGGGCGTCGACCTCGATCGCGGAGCGCTCGAACCCGGGGCACACGCGGACTTCGTGGTGCTGTCCGACGATCCCCGAAGTGACGGTGGCGGTGGACTGCAGGACGTGCGCGTGCTCGGCACCTACGTCGCGGGGCGCAGAGTCCATCCCGAGCGCGAGGTTTGACACCCCCCGGGGGTCGCAATACACTGCCGCGCTCAGAGGTGCACGATTGAAGGATCGCATCTTCATCGAGGGCATCAAGTTCCACGGTTTTCACGGCCTCACCCGCATGGAGCGCGAGGTCGGCGTGCGATTGTCGGTCGATCTCAGCCTCGAGGTCGATCTCGATCGCGCCGGCCGCAGCGACGCCTTCGAGGACACCCTGGACTATCGACGCGTGCACCAGTGCGTGCTGGAGGTCGGCCGAGGGCGCTCGCACAAGCTCCTCGAGTCTTTCGCGTGGACGCTGCTGCGCGCGCTGTTCTCCGAGTTTCCGGCGGATCGCGTTAGCCTTCGGGTCCGGAAGGAGACGCCCGTGCTCGACGGGATCGTCGACTCCGTCGGCGTCGAGATGAGCCGCGCGCGCGAGGAGATCGTCTAGTGGGACACCGGTGCCCCGCGCTGGACGATGACGTTCCATGAGGGTACGACGCAGCTTCGACTTCGAGGCGGCCCACATCCTTCCCCGGCACCCGGGAAAGTGCCGCAACCTCCATGGCCACTCCTATCGCCTGATCGTCAGCCTCGACCGGGCGGTCGATCGCGACTGCGGGATGGCGATCGACTTCTCGGAGCTCAAGCGCATCGTGAGCGCCGAGGTCATCGAGCGCCTCGATCACGCCTCGCTGAACGACCTCATGGAGAACCCGACGGCCGAGCACATCGTGGAGTGGATCTGGAATCGCCTCGCGCGCTCGTTGCCCGGTCTCGCGGAGCTCGAGCTGTTCGAGACGCGGAGCTGCTCGGTGGTCTACCGCGGGGAGCAGGCATGAATCGCGATCGCATGGAGGAGGGCATCCGCATCTTTCTGGAAGGGGTGGGGGAGCGCTTCGAGGGCGACGATCTCGACGCCACTCCGCGTCGCGTGGCCCGGGCGTGGAGCGACGACCTGCTGTCCGGATACGCGGGGGACCCGGGCGGCGAGATGTCGTGGTCCGAAGCGCCCTCGGATTCCGGGCCGGTCGTGGTCCGGGACGTGAGCTTCAGCTCGATATGCGTGCACCACCTGCTACCGTTCGCGGGGCACGCCCACGTCGCCTACGTTCCGCGCCGGCGCCTGGCGGGGCTGAGCAAGATCGGCCGCGTCGTGGAGGCCCATGCGCGCCGCATGCAGATCCAGGAGCGGCTGACCGCGGAGATCGTGGCGACGCTCGATCGCACGCTCGAGCCGCACGGTGCGCTCGTCGTGCTCGAGGCCGAGCATACCTGCATGACGCTTCGGGGCGCGCGCAAGCTGGGCAGCCGCCTGGTGACGCTCGCGACCTCCGGCACGCTGCGCGAAGACCCGGCCGCCCGGCGGGAGATCCTGGATCTGCTGGGCTTCGGTACGGAACGGACGATCGCGCGAACGTCATGAGATCGAAGGGGCTCGCGGGGGCGGCGATCGTGATCGGCTGCCTCGTCGTCGGCGAGGGCGCGGCGGCGGTCGACGCCGAGACCGTCGATCGCAACCTGCATCGGCTCGCGCGGGAGGCCGATCAGGGCGAACCGACGTTCCGCGTCGGCCTGGCGAGCGCGCACCGCATCCTGATCTCGTCGCGCACCGCATTCCGAATCGTCGATCCCGCCACCGGCGAGGAGGTCTGGAGGCCGGAATACGGCGGAGAGGTCGCCGTGGTCGCCGACGGCGGACCCACGGGCGACGTGCCGTCGGTCTTCCGCATCCAGGTGGGTGCCTTCGAGAGCCGAGACGCGGCGGAGGCCGAGAGGCAGCGCATGCAGGAGCGCTTCGGGCAGACGGCGGTCGTGCGCTACGTTCCCGACCGCGGCTCGTGGCGCGTGCGGGTCGGTGAATCCGCGCGCCGCGAGGGTCTCACCTCGCTGATGGAGAGCGTGCGGCAGGCCGGCATCAAGGGCGCCTGGATCGTCGAAGAACCGTCCGAGGCTTCCGGCGACGTCACGCTCCGCATCGTGGACGTCTCCTTCGAGAGCCACCCGACCGGGCTGAGGCGGCTGGCGGTCGTGCCCAAGGGGAGGGGAGACGTCGCGGTCGAGGGAACGCCCTACCGCGGGATCATCGAACTCCGGGTCAGTCCGTTCGGGACGGTGCGCGCCATCAACTGGGTCGAGCTCGAAACCTACCTGCGAGGTGTCGTTCCGCAGGAGCTGGGGCCCGCGCAATGGCCGCAGCTCGAGGCGCAGAAGGCGCAGGCGGTTGCGGCCCGGACCTACGCATGGCGCAACCGCGGGCAGTTCGAGGACGAGGGCTTCGACCTGTGCGCCACCCCGCGGTGCCAGGTCTACGGGGGCTCGTCCGCGGAGCACCCGATGTCGGACCGTGCCGTGGCCGAGACCCGCGGACTTATCCTGACCTGGGACGGCGAGCCGATCTCGGCGCTGTACACCGCGACCTGCGGCGGGCACACGGAGGACGGAGCCGAGATCTTCCCCGAGGAGCGCGCACCCTATCTGACGGGCGTGCCCTGTCGCGCCGAGGCCGCCGCCCTCGCCGCGATGACCGTCGACCTCGGCGGCGCGACGATCGCGCCCGTGGTCGCCGAGGACGGCCGGGACGTGACCCGCGACTGGGCGCTCCTGACCGCCGCGGGAGTCCTTCAGGCCTCCGCCGATGTGGGCGGACCGATCCGTGGCGCGGACCTCCGGAGCTGGACACTGGCCCTGGCGGGATTGTCCGGCCGGCCGTCTCCCCAAGGGCCGCCCGGATCGGTCGGGAGCCTCGGCGAGGCCGCCGTGGCCGTGGTCCAGGATCTGTCATGGTCGGAGCGCGCGAGCTTGCTGATCGCCGACGAGGACGTCCCCGCGCTGTTGCGCGACCCCGAGGCCGCCGCGCTTCCCGAGGAGCAGCGGCGCGCGCTCGCCTACCTGACGCTGGCCGAGGGACTTCGGCCCTATCCCGACGGTCGTTTTCACGTCGGTGTCCCGCCCCGTGGTGCGCGTCTGCTCCCGGCTCTGACCCGGATCGGGGAGGCCTACGAGGCGTTCGGTCTCGAATCGGCCGTGGTCGCCGGGCAGTCGGCCAAGACCGGCAGGCGGCTCCGGTTGTACCGCGGGACGTCCGAGACCACGTTGGTCGTGGCCGAAGGCGTGATGCTGTTCGCGAGTTCCGGCGCCAAGGCGGCCCCGGCGCCGGAGTTGACGCTGTGGCCCGGTGACCGCGTGCGGTACCGCACGAACCGCGACGGCCGGATCGACTTCCTGGAGCTCGTGCCGCCGGTGAAGGGGACCTCCGACGACCGCTCCTCGTCGGTCTACTCCTGGGAGGTGCGCCTCACGCGCCGCCAGCTCGAGTCGGCGGTGAACGAGCACGTGTCGATCGGGGAGCTCCGAGACCTCGTGGTCCTCAGGCGCGGGCGCTCGGGACGCGTCGTGGAGCTCGAGGTTCGCGGGAGTCGCGGATCGACCGTCCAGCGCGGCTTCGACATTCGACGGCTCCTCGGTCTCAGGGAGAGCCTCGCCGTGATCGAGGTGCAGAAGGACGACCACGGCCAGCTTCAGGCCGTCGTCTTTGCCGGGAAGGGGTGGGGCCACGGGGTCGGCTTGTGCCAGGTCGGCGCGTATGGAATGGCGCTCCGTGGCGCCGATTATGCCGAGATCCTGGCCCATTATTACCAGGGAGCCCGCGTCCAGAGCTTGGATCCGGGCCGTCCGCAGTGACTTCCCCGGACACCGAGTCTATATTCGAGCGGCAGCGGGCCCGAAGGCACCAGGGCTACCAACACGGGTCCGCGGGAAACTCCAAATGGCTCGTGTGCTGCGTTACGTCGGACTCCTGCTCCTGGCGGCGACCGCGGTTCTCATGCTCGCCGACGCCGTCGGCTGGATCGAGTCCGCCGAGTCGCGGTCCTGGGTATGGACGGGACTGCGTGCCGGGGCGATATGTCTCGGAGCGGGGTTTCTCCTCACGCTGCTTTCCCCTCTCGGGCGGGAGCTGAGGCGCGGAAGGTGCGTCCGGTGCGGTGCGGTGATCGAGCGCACGCAGACCTACTGCCGCGATCATCTCCAGGCAGCGGTCAACGAGTACCGCGACCAGACTCGCAACGGCACGGCCTCCCGCTGAGTTCCTCGCCACCGGCAGCGGCCGTGTCCTCGGTCCGCGGCGAAGACGTCGCTCGACGCGGGCCCCGTGTGCTCGTGATCGCGGGCCCGACCGGCACGGGGAAGTCGGAAACCGCGACGCGCGTCGCCGTCGCCATCGGCGGAGAGATCGTCGGCTGTGACGCCCTCCAGGTCTATCGTGGACTGGATGCCGCGACTGCGAAACCGAGCCCCGTGGCCCGCGTCTTGGTCCCCCATCATCTCGTGGACTTCGTCGATCCCCGTCGCTCCTACACCCTGGCGGACTACGTTCGTGACGCCGAGGCGGTCGTCGCCGAGGTCGCGACGCGGGGACGGGTCCCGATCGTCGTCGGCGGGACCGGGCTCTACCTGCGCGGCCTGCTGCGGGGCATCGTGTCCGCTCCACCGGTCGATCCGGGGATTCGCGCGCGCCTGCGGGCCATGACGTCGCGCCACGGCCCGGCGCGCCTGCATCGCTGGCTCGCCCACCTGGATCCCGAGTCGGCCGGCCGCATCGCCCCCGGGGACGCGCAGCGGGTCACGCGCGCTCTGGAGATCGCGCTCCACGGGAGCGCGACGTGGAGCGAGCGGCTGCGGCGCGAAGGAACCTGGCAAACGGGAGTCGAGCGCTTCGAGACCCTCAAGGTGGGGCTCGACACGGAGCCCGAGCGGCTCGATGCCCGCTTGCCGCAGCGCGTCGACGCGTTCTTCGATGCCGGATTGGTGGCGGAAGTCCGCGGTCTGCTGGCCGCGGGAGTGCCGGCGCAGGCGAATGCGTTCAGGGCAATCGGCTACCGCGAGGTGTTGTCCGCGATCGAGGACCACCGGGATCCCGCGGGGGTCCGGGACGACATCGTGAACGCCACGAGACGTTACCGGCGGCGACAGAGAACGTGGTTTCGAAGGGAGCCCGGAATCGTGTGGCTCGACGCGGCGAGCGGTCCCGAGGCGCTCGCCGGGCGCATCGTTGAAATGTGGCTGCGATCGTGACGACGCCCGCGGCGTGCATGTTATACTCCCCGCGCCCTCAGCTCTCGATGGAGGTTTCATGGACGCCGAGTCGGGTAACCTTCAGAACGAGTTCTTCAACTCCGCGCGCCGGGAGCGGAAGATCGTCACGATCTTCCTCGGCAACGGAAAGAAGCTCACCGGCCGGATCAAGTCGTTCGACAAGTTCACGGTCCTGCTCGAGGCGAGCCAGGGCGAGCAGATCATCTTCAAGCACGCCATCTCGACGGTGAGCTCGTCGCGGGTCCCGGGCGGCGATCGCCCCGAGGGCATGGCCCACGGCATCGGGGACGCGGAGAACTAGCGCTCCCGGGCGGCCGGGGGTGGGCTCAGCGGCGGAAGAAGCCCTTGCGGCCGGGATCGGCCTCGGTGCTGATGTGCACGCCGGCGCCGGACAGCTCCCGGATCCGGGCGTTCAAGCGGTCGATCTTCGCCTCGTATTCCTGACGCAGGTGCTCCAGTTGACGGGTGAGGCGCTCGGTCTCCGCCCGCACGGCCTCGAGCTCGCCGCCGCCCGAAAGCGCCGCCGCCTGCCGGTCGCGCTCCTCGCGCAGGCGCTCGATCTCCGCGTCGCGGTCGGCGAGCTCCGTCGCGTGGCGCTCGTGCTGCTCGTCGTACAGCTTCTTGATCTCCTGGAGCTCGACGATCTTCGAGTAGTCGCTGAGGTGCTCGGCCATGTCGCCTCCTTGGCCCTCGTCGACCTCCTTCGATGAGAACAGGTACTTCCTGAGGAGCAGGTCGAGGTCGTTGGGGTTGTTGCTCGCGGCGAGCGCCGTGTCCCGGGTCACGACTCGATTCAGCATCAGCGCGGCGAGCGACTGGTTCATCGATTGCATGCGGTGATAGCTCACCGAGTTCTCGATCTCTTCCTCGAGGGCATCGAAGGTCCCTTCCAGGATGAGCTTCGAGACCCGCGGCGTGTGGCGCAGGATTTCGACGGCGGCCACGAGGCCGGACTCGTCGGATTTCTCCACCAGCTTCAAGGAGACGATCGCCTGCAGCACCTGCGAGAGCTGCTGCCGGATCTGGCGGTGGTTTCCCTCGGGGAACGAGTCGATGATGCGGTCGATGGTCTGCACGGCGCTGTTGGTGTGCAGGGTCGAGAAGACGAGGTGTCCCGTCTCGGCGGCGGTCAGCACGGTCTGCATCGTCTGGCGATCCCGCATCTCGCCCACCATGATGACGTCCGGGTCCTGGCGCAGCGAATTGCGCAATGCGTCGGAGAACGAGGGCGTGTCGGTACCGACCTCGCGCTGGGTCACGGCGCCGAGGTTGTCTTTGAGGAGGAACTCGATCGGATCCTCGATCGTCACGGTATGCACCAGCCTGGTGTTGGCGATCTTGCGCATGACCGCCGCGAGCGTCGAGGACTTGCCGGAGCCCGTGGGGCCGGTGATGAGCACGAGACCCTGGCCGAGCGTCGCCAGCTCGGACAGCACCGCGGGCAATCCCCAGTCCTCGAGGGTCGGGAAGTCGAACGGCACGCGCCGGAACACCCCCGACAGGGTCCCGCGCTGGTAGAACACCGACGCCCGGAAGCGGGAGACGCCGGACAGGCTGTAGCCGAAATCGACGGCGAAGTGCTCCTCGAGCGTGGCGCGCATGCGGTCCGTGAGGATCGAGCCCAGCATGTCCCGGATCAGATCGGGGTGCAGGGCCTCCGCGCGCAACGGCAGGAGCTTGCCCTTGATTCTCACCAGGGGAGGGCGCATCGGCTTGAGGTGCAGGTCGGACGCGGACTGGCTGACCATGAACCTCAGGAGATCATCGATCGTCATGGAACGGGTCTCGTGCGTGCCCGACGGGTTCGAAGCGGGAGCGCGATCGCGGTCGGCGATGCCCGTGGTGCCATGAGGACCGCTGGCTTCGATGGAGCTCGACATGTCTGTGTCGCCTCGTCCCCCGAGACGGCCGCCCGCGACCGCGGCTCGGGGTTCCCTGTCCTGGGGCCCCGCCTCGTTTCCGCTTGCCGAGCGCGACGCCGCCCGCGAATTCGGGCGTCACCTCCGTCGGGGCCCGACGCACCTGAACATAGGGACGGGATCGGGTCGAGTCAAACCGCGCACCCGCCACCCGGGGCACGGCGGCCGGGGGTCGATCGACCGGTCGGTTTGACTTGATCGCGGCCGGTGAACTATAACGCGACGCGGTTCGAGGAACGGCGGAAACTACCGTGTATCAGCGACCTGCGGCGCCGCCGGGCCCTTCCGGCGCCTCGGGGAGAGGAGCCGGCGTTGGGCCTCAAGCGGTTGCTCGGAATCGTCACTCTGGCCAATCAGCTCACCTTCATGAGGCTGGTGGCGGTGCCGTTCTTCGCTCTCGCCGTGCTCAGCGCGCGGTTCGACGTGGCCCTGGTCCTGTTCGTCGCCGCCGCGGTCACCGACCTCCTGGACGGCATGACGGCCCGGCTGCTGCAGCAACGCACCCCGCTGGGCGCGTACCTCGATCCGGCGGCCGACAAGCTGCTGCTGGTCTCGGCGTTCATCCTGCTCACCGATTATCCGGCGATGTTCCAGGACATTCCGATGGTGGCGCGACTGCCGATCTGGCTCTCGATCCTCGCGATCTCGAGGGACATCTTCATCGTCGCCATCGCTCTGATGATGTACCTCGCCTACGGGCGAACCCAATTCGAGCCGACGGTGTGGGGCAAGCTCACGACGGCCGCCGAGGCCGCGACGATCGGCCTGTTCGTGCTCGCCAACGCCGTGGGAATCGCGTTTCCCGTGCTCGACGCGGCGGTGTCGGTGACGCTCGTCCTGATCCTGATCTCCGGCTTCCACTATCTGTTCCGCTTGGGGCGCGCGGAGCGTGGCAAGGGGCCCGAGCGGACAGGCTCCTGAGGCGATGGGCGATCCACGACCGCTCGACCTCGACGCCGAGTCCAGGAAGGCCCTGGAGCTCGATGCCGTCGTGGAGGTCATCGCCGGTCACGCTGTCACCCCCATGGGCGCCGCGGAGGTGCGGCGGATCCGGCCCATGGCCGACCCCGCCTGGATCTCCGCGGAGCACGCGGCCGTCGACGAGGTCGCCCGGCATCTCGATGAGCACGGAAGCTGCTTGTCGGGCGGCCTCTCGGACCCGGAGGGTGTCCTCAACCGTCTCGCTCCCGAGGGTCTGCGCCTGGATGCGCGCGAGCTGCGAACGCTGGCGATGGTGCTCGCGGCCTCGGACGACCTCGCCGAGCGGCTGGAGAGCCTGGCTCCCGCGGCCTATCCCTGCCTCCACGCCATCGCGCGTGGGCTTCCGGCGTGGGGCCGGCTGGCGCACGAGGTGCTCGACGGAATCGGCCCGGACGGGCGCATCCTGGATCACGCGAGCCCCGAGATCGGGCGCATCCGCACGCAGATCGCACGCGTCGGCGAGCGGCTGCGCGGCATGCTGCGGCGGATCGTCCAGGACCCGGAAGCGGACGCCTTCATCCGGGACGACTTCGTCACGCAACGCAACGGGCGGTTCGTGGTTCCGGTTCGCGCCGATGCCGCGCGTCCGGTCCGGGGCATCGTCCACGGGTCGTCGTCCTCGGGGGCGACGCTGTTCGTCGAGCCGCTGGGCTCGGTGGAGCTGAACAACGATCTGGTGAGGCTCGCGGAGCGCGAGCAGGAGGAGTGCGAGCGCGTACTGCGCGCGTGGGCGGACCGCTTTCGCGAGCGCCGCTCCGAGGTTGCCGCTAGCCTGGAGGGCGTGGCCCGAGTGGACTCGCTCCAGGCCCGCGCGCGGTTCGCGGAGCGCATGGAGGCGCGCAGCCCCCGCGTGGGCGACGGCGGCGCGATCGAGCTTCGTGACGTTCGACACCCCATGCTGGACCGCGCGCTCCGTGAACGGGGGCATGGGTGTGTCCCGTCGACCTTCGTCCTCGACGGCGACCGGCGCGTGCTTCTCCTGTCCGGCCCCAACGCGGGCGGGAAGACGGTGGCACTCAAGACCATCGGCCTCGCGGTGGTCATGGCGCAGTCGGGGTTTCCGGTCACCGCGCGCGAGGCGCGGCTGCCGGTGTTTCGGCAGCTTCGCGCCGACATCGGCGACCACCAGTCGATCGAGGCCAACCTGTCGACCTTCTCCGCGCACGTCGCCGCGGTCGCGCGGTTCCTGCGGGAGGCCTCGCCGCCGGCGCTGTTCCTGTTCGACGAGATCGGAACCGGCACCGAGCCGGCCGAGGGCGCTTCGCTCGCCCAGGCGATCCTGGAAAGGCTCCTGGAGCTGGGAGTGGTCGCGGTCGCGACGACCCACCAGACCGCGCTGAAAGCCTGGGCGTGCACGACACCAGGGGTGATGAGTGCAGCCATGGAGTTCGACGTGGAGGCTCTCCTTCCGACGTACCGCGTGCTCCAGGGCGTGGCCGGGGTGTCGGCGGGACTCGACATCGCGCTCAGGCTACGCATGCCGAGCGACCTCGTCGAGCGCGCGCGCGGCCTGCTCGGGCCCGAGACGCGCGAGGCGGAGGCCTACCTGAACCGCATCCGGAAGCAGTTGACCGAGATCGAGAGCGAGCGCTCGGAGCTGGCCGCGCGGCAATCGGAGATCGAGCAGGAGCATCGCTCGCGGAGAGAGCGCGAGGATCGCGACGCGGAGCGCCGGCGCCGGTCGGACGAGCAAGCGCTGGAGCACGTTCTCGGCGAGATGATCGACCTCGGTCGAAAGGAGGTCGCGAGGATCGGTGACGCTGCGGAGCGGGCGCGTGTCGAGAAGAGCCGGGCGAAGGGCGAGGCGAGGCTGCGCGCGGAGGCGCACCGCCGCAAGGCCGTGCTGGCCGCCCCGGGACGACCTGCGGTGCCTGCCGCTCCCGCCGATCTTCGGGTCGGGGCGGACGTGGTGGTGCGATCGCTGGGCAAGCGCGGCGAGATCGTCTCCCTGGGTCCGCGCGCCGTGAAGGTCCGCCTGGGAGCGACCACGTTCTCGGTCGACCGTGACGACCTGCAGCTCGCGGCCCAGGAGCGGCCGGCTGCCGGTCTCGCGCGCCAGGTCGGAGCCGCTCGGGACATGGGCGACGTCCGGACGGAGATCGTGCTCGTCGGTAAGACCGTCGACGAGGCGCTCCCGGAGCTCGACAAGTGCCTCGATCGCGCGGCCCTGGCGGGGAGAGCGGAGCTGCGCGTCGTGCACGGCCACGGCACCGGGCGCCTGCGGGCGGCGGTGCGGCGTTTCCTCGCGGCCCATCCCCTGGTTGCGTCGCACCGGCCGGACTCGGACGACGCCGCGACCATCGCCACACTCGAATAGGCGGGCGGAAGGTCCCTCAGGGCTCGGGGTCTCCGCCGAAGAACTCGAGCCATTCGTCGACGTCCACGGGTCCCGACGGCTTCTCGTCGCCGTCGGGCTGGGCCAGCCTCTCCCGGAATTCCTGGCAGCGCTCGATGCGGGCTCCTAGGTGGCGGCACTGGTCGCCGAGGGAGCGGTCGTTGGTCACGACGATCCAGCCTCGGACGTCGTTTCGGCGACGCACGAACTCGATGATCCAATCGTCGGCGGATTTTCCTCCTCCGGAGTAGTGCACGTCGTGCGCCGGAGGCGGGACGGGCGGCTCCGGGCCGTCGAACACCACCACCGCGTGCCGGCGCTCGCGATGGGTCCAGCGCGCGACGAGGCGCACCAGATCGCGACGATCGGCGTCGGAGCGCCGCTTGCCGGGCCACGTGCCGAGGACGTTGTCGCCGTCGATGATCCGCGGCACGGCTCGCAGTGGCCCTAGCCTCGGAACAGGCGGCGGAGGAGGCTCTCGCTGGCCTCGCCGACGTTGCCGAGGGCGGCGAGCTGCTGCCTGGCGTGGTCGTTCGTCGGATCCCAGTTCAGGGCTTCGCGGAACATCCGGGACGCGTCCGCCGGGCGCGCGGCCTTGTGGTACAGGTCGCCCAAGGCGATGTAGGCCCGCGTCAAGGACGGGTCGATCTCGATCGCGCGCCACAGGAGGTCCTCGGCGTCGCCGCGTCGCCGCGGGTTGCCGGCGAGCAGCGCTCCGAGCTCCAGATGGTATTCGGCGATCGAATCGTCCTGCCGGACGGCGTTCTCGAGATAGGAAGCCGCCTCCGTGAGCCGCCGCCTCTCCAGCAGCTCTCTGGCGCGCAGGAAGTTCTGTCGGGCGAGGTGCGCGGTTCCCTTCTCCTCGACCGGCGCGTGGACCCTCTCCTCGAGCTGGCGGTCGTAGTCGCGTCGCAGCTCAGGGGAGTACAGCGTGTTGTAGGCCTCGGTGACCTTGGTGAAGTACGCCTCCATCTGCGCGAGGTAGCGGTGCAGGTCTCCGGCGCGGAAGCGATCCGGATGGTACCGGCGCGCCAGCGAGTAGTACGCGTCCCGGATCTCCTCCCGCAGCGCGCGGCGATCGAGCCCGAGGATCCCGTAGTGGTCCGCTCCGTGCACCCGGCCGAGCACCGCGACGCACTCCTCCTCGGTGAGCGGGCTGTCCTTCGACCCGGGGCGCTGGCGGCGGGCCGCGCGCTCTTCGATGGCGCCCACGAGCAGCAACGCGTAGAGCGTCCGCAATGTCTCCTCCTCGGGCGCCGGGCAGTCGGCCAGCAGTTCCCCGAGGGTGTGGTTGCCGTCGGTGTTCGCCAGCAGGTATCGGCTCGCGTCGTCGCCGGTGAGGGACTCCAGCATGCTCTCGCCGCGCGCGGAGCGCGTCGGGCGCACATCCGGAGGCCCGAGCCGAATTCTGACCGCGTCGAGGGAGACCGGATAGCGCCGTGCGTGCTGCAGGATGAGCTGGACGGGATCGAGACGCACCGTGACCTTGCCGGCCAGGTCCGGTTGTCCCGCGGCGTAGTGGTACTCGCCGTCCGGCCACTCGAGACACGAGGTCAGGAGCGCCTGCAGCAGTCCCTCGAGGCCGCGGCGCGCCGCGACCGGCGACAGCGTTTCCGTCGCGAGCAGGTGCGAGACGATGTCCTTCTTGGCTTTGGCGGCCTCCGCCGCGGCCGCGGCGCGATCCGCGGGCGCGAGCGCGTGCTGGCGCACCAGGTACTCGTCGAGCTGCTCCTCGATGAGGTTGGAAGCGCCGTAGACGAGCCACCCGTGCTCGATGCAGAAGACGCGCTTGAGCTTGCCCCGGGTGGCCTGGACCACGCCCGAGGCCGCGGCCGCGGCCTTGGCGGCCAGCAGTCTCGACAACGTGCGGTCACGGGTTTCGACGGTGCTCATCGCCGGGAGTCCGCGGCCAGGCTCTCGGCCCACAATCGACAGATCTCGTCGTACGAATAGCCGAAGGTGTCCCGGAGTGCGCCGTCCACGTCGAGGCCCTCCTCGAGGGCTTCCAGAAGATCGAGGACCCCGCCGAATCCGCGGCGCGACTCGAGGTACAGGGTCAACGACAGCGCGGCGGGGTACGAGAACCCGCGTCCCTCCCAGGCCGACGGTTGGGTTCCGTGGAGCAAGCGGATGCGCGTCTCGTCGCTGCGGGTGACCTGCCGCCCTTCCATGAGCTGGGCGAGTCCTTCGTGCAGCCAGCGCGGGCAGTTGCTCCGGGTCTTGGAGTGCACCACGGCGTGGGTCAGCTCGTGGACCAGCAGCTGCCGGGCGCGGTCGTCGACCCGCGAGATGCCCCCGAGTGGAACGCGGATCTTCCCGTCGTACAGGCCGGCCACGGAATCCGGGGCGAGGGTGACGTCACGGAACTCGCGATCCGGGTACAGCACCACCGTGATCGGTTGCTGCGGCGCGTGGCGGAAGCGACCGGAGAGCTCCCTGTAGCGCTCTTCGAGGTGGTCGATGACCTCCTCGGCGAGAGCGGGAGAAAGGTCCCCGTCGTGCCGCACGTTGAAATGCGCGGTCGCGGTGAAGTCGTAATTCCGCCCGGCGTTCAATTCGCGCTCGCCCATGAGGATCTTGTCGCGCAGGCGGTCGTTGGGGGACAGCGCGAACGCCTCGTTCCACGCCCGGATCGCGTCCTCGACGCGTTCCTCGCGGTTGCGGATGTCTCCCAGGAGCTCGTGGAGGTCGGCATTGGACGGCGCCCGGTTCAACCCGTCGAGGACGACTGGAAGGGCGCGCTCGTCGCGTCCGAGGGCCAGCTCGGCCAGGGCATAGCCGACGCGCGCGGCGTCGACCGAGCCGTTCGTCTCCACGACGCGGTAAAACAAATCGGAGGCCGTGTCGAATTCGCGTGCCGTCAGGGCCGCCACCGCCTCGTCCATGAGCTGCCGGATCGCGCCGAACTCGCGGGCCTCGGGGGTCTCCCACGGAGGCGCGGGAGGCGTCCGGACGAGGGCGGGGGACTTGCGAGGAGGGGGTTCGCTCGCCTCGACCGCGGGATCCGGAGGCTCGGTCGCCTCGATCCGGACCACGAGCGACCGGGGAATCCCCACGGTCCCCGCCGGACCCGCGTAGTGGAGCGTCTCGCCCTCGACCCACCACGCCTCGGCCTCGATCACCCCCCCACCCTCGAGGTGCAGACGGTCGGCGCGCGCCGTGCCGAGCGCGCCGAGGACGGCCGTCAGACAGGTTGCCACCCACAGGCGTCGAGCGGTCACGACGTCACGTCCTGCACGGGTCGAACTCGGGTATTCGGGAACATCGCGGCGAGTCCCTCCGGCAGATCCGCCGCGGTCTCCGCCGATTGCCGGGTGGCGTAGGAGCCCCAGCACACTCGATAGCACTCCCTGCCGTCGTGCACGAACGGGAGCACGTACAGACGCGCCGCGTCGCCGGCCGCGTCGACGACGCGGCTCGCGTTGAGCGGGTCGCACGCCACCATGAGCTGCACGGTGTAGCTGCCGCCGCTGCGAACGAGGCGTTCGCGGTCGTCGTCGGCTCGCCGCTCCACGGGCTGCCCGGCCGCCGGGCGAAACTCCTCGAGGGCCGCTTCCGTTTCCTCCGGAGCGGGCGCGAGGCGGGCTGCCGAAACCGCGCTCGGCTCGCCGGTGGGCGTCGAAGCTCCGAGCACGGCCGTGGAGCTCGACGTTCCGGGCGGGGCCGGGGCCGGCCCGGGGTCCTCGCCCGAGGTCCTCAGGACCGCTCCGAGCACCAGGATGACCGCCACCGCGGCGAACAGGGCCGTGGCCGCCACGAGCCGCCGGCGCTCGTCGAGAGCCCCTCGGGCGCTGTCATCCTCCTCAGGGTGGCGGTTTCGTGCCATCTCGCCTCATGCATCGGCCCCGCGGGTCGAATATAGGCCGGTCGCGGCGGCATGCAGGAGGCCGCCGGGCGGAGCGCGCGTTCATCGGATGAGGGTGAAACACCGGCTCCATCGCGATCGCCATGGAAAGTGCACGAGCTTGCTGAGCATGCCCTTGAGGTTGTCCAACCCGTGCCTGCGGGCCGCGTCGGAGTCCTCCTCGTAGGACCACCACACGAGCAGGGCCCGACCCTTGATCAACTGCCCGGGCACGGCGCCCCACACGCGGCTGTCGGACGAGCGATTGCGGTGGTCGCCCATCACGAAGTACTCGTCGGGTTTCACTTCCACGGGGCCGAAGTGCTCCGCCTCGCGGTAGGCGCTGCTGACGTAGGTCTCGTCGATCGCCCGATCGTTGACGTACAGCGCTCCGTCGCGAAGCTCGACGGTGTCGCCCGGGAGTCCGACCACGCGCTTGATGTAGTCCACCTCCGGCTCGGGGGGGTACTTGAAGACGATCACGTCCCCGCGCCGCACGTCTCTTATGGGAAGCAGGCGCCTCTCCCAGTCGAACCGCGTCGGCGCGTAGACGAAGCGATTGACCATGATGTAGTCGCCGATGAGCAGGGTGTCCTCCATCGAGCCGCTGGGGATCTTCGATTGCTGGAATACGAAGGCGCGCGTGAAGATCAGGAAGATCACGCACACCAGAATGGTCTCGGCGTACTCCCGGAGCACTCCCTTTCCCGCGTGCTCCTCGGCGACCATCTCGCGCTCGTCGTCGTATCCGATGCGGCTACCCATTCGCTCTCCCGTTCCCGATCTTCAGGTTCACGGCGTCGACGGCCTCCTCCGGGGTGTCCACCACCTGGGTGACGTCGAATTCGGGACCTTCGAGTATACCGGCACGGAGCAGGTGGCGCAGTAGGTGGCGCCATTCGTCGCCCACCAGAACCACCGGGCGGCGATCCAGGCACCCGGCGCGGTGCAGCGCCCACAGAAAGGTCAGCTCCGCCAGGGTGCCCGACTTGCCGCTCAGCACCACGAACGCGTCCGACCTCGCGATCAGCTCCCGGGTGCGGTCGTGAAGGTCCCGGGTTTCGACGCTCTCGAGCAGGTATCCGTTCGGCGTCCGGCCGGAGAAGATCGCGCACGTGACGCCCAGCGTGCGCCCACCGGCTTCCGAGGCGCCACGGCAGGCCGCCTCCATGACCCCGCCGTACCCGCCGGTGACGACGAGGTGGCCCGTGTCCGCCAGCAGTGCGCCCAGGCGACGAGCTAGTGCGTACAGCGGCTCGCCCTCGCCCGGCTCGGACGAACCGAACACGGCGACGGCGGTTCCCGCGCGACGGTCGCTCACCGCGGCACTCTCAGAACCCCGCCGCGAGGCCCTGGCGACGAGGATCCGCAGCCCCTCGCCACGCGCCGTCGGACCCCAGCCCGATGGCCGAGACGTCGCCTAGGTGGCCGGTCTCGAAAAGGACGTGGCCCCGGGCCTCGAGCTCACGCGCCACGTCCGCGGGAAAGGCCCACGGCTCGTGGTCGATGCGATCGGGAAGCCACTGGTGGTGGAAGCGAGCCGCGTCGACGGCGTCCTGCAACGGCATCCCGTGATCGACGACGTTGATCAGGACCTGCAGGACCGCGGTGATGATCGTCGCTCCGCCGGGGGAGCCGAGGACCAGGAACGGGCGCGACCCGCCCGTGGGCCGCTCGACGACCGTCGGCGTCATGGACGACAGCGGTCGCTTCCCGCCTCGCGGCGCGTTCGCCTCGCCCCCGACCAGGCCCCAGAGGTTCGGCGCGTCCGGTGCGAGCGCGAAGTCGTCCATCTCGTTGTTCAGCAGCACGCCGGTGTCCCCCGCCACGAGCGCGGCGCCGAACCACTGGTTGGAGGTGATCGTCATGGCGACCACGGCGCCGGACGCATCGGCGATCGAGACGTGCGTCGTCTCGCCGTCGTCGGCGACGGGCTGTCCGGGGCGGACCCTGCGCGATGGTGTCGCCTTGCGATCCCGAATCGTCCGGGAGCGCGACGACAGGTACTCCCGATCGAGCAGCCCCTCCCACGCGAGGGAAGTGAAGTCGGGGTCGCCGAGCCACCGGGCGCGGTCGGCGTAGGCCCGTCGCTCGGCCTCGACCATGCGATGGACCGTCAGGGCCGAGCCGAAACCCGAGGCGCGGAGGTCGAACCGCTCCAGCATCCCCAGGATCTCGAGCAGCACGACGCCGCCGCTGCTCGGAGGAGGGAACGACACGATGGTGTAGCCGCGATAACTCCCTCGCAGCGGCTCCCTCGCCACGGGACGGTACGATGCGAGGTCCTCGGCGGCCATGACTCCTCCGGCCTCGCGCACGGTGCGGACGATGGCTTCGGCGGTCCGCCCACCGTAGAACCCCGGCGCGCCGTCCGCCGCGACCCGACGCAGGGTCACCGCCAGCTGCGGTTGGACCAGGAGGTCGCCGGCGACGAGGATCCGGCCGTCGCGGCTGAAGATCGATCGCGTCTCCGGTGAGGACAGCAGGTCTCGCTCGCGGCTCGCGAGAGTCGTGGCGTTCCAGCTCGACACCACGATTCCGTTGTCCGCCAGGGCTGCGGCCGGCTCGACCAGCTCCTTCCACTCGACCGATCCCCAGCGACGGTGAGCCTCGACGAGTCCCGCGACCAGCCCTGGAACCCCGACCGCGAGCCCCCCGGACTTGCTGCGCTCCGGAACGAGCTGCCCGCCGTCGTCGAGGAACATCTCGGGCCGAAGCGCCTGCGGCGCGGTCTCGCGGAAGTCCAACGCGAAGTACTCTCCTTCCGCCGAGCGGACCAGCATGAAGCCCCCTCCGCCGAGGCTTCCGGCGCTCGGATAGGTCACCGACAGCGAGAACGCCGCGGCGACGGCCGCGTCCACCGCGTTTCCGCCCCCGTTCAGTACCTCGACCGCCGCCCGGGTGGCGTGGGGCTCGACCGTGACCGCCATGGCGTGCTCGCCTCGCACCGCGGGGAGCGTGGCGGCCCGCGGCCCGACACCGGCGCCGGCCGCGGCCAAGCCCAGGGCCAGGAGTCCCGATATGGCCCTTCGGGCACGGAACCCCGCACGCGACGAGGAGGATCGTCGGGGACGGGCGGCGACGCGCACCGAGCACTCCCACGACAGGAAACAGAAAAGGACGAGCCGGCGCGGGAAACTAGCATGTCGGGAAAGCGGCTGTCAAAAGGGAGGACGCCTCAGGCCCCTGCGTCACTTGGCTGCTAGAATCGAGGAGTTTTCGGGTGCGAGCGGAACGGACGACTCCGGCCGCGGAGCGCCCGTCGAGGATGGAAGATGCCGGACCCTTGGAGCCGCCGCGCGGTCGCCGGAGCGTCGCTCGCCCTGCTCGTGGCCCTGCAGGGATGCGGGGGCGGCCCCGCGCGGGACGCCGCCCTCGCACAACGGGGCGAGAAGGTCACGGGCGACTACTCCCTTCTCGACCTCGACGGCAGGAGCGTCAGCCTGTCGGAGTTCGACGGGCAGGTGCGCTTGATCGACTTCTGGGCCACGTGGTGCGCTCCGTGCCGCGAAGAGGTCCCGATGTTCAAGGAGCTTCACGACAAGTACGGGCCTCGAGGCTTCAAGCTGATCGCGATCTCCATGGACGACGAGGGGGCCGACGTCGTGCGACCGTTCGTCGAGGAGATGCAGATTCCGTACACGAACCTGATCGGTAACGCCGAGGTCGAAGCCGGCTTCGGTCCGATCGTCGGTTATCCCATGGCATTCCTCATCGACCGCGATGGGAAGATCGTCAAGACGTTCGTGGGCGCGAAGCCGCGCCGGGTTCTCGAGGACAAGATCGAGGAGCTCCTGGGAGCCGGAGCCTGATCGTCCCGACGCGTCGGAGCACCCATGACGCGCGAGTCGAGGATCCTGCTGGTGGTCGGCCTGCTCGCCGCGCTCGGGGTGGCCTCCCTCCTGTTGATCGCCGACCGCTACCGCCGTTTGCTCCCGACCGGGTCTCGACCGCCGGCACGCCAGGAGGAGATTCCCGCCGATCTGCGGGCCGCGGCGGCCGCCGAGGCGGTGGAGCGTTTCCTCGCGGTGCGGGCGGTGGTGAGCCGCGCCGTCGATACGAATCGCCACGCGCTCCTCGCCGCGTCCGACCCGCGGACGGGGGAGGTCCGAGGCGACGTCCCGGAAGCGGTCCGGGAGGCCTACCGTCGCGCCGGCGCGGAGGTCGGCCGCCGCAAGGCGGTCGAGCTCGGCCGCGTGGGAATGACGGAGCGGGAGTACGACCGCCTGCGGCTCGCCTACCTGGCGTGGGGCGGCGCCGCCGCCGACCTCGACCCGGCGCTGCGCGCCGCGTTCGAGACGCGCCGCGCGCGGATCGCGCCCCTCGGCCTGGGCGCGTTCGAGCGCCTGGACGGTTCCGGACGGGGAGCGGACTAGGCCAAAGTTATAGCCCGGTCGGAATCCGTTCCAAGTCGTTGATCGGATTAGAGTTCAGCGATTCACGTTGCTGCCAAATGTAGCCACTAACTAGGTCGATTTCCGCTTGACACGCCAGCCTGGGCG
>Ga0302046_10000930_pt1 | contig 28026 bp, 16 predicted proteins | sample RVTome_11_FD_200261 | JGI IMG/M metagenome (GOLD analysis project Ga0302046, IMG submission 200261) | Soil microbial communities from uranium-contaminated site in the Upper Colorado River Basin, Wyoming, United States - RVT147D111 (version 2) ... | reverse complement strand
CGATCTTGACGCCGTGGCGGCCCTGGATTTGCCTGACCTCCGGGGCAGCTTCCTGCACGGCGATAAGCTTGCATCCGCCCCAGGCATCCTCATACAGCCCCTGAAGCTCGGCCGCTGTGATTGGATCATCGAGCTCTGCCGACAGGGTCAGGCTGATGCCGCGGAAGAAGGACGCCACGTGAGGCAGGAACCGGACGGGGCGGCCAAGCTGGTGGGTGACCTCACGTTCGTGCACATGCCCGGCCAGCGAGTATGGCAACAGATTGTCGCGGAGCGCCTCGGGATCATTTTTGCGGGAGCGGGAACGGCCCGCGCCGCTGTAACCCGAAACGCCGAATGCGCAGGGCGTCGTCGCCAGTCGATCAACCAGCGGCAGCAGGGCGAACTGCATGCCGGTGGCGTAACAGCCTGGATTGGCGACCCGCTTCGCACTGGAAATCTTCTCCGCGAACCGCTCGGGCAAACCGTAGGTCCAGCTGTCATCGAATCGGTAATCGGCGCTCAAGTCCACGATCACCGAGTCGCGGCAGGCGCGATCTACGGCGGCCACGAAGTCCGCCGCTTCTCCGTTCGGGAGTGCGAGGATAAACGCGTCGGCAGGATGGTCCGCCAGGTTTTCCGGTGTGATGTCGCTGTAAAGTAGCTCGCAACCATCCAGGCTCTGAATGCTGTCCGCTACCCGCTCGCCGGCGGCGCTGCGCGAACCCACCGCGGCGAGCTCGAATTCAGGGTGGCGCCACAACAGCGGCAGCAGCTCGCTGCCGGTGTAACCCCTGGCACCAATGACGGTGACCGAATGAGCCATCTAGGCCGCCGACGTTTCCTGTTTCCTGCTGGCTTCGCTGTCCACCCAGCATCCGGGTCTCAGGAAACTGTCGTCTCGGCAGCGCTCCAGCTGGTCGAAATCGTCGATGCCGCGCACGAAGGTCACCCACTTCGCGGACGAGAAGCTGCAATCGGCCTGCTGGAAGTACCAGCGGTTGAGCGGATTGTCGCTTCGCGAGCGCCAGTAAAGCTTGGGGCAGCGCGTGATCAGCTCCTGCCACACCGCGGCACCCACTCCGCCGCCCTGCGCGTCGGAGGTGACGGAGAATTTGTCGAGGTAGGGGATTCCGTCCACACCCTCCAGCACGATGGCCGCGGCGCCGTAGGATTCACTGCGAATCAGCAGTTTGAGATCGAGGTCTTCGAAGTAATCTTCGCGCAGCTTCCGGTTGAAGCTCGACTCCAGCAGCTTGCGCAGGCCGGCCTCATCGGCGCGGTCGATGCGGTCCGATTGGAGCACCACCTCGCCGACACGAATCAACGTCCCAGAACCGCGGTGCGTGAACAGCTCGGTCACCAGATTTTCCACGGACGTGATCGAAACCGACGCGCTGTCGGGCAGCATGGAAAGCATCTGCGCGATTTGCTCGAGCTTGAGCAACATGCCCGAGTGCACCCAGGGCTGCTCGCGCAACTTGTCTAGATCGCTGCGCAGGTTGATGGCCCGGATTACGCGGCCGGATTCGTCGAGCAGGCCGCCTGTGTCGGTGAGGAAGATGATCTTGTACGGCCGCACGGCCAGGATCAGCTCGCGCGCGGCGATGTCGGCGTTGATGTTCATTACCTGGCCGGTGTCGCTCTCGCCAAGGCAGGCGACGACCGGAAGGGCGCCGGTGTTCATCACGTCCCTGATGGCCTCCAGGTCGACGCGGCGCACCTCGCCCACCAGGCCCAGGCGTGCCTGGTCAAGGAAATCGCATTCGAAAACGCCATGCTGGATGCCGTGCGCGCGGACCCCCTCGGCCTGCAGGGCTTGCACCAGGTCGCGGTTGGCGCGATACACCACCGGGCGCATGACCTTCATGACCGCCGGGGTGGTTACCCGCAGGCCGCCCGGCTTGTCGCTGCTCACGCCGGCCTGCCGGAGCGCCCGGTCGAGCTGCGGACCGGCCCCGTGGAGGATGATGGGCATAAGGCCCAGCTTGCGCAGGAGGGCCAGCGATTCGGCCAGCCAGTCCAACTTGTTCTCCAGCACCGCACCGCCGACCTTGATTACGCCGAAACGCAGCGAGTCGGTGCGACTGTAGCGCGTCAGGTAATACTGGGCCTCGCGGCTCGTACCCAACTCGCTCAGCACCTGGATGACGATCTCCCTGACTTCTTTTTGCCGTTCGCCCGAGTGCTGGTTCACCTGCTTTGCTCATCCGTCATTCGCGATCACCTGACTGTAAAACTCGCACGCCCGCTCGAGTTGTGCAAGTTCCACCCATTCGTTGACGATGTGCGCCTGGGCGATGTGACCCGGGCCCAGCACCAGTGCGGCACGTCCGAACTCGCTGAAAATCGAAGCCTCCGTCCAGAAATCCACCGGCGCGGCAAGCGGCAGACCGTGACGTTCCGCGAACCGCCGAGCCGCGGCATCGCTCCGGCCGCTGGCAGGCAGGGGCTCACCGTCATGCTCGACCGTCCACTCCACCCGGGCATCAATGGGGGCGCAGGCTTGCACCTCGTCCAGAAACTGCCGGTTCGACGAACCCGGACGAAGGCGTGCGCTCCAGCTCACCAGCGCTTCTCCGGCGATCACGTTGTTGGCGGTCCCGCCCCGCACGAATCCAAGGTTGAGGCAGGCGCGGGACTCGTCGTCCAGGGAATTCCTCCGCGCCAGATCCAGCGTCGCGCAGGCCCACTGCGACATCTGGTGGATGGCGTTGTCCTTCAGCGCGCGCGCTTCGGACGAATGTCCAGGCACGCCGCGAAAGCGGCCTTCCACCGAGAGAAAACCGCGGTGCGCCAGGACGGCCTCGCAGCCCGTCGGCTCGGCAACGACCACCTGCTCGAACCGGTCGATTTCCGAAGATTCACAAAAGGCCCGCACGCAGCGCCCCTCGCTGCCCTCTTCGTCGGTGGTGAACAGAACGGCCATGTGATCCGGGCGGGAATCCGCGATGGCGAGCAGGCAGGCCGCGGCGCCCTTAATGTCGCAGGCCCCGCGCCCGACCGCGCGGTCCTCGCCGACCTGCAGCGTCAGCGGATCGCGGTCCCATCCCGGACCGCTCGGCACGGTGTCGAGGTGCACGTTGAACAGCACCTTGGGCTTGCCGCGAACGGAATAAAAAGCGACGTGTCCCGAGCCGTGGTCGCTGACCTCGACCTCGAAACCATCATCCACCACGCTGCGGCAATACCGCATGATCGGGCTGTCCCGATCGATGTCACGCGGCGGATTCTGGGTGTCGCAGGCCACCAGGGCTTTCAAGTGGCGGATTATCTCGGTGATGCGCACGGCAACCCGGTCCTGATTGAGGTATCAGGCTCGGCGCGGGCGACGGTGGCCCTGGGTTGCCAGAGTGGGGGATGTGTGCATCTTGTTTGGAATGTACCCGTACGTATTCCGCATTTCAACCGAGGGCAGCCGACAGCGAGAATCAGTTAAACTGGCGCCTTTGCCATTTCCGCAAAGCCGATGTCCGCAGAAGTCCAGGATCAGTTCAGGCCCCTCGAGTGGCTAGAGCACCCGCTTGATCGGGAGTTCCCGCCACGGCCGGCCTTGCGCGAGTGGCTGACATACGAAGGGTTGCTGACGGTCAGACTGAAGCAGGCATGCCCGGACGGGTTTCGCCTCGAACTGCTGCAGGCCGGCGCCGGCCCGGGGCTACTGGTGGCGGAAGAGCACATTCGGCGGGTTATCCTTTGGTGTGGGGAGTACCCCTGCATTTACGCGGAATCGCACCTGCCTCAGGAAGCGCTCGCCCTGCTGCCCAGTCTGCGGCGGCTGGGCGGCGATGCGCTGGGTGAAGCCCTGCACGCACACCCCGACGTGACGCGCGGCGACTTCGAGTATGCCCTGCTGCGCGCGCCGAAACTCCCGTCGGTGCTCCTGGACCATGTCGAAGGCCGGCTCTGGGCCAGGCGTTCGAAATTCAAAGTGGGAGACTCCAACCTGGCGGTCGCCGAGGTTTTCCTGCCCCGTATCGAGGCGCTACGACCCTGAGCCCTCAGGCGTTGTGGATCTTGATCTGGGGTAAATCCATTTTCAGGTTGCGCGGCTGCTTCGACAACTGAGCGGCCACGCGACGGGCGCATTCGATATAGGCCTGCGCGATCGGACCCTGCGGGTCCGAGACCACGGTAGGTCGCCCGGCATCGAGATCGGCCCGGATGCTCGCCGCCAGCGGCAACCTGCCAAGCAGGGGAATTCCGTACTGTTCAGCCATCCGCCCGGCGCCGCCGCTGCCAAATATGGCTTCCTCATGGCCGCACTCCGAGCAGATGTGGGTGCTCATGTTCTCGACGACGCCGAGCACCGTCAGCTCAAGCTTGTGGAACATCTGGTAGGCCTTGCGCGCGTCCTGCAGGGCGATGTCCTGAGGCGTTGTCACCACCACGGCCCCCGCCACCGGTACCTTCTGGACCAAAGTGAGCTGGATGTCGCCCGTACCGGGTGGCAGGTCGATCACCAGGAAGTCGAGGTCCTGCCAGTTGGTCTCGCCCAGCAGTTGCTGGAGCGCTGAGGTCACCATGGGCCCGCGCCAGACCATGGGCGTCTCCTCTTCCACCAGAAAGCCCATCGACATCAGTTGCAATCCATGCGCCCGCTTGGGAACGATGCGTTTGCCGTCGGTGTCCGGCCGGCCTGTGACGCCCAGCATAGTCGGGATGCTGGGGCCGTAGATGTCGGCATCGAGGATGCCGACGCTGGCGCCATCGGCCGCGAGCGCCAGGGCCAGGTTGACCGCGGTGGTGGATTTTCCGACTCCGCCCTTACCCGAGGCGACGGCGACAATGTTCCTGATCTGCTCGAGCGGCTTGAGCTCGCCCTGGACCTTGCGCGGCGCCACTTTCCAGTCGAAGTTGACGACCGCCGATTCCACGTCATCGCTGGCCTCCAGTGCGGCCTTGACCCTGTCGACCATCGAATCACGCAGCCCATCCGCCGGGTACGGCAGGCGCAGGTCCACGGCGACCCTGCGGCCGTCGATGCCGATGCCGCGGACATGCCCCGCGCTGACTACGTCCGTTTCCAGGTAGTCGTCGGAAACCGTGGAGAGGAGCTCTCTTACCGTTTGCTCTTGCAGTTCACTCATGTCGCGGCTGACCGCTCACCTTCGTCACTCTTGCGGCGCAGCAACCATCGTACCAGCGAGGGAATGAGCACGATGGCGCCCACCATATTGGCCAGGAAAATGAACACCAGCAGGACGCCCATGTCGGCCTGGAACTGGAGGGTGGAAAACAGCCAGGTGCCGACGCCCGCGCCGAGGGTGAGGCCGGTGAAGATCACCGCGCGGCCGGTCAGGCGCAGGGTGCGATAGTACGCCTCATGCAGCGAGTAACCCTCTTTAAGCAGGCTGTCGAGCTTGCTGTAAATGTAGATGCCGTAGTCCACTCCGATGCCCACGCCCAGCGCGACCACCGGCAGCGTATTGACCTTTAGGCCGATGCCGTAAACCGCCATAAGGGCTTCGGCCAGAGTCGAAACCAGTACCAACGGCAGGACGATGCACAGCGTGCCGAGAATCGAACGGAAGGTGATGAGGCACAACAGGATGATGGAGCCGAATACCAGGGCCAGCATGGGCTTCTCAGCCGCCGCGACATCCTCGTTGGTGGCCGCCATTACGCCCACGTTTCCCGTGGCCAGGCGGAACTTCAAAAGCTCGGGCGTGACTTCCTCGGCCTCCGAAAGCGCCTCGAGCTCTTCACTATGCATGCGGTAGGCTACTTCGTCGAGATTGAGTTCCTGGCGCAGTTCCTTGACCCGCGCCACCACCCGGCTGATGGTTCCGGCGCGGTGGTCGATGGTGAAGACCATCACCGGCATCGCGCTGCAGTCGCGGTTCAATAGCCCGGTGTCGGTGTCGATACTGGAAAGCGCCTGACGCAGCAGGTAGCGGTCCCGCGGCAGGATGCGCCACTTGATGTTGCCCTCGTTCCAACCGGAGTTCACGACCTTCGCCACCATCGGCAGGGTAATGACCTTCTGGACGCCCTCGACGTTGGCCAGGTTCCAGGCGAAGCGGTCGATGTTCTCCATTACCTGGAAGTTCTCAGTGCAGGCGTTCGGCACGGTTTCGGCGACGATCGTGATGACGTCGACGCCGAGCGCGAACTTCTCCGAGATCATCACGGCATCCTGGTTGTAACGGGCGTCCGGTCGCAGCTCCGGCACACCAACCTCCGAGTCGCCAATCTGCATGTCCTGCGCCTTCCAGAAACCGGCCACGAGCAGCACGGCCGCAACGGCAATGGCGATCCCAGCGCGCCGCGGCTTGGTGAAGTCGGCGAGGAAGTTCCAGATACCGGTCTCCGTTTGAGCCTGCTCGAGCAGACGCGCCCGGTACTTTTCGGGGCGCCGCATTTTCACCCACGAAAGCAGAACCGGGAGCAGCAGCAGGTTGGTCAGGATGATGACCGCCACACCCACGCTCGCGGTGATGGCGAGCTCCTGGATGATGCGGATCTTGATGAACAGGATCGTCAGGAAGCCGATGGTATCTGAGATCAGCGCGATGATTCCCGGCGCCAACAGCTTCTTCATGGTTTCGCGCGAGGCGTGCATGGACGAGTGGCGCTCGATGATCGTGACATCGGTTACGCCTTCGCGTGCCCAGTCGTCCGGGGTTCGGCCGTCGAACTCCTTTTCCACGATCCAGGCGCTGATCTTCTGGACGCCGTGGCTGACACCGATGGCGAAGATCAGGAACGGCGTCAGGATGTTCATTGGATCCAGGCTGTAGCCCAGAAGGCTCAGGGTGCCCAACTGCCACACCACCGCCATGAGGGAGCATGAAATCGGCAGAAACGTCAGCCAGGCCGACCGCGAATAAACGTAGAGCAATACCGTGGTAATGGCGAGTGCGATCAGGAAGAACCAGAAAACCGCTTGCGCGCCATCCGAGATGTCGCCGACGATCTTTGCAAAGCCGATGATATGGACCGAGTAGTCGTCGTTCTCGAACTGCTGCCGAATCTTCTCAAGCTCGTCCGCCACCTGCCGGTAGTCGAGCTTCTCACCCGTCTCCGGGTTCTCCTCCAGCAAGTTGGCCCACACCATGGCGCCCGCGAAGTCGCCCGACACCAGCCGCCCGACCTCGCCCGACTTGACGATGTTGGCACGCACCCGTTCAAACATCTCCTCAGTCGGCGCAAATTCCGATGGGATGACGTTGCCGCCGGCGAAGCCGTCCTCGACGATTTCCACGAAGCGCACGTTGGGCGTGAAGATCGATCGCACGCTGGCGCGGTCCACGCCCGGGATGAAGAACACCTGGTTGGAGATGTTCTCGAAGCGCTCGAAAAACTCCGGCGTGAACATGTCCCCGTCTCGCGCGACCAGGGCGACCAGGATTCGGTTCGCCCCCCCGAAGCTCTTTTCGTACTTGAGGAAGGTCTGCATGTACTCGTGCTCGAGCGGGAGCTGTTTCTTGAACCCGGTCTCGATCTGGAGCTGCGACATGGCAAACAGCATGCCGACGGTGACGACGATGAAGATCACCGCCACCGCGTAGCGGACATTGATCAGGAACGTCGCGAGCCGGTGCAGCAGGCTGGGGCCGATGTAAGGGGCGGGATTGCGGTCGTTCATCGGCCTTCTTCCCCTTGCGCGCCATTGACCTCGGGCGCCTCCGGGAAATGATAGGTGCCGTCCTCGCCGACCAGGATGAAGCGGCCGCCCCCCAAGGCCAGATTAGAGGCGAAATCTACCCCGCTGGTATGCACCCGCACCGCGAACGGCCCATCGTCCTCGCGGACCAGTATTGCGCCGCCGTTGCCGACGATCACGGTCTGGCCCTGATCGTAGGCCGCGCCCGACAGGCTTGCGATGGTGTCGGCACGAACCTCCGTCCAGTTGTCCCCGAAATCGCAGGTCTCGAGGATGTGCCCGCGCAGGCCGAAGAACAGTACGCAGCCGGCGCCCACCTGCTGGGCACCCCACATGGAACCGAGGTAGGGCACATCGAGCGGCTCCCAGCTCGCGCCGTCGTCGAAGCTCCGATAGGAATAACCCGCCTCCCCGGCGATCAGGCGGCGGCCGTCATCGAAGCGGACCATGTCGTTGAGGTGATACTCGTTCTCCTCGTCGATGACTTCGTCCAGCCAGGTCTCGCCGCCGTCGTCGGTGGTCATGTAAAGCCCGTAAGCGCCGATGGCTACACCGTTGCGCCCATCGCTGAACAGCAAGTCCATCACCGGCTGCTGGCGTTCCGGATCGAAGTACTGCCGGGTCCAGGTCTCACCGCCGTCGCCGCTGGTGATGATCACGGTGTCGTGACCGGCCGCCCACAGCCGGCCGCCGCTGGATTCGACGGTGGTCAGCGTGGAGCGGGTGGGCACAACCCTGGCCTGGCGCCACTCATCGCCTTGCTCGGAAAGGACAACGTGGCCGCGCTCGCCGACCGCCAACAGGTGGCCGTTCGGGGCCCGGATGACATCCAGCAGCAGCGATTCGGTTGCCAGCGGCTCGATCTCGGCGTATTCGATGTCGAGCGCCTCACCGCTTTCCTGCGCCAGGGTGGGCGCCGGCGGCGCCAGCAACGCCAGCAGCATTGACGGCATGAGCCGCCCAAGAATCTTGCTGCGAATATTCATGACAAGGTCATCCCGGAATTACAGAATTTGCGCGCAAATTCTGCAATGTCCGGGACCCACCCGCTTGATCAAGCTCGCCAGAGGCAACGTCCTTTGCAGCTCTGAATTACCGCCGGCCGCGCGTACGCAGGGCCTGCGGGGTGAACTGCGAGGGCTCCATCTCGACGTCGAAGGTGTTGACCGAAGAGGTGTTGTCGAAGCCCTGCGCGACGTACCGCCCGGATTGCAGGTCGTAATGTGCTTCGATGGTCGACCACAAGGTCGGCACTTCGTAGTAATTGATGCAGTGGGCCTCGGACGCGCGCCACAACTGGTCGCGGGCGTCGTAGTGGTCGATCAGCACGATCTGGTAGCTGTCCTCGTCGAGGTAGAAGGTGCGCCGGGGATTGATGTGGCGCATGCCGTCCTTGAGCGTCGCTTCGATCACCCACACGCGATGCAGCTCGTACCGCATGAGGTCGGGATTGAGATGGCCGGGCTGGATGAAGGCGTCGGTCTCGATGCCCTCGGCGTGCGCCTTGTAGGCGTTGTACGGCACGTACATTTCCTTCTTGCCGACGACCGACCAGTTGAATCGATCCATGGCGCCGTTGAACATGTCGGTCATGTCATTCGTGCGAAGCCCGTCTGAGGCGGTGCCCGGGTTGTCGTAGGCGACGTTGGGCGCGCGGCGCACACGGCGCTGCCCGGGATTGTAGATCCAGGCCTGGCGCGGCTGCACGACTTGGTTCAGGGTCTCATGGACCAGCAGGATGTTGCCCGCAAGCCGAGCCGGCGATTCCACTTCCTGGAAGAAATACAACAGCACGTTGTTGATTTCTTCCACCGTGACGCCTTCCTTGTAATAAAGGCCCAGCAGCTCTTCGCGGATGACCGTCACGGAATAATTGCCATCCGGCGTCGGCGCGATTTGATTGTTGTAACGCACCCCGCCGATACCCTTGTACTTGAGCTTGTGGTTCCACATCAGCTCGTAGGCGTTCTCCGGGAACGGAAACGGAAAGCCTTCGGCCGCGTCAAGCACGCCCTCGCCGTCCGCAGCCAGGGTTGCAGTCTTGCCGTTTTCCGCGGTCCTGTCGTAGACGCGCTGGGGGAATGAGGCGCTTCGGCGGGAAGGGTAGACATCCATGTAATAGGTGTCGGAATATTTCTCCAGCGTCGCCTGCTGCCCGACGCTCAGCGTGTCGGCGTACTGCTTAAAGTTGCTGCCGTCGATCCGAAACAGCGGTTCGTCGCCGGCGAAAGGATCCGGATGATGGTCGCCGGGGCTGTAGCCGGTGGGCGGCTGGGTGATCCCCCCGGTCCAGGCCGGTATTGTCCCTTCAGCGTTTCCGGCGCGCTCCGAACCCATGGGCGTCAGGTCATTGCTTAGGCGATCGATCTCATCGGGCTTGGGCCCGGCATGGGCCTGCATGGCCATCAAGACCAGCGCCGCGGTCAATGTGCAGCTAGAGCGAGCGTGCATGGGTTTGCGCATCGAGAATCCTCCGGAAATCAGAATGAGTAGCTGACGCTGGCTGAGACGAAATCCCGGTCCCTGAGTTCATTGTACCGGCCACCGCCGGAGTAATCGGTATAGGCAAAGTCCATTGTCCAGCGATTGAGGTAGTTGAATTCGACGCCGACCGTCAACTGCTTGCGCCCGTCGATGAACGAGCCGCCCGGTCCCGGCGTGGTGCCGTCGACGTCGTGGCTCCAGCCGAGCCGCGGGCTGACGGTCCAGGAACCGATGGCGTTGTTGTATGTGGGACGGACCAGCAGGCGATAGCCCCAACTCGTGTCGTCAGCAAAGCCGTCGGGCTCGGTGAAGGGGTTGCGGAAATCGCCGGTGAGGAAATCCGGGCCGCCGCCGGTGTCCGTGCCGTCACCGTTGTATCGTTGGAAGTCCTGGCTGGGCAGGTCCGAGATGTAGTTGTAGCCCAACTCGAGGACGAAGGCGACCTGGTCGGCCTTGATCGGGTTGTTGGGCCCGAACAGCTTGGTCACCGTGGCCTGCACCTGCGTCATGCTGTGCTCGTCCCAGCCCTGGATGAACTCGCCAGGTGCGAATTCCCCTAGTTGGCTCTTGAAGCGCAGCACCGGCGCCGGGATCAGCGGGTTCAGTGGTGTCAGACCGGCGAACAGGATCTCAACGTCGTCGAACTGAAGGGGCACGTCCGGGCGGTAACTGATCTCACCGGACAGCGACCAGGTACCGACGTTGGAGTTGAAGCTCACGCCCCAAAGCTCGACGTCTTCGGGGTACTCGGTGAAATACTCGAGCGTAGTGGGGCTGCTCGAAGTGACGGCATTGCCGCTGATCAACGGCAGGCGGCTGTGATAGTTCAGGAAGTAAAAGCCGAATTCCGTGCCGTTGAGTTGTTCCGCGAAATAGCGCAGCGCCACGCCGTACTGTCCGCTGTCACTCGGGAAACGCGATTCGATGCGCGGTATGGCGCCCTGGCAGCCGGCAGCCACGAGTGCCGGCGGCAGGCCGACGTCGGAGGCGCCGAAATTGCCCTGCAGGCAGACCGTTGGATAGAGATCGGGATTCAGCACCGGCTGCGGCAAGGTGCCGAAATTCAGCATGCCGTAGCTGGCACCGGGCGTGGCGATGTCGTTGGTCGACCAGTACGTGCCGGCCGGGTCCGGAATGATCTGTTCATACTCGAACATGTACAGCGCTTCAATCGCGAATGCGGCGCCCAGGTCGATCGAGCCCCAGATCATATTGATGCCTTCGAACGCCTCCTTGAGCTCGGAGCCGGCCAGCCGCAGCTTGGAAACGTCCACCGGGTTGATGACGTTGATGCCGCCCTGGATGAAGGTCGACTCGCCCCAACTGACCACCTGCTTGCCGAGGCGCCAGGTGAGATAGCTGCTGCCGACTTCATGATCTCCCCAGATGTACGCGTCCAGCAGGCGAATGTCGTCGCTGACGCGGTCCTCGGCGGCCTTGGAGAGGTCGTCGCGGTCACTGTACTCGAAATCGTAGAACGCACTGAAGCGCATGAAACCGCCGAAGTTGCGGTAACGCAGGTCCAGTTCGGACGTGAGTTTGATGGCGTTGGAGACGAGATCGCCGCCGTCCCACTTCTGGTTTCCGTCGTCGTTGTTCACCGACCAGCGGCCGAGTTGCGCCCTCTGGCCGGCGTTGTCCAGCAGGAAGGTGGTCGGGTTGTGAAAGGCCTTGCCGAGGTTGTCCGGATCCGGATCATCGATGCGCCAGGTCGCGCCGTAGCTGATGGTGGTGTCGAAATTCCCGCTCAGCTCGCCGCTGGAAAACTCGATGGCGAACGCCGGGCCTGCGCCCTGAAGCGGCAGCATTAATGCGACGGCGGCCATCAAACCGCGGGCAGGGCGTCGCGAATTTGCAGGTCTTCTCAGGTCGGTATCTCCGCGGGACGGGGAGGTGACAAAGCTGTAACGGCGCGCGCTCATTGTTGCCTCCCGAGTCTCGTGCGGAGACTGCTGGGGGAGACGCTGTCAAGGCCGCCAAAGCCGGCTTCGGGCCGGACCACCAGCGGCGTCGCATGAAACTGGATCTGCGGCACCGGCACCATGGTGTCCTCGTTGATCACCACCACGATTTCGCCGCGGGTGGCGAAAAACGATCCCGCCTGGCCCTGCATCTCGACCGTTGCCGCGGGCGAGCTGGCCGGGCTCAAGAGCGAACCATGCGAGGCAGGCGGCACAAAGCGGCCGGCGAGGCGCAGGCCCGCGGGATCCGATTGCGTCGTGCTGTAACTCGTCAATCCCATGATCCGCATCAGCGGCTCGGTACCGGACAGCGGTGCGGTCGGCACGGCATTCGGCACCACCATGTCGCCGATGACCTCGTGGTACAGGATGGGGTGGTTCAGAGCCGCCTCGGCGCCCCAGTTGATGGGGTCCGCCGAGTCGATGACGGTTTGGACCAAGGTGAAGAACAGCTCGAAGTCAGCCGTGCCCTCGACAATGCCGGCCGCTGCCAGACCCGCGCGGATGCTGGGGCCGATGGCTTGCGATGCATTCAGCCCCCGGGCGATGCCGCCCATGCCCACCGACAAAACGGCGCTCGACAAGGTCGGTTCGACGGCAACGAAGGGCGTACCCAGGATGGCGCCCATGGACAGACCCAGATATTGAACGTTGGAACCGTCGAGATCCGGTAGGCCGTCACCATCGATGTCGATGGTTGGCACTGTCACCGCCAGCACGGAGAGGTCAACGTTCATCTGCCGTGCGTTGTCGCGCGAGGTCAGCAAGCTGGCGAGGTTGATGATGTGCGTGCCCGATGAATCGACCATGCCGTCGGGCCCGGGGGCGCCCGTCTGGTTGTTGACGTAATCGACGTCGAAGGTGCGCTCATTGGCGATCGGCGCGAACGGTGTGTTCTCGACGTACAGCGGTGCGAGCGAAGCGTTCTGGGGCGTGATGCCGTGCAGCGGCGCGTCGATCGCGATCGCCGCGAATCCGAGCGACGCCAGCGTGTCGGCGATCGCCAGCACCTGCGAGCGGTTGCCCTGCAGGCCATGGCCGAAGATGATAGTCGGCCAGCCAGCCCCCGGCTTGCTCATGCCGGTATTGGCATTGGGCACGGTCATCAGCAGCGGCACCGTCTGCATGTCGGTCAACACCGGGAAGGGGTTGAACACCGTGACGTTGGTGGAATCCGGGGAGAATCCGAGCTGGTCGAATGGCGGAATGTAGGCACCCGGCTCGGCGGTCCAGAAGTCAGTGAGCGGGGCAATCGGGTTTCCCGCGCTCGGCACGCCGAGGTAGTAGGGCAGCGTGATGACGCCGGCGTACACGTCGGCCAGCCCGAACAGGCCGAGATCGCCGGTCGTAAACCCGGTCGCCCCCACGGTGGTGTCGGCCGGCTGGGCGATGCTCCTCAGCAGCTTGGTGACGGGCGTGATCGACTGGGTCTGGACCGTCCAGCTGAGGATAATGTCGCCCGAACTCACCCCGCCGGCGGCGGCGACGGCTTCCATCGCATTGGTAATCTGCCGCTGCGGCTCCAGCGCCCGTGCGGTGGCATTGTCGATTAGCGCATAGGTGCTGTTGCCGTTGGCGTCCACCCACGGCGTGCGGCGCTGGGTCAGGAAATAGGTCTGGTCGGGCGTCGCGTCGTTGCCGTTGACGTCGTTGATGTCGTTGGTGAGCACGGCCAGGAAGCTGCTCAATTCCGACAGCGGCCTGAGCGGAATGATTGCCACCGTAAACGGGGTGATGGCGGCCGCCGTGTAATCGACGCCCGGCGTCAGTTCCCGGATGATGCCGGTCGGCACGACGATCTGGTTGGTGGCCACCTGGAATACACGCACCGACTGCCCCGGCACCACCGAGGCGGGGTCGATCGCTCCTCGTGCGCCCGGGAAATCGCGAAACGTAGTAACCCAGCGCTCGGTGGTGCTGAACCCATCCAGGGCGGAGAGCGCCACCAGGGGATCACCGAAATCTGTCGGGTCGGCCACCGGGGGATTCAGGGTGCCGTCGGTCGTGCCCTGGAAGATGAGGTTGAAGGGAAATGGGAAAACCCCGTTGAGTGGATCGTATGCAGCGGTCAGCACGCCGGTGACGATGCTGCCGTCCTTGTTGCGGGCTGGAACCGTTGGAATTGCGAATGCATCGAATGTGAGGAGAGCGAGAAGGAGCAGAAGGACCGTTCGCTTAATCATCTTGTGTCCCTGGTGGTAAATGTAATTTCTATTACAGTTATCATACGACACCGTACGGAAAATCGCACCGGCAGGCCCACCGCAGCGGTCTTTTGCAGCAACGGGAGACAAGAAAATCGAAAACCCGAAGGCACGCACCTGGCTGATGGTGGCCGGCCCCGTTTCGGCGCTCGCGCTTTTCCTGGCGCTGACCGCCGCCTCCTGGGCGCCTGCTCCGGCGATCACCGCGGCCGTTACCCTGTGGTGTGCCACCTGGTGGATCTTTGAACCCATACCGATCCCCTTCACCTCGCTGCTCCCCCTCGCCATATTCCCGCTGCTGGGGATCCTGACGCCGGCCCAGGTCGGGCAGGCCTACGGCAGCCCGCTGATCTTGCTCCTGCTCGGCGGATTCATCCTGTCGACGGCGATGGCCGATTCCGGCGCGCATCGGCGCATCGCGCTGTACTTGGTTCACCTGTTCGGCGGCGCCAGTGCGCGCGGGCTGGTGCTCGGCTTTATGGCGGCAGCGGCGCTATTGAGCATGTGGATATCCAACACCGCCACCACGCTGATGCTGCTGCCGGTGGCGCTGGCGGTGCTTGACCGCAGCGAGCAAAAACTCGCAATCCCGCTGTTGCTGGGCATCGCCTATGCCGCCAGCATCGGCGGCATCGGAACGCCGATCGGCACCCCACCCAACCTGGTCTTCATGCAGGTCTACGGCAACGAGTTCGGGGAAACGCCCAGCTTCCCCGAATGGATGACCTGGGGGATGCCGGTGGTCATCATGTTTGTCCCCCTCGCTGGCCTCTGGCTGACGCGCGGCGTGCGGCTCGAGCGGCCGGTCGAGCTTCCGGCGGTGGGCGAATGGGGCAGCTACGAGCGGCGCGTCTTGTTGATGTTCTCGCTGACCGCACTGGCCTGGATGACCCGGCAGGAACCGTTCGGGGGCTGGAGCGCGCTGTTCGGGCTGCCACAGGCCAACGACGCCTCGGTGGCCCTGCTGGCGGTGGTGGCAATGGCGATGATCCCGGACGGCCAGGGCGGCCGACTGCTGCACTGGGAATCGGCGGTGAAGATTCCCTGGGGCGTGCTGGTCCTGTTCGGTGGTGGAATCGCGATCGCCAGCGCTTTCGTCGAGACCGGGCTGGCCGACATCATGGCCGGCAATCTGTCCGCGCTCGCGGATCTCCCCGTTTGGCTGCTGGTGCTGTGCGTGTGCCTGTTCGTCACCTTCCTGACCGAGGTCACCAGCAATACGGCTACTGCCAGTTTATTGATGCCGTTGCTGGCCGCCACCGCCCAGGCAACCGGTATCGACCCGATGCTGCTGATGGTGCCCGCGGCGATGAGCGCCAGTTGCGCCTTCATGCTGCCGGTGGCGACCGCGCCCAACGCCATCATGTACGGCAGTGGCAAGTTCACGATCAGGGACATGGCGCGGGCCGGCTTCGTCCTCAACCTCATTGGCGCCGGGGTCATCACCCTCGTCACCCTCGTCGTGATCCACTGACCTTTCTTCCCAAACTCCCGACACCGGCCAGTTAGCTCAATACAGCAAGGTAACCACGGTCAGCTTCCGGGCATGATCGAATATTTCATCAGACGCAACCACGATTGGCTTTTGCTCTCCATCAAACGGCCCCTTCGGGGCTTCCCTCGGTCCTTCCTCGTTTTGTGGACGCGCGCATGACAGCCCATCCATGGGCTGCATGCGCTAGCTCGGCTTCCCTGCCGAGCTGTCCAGTCACTCGGTCGTCCCTCGGCGTTCTCAAGGTTCGCAGAACCCAATCGTGGTTGCGTCCTTGGGCCCGGGCGGGTGATCCCTCTCCAGACGCCTTGAGGAAGCCGAGCGAGGCGGGCGCGACTGCACAGCTGCACAAGGATGTTCAGCTAGCGCTGACAGTACAGGGACGTGCTGCCAGCGCGCGTGCACAAAGCAACCAACGAGCGAGGGCAGTCCTGAAAGGACCTTCCGATGAAGTCTGGAGAGGGATTGTCTGCGCGGGCCCATGTCTCTGCTGACAAGAATTTTTGGGGGGAAAGAGGGAGGCTAACGCTTCGGGATATAGAGGTCCGTGACCGTGCCGTCGAAGACCTCGGCGGCGAAGGCGATGGACTCCGAAAGCGTGGGGTGCGGGTGGATGGTGAGGCCGATGTCGGCCGCCTCGGCCCCCATTTCGATGGCGAGCGCACATTCCGAAATCAGGTCGCCGGCGTGCGGCCCGACGATGCCGGCGCCGATGATGCGTTTCGTTTCCTTGTGGAAAACCAGCTTGGTGAAGCCCTCCGGCCGGCCGATGCCCAGCGCCCTGCCGCTGGCGGCCCACGGGAACTTGGCCACCTCGTACTCGGCGCCCTCCGCTTTCGCCTCCGTTTCCGTCACGCCCACCCAGGCAACCTCGGGGTCGGTGTAGGCCACCGAGGGGATCACGCGGGCGTCGAAAACGCTCTTCTCGCCGGCGCAGACTTCGGCGGCGACCTTGCCTTCGTGCGTGGCCTTGTGAGCCAGCATCGGCTGGCCGACCACGTCGCCAATGGCGAAGATGTGCGAGACCTTGGTGCGCATCTGGTCGTCCACCTCGATGAAACCCCTGTCGGTGACCTCCAGGCCGGCATTTTCCGCACCGATCTCCTTGCCGTTCGGCGTGCGCCCGACCGCGACGAGGATGCGGTCGAAGGTGGCCTTCTCGGGTGCGTCCTTGCCTTCAAAATAGGCGACGAGGCCGTCGTCCTCTGCTTTCACCTTGGTGACCCTGGTCTCCAGGTAAACCGCCTGGTAGCGCTCGCCGATACGCTTCTGCAGCGGCCGAACCAGGTCGGGATCGGCCCCGGTTAACAGCTGCGGCAACAGCTCGGCCACGGTGACTTCGCTGCCGAGCGCGCTGTACACGCAGGCCATCTCGAGGCCGATGATGCCACCGCCGATCACCAGCAAGCGATGGGGGATGTCTTCGAGTTCCAGCGCTTTTGTGGAATCCATGATTCGCGAATCGTCCGAGGGGAGGTCGGAGAGCATGGCGGACTGCGAGCCGACAGCGATGATCAGTCGTGCAAAGGTGATCGTGCGTTCGCCGTCCGAGCTGTCGATCGAAAGTTCGTGCTCGCCCGATAACTTGCCCGTGCCCTGGATGACCTCGACCTTGCGCTTCTTCGCCATAGCGGCCAAGCCGCCGGTGAGCTTGCCGACCACACCGTCCTTGAATTCCCTCAGTGTATCGAGGTCGATGTCGGGCTTGCCGAAGCGGACCCCGTGATCGGCTATGGCGTCGACCTCGTCGATGATGAAAGCGGTATGGAGCATGGCTTTGGACGGGATGCAGCCGACGTTGAGGCACACGCCGCCAAGGGTGGGGTAACGCTCGACGAGCGCCGCTTTCAGTCCGAGGTCCGCGGCGCGGAACGCAGCCGTGTACCCACCGGGACCAGAGCCCAGCACGACGACGTCGAAGTCGTAATTGTGATCACCGGGGGTTGGCGCCGATCGCGGCGAGGGCGCCGCTCCTACAGGTTCTTCTGCACCCTTTGCGTCTTTCGCGTTTTCAACATCTTCCGATGAGGCGATCGTCAGTATCAGATCGCCCTCGCTGACCTCGTCATTCACCTTGACCGCCAGCGACTCGACCTTGCCGGCCACCGGCGACGGGACTTCCATCGTCGCTTTGTCGCTCTCGAGGGTGACCAGCGACTGTTCCTTTTCGACCGAGTCGCCCTCGCTGACCAGCACTTCGATCACCGGCACGTTCTCGAAATCGCCGATGTCCGGGACTTTGACTTCGACACTATCGCTCATGGCTTAAATTCGATGATCCGCGCGCTCACAGCGTGAGCCTGCGCAGGTCTTCCAGGCGGCTCGCCAGGTAACGCGTGAAGCGCGCCGCGGAAGCGCCGTCGATTACCCGGTGGTCGTAGCTCAGTGAGATCGGCAGCATCAGCCGCGGCTTGAACCCTTCGCCGTCCCACATCGCGCGCATCTTGTGACGGGAAACGCCCAGTATCGCCACCTCGGGCGCATTGATAATCGGGGAAAAGCCTGTGCCGCCGATCCCGCCCAGACTCGAGATCGAAAAGCAGCCGCCCGACATCTCCGCCGGACTGAGCTTGCCTTCCCGCGCCTTCTCGCTGACCTCGGAGAGCTCTTTGGCCAGCTCCATGATGCCCTTGGCCTGGCAGTTGCGCAGCACCGGCACCACCAGCCCTTCCGGGGTGTCGACGGCGATTCCGATGTTGAAATACTCCTTGCGGATCAGGTACTCACCCGAGGGATCCAATGACGCGTTGAAATCAAGGAATTGCTTCAGCGCGGCCACGCTGGCCTTGATCAGGAACACCAACGGGGTGAGCTTGTAGCCCTGCGCCTCGGCGCTTTCGGCCTGCGACTTGCGGAATGCCTCGAGGTCGGTGATGTCTGCCTCGTCGTGGTGCGTGACGTGCGGGATGGTCACCCAGTTGCGGTGCACGTTCGCGCCCGACTTCTTGCGGATGCGCGAGAGCTCGACCGTTTCGGTTTCGCCGTACTTGCTGAAATCGACCTTGGGAAGCGGCGGCAGGTCGAACGGCAGTGCACCGCCGCCCTCCGGCTGCGACAGCCTCGACTTGACGTATTTCGTGACGTCTTCACGTACGATGCGCCCGCCGCGGCCGCTGCCCTTGACCCTGAGCAAGTCGACGCCGAGCTCGCGGGCGAAGCGGCGGATGGCGGGGCTGGCGTAAGGCACCTTTTCGGGGTCTACCGAGGGCAGCCCCTTGGCGGGCGGAGGACGACGGCTGGCCGGTTTCTCCTCTTCCTTTTCTTTTTTTGCTTCCGGATCTTCCTTTTCCTCGTCTTGTTCCTTTTCTTTATCTTCTTCCGCCTCCCCCTGCGTTTCTTCGGCGCCCTCCGCGTCCCGGTCGCGGCGAGGCACGCGCGACGGCACATCGCCGGCGCTTCTTTCAGCTTCGCCGAAAACCGCACCGGCGCTGTCTGCCTGCGCTGCTCCTACATTTTCTTTTGCGTCTTCTCTTTGTACTTCTCCCTCCTCATCCCCGCTCTCGACGATGGCAACGACGTCGCCCTCGGACACCTTGTCATCAACCGACACTTTCAGTTCGACGATCTTGCCCGCGGTCGGCGACGGCACTTCCATGGTGGCCTTGTCACTCTCCAGGGTAATCAGCGATTGTTCCTTCTCGACTTCGTCGCCTTCGGACACCAGGACCTCGATGACGGGGACGCCCTCGAAGTCGCCGATGTCGGGAACCTTGATTTCGGTCTTCTTACCCACGCTGCGTCCGGTTCACACGGTCATTGGATTGGGTTTTTGCGGATCGATGCCGAGCCGCTTCCGGGCCTCGATGAGTTCGCTCTTGCCGATGGTGCCCTGCCCATGCAGGGCGTGAAGCGCGGCGTAAGCGATGTGGAAACGGTCGACCTCGAAGAACTTGCGCAGCTTCTCGCGGGTGTCCGAGCGGCCGAAACCGTCGGTGCCCAGGACGATGTAATCCTCCAGGGGCAGGAAGCTGCGGATCTGGTCGGCAAAGGAGCGCACATAATCACTTGCCGCCACAACCGGTCCGGGACGCCCTTCGAGGCACTCCGCCACCCACGGGATGCGGGGCTTCTTGCCGGGGTTCAGCCGGTTCCAGCGCGCGCAGTCCACGCCGTTGCGCTTCAACTCGGTGAAGCTGGTGGCGCTCCAAATGTCGGATTTCACGTCGAAGTCCTGCTCGAGGATGTTGGCCGCGGCGATCGCCTCGCGCAGAATGGTCCCCGAGCCCAGTAATTGCACGCAGCGCGGGCTGTCCGACGCACCCTTGGAGCCCTCCTTCAATAAATAAAGCCCCTTCTTGATGCCTTCCTCGGCGCCCTCGGGCATCTCCGGATGGTTGTAGTTCTCGTTCATCACGGTGATGTAGTAGTAGACGTCCTGCTGCTCCTCGATCATGCGGCGCAGGCCGTCCTGCACGATGACCGCCACCTCGTAGGCGAAGGACGGGTCGTAGGACACGCAATTGGGCACCATGGCCGACATCATGTGGCTGTTACCGTCCTCGTGCTGCAGGCCTTCGCCGTTAAGCGTGGTTCGCCCCGCGGTGCCGCCGATCAGAAAGCCTCTCGCCCGCATGTCCCCGGCCGCCCAGCAGAGGTCGCCGACGCGCTGGAAGCCGAACATCGAATAGAAGATGTAGAAGGGGATCATGTGCTCGCCACTGACAGAGTAGCTGGTTGCCGCGGCCATCCACGATGAGATCGCGCCGGCCTCGGTGATGCCTTCCTGCAGGATCTGCCCCTTCTTGTCTTCCTTGTAGAACATCAGCTGGTCGGAATCGACGGGCGTATAAAGCTGCCCCACCGAGGAATAAATGCCGAGCTGCCGAAACATGCCCTCCATGCCGAAAGTTCGCGCCTCGTCGGCCACAATGGGCACTACCCGCGGCCCTACCGTCTTGTCGCGGATCACGATGGCGAGCGCGCGGACGAAGGCCATCGTGGTGCTGACCTCGCGCTCGCCCGTCGATTTCAGCAGGGTCTCGAAGGCCTCGAGCTTGGGCGCCTCGAGCGCGTCGATGTCGTGCCTGCGTTGGGGCAGAAAGCCGCCGAGCTTGTTGCGCCGCTCCTGCATGTAACGGACTTCCTCGCTTTCTTCGCCCGGGTGGTAGTAAGGCACGTCCTCGAGGTCTTCGTCGGCGATCGACACGTTGAAACGGTCGCGGAATGCGCGGACCGCCTCTACGTCCATCTTTTTCTGCTGGTGGGTGATGTTCTGGGCTTCGCCCGCCTCGCCCATGCCGTAGCCCTTGACCGTCTTGGCCAGGATGACCGTCGGCTGGCCCTGGTGGTGGGTGGCGGCGTGGTAGGCGGCGTAAATTTTATGCGGGTCGTGGCCGCCGCGGTTGAGGCGCCAGATATCGCGGTCCGACATGCTGGCCACCATCTCCTTGAGCTCGGGATACTTGCCGAAGAAATGCTCCCGTGTATAAGCGCCGCCCTTGGCCTTGTAGTTCTGGTAATCGCCGTCGAGCGCCTCCTCCATGCGCTGGCGCAAGAGGCCGTCCTTGTCGCGGGCAAGCAGCGGATCCCAGTAGGAGCCCCACAGCACCTTGATGACGTTCCACCCCGAACCGCGGAAGATCCCCTCGAGTTCCTGGATGATCTTTCCGTTGCCGCGAACCGGGCCATCCAGGCGCTGCAGGTTGCAGTTGATCACGAAGATCAGGTTGTCGAGCTTCTCGCGTCCGGCCAGCGAAATGGCACCGAGGGATTCCGGCTCGTCGGTTTCGCCATCGCCGATGAAACACCAGACCTTGCGATCGGATGTGTCGGCGAAGCCGCGGTTGTGCAAGTACTTGAGAAACCGCGCCTGGTAAATCGCCATGATCGGCCCGAGCCCCATCGACACCGTCGGGAACTGCCAGAAATCCGGCATCAGCCAGGGGTGCGGATAGGAACTCAGCCCGCCCGGCTCGGATTCTTCGCGGAAGCGGTCGAGCTGATCCCCGCTGATGCGCCCTTCCAGGAAGGCCCGCGCATAAATGCCCGGCGAGGAGTGACCCTGAATGTAGATGAGATCCCCGCCGCCTTCGTGATCGGGGCCGCGGAAAAAATGATTGAAACCGACGTCATACAGGGTGGCCGCGGAGGCGTAAGTGGCGATGTGGCCGCCGAGTTCGCCGCCGCGCTTGCCGGCGCGTACCACGACGGCCATGGCGTTCCAGCGGATCATGGAGCGGATCCGCCATTCGAGTTCGTGATCCCCGGGCATGGGTTCCTGAAGATCGGTAGGGATCGTGTTGACGTAGGCTGTGGTGGCGTCGTAGGGGAGGTGACCGCCGGATCGCCGCGTGTAATCGACAAGCCGTTCCAGCAGGAAATGCGCGCGCTCGGGCCCCTGGCGCTCGATCACCGCCTGCAGGGACTCCAGCCATTCATTGGTCTCCTGCGGGTCGACGTCCTTTTCCGGAGCCCTCGCCGTGCCGGACTTGGATTTGCTCTCGTCGTTCATCCCGCATCTCCCTGGGCGGCCTTGACGCTGCGCTCGTGCAACTGCGCGTCGACGACTGCCAAGGCTGTCATGTTAACAATGCGCCGAACCGTAGCCGAAGGGGTGAGCACGTGGACCGGCCGCCCGACGCCCATCAGGATGGGCCCCACCGACACGCCTTTGGCGATCACGCGCGACAGGTTGAATGCGATGTGCGCGGAGCCAAGGTCAGGCATGACCAGCAGGTTGGCCTGGCCGCGCAACCGCGAGTTGGGGAAAACGTGCCGGCGGTACACCTCGTCGAGGGCCATGTCCGCCGACATTTCGCCGTCCACCTCGAGGTCGGGCTGGCGTTCGTGCAACAAGGCCAAGGCGGCTTTCATCTTGAGCGCGCTGGCATCCTGGTGGCTGCCGAAGGAGGAATGGGACAGCAGCGCGACCCTGGGCCGTATGCCGAAAATACGGACCACGCCGGCGGCCATCACGGTGATCTCGGCTATGTCCTCGGCGCTGGGATTGGGGTTCACGTGGGTGTCGCAGATGAAATAGGCGCCCTCCTCGGTGTTCAGAACGCCCAGTGAGCCCACCACCCGGCCGCCGGGGCGGGTACCGATGACGTCGAGGACGTCCTGCAGGTTTTCGCGGTAACGCCCGACGACGCCGGCGACCAGGGCCTCGGCCTCGTTGCGGTGCACCATCAGCGCCGCGATCACGCTGTTCCTGGTGCGCACGATGGTCTTGGCCGCGTCCGGCGACACCCCGCGCCGTTCCATAATGGCGTGATAGGTGGTCCAGTAGTCCCAGAAACGCGGGTCGGATTCCGGATTGACCAGCTCGAAATCGTGGTCCGGCTTCAGCCTCAGCGAAGCCTTTTCGATGCGCGCTTCGACCACCGCGGGGCGGCCGATCAGAATGGGCTTGGCCAGGCCGTCGTCGACGATGGTCTGGATGGCGCGCAGCACCACCGTCTCCTCGCCGTCGGCAAACACCACGCGGCGCGGGTCCCTCCGGGCCGCGTCGAAAACGGGCTTCATCAGCAGACCCGTGCGGTAGAAGAACTGCTGCAGGGATTCGATGTAGCTTGCCATGTCCTCGATGGGCCGCGTGGCCGCCCCGCTGTCCATGGCTGCACGCGCCACCGCCGGGGCTAGCTGCACCAGCAGGCGGGGATCGAAAGGCTTGGGGATGATGTAATTGGGCCCGAATTGGAGGTCCTCGTCGCCCATGGCGCCGGCCTCGTGCACCTCCTTGCGGGTCAGCTCGGCGAGGGCGTGCACGCAGGCCATCTTCATCTCGTCGTTGATCACCGTGGCGCCGACGTCCAGCGCGCCACGGAAGATGTAGGGGAAACACAGGACGTTATTGACCTGGTTGGGGTAATCCGAGCGGCCGGTGGCAATGATGGCGTCCGGCCTCACCTTCTTGACGGCCTCGGGGCGGATCTCCGGCTCGGGATTGGCCAGCGCCAGGATGATCGGCTTGTCGGCCATGCTCTGGACCATATCGGGGGTCATGATCCCGCCCACCGATACCCCCAGAAAAATGTCGGCGCCGACGATGGCTTCGGCCAGCGTCCGGTGGGGGGTATCCACGGCGTAATCGCCCTTGCGCCCCTCCATGTACTCCGGGCGGCCTTTGTAGATTACCCCCAGGCGGTCGGAGACGATGATGTTCTCTTTCTTCAGGCCCAGGATGACCAGCAGATCGAGGCAGGCGATGCCCGCCGCCCCGGCCCCGGAGGCGGCCAGCCTTACCGACTCGATCGGCTTGCCGACGATGTGCAGGGCATTGCGCACCGCCGCCGCCGTGATAATGGCAGTGCCGTGCTGGTCGTCGTGGAATACCGGGATGTTGAGCCGCTCTTTGAGCTGTTGCTCGACGATGAAGCACTCGGGCGCCTTGATGTCCTCGAGGTTGATGCCCCCGAAGGTGGGTTCCAGCGAGGCGATAATGTCCGCCAGGCGATGCGGGTCGTCCTCGTCGATCTCGATGTCGAACACATCGATGTCGGCGAACTTCTTGAACAGCACGGCTTTGCCTTCCATTACCGGCTTGGCGGCCAGCGGGCCGATGTCGCCGAGGCCCAGCACGGCCGTGCCGTTCGAAATCACCGCCACGAGGTTGCCTCTCGCCGTGACCTCGCGGGCCGTCGCGGGGTCGTCGCGGATCAGTTCGCTGGCAGCGGCGACGCCGGGCGAATACGCCAGCGCAAGATCCTGCTGCGTGGTCAGGGCCTTGGTCGGCGTGATCTTGATCTTGCCGGGCCGCGGATACCTGTGGTAGTGGAGTGCGCTCTCTTTGAGGTCCCGTGCCATTCGCCGATATTACGCCGCTTCCTCGAGCGAATCTTCGTAGCGACCGGTGGCGGCGAGCCCGTTCATGCGCGCCCGGTGCGCCAGCGCGGCCTGGGCCCGCCCGACGTTGTCTTTGGGGTTCTCGCCCCAGATCTTGAGCGACGGGGCTTGCAGCGCGCGACCGTAGGAAAAGCTCAGCGGCCACGGCAGCCCGCCCATGCGATTCATGGCATCGAGGTGGGCGGTCGCTTCGACGTCGGACTGACCGCCCGACAGGAACACCACCCCGGCGAGCGAGGCGGGCACGGAATTGAGCAAGCACTGGATGGTCGCCTCCGCGACCTCCTGCACGCCCGCCCGCTTGGAGGCCTCGGAGCCGGAAATGACCATGCTGGCCTTGAGGATGGTGCCCTCCAGGAACACGCTCTGCTCGTAGAGATGATTGAACAGCGCGCGCAGGGTGGCCTCGGTGACCTCGTAGCAGGTGTCGATGCTGTGGTCGCCGTCCATCAGCACTTCGGGCTCGACGATGGGCACCACGCCGGCCTCCTGGCACAGCGCTGCGTACCGGGCCAGCGCGTGCGCGTTGGTCTCCACGCAGGCGGAGGTGGGGATGTCCTCGCCAATGGTGATCACGGCGCGCCACTTGGCGAATTTCGCGCCCAGGCCGACGTACTCCTCGAGACGGCCGCGCAGGCCATCCAGCCCCTCGGTCACTTTTTCGCCGTGGTGGCCGGCCAGCGCGTGCGCCCCGGTGTCGACCTTGATGCCGGGCAGCACGCCGGACTTGTTCATGACCTGGACGAAAGGCGTGCCGTCCAGGGCCTTCTGGCGAATGGTTTCGTCATAGAGAATTGAGCCGCTGATGTGGTCGCCCAGGCCAGGCGTGGTGAGCAGCATGTCTCGGTAGGCCCTGCGGTTGTCTTCGGTGGACTCCATGTTGACGCTCTTCAGGCGCTTGGCGATGGTGCCGCTGCTTTCGTCGATCGCCAGGATGCCCTTGCCTTCGGCGACCATGGCCTGTGCGACTTCAACGAGTTGCTTGCTGCTCATCTTGACTCCTCGGGAAATCCGGATAGGAAAATGACTGAATCGACCATTTTAGAGAATTCCCCGCGCTTAGGCCACGCGGTGCCTGAGTTGACTCAACGCAGGTCGAGCTCGGTCTGATGCTCGGGCATCCCGTCGGCGCCAATTTTGATCAGGCGCATGGTGTTGGTGCCACCCTGGTTGCCGGCGCTCTCGCCCATGGTCAGGATCACCCGGTCCCCCGTGGCGATGGCACCTTTGTGCCACAACAGCCGCAGGCCCTGCAGCATGAGCGATTCCATCGCCTCGCCCCCGGCAATGTGGGACACCGGGTAAACGTTGCGGTAAAGCGCCATTCGCCGCCGGCTCGGCGTGCTGGGCGAAAGCGCGAAAATGGGTACCGGCGACTGAACGCGCGAGAGCCACAACGCAGTGGAGCCGGATTCGGTGAAGGCTACGATGGCCTGCACCGAAACTTTGGTGGAAAGAAAAGCGGCCGCCATCGCAATGGCCTGGTCGATGCGCTGGAAACGGACGTTGAGCAGGTTGATATCGCCGGTTTCCTCACGATGCCGTTCGGCACCGAGGCAGACCCGATCGGCGGCCTCGATTACGCGGGGCGGGTGCTTGCCGATTGCGGTTTCCGCCGACAGCATGATGGCGTCGGTGCCGTCGATCACGGCATTGGCCACATCCAGGACCTCGGCGCGCGTGGGTATCGGGCTCTCCACCATGGACTGCATCATTTGGGTGGCCGTAATGACATTGCGGTTGTAATCAACGGCGGTCTTGATGATGCGTTTCTGGATGCCCGGCAGAGCCGCATCGCCGATTTCGACGCCGAGGTCGCCGCGAGCCACCAGGATGGCGTCCGCGGTTTCGCAGATTTCTTCGAGGGCGGTAACCGCCTCGCTGCGTTCGATCTTGGCGATCACGGCCGCCTCGCTGCCGGCACTTCGCAGCAGTGACCTGGCCTTCCTGATGTCTGCGGCACTGCGGGGAAACGACACCGCGAGGTAGTCGACGCCCAACTCGGCCGCCACCGGAATATCGCGGATATCCTGCTCCGTGATACCCGGAACGGACAGGCCGCCGCCGCGGATGTTGAGGCCCTTGCGATCACCCAGAATGCCGCCGATTTCCACCTCGCACCGGATCTGCCCGTCATGGACCGCCTTGACGCGGAGCGCGATCAGGCCGTCGTCGAGCAGAAGCTGGTCGTCCGGTTCGACGTCTTTGGCCAGGTCGGGGTAACTCACGCCGACGCGGGTTTCATCGCCCGGCTGCTGGGGATTTTTAGTGTCGAGCGTGAACGCCTGGCCGCTGCTTAGCACGACCCGACCCTCGACGAAGTGCTCGACCCGAATCTTCGGGCCGGACAAGTCCGCCAGCAGCGCCACCTCGCGGCCGAGCTCTTCCGAAATCTCGCGAACCGCGCGGGCCCGGAGCATCCGGTCTTCGACGTTTCCGTGCGAGAAATTGATTCGCAAAGCATCCGCGCCGGCGGCGATCACGGCCTTCAGCACATCACGATCGTCGGTGGCGGGGCCGAGCGTCGCGATAATCTTGGTGCGCCGCCTCGTCATAATTGCCGGCTGAACTGCGCTCGGGCCTTGCTCGCTGCTGCCTCGAGGGCGACGACGGCGGGCAGTTCCTTGCCCTCCACCAGCTCGAGGAAAGCGCCGCCGCCGGTCGAGACGTAATCGATGTCCTCGCTCACATCGAATTTTTCGATGGCGGCCAGGGTATCGCCGCCGCCCGCGATGCTGAACGCCGACGAGCGCGCGACGGCCTCGGCGACCGACCGCGTGCCGGCCGCGAAGGTCTCGAATTCGAACACGCCGACGGGGCCGTTCCAGATGATGGTGGCGGCGCCCGCGATGATCCTCGAGTAGGAGCTGGCGGTCAGCGGGCCGATGTCGAGGATCATCTCGTCCGGCGCAATCTCGTCGATGCTGCGCACCGCCGGCTTGGCCGTAGCCGAGAATTCCCCGGCTACGACGACATCGCTGGGAATCGGGATGGAGCCCCCGCGCTCGTGGGCTTTGCGGATCAGGCGCTGGGCCTCATTGATCAGATCGGGCTCGAACAACGAGCGGCCCACCTCGTAGCCGGCCGCGGCGATGAGGGTATTGGCGATCCCGCCGCCGACGATCAGTTCGTCCACCTTTTCGATGAGGCTGTCGAGCACGCTGAGTTTGGTCGAAACCTTGGCGCCCCCGACGATGGCCAGCATGGGGCGCTCGGGATGAGCCAGCGCCTTGCCCAGCACCGTGAGCTCGCGGTCCAGCAGCGGGCCTGCGCAGGCCACCGGTGCGAAGCGCGCGAGGCCCTCGGTCGAGGCCTGCGCCCGGTGCGCGGTGCCGAAGGCATCCATGACAAATATGTCGCAGAGCTCCGCCATCTGCCGCGCCAAGCCGTCATCGTTGGCCTTCTCGCCCTTGTTGAAGCGCACGTTCTCGCACAGGACAACCTCGCCAGGCTCGATGTCGATGCCGTTGAGCCAGTCCTTTTCGAAGCGCACGTCTCGTCCGAGCAATTCCT
>Ga0302046_10000929_pt1 | contig 28028 bp, 17 predicted proteins | sample RVTome_11_FD_200261 | JGI IMG/M metagenome (GOLD analysis project Ga0302046, IMG submission 200261) | Soil microbial communities from uranium-contaminated site in the Upper Colorado River Basin, Wyoming, United States - RVT147D111 (version 2) ... | reverse complement strand
GGTGGACAGCGGGGCGCGGAACATCGATTTCATCATCGACCGGACGGTGTTGCCGGCGGCGTCGAAGGCGCTGTTGCTTCGGATGACGCAGGAGGAGGCGCTGCCGTCGCGTCTGGTGCTGGGTCTTGATGAGGACGGCAACTTTACCTATTCCTTCGACGGCGAAGTTGCCGAAGAGAAAGCCGCCGAACAGGCAACCGCCAGTGAAGACGCAGCCAGCGAAAAACCAGTCAGTGAAGACGCAGCCAGCGAAGAACCGGCCAGCGAAGATCCACAGCCAACCACGATCGAAGATCCTTCCTAAGCCATGCCTGTTGACATAACACAAACCCTCAAGCTCGAATTCGTCATCGACGATGCCAGCATCGCGCCGGATACCTTCCTGGTGGTCGACTTCGCCGGCGAGGAGCGTATTTCCCGGCCCTTTCGCTTCGAGGTCAATGCAGTCTCCTTTGACCCGAACCTGACGCTGGCCGACGTAGCCAACAAGCCCGCGACGCTGGAAGTCTACCGGGACGACGAGCAGTTGATCTTTCACGGTTACGTAGCGCGCTTCGAGCAGGGACCCTACGTAGCCGACCGCTACACCTACACGGCCGTCCTTGTGCCGCTGTTCTGGTATCTTTCGCTCCGGTTTCAAAGCCGCATCTTTCGCGATCTGAAGGCCCCGGAGATCATCAAGAAGGTCCTGGACGACGCCGGCTTCCAGAGTTCGCAGTACAGCCTCGATAACGTGGCCATGGGCGACTATCCGGTGCGGGAGTATTGCGTGCAGTACGAAGAGACGGACCTCGACTTCATCCAGCGCCTGGCCGAGCACGAGGGCATCCGCTACTATTTCGAGGGCGAAAAGGTCGTCTTCAGCGACAAGCCCTCCGGCGACGACTCCGTGCCGAAGATCGCCGGCGGCGCGGCGCTCGTCTACAACCCGGGCGGCGGCCTGCAAGCCGCCGCCGAAGCGGTGCGCAAGTTCAACTGCCGCGAACAGCTCGTCCGGGGCAAGCACATCGTCAAGGACCACAACTACCGCGACCCCGAGACCCTGCTTGAGAAGGAGATGCAGCTCAACGCGGACATGCCGGGGGTGCACTACGAGTACGGACTGCACTTCAAGGACATCGGCGAGGCCGAACGGCTCTTGCAGGTGCGCAACGAGGAGACCGAGTGCCAGCGGCGGGTGATGTGGGGCGAGACGGGATACGTGGGCATGTACGCCGGGCACAAGATGACGATGGAGCAGCATCTCCGGGACGAACTCAACGGCGAATACCTGCTGGTCTCGGTGCGTCATGAAGGGACGCAGGCCGCCTCGGTGCCGGGCTTGATGGGCGAGTCCGCGAAGGGGACGAATGTATACACCAACACGTTCACGACGATTCCCACCGACGTGATGTATCGCCCGCCGCGCGAGACGCGGGTGCCCCGGATTCCGGGCATCATGACGGGGCGCATCGAGAAACCGGGCGGTGACTACGCCCACATCGACGAGGAGGGCCGCTACCGGTCGCGGATGCACTTCGACCGGGAGTTGTCGGAGACGGCGGAGGCGACGCACCCGATCCGGATGAAGCAGGCGTACTCGGGTCCGGGCTACGGCATCCATTTCCCGAACCATGCCGAGACGGAGATGGTGTGGGCGTGCATCGACGGCAACCCGGACCGGCCGATGGCGCTGGGCACGGCCCCGAACCCGACGCAGAAGTCGCCGGTGGTGGCGGAAAACAAGAATCAGAACATCATCAAGACGTGGTCGGGCAACCAGATGATCATGCTCGACGAGAAGGACAAGGAGCAGATCCTGATCCACACACCCGCCAAGAACGCGATGCTGCTCGACGACATGAACGACCGCGTCTACCTCATTACGACGAACGCGCACGAGTTCATCATGGACGATAAGAACCGGCTGATCGTGCTTCGGACGACGGACGGTCACTTTCTGGAGATGAACGACGCTGAAGAGAAGATCACGCTGCAAAGCAAGAAGGGGCACTACCTGACCATCAACGACAAGGACGACATCATCACCATCGCCGACAAGGACAAGAAGCACACCTTCACGCTCGACATCGCCAGCGAGGTGGTGATCGTCAAGACCGTGTCCGGCGACATGAAGGTCCACGCGGAGGCGGGTAATATCCACATGAAGGCGGCGTCGCTGGACGTCGAGACGACCGGCGACATGACGTTCAAAGCCGGCGGCAACATCACGATAGAAGCCGGGGGCAACCTCGAAATGAGCGCCGGCATGAACGTCACCAGCGAGGCCGGCCTGAACCACGACACGAAAGGCCTGCAAGTGACCTCCGAAGCCTCGACGATGAATACCGTGAAAGGGAGTGCGGTGACCACGGTGGAGTCGTCGGGGATGGTCGAGATCAAGGGCACCCTCGTGAAGATCAACTAGGCGAAGGATACTATGAGTCAACCAGCCGCACGCTTAGGCGACATGACGGCCCACGGAGGCGTCATCACGCTGGGGTTTCCTACCGTGTTGATCGGCGGCCAGCCGGCGGCGCGCGTAGCCGACATGCACGTGTGTCCGATGTTCACCGGCGTCGTCCCGCACGTCGGAGGGCCTATCCTGCCGCCCGGCGCGATAACGGTGCTCATCGGGGGCATGCCCGCGGCCCGCGTCGGCGACATGGCTACCTGCGTCGGCCCGCCGGACGTGATCATCCCGCCGGGGTGCCCGACGGTGCTCATCGGCAGCGCCGGGGGCGGGTCGGGCGGTTCGGCGGGGGCGGCCGGCGCGGCGACGGGGGCGGGCGCCGGCGCGAACGAAGGCAACATCGACACCAACTCGGCGGTAGGGAAGCTGGAGGAGATCGTCACTTCGGGTCTGGGTGGGGCGTCGGCCACCTGGGGCGCGGAATACCTGGAGGCCCTGCTCAACGCGCTGAAGGCGCAGGGACAAAACAAGGAGTCCGCCACGAAGGCCGAGCACTGGATCGAGTTCGCGTTCGTCGACTCGGCCGGGCTGCCCGTCAGCCGGGTCTCCTACGAGTTTACCGACACCGAGTCGAACCTGTCGCACGGGCTCTTGCCGGGCAACGGCACCATCGCCCGCGACGGCATCCCCGCCGGGCAGGGCAAGGTCGTCCTGAAGACCGTCTACAACGCCCGGTGGTCGAAGGACATGGCCAAGCTCGGCGAAGTCCTCACCCTCACCGCCGACGTCGAAGGGTTTCCGGCAGGCACCCCGGCCATCTTTCTCGTCTACCAGCGCGACGTGACGGGGCCGCCCAAGGTCATCGCTACGATCAATTCTCAGACGCAGGGCGACAAGGTCGAGACCACGTGGACGTTCGCGTTGCCGCCGGAGGAGGCGGACATCCTGGTCCCGGAAGAAGGCGCGCCCGACACCGACGTGGAGCCGAAGGGCTACTCCGCGCCGGACTTCTTCTTTGCCGTCCACGTCGAGCTGTGCCGGGCCCTTTCCGGCATCCTCTACATCGAAGACTTCATCGAAGTCGAAGCCGTCGACGAGGAAGACAAGCCGCTGGCCGATCAGGAATACGCGTTGTACCTCGCCTCGGGTGAGGTGCGCCAGGGCGTGCTGGACGGCAGCGGAAAGACCCGCGAAGACAAGATCCCGGCCGGGCTGACGAACCTGCGGTTCCCGACGTTGCCGGAGGTCGAGTTCGAGGGGCCGGAGACGGACGGCAGCGCCGGGTCGTCGGGCGGCTCTTCGTCGCAGGGAGGGAGCGGCGGCACGACTTCGAAGGGTGGCTTCGACGATGGTAGTTCGGGCGGCGGCGGCACGACTTCGAAAGGCGGTTTCGACGACGGCGGCTCGGGGGGCGGCGGCACCGGCTCGAAGGGCGGCTTCGACGACGGTAGTTCGGGCGGCGGCACGGGTTCGAAAGGCGGCTTTGGCGATGGAGGCGGCGGATCGAAAGGCGGATTCTAACGAAGCGCCGGGGCGGCGTTGGCGGCCTGCGGCGTTGAACGGATACAAGATTCATGAGCGAGAGCGACATAGAAGTCACACGACGGCAGGCGGGGAAGATTCAGAATCTACCCTCCGGCAAGCACCACAAGGTGCGGGTCAAGACGAAGTACGTGTGCCACATGTTGGAGGTGGAAGACCTCAACTACCACCTCAACAGCGCCGTCATGCTGCCCGATTACGGCGTGGCGCCCGCCCAGGCGGGTACGACGCCCGAGCAGGAGCGCATCACCGGCCTGGCCGTGCTCTACGCCTGCTACCGCCACGCCCGCGAGCACCCGGAGCAGTCGGCGCTCGTCGTCGGGCACACGGACCGCAGCGGCTCTACGAGCTACAACCAGACGCTCTCCGAACAGCGCTCCGCTGGCGTGCTCGCTGCCCTGAAGGGAGACCGCGCCGGCTGGGTCGACATCGCGTTGCAGAAGAGCAAGGTCGAAGATTACCAGCAGATCTTGATCTGGCTGACCCACGGCCTCGGCTGGGACTGCGACCCGGGACCCAAGAACAACGTGCACACGGCGCAGACGCGGCAGGCCGTCGAGGCTTTCCAGCGCCAGTACAACGACCGCTTTTCGGCCTCCATCGCGGTCACCGGGACCGTCGGGGCGGAGACGTGGGGCGCGTTCTTCGACGTGTACATGCAGGAACTGCGGTACGCCCTCGGGACCGACGAGGCGGGGCTGGCCGAGGCGCAGCAGTCGCTCCGCTTTATGACGTGCGAGGCCGTCGGGTGCGGCGAGGAGTTTCCCATCACGCCGGAGCGGGCGGAGAACTACACGAGCCCCATCGACCGGCGGGTAGAGATCCTCTTCTTCGACCCCGGCGAAGAGCCCGTCGTCGACTGCGGCGCGCCGCGCGGCGCGTGCGTGGAGCTGTACGAGAAAAAGATGTACTGCGTCACGCCGATTCCCGTCGACCCGCTGCCCCTGCCCAGCGGCATCGCCGTGCACGTACAGCTGGCACTCTCCTACAAAGATCCCGAAGACCCGGATAGCCGGACGCGCACGTTCCCGAAGGGATGCCCCGTGACGGTCGAATACGCCGACGGGAGCAGCGATCAGGTCAAGGTCGGCGCCAACGGTACCCTGGATTTCTTCGTACGCCGGGAGAAGGTGACCTTTACCCTGCGCTTTGTTTTCGCCGAGCCCACCTATTTCGCCGCCCCGCCGTTCGGCCAGAGCGGCCCGGACGAGATGATCGTAGAGGGGCAGGTTGCCGACTTCCACAGCCGAAAGCACAATGTTTTCAAGCTGCCGAGCGACGCCCGGCTGATCGACGCCACCTGGGACGTATCGGGCACCGATACGTTCGACCGGAGCGACGGCCACTTCAAACGGGTCGACGATCCCGGCATCACCAACATCGGCTCGGCGGCCACGCCCGTCAAACTCGTGCTCGATCCGCACTGGCTCTATGCCCGGTTTACCTTCTTCGACCGCGTCTTCGGCCATTCCGACCACGGTCACAAGCAGGTCAGCGCACCGCAGCTCATCGTCGAAGGCTTCCGGCAGGTGCCCGCCGCCGGCAGCACGCCGGCCCCCGACACGCGCAGCAACTGGATGCTGCATCCGGACGACCGGGAGAAAGCCTGTCAGTCTATCCCCTGGATCCTGCAAAAAGCGGCGGACGGCTCCGCGCTGCCCAAGCCGGACAACAAGGTGCTGCTTCAGTTCCGCACCGAGCCCAAAACGTTCATCACCTCCGACGATGCGTCGACCCGTCGCATCGAAGTGATTACGGATGCGGAGGCCCTCAAGCCGGGTCCGAAACGCCTGAAGCACTACGACCTCCCGGCGGCGTGGAAGTCGCTCCGCTATTTTGCCCGGCTCTCGGACACCGAGGGGGCGGCCTTCGAAAACCTGACCGCCGCGCAGATCACCAAGGGCATGAAGCCCGCTTCCCCGCTGGTCTTCTCGCTCGACGACATGGTGGTCACCGATGAGAAGCTGGTTCCGCTGAGCTGGGTGCCTACGGATCGGGCGGCGCTCTTCTCGCACAAATTCGGCGAAGACGGGCATACCACCCTGACCAAGTTCGGGCTCTACAAGCCGGACACGGCCAATAAAACGTCCTTCCTCACGATAGAGCAGGCGCAGGAGAAGACGCGCAATTACATCGTCGACTACCCCAACTGGACGCGCCTCGTCGCGGTCCAGGGTAACCTGTGCGACGTGTTCGACCAGCGCATGCCGGACAAAGACGGGCAGGTCGTCGGCGCCCGTGCGGCGGTGCGCTGGGTAGATGCGACGAAACGCATCGGGTCGCTCCTGGTCTGGTCCCGCGATGCAAGCGGTGCTGCCAGCCAGGTCGCCGGCCCCGATGCCGTCGTCTTCCCGGGCCGGTTCTATTTTCCCAAGGATCCGGAGCCGATCGTCCCGAAAGCGCCGGACGGAAGCGATCACCGCTTCTTCGTCGTCCAGCCTTTTTTCAAACAGGAATACATCAGGGTTACCGCCTCGCTCAGCACGGGAACCTACGACTTCCAGACGACGCCCGATATACCCGCCGGCAACCGGGCCAGGACGGGCGAAATCGGTCGATTCGACATGGCGCTCGTTCGGTGTTGCGATACCGACGGCACCACTGAGAAGGCGGCTGCGCTCCAGTACTTCAAGTTCGCCTTCGACTTTGCGCGGGCGCCGGACTCCCTGAAAAACAGTGCGGCGGCGCAGAAGCAGTACGTCGAAGACGCAGTGGCCAACATCCCGGGGCGGTGGAACGGCCCGGACGGTAGTTTTAATCCAGGGCCGCCGGTCATCGAGGAACAGGGTGCGGATGCCGACCTCCACGTCAAGGCGCTCTGGTTCACACAGGCCCTCGCAAACAACCAGTCGCATTTCAAGATCGAGGTCGTGCCGGATACGGGGCGGTCTTTTATGAACGTCGAGGGGAGTGGAGAATTGCGGGAGAGCGCGCACAAAGACGAAGGCGGAGGGAACCTCGTGGTGGCCCACGAGTGCGGCCACGGGGGCAGCCTGCCCGATGAATACAGCGAGGTGGGCACCGAGTGCTCGTATTTCCAGAAGCCGCTACGCAGCAACAACATCGTCACCGATTTTTATCAGCTCGACGGATCGAGCATGATGAACACGCTCAAAGAAATCCGGGGGCGGTATTTCTGGCATGTGGCCGAATGGCTCCGGCTTCTGCTGGGCGGTACCTACAAGGTCCGCCACGCCGGTCATCTGTTCGAGTTGCCGTTCCATCCGAACAGCAGTACCCCGGCAAGCCCGAAGCTGGTGCGCTGTTTCGTCAACTGGCCGCTCAAGGCGGACATCAACACCCGTACCGCCGGCATGGACGCGCAGGCCAGAGCAGACGTGTTCTTTTACGCGCTCGGCAAGGACAAATTCAGCGCGCAGTTGATCAAGGCCGGCACGCAGTTTCACGGCGTCGTCGTGATCCAGTTGAAGATGAAGATTTCCATTCCTCCAAAGCCGTCCTTTTCGCCCTTCGGATCGTTCGGCCGGGTCCGGACCAACATGCAAGTCCTGAATACCCTGCTGGATACCCGGTTTAACAACCGATGGCGGGTCAAAGCCACCGTCGGCGGGCAGACCTTCGACACCTGCCTGGTGCACTTTTCTTTCCGGTACGTGGTTACGACCATCACAAACGAGGCGGTGGATGCGAACCAGAAGTTCCTGGGTAGGAATGGGGGCAGCGTCGCCGGGTACAACACGCAAGCGGCCGGCCTTGAGACCAATCATGACGTACACCTGGAGGTGAACGTCATCGACCCGCCTACCGCCCAGACCTCGGCGTTGTCGGGGAAAACGCTGCGCCTGCGGTCGGACAACTTCGGCCAGTTCGAAACCTTCGTCACCCAGTTTCTGGGCATGTCGACGGCGGCGCCTGCCTCCGGGGATCCTTTCCCGGACAGCGCGCAGGTGCTGCCCCTGATTCGAAAAGTAGCGACCGTTAATGCCGGCGATATACAGACGTTGTGAGATGCATTGGCTTCACGTATTGCTGTTTACCCTCTTTGGATTGACCGTAACAGCCTGCCAGGCCAGGCGAGGAAATTCCGTTATGACCTACCCTCTTGAGAAGCCGATACCCGCTGCGCCGGACTCGGCGGGCGCGGCGGCAGAAGCCGTACAATCGACGGGCGGTTCGGTGAGCTTGCCGGCAGCGGAGCCGGGAGATAGCGCGGTCGTGCGTCCGTACGTCAACGACCGGCTCAACTCCAGAATCGGTGTATCGGTGCCCGAGGGCGTGTGGGAGGTGCGCTGGCAGGCGGATCTCGCGCCGGGCCTGGAACCTGCCTTCGTGCTGCGTGCCGGCAATCGTATCCTGGTGCAGGGTCGGGACCTATGGCAACTCTTCGACCGGATGGGCGAATCGGTTGCGGTGCAGCGCGTCGCAGGCAGCGACGTGGTGCTCGACCCCGTCAACAAGCTGCTCTATCACGCGATGCCTAACGGCACGCTCGGCGCATACCAGTGGGCCGAGGAGCGTCCTGCCTTCACACTGATGCTCCTCTTCGGCGCAGAGTTCGAGCGCGTCTACTTTGCCCGTCGGGGCCCTCGCATGGTCGTCGCCAGCGTAGAGCAGCGGGTCGATCCGCATGCGCCCGAGCCGACGGAGCTGGCGCTCGTCGAGGTGCAGGACCTCGGCGATCCGCCCCGGGCGAGCGACATGAAGATTTTGACGTCTGCGCAGCTCCTGGCGAGCGTGCAGCGCAAGACGAACGTGCTGCACGCCGCCATGCACGACGATACCCTCGTTGTGGCGACCCCCGGCCTCGTCGAGTTCTTCGACATCGACTTGCAACCGGCAGCCCACTTCGAAGGACGTTTTACCCCTCGCGCCCTGAGCCTCGATGAAATGGGGCGGGTCTATCTGATCGTCGAGGCGGAGGATGCGTCGGGAGAGACCCATCCGGCCCTCTGGATTTTGTCGGCGAATGCTGAAATACAGGTCGAAGTAGCGATCCCGGCGCATCCCGCCGGTGTGTATGCCTATAGCCCTCCCATCGTCGGGTACGACCATCGCGTCTACGTCCTCCTGGGCAACCGCGTCCTGGCGCTCTCGCCCGAGGGGGAGACGCTCTGGACGACCGCGACGGGCGAGGCGATCGCAGGCGCCGTCGTGACGGCCGACGGCAAGCTCCTGGTGACGGCCGGAGGCGTCTTGCTGAGCCTGGATGCCGGGGGAGAACGGAAGGGAATCTTCCTGGTGGACGGCGACCGCTGGACGACGCCGCCGGTGCTGACGGACCGGCAACGCGTGCTCGTCGCGTCGGAACGGCATCTCTACTGCCTGCAGTTACAACCGTAATGTTACAGCGATAGCCATGTCTGAACATACCGGATCGACGGATCAGACGCACCGTGTCCAGCTCACCTCGACCATCGAACAGGTGATGTGGACGCGTACGATGGCGCCGCCGGAGGGCCTGGTGGGGCTGGAGATTTTTACGCATTACGTGGGAGACAACGCGGAGATGGTCATCACCCTCTCCGACGAGGCAGGCGCGTCGTTCGGCGCTTTTGCAGACAAGCTGTTCGGCAACTATTTCAAGACCGAGGCCCGGGTGCCGGCCGCAGCCAGGCAGGGCCTCTTCGCCAACGTCGAACTGAGGCAGCACGGCCTCAGCAAGAAGTCGACGCGGCTGGGCCTGCTGCCGAGGATCACGGTCACCCATGCCCGGTGGGACCGCGAAACGGTGTTGCAGGGCGACATCCTGGCACTGGCGGCCGACGTCACCGGGGCTCCTGACGGTACCGAAGCCGTACTCACCATTTTTGAGCATGACGAGGACGGGGCGCACGAACGGATCACGAAGTTCGTCACGGTCATCGTTCAGAACAAGGTGGAGGCCCTGTGGGAGTTTTTCTTCCCGGGCCCCATCGTCGTGCCGTCTACCGAGGCGATCGAGGCGGGGCTCGCGGAGGACGGGATCCGGGCGGCCTATTTCTTTGACGTGGATGTGGCCGGTATCAAGGCTGAATCCGGGGTGTTATCGTTCGAGGAAGCCTTTCCGACCGTCACTGTGAAGTGGTCCAAGGGAGAAGTGGCGCCCGACCACGGCGAGGTCACCGAGGCGGCGTCGGAGGGAACAACCTCCCAGTCCGTTTCCATCGTGCAACTGAAACCCGTCGTACCGGAAGAAGCCAAAGTGGCGCTGCTCGTAGAAACGACGGGCGTGCCGGACGGGACGGGGGCGACGATCACCATCCATCACTGTCATACCGGGGCGCTCATCCCCGGGGGAACCCTGGCCGGCCTGATCGTGCAAGGGGGCAAGGTGGTCGATAACGCCACCGGCGAGGCACCGGTGTGGACCTTCGAGGCCACGCATCTGCCCTGGGATCCATGGGATAAGCCCTTCTTCTACTTCAAGGTGGCCGTCGCGCACCTGGGACTACAGGCCGAGACGCCCAAGGACTATGTCAACCGGGAAGCCGAGACGTTGCGGGTGATCTACTGGCACGCGTGTGTCAGCGCGGTCGATCCGCAGAACGCGTTCACGCAAGAGATGGATACGGTGGCGGCGTTGCTCGAAGGACGGCCGCATCACAGGGCCTACAAAAGAAGCGTTGAGGACGCCTTCGTGGAGAACCGGCGGTGGGGCCTTGTGGTGCGCAACACCTGTGTGTATCATCACGCCAGCCACGGCTTCGTGTACGACCACGCACAGCAGCAGCAACTCGACGTTCCCGGGATGGCTCCCCCCGAGAGCTATCCGGTCCCGGGAGGGACCTGGCGCAGTGTGGTAGCCTGGCGAAAAGACGTAATCGTAGGGCCTCAGCAGGTACGCTCTTTTTTCGGGGAGGACGAAGTGAAGCAGGTGGATGCCGTACCGAGCGTACCCCGGTACCTGGTCTACATGAATACCTGCTTGTCGGCGTGGGAACCCAGCCTGGGGCAGGCCTTCCGGAGCCGAGGGACGCGCTACTTCATTGGCTTTCGTACCGCCATCGACGATAACCTGGCCTTCCTGATGGCCGGCGCTTTTTACACCCTGTGGCGGGATTGGTACCAGTGTAGTCCCGACAAAATCCCGCTGGTCTTTTTTACGATAGCCCCGGTCTATTGGATGTTGTGGCCGATGATTATGGGGGACATAGGGGCAGACGCAGCAACGAGCAGTTCCGCCGCCCAGGCCCAGTCGGCTATCGGGACGGCCGTCGGGGGCTTCCCCGGCATCGGCTCCCTGCTCCAGTAGCGGGTATGGGGTGCTGCCCCTCGCCCGTCGTGGCAGGCACCGGGTGCCCAAGCCCGTTCGTACCTGATGAACCATCGCGAAAGTTATGTCTGAACATACAGGACCGACAGACCAGACGCACACGATCCAACTCACCTCGACCATCGAACAGGTGATGTGGAGCCGCACCCTGGGCGTGCCCGGCGGTCAGGTAGATCTGGAGGTCTATACCCACTACGTGGGCGACAACGCCACGATGGAGATTGAACTGACCGATCACGCCGGTACGTCGCACGGTTCCTACGCCAACAAGCTGTACGGTAATTTCTTCAAGGTGAACATCGTCGTGCCTCCGGAGGCTAAACAGGCGCTCTATGCCGAGGTGACGTTGGCGGACCACGGCCTGACGAAAAAATCAGCCCCGCTCTTCCTGCTGCCGCCGATCGAAGTCGTGAACGCCAAGTGGGATCGGCCGGAGGTCAACCAGGGCGACGTCGTGAAGCTCACCGCCGACGCCAAGGGCGCGCCCGACGGCATGGAGGCCGAGATCTTTGTCTATGAAAAGGCCTTCGACGGAGCCCTCGAAAAGATCACGCAGATGGTGACGCTCGTCGACGGTGAAAAGATCGACCTCGACTGGGAATACCTGTACCCCGGCGAGATCGTCGTGCCGCCGACGCCGGAGATCGAGGCGGGCACGGCCAAAGACCGCCTGGAGGCGGACTATGTCTTCGAGGTCGTCGTCGCCGGGATCAAAGCGGTGTCCGAGGCGCTGAAGTTCACGTCGCTGTTCCCGACCGTCAAGCCCAAGTGGTCCAAAGCCGAAGTGACGCCGGATCACAACAGCGCCTGGCCGCCGGCGAGCCCGCCGACCGACGCGGTGCCGGAGGAGGCCAAAGTCGAGATGCAGGTGGATACCACCCAGGTGCCCGACGGCACCGCCGCGACGATCACGGTGCACCACTGCCATACCGGGGCGCTCATCCCCGGAGGCACCGTCACCGGGCTGACGGTGCAGGGCAACAAAGTCGTCGACGGCGCGGGCAACGTGCCGGTATGGACCTTCAACGCCGCGCATCTGCCCTGGGACCCGTGGGATAAGCCGTTTTTCTTCTTCAAAGTACAACTCCGTCCTTTAGGGTTTCAGGCCGAGACGCCCAGCGACTATGTCAACAAGGAGGCCGAGACCCTGCGGGTAAAATACTGGCACATCTGCGTCAGCGACGCCATCGCCGATACGCCGGCGGGCGGCAACCTGACCACGCAGGCCGAGATGGCGGAGATCGCGGGCATCATGACGGGGCAGGCGCACCACGCGGTAGGGCAGCAGGCCGTCAATCAGAACAACGTGCCCGTCGCGCTCTGGGGATCGCTGCTGCGCAATGCGTATGCCTACCATCATGCCAGCCACGGCGACATCGTGGATCGCACCACGGGCGCGCAGCTCAACGCGCCGGACAACCCGCCCAACGTACCCGTCGGCAACTGGCGCAGCGTGGTCGTCCTGGGCAGTACCGACCTCGGCGACGTCGAGACCAACCAGGCCGCCAACGTCCCGAGCGTCCCGCGCTACCTGGTCTACATGGATACCTGCGTCGCCGGGTGGGAGCCGAGCCTGGCCAATGCGTTCGTCAACCGGGGCACCCGCAACTACCTCGCGTTTCGCTGTTACATCCCGGACGGCGACGCCCGGCAGATGGCCCGCGACTTCTACAACAAGTGGTGCGGGACGCACAAGTGCGATCCTACGAAGATACCGACCGTCTTTTTCGACGTGGGCGCGCCGTATTATAACTCGATGCGGCCGGTGCTGTTTGGAGCCGGAGGCGGGGCCGTACCGGCGCCGCAGGGTGCGCTGAGCAAGGCGCTGGACGCCATCGGCTCGGCCATCGGATCCATCATCAGCGGGATCGGTAGTTTATTCAAATAAGCCGACGGCGGGTGTATGCCCCGGCTTCTTTCCCCACGTAACACGACCCTATGATTCAGCGCGACCTATTGCGGCAGCAAGCATACGACGACTGCCTGAAACACATAGAAACGATCTTAAACGGCGACTTCATGGTGGAGCTGGGGCCCTCCGAGGTGCAGTGGAGCCCTGTCGAATTGCGGCAGGTCTTCGAGCAGCAGATGGTCCTCTGGCGGCGCTACGGCACCTTCGACGTCATCCTGGATGCCGAGGGGCGGCCCGTGGGGTACGTCGATGAGAGCCAGTGGCTCGACTGTGCCTGGGAACCGCTCGACTACAACGAGGTGATCGCCCTCGTGCGCGTCGCCCCGCTGGCGTTGCCGAAGCTGGTGATCGAGAAGATGGAGCGGGGCGAACGGGATTGCCTGGCCGTAGTCCTCAAGCAGGTGCCGGAGGGGGACGTCCCCGTGCGCTGGCTTGCGCGCATCAATCCCGTGCGTAGGACCTTCATTGCCATCGAACCCATCGTAGCCGATCATGACGCACCAGGAAGCCAGGGCGGTCGCTGAACAGGCCCGGCGCTCGCACGAAGTGCCCCCGGGAGCCACCCTGACGGCTGTCACGAAACGATACATCGAACTCGCACAGCGGCCGCCCCTGGAACCCGGCCCCGTGCAGGATGTGCTGGTATGGATCGCCCATTTTCAGCAGGGCATTGCCTGGGTCGAACTGGCCATTGAAGACCTCACGGGCCGGGTCGTGCGCCGTGAACAATCGCGCTAGGGTCGTGATGCGGCTGTGGCGCGCAGCTAAGGAATACCGATATGCCGGACTCCGACAACGCAAAACAACAAGACCGGGCGCGGGCCGAGGGGGTCGTTTGGAACGTCTTGAAACAAACCCTGGAGCAGCAAGGGGCCCACGAGGCTGTGCTCTACCTCCAGTACTGGCTGCAGGCCAGCGTGGGCGAAGTAGCGGAAGAGGGACCCTATACCCGCGTCCGTTTCAACATGCATCAGCGGCTCTCCACCTATTCGGCCCGCTACAATGCCAACACCGGGGACCGGGTGTCGTGGCTTTTCGAGGCCTTGATGGATAACCCCGGCCGTGTCGTTTCCGAGGAGGTGTGCCTGGAGGCGGCCCGGCACGTCGTCGAGCTGCCGCCGGAGGCCGTCCTCGAAGCGGCACAGTACGAAGAACAGGCGGGGATGCCGGTATTTATCGCGCGGTGGGGGCACCGGCATCTGGGCATCCCGGTAGAGCGCGACTACATCCAGGTGCTCGTCAATGGAAAAACCGGAAAGCCCTTTGCCCTGCACAGCAAATGGCATGCGATCGACGAAAACGCTACGGAGCGATGAACAACGTATGGGTGACCGGCTTGCTGCTGAGCGGCCTCGTGGTCGGGTGTACCTGTGCCTCTTCGCGCGTTTCGTCCTCTTCCGTGCCCGAGCCTGAAACAGCCACCATGGATCCGTCTGTAGAAACCATAGCCCGGTCCGATCTGAAAACCTGCCTGGAAGAGGCGGGCCAGGTGGCACTGGTCGCCGTCGAGACGGCCGAGGTGCTTCGGGCAGGCACGCGCGGAGAACAAGCCGTCATAACGGTGCGGGTGGAAACCCTCGTGTATGGTACCCTGGAAGCCGCCGCCCAACTCACACGCTATACCAGCGGGCAGGATAAGCTCTTACAGCCGGGCCGCCGCTATATGGTGGCCGTGACCGACGTACCCCGCTTTGCGCCTCGTCTGTTGCTGGGCGGATTCGTCGAAGTGCCTGCCGGAGAGGAAGCCGCCTCCGTCGAAGCCCATCGTCTGCTGATCACGGACCTGGGATACTGAGTGCGGCCTTCCGAGGGAGGTCACGGGGCAATGGTCTTTGTTCCCTGGTGAGGAACAAGACACCCTTGACCGACACCATCCACCTTGCAGGGCGCCCCGGACGATCAGGCCGACGTTCTTTTGCGGGGCTGCTTTATCTTTGTTTGCGCCAAAGTAGTATCTTTTCAAGATCCCATGTACCATGAGGAGGCGTCGCTGCCGGACGGGCAGGATGCCGAATCCCTTACCCCGGGCCTTATGTCCTCGGACGTTCCAGAATATTACCGTCATCTCCTCGAACAGTCGGGGCCGCCGGACCCACCCCCGAAGAGTCCGCCGCCTCCGGGCACCGACGCGCCGAAGTCGCTTCCGGCAACGCAGGGGCTTTCGGGGGGCGCGCGCCGCGACTCCGGCCTACCAGCACGGGCTGCCGCGACGGCAGCGCCTATGTATCGCGCCGACACCTTCGCCCTGAACCTGGAGGCGCCCTGGCAGGATCAATCCCTCTTTATCTTCGCCGGGCCCATTGAAAACGACATCCAGCATACCCTGACGGTTGTCGTGGACCGGGACGTCCCCGTCGATTCGCTCGTCGATTACGTCGACTGGCAGCTCTTGACCCTCGAAAAAGAACTCAGCGGATACCAGTTGCTCAAGCGCGATCCCGTGACGCTCCACAGCGGTGTGCCGGCCTACCGGGTGATCTATCGCTGGTCGCCCAGGGAAAAGCGATCCTTGTATCAGGAGCAACTGTATGTGCTCCACAAACAGACGGGCTTCAAGCTCACCGCTACGTTCACGAAGACGACGCGTAAGACCCTGGGGCCGGCCGTGGAACAGATGATGCTGAGTTTCACGCCGATCCTGTAAGGTACGGCACTACCACTCCTGGAAGCCTCAACCTAAAGAAAGAATCATGGCAGATGAACCCTTCAAAGGCGTTGGAATCCACATCTCATCCGATCCGGAGACCACGTCCATCGCGCAGCCCGGCGACACAGCGGCCCAGAAAACGAATCAGCTTCCGCTACGTCTGCTCCTGGTGAGCGACCTGACGCCCCATACGAACCCAGTAGATTGGTCCGGCTCGTCGCACATCCACCGCGTAGATAAGCATAACTTCGGCGCGTTGATGCAGGCGCTGGCGCCCCGCCTGAGGCTGGACGTCCCCAACAAAATCAGCCAGAATCCGCCTTCGTTAGAACTCGACCTTCGCTTCACTACGCTGGAGGCGTTTCACCCCGTACAGGTGGTCCGGCAGATCCCGTCGCTGGCGCAATTCTTGCAAATCCGCACGCTGGTGCACGGGGTGAAGGAGCGCTCGATGGATATGGAGACGTTCCGCACACACCTGCACGAAACGGGCGTAGAGGCGGAGTGGGCGGAAAAGCTCTACCAGGCGCTCTCCCGGCCGCCCAGGTCGGCGTCGGCGAAACCGTCGGCCGCGCCCGGATCTACCGGCGGAGGGGGCGCGCTGGATCGATTGCTCGGCATGGTCAGCCTGGACGAGGAGGCGGACGGAGAAGCCCCCCCGCCCGCCGAAACGTCGCGGGCGTCGAGCCTGGTGGGCCTGTTGACCCAGGCGGCTGCAGGGGCCGCCGATGCCCGGCCGAAGGTGGAGAAGACGGCGGCCGACCTGCTCACCTCCGACCTCGATGCCCTCCTGGAAGACCAGCTCAACGCCCTCCTGGACGATCCGGCGTTCCGTCGGCTCGAAGGGGCATGGCGCGGGCTCAAGTTTATGGTCGAACGGATCAACTTCAGAGAGAACATCCAGCTGGACGTACTGCCTGCCGCCAAGGACGAGATCGACAACGCCCTCTATCATCAGGTCCTGATGCCGGTGCACGACGGGGCCTCGGAGAGACCGCCGCTCTCGGCCGTGATCCTGGATTTTGCCTTCGATCACGGCAAGACGGATCTGGAACACCTCGACGAGCTGGCCACAACGGGCGCCAGTTTGCAGGCGCCCCTCATCGGAGCCGTCGACCCCGGCTTTTTCGAGGTGGCCACGCACGGGGGCCTTGCCAGGCTGCCGGTGCTCTGGCAGCACCTCGACGGCCCGGCCTATATCGACTGGCATAAGCTGCGCGAGAAGAAGGAGTCGCGGTTCCTGGCGCTGGCGCTTCCGGCTTTTTTGCTTCGCAATGCCTACGGACCGGAGCACCCGGTTGAAGCCCTGAACTTTACCGAACAGGGTCACCTGTGGGGGCACGGAAGCCTGGCGGTGGCTGTCCAGATCGCAGAGAGCTTCGCCCGGACGGGATGGCCGACGCACCTCCTCGGCGAGAGCAATCGAATTGAAAGCATGCCGGTCTGGAAGAGTCCGGAAGGGGTGCATTGCCTGTCTGTGCTCCTGCCCGACAGCAAGTTCGGCGAGTTTAAAAAAGCCGGGTTCGTGGTGCTGGGCGGCAAGTTGAACCGGGACAGCCTCTACCTCGCCCGCGCGTCGACGGTATGCCTGCCGGAGACGTATGAAGACCTGATGGCGGCCGCCGAAGCCCGCGAACACGTCACGCTGGCCTGTCAACTCTTCGTAGCGCGGGCCGCGCACTTTGTGCTGGCCTTGCAAGCGACGATGGCGGCCGGGGCCGACGTGGCGCAGACGATACAGGCCGTCGAGGCGCGGATGCGTGCGTTTTTCCATACACCGGGGCAAACGGTGCCGAAAGAATCCGTGTGGGTCCAGCACGTTGCCGACGCCGGGCTCTCGGGGCATGAACTCTTCGCGGTTCGCCTGACCCCGCCGCCTTTCATCCTGGATCGGGCCGTCAGCCTCGTGTTGGGGCTACAGCTGCCGAAGGGCGAAGAAAGCCGGCCGTGATACCGGATCCAGGCTCCTGCTTGCCGTTTACGGCGTCGGTCGTTTACCTTCCGTCAGTCGCCCTCGCCTCGGGTCGCTCGTGGCAACGGGTTTGCCTTGCCACGGCCTATCCGGTGTAATGATGTTTGGGTGTTTTAGGGAGACGAGCGCAAGCACGTCGAACACGTCGGCACACAAGCTCGATGAACCTGGGGTGGCGTCGGTATCGGGAACCGAGGGCCGGTTGAAATGATTTCCAGAGGGTATTCCGTACGCCTCGTCTCAGGCCACGTCGTACGCTCCCTGCCTCTTGGGCTATCCTGTGTTGTTGGTGCCTATTCCTACCCAGCATGATTCACCTCCCTTGATGCGTCCTCGGATCTGTGTGCATGTAGAGCCGGAGAGTGCGGGGTCGTCTGGACGGTCCTTTACGGAATCCTTCCGTATCGGCCGGGGAGAGCAATGCGAGGTGCAGATTAACTCCGGCATGATCAGCCGAGAGCATGCGGAGGTAGCCTTCGAGGACGGTGCCTGGTGGATCCGCGACCTCGAAAGTACGAATGGGATCTACGTCGACGGAGCGCGTACCGGGCGGGTGTGCCTCGACGGCCCCGTCCGCGTCCAACTCGGTCGTAATGCCCCGACGTTGCACTTCTCGCTCGAAAGCCCCGGCCCACAAGCCGAGGCCGAGCGCCCGCCTGTCCGGGAGGAACCCGTCGCCCGGCAAGCCTCACCTCCCGAGAGCACGGACACGATGCACCAGTCCAAGACGGTGCGCCAGGAGGGACCGCTGCCCGACCCGGCGAAGACGGATCGACAGCCGTCGCCGCGTCCGCCCTTTTCGGACCCCTCGCTCTCGCAGGTCATTGAGCGCTATTTCGAGGACGACCCGGATCGCCCGGCCGGAGAGCATACCATGATGATCCGGCGGGCCTACGCTACCGTCAAGAAGAAGGAGAAGAAGAAGTATACCGGCATCATCATCGGCGCCCTGGTGCTGTTGCTCGTCGCAATCGGATACGGGGTGTATCAAAAGATGCACAACGAAGCGCTGCGGCGGGCCGTGGCCGATATGTTCTACGAGATCAAGCAGACCGACCTGGAGATTGCGCAGCTCAGCCAGGCGTTCGAAGAAACCGGGGGCGCAACGCTCCGGGAGCAACTGGCGCGGATCCGGGCGCGGCGGGATGCCCAGGCGGATCGCTACGACGGCCTCGTCCTCGAACTCGGCCTCTACCGGCGGCTCTCGGGCGAAGAGCAGCTCATCTACAACGTCGCCCGCATCTTCAACGAGAGCCAGGTCGACATCCCGGCCGGCTTCATCCGCGAAGTCAAGGCGATGATTCATGAGCAATGGTTGACGCCCGGCGGGAGGCATACGTTCGAGCTGGCTATCCAGACCGCCCGGCGCAACGAGTACATCCCGTACATCGTCCAGGCCCTGCAAGAACGCGGCCTGCCGCCCCAGTTTTTCTACCTGGCTATGCAGGAGAGCAAGTTCGACCTGGAGGCGCTGGGCTGGTACAGCCATCCTCGGTTCGGGCGCGCCAAGGGCATGTGGCAGTTCATCCCGGAGACGGCGCGTCGATACAACCTCTTCGTGCCGGAGATGAACCAGAATGCCGACCTGGTCGTGCGGGAAGATGAACGGCACGACTTCGTAAAGTCGACGCGGGCGGCGGCCTTGTACCTGCAAGAGATCTACGTCACGCTGGCGCAGGCTTCGGGTCTGTTGGCGATGGCGTCCTACAACTGGGGCGAGGGACGCGTCCTGAAACGGTTGAGCGACCTGCCCGGCCTGCAAAGCGTGGATGAGGGCGCGATGCCGGAGAACCCCCGTGCGCGCAACTACTGGAATTTTCTGCTGGAGTACGAAGCGCAGATGCCGGATCAGACCAAGGAGTACGTGCTGAAGATCTTCGCGGCGGCGGTCATCGGGGAAGACCCCCGGCGATTCGGCTTTGATTTCGACAACCCCCTACAACCCTATCTGGAAGCGCTGCCGTCACAGAGCAACTAGGGCGTCTGGGACCGGCAAAGGTGATCTATGAACTGGTGGAAGCCCAAGAACAAATATGTCGTTGACGTCGGCGTCTGCTCCGACGTAGGACAGGTGCGCACTGAGAACCAGGATGCGTATGGTCACTTTCCGGAAGGGTCGACGAAGCATACCCCGGAGCGCCTCTTCATCGTCGCCGACGGGATGGGAGGCCATGCGCGGGGCGAAGAGGCCAGCCAGCTCGCCGTAGCGGTGCTGCAGCAGACGTTTTTCGACGAGGGGCAGTGGTCCGTCGGTGAACGCCTGCGGCGTGCCTTCGAAGCCGCCAACACGCGCGTCTACGAACTGGGCCAGGCCGGCGACGGGCGCGAGACGATGGGGACGACCTGTACGGCCCTGGCCCTCGTCAACGGCCATGTACACCTGGCCCATGTCGGAGACAGCCGGGGGTATCGGGTCGACGATCAGGGGATGGATCAACTCACCCGCGACCATACGCTCGTCGAGGAACTCCGGCGCCAGGGCGTGCTGACCGAAGACGAGGCCCGCATGCATCCCCGGCGCCATGCCCTCATCCGCGCCCTGGGCATCCAGCCGACGCTGGAGATCGACGTGCTCGACGCCATGCCGGTGGCGGCACCGCAATACTACGTCCTGTGCTCCGACGGCCTGGCCCCGGTGAGCGACGAAGAGATCCGGCAGGTTGTGCTCGCCGCTCCGCCGCAGCAAGCCTCCGAACGCCTCGTCCAGCTGGCCAACGAACGCGGCGGGCCGGATAACGTGACGGTGCTCATCGTAGCCATCAGCCGATCCTGATGACCCCCGAACGCTGGCAGCAGATCAACACCCTGCTCGACGCCGTGCTGGAACAGCCGCCGGAGGCCCGGAGGGCCTACCTGGATGGACGATGCCGCGACGATCAAGAACTGCGCCGCGAAGTGCTCTCGCTGCTCGACGCGCACGACCAGGCCAACAGTTTTCTTGAAAAACCCGCCAAGGCATACGCGGCACCCCTGATTCCCATGTCCGACACGGTTTCCAATGACGCGTTCATGGGTAGAGAGATCGACGGCTATCGTCTCCTGGAGGTCATCGGTCGCGGCGGGATGGGCGTCGTCTACAAAGCCCTCGACATCAACCTCGATAAGGTCGTCGCGCTCAAGATGATCGACCCGGCGCTGGCCCGCGACGAATCCTTCGTCCGGCGTTTCCGCGCCGAGGCCCGCGCCCTGGCCCGCATCGACAGTCCCCACATCGTCCGCGTCCACGCCATGCGGCAGACCGACGCCGGCCTCTTCATCGTGATGGAGTACGTGGACGGCGGTACCGTGACCGACCTGCTGCAAGACGGCCCGGTGCCGTGGCAAAAGACGCTGCCCGTCGTCAGGCAGATGCTCACGGCCCTCGAACACGCCCACTCGGTCGGCGTCATCCACCGGGACATCAAGCCGAGCAACATCATGCTCACGAAGGAGGGCATGGTGAAGGTGACCGACTTCGGTCTGGCCAAGATACGCCAGCCCGACCAGGTGGCGACCGTCACGCAGGGCATCTCGGGGACGCTCTTCTACATGTCGCCGGAGCAGGTCGAAGGCGCCGTGGACCTCGACCATCGCACCGACCTCTACTCGATGGGCATGACGATCTACCAGATGCTGGCGGGGCGGCTGCCGCTGGATCGCGACGAAGGCAACTTCGCCGTCATGCGGGCCATCGTGGAAGAGCGGTTCAAGCCGCCGTCCGCCTTCAAAGCCGACGTGCCCGCGCCGGTCGACGCGGCGGTGATGAAGGCGCTGGAGAAGCTGCCGGCGCGTCGGTACCAGAGCGCCGCCGAGATGCGCGCCGCCTTCGAAGCCCTGCGCACGGCGTCGCCCGGGGACGACACCCTGGTGACCGAACGCCTGCCGCATCCCGAGCCGGGACCGGACTACCGGCGGTTGCTCCGGGTCGCCGGCGGCGTCCTCGGCGTGGCCCTGCTGGCGCTGGCCGGGTATCTCCTCTGGCCGCGCCCTGCCTTGCTCTCGGTGCAGACCACGCCCGATCAGGCGATCGTCACCCTCGACGGCCGCGAGGTGGGGCGGAGCCCGCTTGAGGATTTTCGCGTCGGGGCCGGATCGCTGACCCTGCATCTCGAAAAGGCCGGCTACGAGCCCGTCGAAACGACGCGGGTGGCCGTCGCCGGAGAGCCGCTGCTCCTGCATGTTTCGCTTCGGCCCCTCGCACCACCGGACACGACCTCGCCCCCGGCGACCCTCGCCACCCTCCGGATAACGTCCACTCCGGGCAACGCCGTTGTCTACATTAATGATGAAGAAAAAGGAACCACCGACGCTTCCGGCGTGCTGGAAGTCGCTGGTGTGGGGCCGGGCACGGTTTCTGTCGAAATAAGGAGAGCGGGGTACGAAGATTGGACGAGCATATATACGGCAGTGGCGGGGCAGACGGTGACCGTGGATGCTCCCCTCGAACGCGAGGAAGGCGGTCCCGGCCCTGATCCGCCGCCCGCGACGGCGTCGCTTACCGTCCGGGTGCAGGGGCCGTCAGGGGCTGTCTCCGTTGATGGAGAGCGTTGCGGTACGCGCTGCTCCGTCTCCGTTGGGACAAGGGAGGTAGCCTGCACGGCAAACGGACAAACGGAGACCAAGAGGGTGACGTTCACAGCCAACCAGCCACAAACGCTGACGTGCTACACCGAGCGTACGCTGGTTGTGCAGGTTCGCTGGGAGTCGGATAACGATTCAAGAGATTTCCCCTGGGCCACTATCTTCATCGATGGGGAAGAGGAGAACAAGCTTTCCGATCTGAAGGTCACACGCGGCGTGGGCCGGCACACCGTCGAGGTAAGTCGCGTCGGCTTTGACGTGCTCACACCGCCCCGGCGCGTCGAGATAAGGCCGGCCTTTGAGCCGCCTACGGAAGAGACGCTCGTGTTCCGAATCAGAAACCAATAGCGCATGTAAGAGCAAGAACCCGACCCGCGCCGCGGTGAAGGGATCGCACTTTGTTTCAGGAGGCGTACTATGTTGAACCACGATACACGATCCACAGGGGTCGCCGGGGTCCGGCAGGCCGGGCGTGCCTTGACGGTGCTGGGCATCTTGCTTGCGGTAATCGTCACCGGTGCCCGGGCCCAGGACGATCCGCTCGAAAAAGCCCGGGCCGTTTATAACGACGGCAACTACAGCCAGGCCGCTGAACTGTTGGACGCCCTCGCCCGGGACGAGACGGTAGACCTGAGGATGCGCCGGGATGCCTTGCGATACCTGGGCCGCGCTTACATCGCCCAGAGCCTCATGGAGGACGCGCGCCAGGCCGTCGTCGATCTGCTGGAGTTGGAGCCGCCTCTCGTAGAACTCGACCCCGACGTAGAGCCGCCGCCGATTATGGATTTCTACTTCGAGGAACGGGAGAAGATGACCGGTCACGAAGTGCCCACGGCGGATCCCGGCATCCGAACGCTTGCCGTCATGGACTTTCGCAACTACGCCCTTGACGACCAGGAACGCTGGGACCCGATGCAGTGGGGCTTTGCCTCCATGATGATCGAGCAACTCGGCGGCGCGACCGACCTGAAGCTCGTCGAGCGGGAAAACCTGCAGTACGTCCTGGACGAGTTAAACCTGCAACGGCAGTCCGGCGTGGTCGATGAGGCGACGGCCGTCCGGATGGGCAAGGTGATGGGCGCGCACGCGATGGTGCTCGGCAGCATCTTCATCACGGGCCGGCGTATGCGCCTGGGCGCCCGCGTCGTCAAGGTGGAAACGGGCGAGGTGCTGCTGGGCGAAAGCGTCGACGGCAGGGCCTCCGACTTTTTCGACTTGCTCGAAAAGTTGAGCCTGAAGGTGGCTCGCTCGGTCAACAGCACCCTCACCGAGACGGAGATCGGGGCGCGCACCGAGACGCGTTCGCTCGATGCGGCGAGGGCCTATGCCGACGGGCTCAAGCTAGCCGAAGACGGCGGGTATGAGGCCGCCCGCGAGAAGTTTTTGCAGGCGCTCGACTACGATCCCAGCTATACCCGGGCTCAGAAACGGATCGATAGCCTGGTACCCATCCTGGCTGCCCGGTAGCCAGGTATTGTCAAGCTTTTCCAACCATCGCCCGGGGTACGGCAGTTGCGTGTGGAGGCGTTTTGCGCTACCATGCAACAGGCTGCTGCTCCTCAGACATTCAGGTGATTCGGTATGATCGGGCCTGCCCGCATGGCACCTGGGCTGTTAGCCATGTTGATGATCTTCTTGTTGCCGACGTCCTGCGCGTCGGTGCGTTTCATGGAAGACCTTGCGGACTACGACGACGCCGTTGAAGACCTCGAACGGCAGGCTGCCCGCAATCCGTCCGACCCGCAACCGTTGCGCGATCTCGGCATCATCTACCTGCGCACGAACAACTTCGCGAAGGCCAACGAACTCCTCCAACTGGCCTTTTCGCGAGATCCCGATGACCCGAAGATACTTTTTCACCTCGGCCTGGCCAACGAGACGCTGGGCAAGCAAGAGACGGCGCGTGGGCTCTACGAACGCTACCCCGACGTATCGCGCCTGAGTCCGTATCGGCGTCTCATGGCCGAGCGCTATGCCAACCTCACGCGCAAGATCCTCCATGAGGCGGTGCGGGCGCGGGTGGCCGAAGAGGAGCGGCTGATCGGCGAGCCCGTCGAACCCCGTATCGTCGCTGTCTACCCCCTCGTCTATGAGGGGGCCGACGCGCAGTATGCTCCGCTGGGGCGGGGGCTGGCCGAGATGATCACCATCGACCTGAGCCAGGTCGACGACCTCCAACTCGTCGAACGCGCGCGCCTCCAGACGCTGCTGGACGAACTAACCCTGGCCCAGGACGAACACTTCGATCCCGCCACGGCGCCTCGGGTGGGGCACCTCGTCGGGGCCGGCAGGCTCGTCGGGGGTGTCTACAACGTGCTCGGGCAGGACGACTTGCAGATGGGTGCGGCGATGTGGGAAACCGAGCGGGCCGGCGTGGCCGACCTCGGCACGCGGGCCGGCGCCCTGCGCAACCTGTTCGAGATGGAGAAGGAACTTGTTTTTTCGGCCATCGGCGCCATGGGCATCGAGTTGACCGAAGAAGAACGGCGCCGTATCGAGTTCATCCCTACGCAAAACCTGCAAGCCTTCCTGGCCTTCAGCCGCGGCCTCGAACGCGAAGATGCCGGTGCTTTTGACGAAGCCGCCCGTTTTTATGAACAGGCGTTCCAGCTTGATCCCAACTTCAGCCTCGCCGGGGCTCGCGTGGACGAGTTGTTGGGCCAGGTGTTCATGTCCGGGTCGGTCTCGGAAGCATTGGCCGTGGTGTATCAGCACGATCCGTCGCCCCCGGCGCCGGGCCAGCCGGCCCTGGATCCAATGGCGATCCGCTTGCAGAACCTGAATACCAGCATCGGCTCCTACGTCGTGCCGGGCATCGACGCCCGCGAGCCGGCCGCAGAATCGGGATCGACGGTCGTGACGCCGCCGGAACCCCCGAACTCGTTGCCGGATCCCCCGCCGCCGCCCCAGACGGGTGGTGGCGGGTGAGCGCGTGAGACGAGGTCTCCGGTTGTGAGCGGGGTTGTTAGCAGGGCGACCCGGAGGAGGGCAGGGCGGAGGGTATCCCCAACATCCGTAACAGGCTCATCAACGCGATTTCCGTTCAACCATGAGTGTATGTAGAGGCGGTTCGGCAACCCTGAGCCTGCTGCTGGGCGCCTGGGTTGGCCTCCTGGGAGCCGTGATTCCGGTAGAGGTAGGGTACGGGCAGACGGGGATCTGGCCGAAGTTCAGGCATAATCCGGAGAACACAGGCGCCAGTTCATTCGTCGGTCCCGCGCAGCCGGTGATCTCCTGGGCTTTTCCGGCCGACGGCGACGTCGTCTCGTCCGCCGCCATCGGCCCTGACGGCGTCTCGTACGTCGGCTCCTTCGGCGGGATGTTCTACGCCATCAACCCCGACGGTACCGAGCGGTGGCATTACGATATCGGCGGTAATTCCATCCTGTCCTCGCCGGTCATCGACGACGATGGGTTCGTTTATTTCGGCGCGGACAACGGCATCCTCTACGCCCTCACGCCGACCGGCCAGTTGCACTGGTTGTTCCGGGCCAACGGCCCGATCCGCTCGTCGCCGACGGTGCAGGGACGCACCGTGTTCTTCGGTACGGAAGGTCAGTTTGGATCGCTCTACGCTGTGACGGAAGGGTCTAATCAGGTCGGTGTGGAGGTGTGGTCCAGCCCCGGCATCGGCTCGATTTTTTCATCCCCGGCGTTATGGGACGACCTGGTTATCGTTGGGGTCATCGGGCAGGGTCAGGAGAGCTTTCATGTGGTCTACGCCTTCGATCTCCAGGGAGATCTCGCGTGGTATTACATCATGGATGCGTCGATGCTCTCCTCGCCGGCCGTGTCGAGCAACGGCACGGTCTTCATCGGGGCCAACGACAACTACCTGTACGCCATCCGAAGTGGCGAACTGGCCTGGCGTACCCGGCTGGGCGCGAATGTCCGATCCTCTCCGGCTTTATTCGGCGGCCTGGTTTTCGTCGGTGCGGATGACGGCAACTTCTACGCCTTAAATACTATCAATGGGTTGATCCAGTGGACAGCCAGCACAGGTGGTGCCATTTTTTCATCCCCGGCGGTAGGGGCGGACGGCTCCGTCTACGTCGGCTCCGAGGACGGATCGCTGTATGCTTTCGAGAGCAACGGGACGCCCCTGTGGGACATCGACCTCGGCGCGCCGATCTTGTCGTCTCCCGCCATCTCCAGCGATCCGCTCCCCGGCAAAGCGTCGTCCCAGGCCGGTGCCAGCACGATCGTCGTGAGCACCGCGCCCGGTTCCTCGTTGCAGCCGGGGGTCGTGTATGCCGTCGGGCCGTTGCCCCAACTCGTCATTCAAAGCATCACGCCTACGTCGCTGCCTACCCTCGATGCCGGCGAGTCGATCACCTACACGATCACGGTCGTTGACGTGCAGACCCGGCCGGTGGCCGGAGCCTCCGTGGCCGTAGACGACGAATTTCTGGGTGCCGTCGTGACCGTCTCGCCGACCAACGCGAACGGCCGGATCGCCTACACCGCCGTCGTCCCGAACGGCACGGCCGACGGCCTCTACACCCTCCGCTTCGTCGCCCAGGCCGCCGGCTACGCCGACAGCATCCCCGTCGAGCGCCAGGTCGAGGTCCTTAACCGCGTGCCCGGCCTGTCGGTAACGCCCCAGCCCGTGAGCTTCGGCCAGGTGTCGCTGGGCAATACCGCCGGTAGCCAGGTGCAGGTCGCCAACAACGGAACGGCCCCCCTCACCGTCGAGGCCATCCGGATTACCGGCGCGGACGCGGCCGACTTCACGCTGCCGTCGCTCGCGCTGCCTATCCTGATCGCATCAGGCCAGGGCTCGTTGCAGTTCAACATTGGGTTTCATCCCGGGCAGCGGGGCGACCGCAGCGCCGTGCTGGAGGTAGAGAGCGACGGGGGTACTGCGAGCATCCCGCTTACGGGCGAGGGCACGGCGCCGGACATCACCCTCTCGGAGAGCGCACTCGACTATGGGGCGATCCCGGTGAACACGGCTTCGGACCGCGTCGTGCGGGTGACGAACACAGGCAACGAGGCCCTCACGATTGCGGAAATCCGCGTGGCGAATCAGGCCACGGCGGCCTTTGCTATCGTAGCGGGGGGCAATCCGGGGAGCCTGGCTGCGGGGAGCAGCCGGGACGTCACCGTGCGCTTCATGCCGCCGCAGAGCGGACAATACACGGCCTTGTTGGAGGTTGACAGCGATGCCCTCGACGATGAGGGGATGGCGCTCGGCGTGGTGGAAGTGAATCTGGTGGGGCTCGGCACGGAAGCCGGTCTCGCTGTCTCGCGTCCGTTGGTGGATTTCGGTACGGTCATCCTGGGAGCGACCTCAGCACAAGAAACCGTCACGCTGGAGAACACCGGCACCGTCGACCTCGACCTGAGCGTCGACCTCGCCGGCACCAACCCCGAAGCCTTCTCCCTCGTCAGCGGCGGCGGCTCCACCACGCTCGCCCCGGGCGATCCGCCCCTGGCCGTCGTCCTGGGCTTCACCCCCACCGACACAGGATCCCGCTCGGCCTCGCTGCGCATCCGCTGGAACCAGGCCGAGACGCTCGTGATCCTCCATGGCACCGGCGCCAACGCGGTGCTCGAAGCGCCCGAGCCGGTGGGTGCACCTGAAGTCGGCCAGAGCGTCGGCATCCGCGTCGCCGTCCCGGAGGGGTTTACCCCGACGACGCAGCAGCTTTTCTTCCGGCGAGGCGGTGAGACGAACTATCAGCAGATCGACCTGGCGGAGGCTGGGGGTAGCCTCGAAGAGACCATTCCGGGCACGTACCTGACCGAGCGCGGCCTTGACTACTACGTCTCGCTCTCCGACGGCAC
>Ga0302046_10000928_pt1 | contig 28028 bp, 21 predicted proteins | sample RVTome_11_FD_200261 | JGI IMG/M metagenome (GOLD analysis project Ga0302046, IMG submission 200261) | Soil microbial communities from uranium-contaminated site in the Upper Colorado River Basin, Wyoming, United States - RVT147D111 (version 2) ... | reverse complement strand
CGTGCCTTCTATCGCGAGGTTGCCGTGCAGATGGGCGCGGCGCTCATCCGGGCCGAGGCGGCCGGCAAGGCGTTGCGTCTGGCCGGATGCCCCGCCGGGCACCGGCACGGCCGGCCAGTCTGCCGCTGCGATCACGAGCAGGCTGCCCTCGGGAATCTGAATGCGGTTGGCGGCCACGAGGTCTTCTTCATACGTGGCGCTATCCATCACCGTGATGAGCCCGACGGCGCCCGACGGCTGGGCGTTCCAGGCGGCCAGGGCGTCGGTGAGGGTGGTGAAGATCGCCTCGCCGCTCACCGGCGTCGCGTCCCGGCTCACCCCGGCGTGCCAGGTCACCGGGCGCGCCGGCGGAAGGGCCGCGTCGAGGGAGGTGCGGCGGTTGTACGGACCCCCGCCTACGTCGCCGGGAAAGCCGTACGCATAGCTGGCCTCCACCCGGCCCGGCGTGACGGACGCAGGAAAGACGAGCCGGCCCAACACAGGGTCTACCGCCACCGTGATGGAGCGATCGACCGTCGTCTCATCGGGCAGCGTGTAGGATTTCGTGTCGTTCGGGATCCCCCAGGCTTCGAGGTTGCAAATCAGAACCTCATCGGGAGGCACGGGCGTGTTGCTGCCGTCGAGGAAGAGTTCAAAGACAGGCGGCGGCGCGCCGGCCCTGCCGTCGCCGAAATATACAGGCGTGGGCGTTCGGCCCTCGGCCAGTGCCTGCCTGCGTGCTTCGAGTTCATCGTAGAGCGGGCGGCGGCGCAGCACGCCGGGGACGTTGACTTCTTCGGCCAGGTGGGTAATCTCGGTCTCGGTCTGCGGACGGTTGAACAACGGCGCATCGAGGCCGAGGGCGTTGAAGCGGTAGGCGCCTGCCGGGCCGTCGGGCGCGGCACGGACCTCGCTGCGCGGCAGAAAATAGCTCTGCAAACGCCACAGGAAGAGGCCGACGTTGGGGATGTTATGCCGCCCTCGTCCGCTGGCGATGCGCCGCACATCGGCCGTGTGGGCAATCGTGTCGAAGGCGGTGTCGAGCCGTTCGAGGCGGTTCGTGTCGCGGAGGTCGGGCGTGCGATGATTGCCCGGCCGTATGTGGTTGTAATACTGTGTGGTGCCGAGCAACGCGAAGAACTCGACGGCGCGGGCATTCCAGCCGGTCGTGTCGCGCGCGAGTTGTTCAAGCATCGTCGCCGTGCCTTTGCGACGGCGGAAGCGCAGGGTGTTGGCGACGCGGGCGCGCTGGCTGAAGGCAGTACCCGCTTCGATCACGTGCAACCCGCGCACGCCCAGCAGGTCGCCGATGTAGGGCACCACCCACTCGTCGCACGTCTCGATGAACCAGTTTTCGTAGAGCTGGGCGATGTCGCTTTCCAGCACCAGGGCCTGCTCGGCAATGACATCGATGAGAGCCCGCAGCGGCTCGCCCTCACCGGCATCCCGAATCCGGTAGATGGCAGGCAGCAGGGCGTAGAGTTCGTCGGTCGTGAAGCTCATGGCGTCGTCATCTCGGTCAGGGTAATCGCGTTCGGGTCGATCGTCAACAGTTCAGCACCGCTTCCCAGACGCGCCGTAGCAGCCGGCAGGCGCTGCTGCCCGGAGGCCGCGAACGGATCCTGGCCGCCGAGCGTCTCCAGGTCGACCGCCACGACCCCCTCGACGGCCTGCGCCACGGCCAGCACTTCGCTGGCGGTCACGCTCTGCGCAAAGTTTCGGGCCGAGAACGAGAACGCATCACGCAGCGCGGCGTCGACGGCGGCCAGCACATCGGCGGCCACGTACGTCGGATCAACGAGCACGCGAGCGGCTACGTCGAACGTGCGCGGCGTATAGGCGTCGATGGCTACCTGCTCGTCTACATGACGCGCGTTGTCGATGGCGTCGCGCAGGAAACGATAGGTGTCGGAGCTTGCCGGTATGTCCGCGCCCTCGGCCCCCGCAATCGTCAGGTGGACCAGCCGATGCTCTCCGCTCCAGAGCAGGGTCGCCTGTGCCTTGCCGATGCCGGCGAAGGCGCTGGCAAAATCCTCAAAGTCCTGCAAAGACACAATGCGATCCAGGGTAAGGACGGTCAGCGGGGCGTTGCGACGAGCGTCTTCGAGGCGTTCGGGGTCGTCGGCGCCGGTAGGCGCGAGGGGGTTCACCACGCTCTTGATGCCCAGCGGACGCGTTTTCAACAGGCTGATCTGCCGGGCGGCCACCATCCCGTCGAGGCCGGAGCCGGTGCGGTAGGCGGCGGTGACGTTCTCGGAGCCGGTGGGCAGACGCGCGCCGCTCCGTCCGTCGCCGAAACGAAGCTGGACGGTACCGTCGTCTTCCAGGCGGGTGATGTAGGCATGGGCGTCGGACGGCAGGTTGTAGAGCGAGGGCACTTCTTCCCAGAGCACCCCGTTGACGCGCACGTCGAGGGTGCTCTCGGTGCCGCTGGCGGTGGCGGCCGCCACGTAGGTGAGCGGCTTTTGCTTGAGCGTGAACGCCTGAAACACCGCCGAGCCGTCTCCATGCCCCAGCACCTCGCCGACGACGGCCTTGCCGTGCGTGGCGCGGGCCACGTTGGCGTTGAAGGTGACGCCGTCGCGGCGGTAGCGGTGGAGCAAATTGGCCTCGAACGTGAGGCGCGTCGTGCCCTCGAACGCCTCCGCCTTTTTGAGCGTGGCGACTTCGCGGGCGTCCTCCCCCGTATCGAAATCGACGCCGGAAACCATCACGAGCCGACCCTCCGTGAGCCCGTCGACGGCCCCGGCCAGCACCACCGTGTTGCCCTGCACCGGCGCCGTGAGGGGCACCTCGGCCAGCGCCAGGGCCTCGTTCTCCGCATAGACGACAACCTGGCGGACGAACGCGCCGAACCGCAGGAGCAACCCCTCACCGCTGAGCCGGAGGCGCGTCGTCTTGGTGGAGAGGGTAAACCTGGAGCGGGCGTCTTCGCCGGCCTCCACGACGCGGTAGAGTTCTTCGTATCCGGGCCGGCTGAGCACGACCCAGCTTTCGGGTACGATCTTCGGATAGGCCGCATCCAGGTAGACGATTTCGCCGGGTGTGTCGTCGGTGTCGTTGATACCGCTGATGGTAAGGCCGGGCCAGTCGGCATCGAGATCGACGGGAGGCTGAGGAGGGTTGGATTCGTAGCGGTCCCGGATCTCATCCGGCATGGCGTTCCAGTCCGGCGCGTTGTGGCCGAAGAGAGCAGCGCGGCGACGAAAGACGAAGACCTGGGGGTCCTCGGCCGGCTGGACGTGCGGGACCCGCGAGCCAAGTTCTCGTTCGAACACCGCGCGCGTCACCTGGCGGTCACGGTCGATCTCGACGGCCTTGATGCGCCGGACGTCCCAGCGTTCGCTACCCGGATCCTTCTCCCGCCGCGCGCCGACGAGCAGCAGCGCATCGCCCGGGTTGAGGTTGTTGGCGACGCCTTCCAGGTAGATCTCCCGGGTGCCGAGTACGGGCACGATGGGTACGCTTTGCCGGGCCGCCATCGCGTTCCAGGCCGCCCGTGCCTCGATGGCTTCGAGGGTTTCGAACGTCTGCGGCCGTTCGTCCTGGCCCGGCAGGCTGTCGGCCTGGGTGCCGGCCTGTACGAGGGGGGCCGGCGGTGCCGTGGGGGCGTCCTCGACGGTAAAGGCGAGAAAAGTGCTCGCCGCCACGCCGGGCCGCAACTCGTAGCCGATGCGGCGGGCCATCTCCAGGACCGACCGGCGCTCGGTGGCCGTGCGGAGGTAGCCCTCGTTGGCAAGGCGTTCCTGGTAGAAAGCGAGCACGTCGAGCACCAGGGCCCAGCCGTCGAGCAACGCGATGGCCGGGTCGTCGTCGTTGCGCGTCGTGAGGTCGCGCAGGGCCTGGTGCCGGGCCAGCGCGGCCTGCATCGAGGCTTTGAAGCGCGCGTGCGTACCCACCCGGTAGGCCAGCGCCGAGAGCCCCGGCCGGTTCGCGACCGACACCGGCGTCTCCGGCTCGACGCCCTCACAGCAACCGCAGGTGTTCAGGGTATCACTCATAGATTTAGTCCTGGCTACGTAGCGTCACGACTGCGTGAAAGGTGATGCGTGAAACGTAAAACGTGAGGGTGCTGGTAGCACCGTTTCAGCAGGGCACCCTCACGTTTCCCGTTTCATACATTCATCCTCCATCCTCATCCCTCACAGTCCGTTCAGCATTTCGAATTCCAGCTTGCCGTTTTCCGGGTTACTCGGGTCGTTGTCGAGGCGGATGATTTCGAGGGAGGCGGCGGGCAGCACGCCTTCTGCCAGTTCGCCGTGGGGGTTTTCGTTAAGCCGCTGGAAACGGGTCACTTCAACCGAGGCGACGCCGGTCACATCCATCGCCGCCTGATACAGCTGACTGAGGTAGACGGGCTGCCCGAACGTGAACCGGTCCGGGTGAAAAAAGCCGCGCCGGCCGTCGAGCAGATCGCGCGCGCCGAAGACGTCGAGGAGCGAGCGTTTTACGTCGCTCTGGAAATACCCCGGCGCCACGCAGACGTCGAGCTTCAGGTCCAGGGGGACGAAGACGGGATCGCTCAGTTCGAGGTCGTAGCCGGCAAGGCGGAAGCGTTCCAGGTGGGCACGCAACGTGCGCTGAAAACGAGTGTCGGCGCGGACGGGCAGGCCGCCTTTGCGGTCGATGGTGACGAAGACGGTGTACCAGCTTCCCGTCCATCGAAAGGTGGCGGCGGCTTTTTGGACCTCCGCATGGCGTTCGGCCACCTCGGCATAATCCGCCTCGGTGACGGCGCGCTCCTGGGTGCGGAAGGCTTGCGGGGCGAACTGACGCACTGCCTCGATGCGCTCCGGCGCCGTGCCGCCGGCAGCCGGCAGCGGGTTGCGCACTGCCTCGATCCCGGCGAAACCGACGACTTCGGCAAGGGCGCCGGCGCCGACGTTGCCCGCCGGACCCTTGCCCACCCGGTACGTAGTGCGGAAGATCGTCCCGGCCGAAGGCGCCTTGCCCAACACATCGTCGCCGAAACGCAGGTGGGCACGCCCGTCGTTTTCGGTTTCGACGACGAAGTCGGCGGCGAAGCGGTCGCTGGCGAGGAGGTCGCGGCGGGGCTGCCACGCCTCGTCGTCGTCTTCGAGATGGACGCTGGGGAGGGCCTGCCGGGGATCTTGCAGGATGGCTGCGGCAGCAGCTTCCTCGCGGGCCTGCTCGGGCTTGAAGGCCACGGCAAAGGTCACGTCGGTCTCTTGCAGGCGGGGTCGATAACGGCCCGTGCCGGGCACCGCCTCGGGCACGAGGGTCTGCTCGTCGAGCGTGCGCCCCTGGTCGGCCAGCACCATGTTGCCCCGGGCCACGCTGACGGCCTTTACCTCGGGCAGGCCGCCGGCATCGATGATGCGCGCGCTCAGGCAGAGCGGAAAGGGCAGCGCATCCTGTTCGTGCCAGGCAGCCTCCAACACAGGCGTACCGTCGAGGAGGTCGATTCCCGGTATGGCTTCGGTGAGCCGCAGGGTGTGCCGGTGCGCCGGGTCGGCGTCGGCTTCGAGGCCGTTCTCGGGGCTGCACACTTCTTCGAAGACGAGCACGTCGCCCGCCTGGAGCGCCAGCGCGGGGTCGTTCCGCAGGGTGGCCCGCGTGCTGCCCCGGGGCAGGCAGCATTCGGCATCGCCCCAGGTATAAAACGCGATCTCGTTGTGCGCGCTGTGCAGGGCGAGGTCGTGCATCGTCTCGAAGACGAGATAATCGTCGCCGCGTGTGCGCAGGGCCGTACCGGCCGGCAGCGTGCCGCCGTCGGCGCCGGCACCGACGGTCAGGTGCACCCAGGCCCGGGCGTTGCAGCCGTCGTGCATGAGATAGTCGAGCAGCCGGGCATGGCGACGCACCGAGGTGCGGCGACGGGCAGTGCGCAGGTAGGCCTCCGTGGCGACGGCGTCCTGGTAGTAGCTGAGGTAATCGCCCGTGTACGCCAGCAATTCCACCAGCGCGACCTGGAGGTCTGCCGGGTTGCGGTCACGCCAGTCGGGCATCAGGATGCTGAGCCGGTCGAGGATCAGGCGGCGGAAGCTGCTGTAGTCCTTCGCCAGATAGTCGATCTCCGGCTCCTCGAACGCCTCCGGCGGGCAGGCCGGATCGACCTTGCAATCGAAGTCGCTGGGGCATTCGACCTTACAAGAGAAATCCACCGCCGCCAGGCGCTGGTCGATGCCGGCAGGCGGCCCCGCATCCGTCGGCGAGGTGACCAGGCGGAGGGTATAGGTCGAGTAGTCGCCGTTACTCGACGTGCGGACGACGAGGATACGGTCGGCGGCGGCGAGGGTGAGGTAGGCGTCGCGCTCGGCATTCAGGATGCGGCCTTCATCGACCAACGCCTGCGCATCGACGGCGCGCCGGGCCCAGACGACGCCGGCGGCGGCCGCACCGGGCGGGTGCTCGATCCGTACGTTGCGCTCGTCGAGCGGTACGGCGAGCGGTTTGAGGAAATGCACCAGCAGCGTCTGCTGAGGGGGCGTACCGGCAGGCGCCCCGGCGTCGAGCACCTCCAGGTAGTCGATCCCGTTGAGCGACCCGTGGTTGGTAACCAGATGCCGCCGCTCCTCCTGCCCGCAGTGAAACTGGACGTCCATCAGATTTCCCTCGAAAATTGCGCGACCTGGCGTTGCTGGCTGCGGCGTACGACGTACCGCACCGTCACCTCCAGCAGGGCATCGGCCTGGCGCACGTCGACCGCTTCGACCAGAATCAGCGCACCGAGCCATTGCTGCAAGGCGGCCTGTACGGTCATCTCGACGGCCCCGGCCAGCACGTCGCTGTTGGGTGCGAAGACGAGTTGTAACAGCCCGCTGCCGAACGAGGGTCGGTTGACGCGCTCGCCGGGCGAGGTAAACAAGACCTGCTCGATCAGGTCGCGGATGTAGGCGTCGTCGCCGGCCGTGAGGGCGGTGCGCCCCCGGCCGTCGATGTGAAAGGGGTAGTCTATGTGCATGCTTCGATGCTCATTAGTGCTGTCTCACGATCCTCGATTCGCTATCCTCGATCCTCATATCCCCTTGACCCGCACCTGGGTGGCGGCGATGGTGACGCCGGTGCCGTTGGGCGTACACACGGCCTGGCTGTCCTGCAAAAGCACGGGCTGCCCGCCGGCCAGCACCCGCGTGGCGGCCGTCACCCACTGGGCCGTCACACACGGCACGGGCGACCCGGAGACGTTGAACGGACAGCCGGCGACGGTATACGGCGCGGCCTGCGTGACAACCGGCTGGCCGCCGACCAGCACGCGCGGATTGGGCGCCGTGGGCATCGCCTGCCCCCCGTGCAGGCACAGCACCGTCGCGCCCTGATGTAACAAAAAGCCGGGCATAGGGTGTCGGTTATGGGAAAGCGGGTTGGTTACTGAGCCGTTTATGACGTTGTTAAATGATATCCAGGGCGCCGCCGTTGAGCGAGATCTGGGGGCCGGTCATCTTGATCGACGCGCCCATGCCGTTGTCGATCTCCAGGCCCGTCGCGCTCAGGACGATCTTCTGCCCGGCGGACGTTTCGAGCGTGATGCCGCCGACGCCCGGCGTGTCGTCGAGGGTGATGGACTGGCCGCCCTCGGTCACGATCATCATCTTCTTGTACGGCGGCGCCAGCAGCACCGGCGGCACCTCGGCCACAGAACCCCACCAACAGCCCGCCCAGATCGGATAGTCCGGGTCGCCGTGCTCGAACTCGATCCAGACGCCGGCCCCCACGGTAGGCAACGCGAAAAAGCCGGTCTGGTCGCCGCCGAAGGGCGCACAGGGCAAGGCCCACCCACTCTCCTGCTCACCCAGCACGTCGGGCACGGTCGCCTTGATGCGGCCCATCATCAGGGGATCGTTGATGTCGGTGACGATGCCTCGATATTTGCCGTAATACGGAGTGTTCATGGAATAACCACGGGCGTCAGGGTTCCGGTGCCGTCTCGGCTGATGGTGAAGGACTGGTTGTACTGGCCGCGCTTGATCTCGTGAGAGACACGGCGGACGTAGTAGAAGCCGTCGTACGAAAGCCCGACGCCCCGCACGCCGACGAGCTTGCGGGCCCGCAGGGCGTGGCCGTAGCGTTTGCCGTCGAGGGTGCCCGTGCCCGTGACGGGGTCGGGCGCGCGCGTCGCCTCGGCGACGGAGGCGAGGGCTGCCTGCGCGACGTTGCGGTTACCCGTCTCGCGCAACCGCACCTTGCGCCGCGCCGGCAGCGGCGACGCCGACAGCGGCGGCACCCGCAACGCCGGCACCGAAGGCAACGGAATCGTCGTCTTGCTGATCGGCTCGATGGTAGCGCCTTCGGTCTCGACCGCCGCCAGCGCATCGGCCGAGAAGCTGATCTGCTCGACGTTCGTGGCCGACCCCATGTTGGCCGTGAGGGCGGCCTGGGGCACGCTCAACCGGTTCTCCGGCCCCCAGTACGCCGTGCTGGCCCCCGGCAACAGTGGTTCGATGTAGAACACGTAGCCGTTGCGCACCGCCATGCGCTCGATGAACTTGAGGTCGGTCTCGTGCTGGCGCGGGATGCGTTCGAGCTCGATAGGCACGTCGGCCGTCGGCGTCGGCGCCGGGATGATGCCGTACTGTGCATAGGCTGCCAGCAACTGCGAGACGATCACCCAGTCCGGCTGATTCGGATACGCCTCGTTCTTCTCTTCGAGGTCGAGCAGCAGGCTGACGTCTTTGCCGGTGACCGTGAGTGTCGACTGGCCGGGCTCGTTGCTCGGCGCGAGTTGATGGTGTGTGATGACGCCGTCGAGGATCACTTCGGGCACCACGCCGAAAGCCACGGCGATGACGACGCGGTTGAACAGGTCCACCGCCCCGCTCTGGAGAAGCGTATAGTCCATCAGCGCGCCTTTAGCCAGCGTGAACGTCATCTGGAAGCCGTCGCCCTGGTCGGCGTCGTTGGTTACCTCGATGCGGTCGATCGCATTCATCACCGCCGGCGAGGCCGGCAGCGGCAGCGTCTTCCCCAGAAGCAGGATGAGCCGGGCGCCGAGTAAGCTGTCGAACATGGTTCAGGAGGGAAGGCATCGGGAGAGCGGGGCGATGGCCTCGCCCCGCCGACTCTCAAAACTGCGGCAGGGTGATCTTGATGAGGCGGCCGGCCTCTTCGGTCAGGTCGTGTGGGTGGACGGTGTCGTTGGCATCGCAAACCCGCCAGAACTGCTCCGGGTCGTCGAGGTATCGTGCCGTGACGTTGTCGAGCCGGTCGCCGTCGATGACGGTGTGCTCGATGAGTGTGGCGGCTTCGTCGGGGGGCGGCGGGACGAAGCGGCGGCGCACGTAGCGCACGGCGCGCGTGCGTCCGTCGCGCGCTCGGACGTCGAGCGTTGCGATGTCGAGGCCGGCATAGCGGCTGGCTGGGTCGAACATGGGGTCAGGCTCCGAGGGAGAAGTTGACGGATCCGGAGGCGGCTCCTGAAACCGCCCCGGCGATGTTGGAAAGGCCGCTGATCGTCGCCATGGCTTCTTTGATGATCTGGTTGCCCATGTAGAGGGCACCGCCGACGCTGAGCAGGCCGAGGTCGTAGTAGCTGAGCACCTCCATCGTCAGGCTCACCTCGGCATGGATCGGGTTCAGGTTCGGGTCGAAGTGCTGCTCGTTGATCGTCAGGGTGTTGATGCGCACCGGCAGCAGCCGCTTGATGCCCCAGTAAAAGAGCGTCAGCGGCGCTTCGGGGGGAATGACTTCCACCGCGCCCGCCGCTTTGAGCACCTCGTTGGCGATCACCGCCACCGACTTCGGGTAGAGCAACATTTCGAGCGACGCCAGCGCCGGGTAGACGCCGAGCGATTCGGCCAGCGCATCGCCCTGTTCGAGCTGGTCGGCGGCGTCGAGTTCGATCTTGACCTGGATCGACTCCTTCGGCGGCGCTTTCAGGCGGAGCGCCTCTTCTTCGTCGCCCGCCTCGCCGCTGGTCTGCGCCGTGAGTGTGCGCGAGAGCGTCTCGGGGTTGTACTGAAAGATGACGATGCTCGCCAGCGGGTTGAACTTGTCGAGCCCGATGATGGCGCCTTTCTGGACGCGGGGTGAGCGTGGGAAGCCGGTCATGATAGCTGGTTTCAATTTTCAGGTAACCGTGAACGATACCTTATTGCTGGGAATCCCGTTGTTCTCGACGACGATAGGCCCGGACGTCGCCCCTGCCGGCACGCGGATCTGGATGCGCACCATGGCATCGGCATTACTCAAGACCCAGGCGTCGGCCGTCCCGGCGTCTACCCCGTTGAACGTCACACGATCAACCGACTTTTGAGACGGGCCGAACTCAAAACCGCGTATCGTCACCAGGGTACCCACAGGCCCCGACTTCGGGCTGACTTCCAGAATGAACGGCGTGAACAGGCGGCAGACCTCTACAGCGGTTTCAGCCGTGATTTCCTCGTCAGGAATGGTTCCCAGAATACACGTGTGAAACATCTCGTGCAGCAGCGTGGAAGCCACCATCCACCGCCCGATCCGAAAAGCCGTCAGGTTATAGGCAATCTTTCTCGGATCTGCGCCGGCCGTACGCGTATCACTTTCTCCGAACTGCTCACTCTCTGTCGGGTCCTCGTAGATCTCTACATCGGACAGCGCGGTAGCCAGTTCGGTATCTCCCAGCCCCGCTGTACAGTTGTCTTTAAAAAATTCTTTGCATCGTCGATCGCCGGCCAGCCCGTCGAGGATGGCCATAGCGGCACGCACGCGCGGGCGATGAGCCTTGGGTACTTCGATTTTCCCGGAAGGCGGACTCGTTCCAAACTGGGTATCACTAAAACGCTGTATGGGCCCGGCTTGCACGGTGTGCCGTGCAGCCAAAGGACTGAACGCGGCCGGCGGCGCCTGGGCAGGCGCATCCGACACTGCCCCTTGATCTTGATGAGGCGGGGCTGAGCGTTGCTGCACGACGTGCGTCAGTTCGTGCGCCAGGAGCCTGCGGCCCGCTTCGGTGCCAGGCCGGTACTCACTCGCGCCGAAGACCACGTCGCGCCCCAGCGTGAAGGCTCTCGCCTGCACCGAGCGGGCGGTATCGGCGGCACCGGCATCGGTATGGATACGTACCTGGCCGAAGTCGTACCCGAAGCGGGGTTCCATGTAGGCCCGGGTGGCTCTATCAAGCGGCTGTCCTCCACCACGCAAGCCGTCAATGGCAGCGGCCGTTTCCGGGGTTACCTCGGGCGCCTGCCCCGGCGCTTCTTTGGCCTGGACGCGTTCTTCTTCCTCTTCGTCCTCTTCCACTTGCCGCTGCACGTCGTCCTCCGGCCTCACGCGTTGTATGCCCGGCCGGGTGGGAGTTCCGGCCAAATCGGGCATGCGCATGACGGCCTCGGCGACGCGGTCGGCTTCCTGCTCGTACCTGTCGCCGGGCTCGTTGACGGTGAGTTTGGGCTGGAGCAGGCGTTTGCGGCGGCATTCGGCACATTCGCCCGTCGGGCCGGGCGAGCCGCCGCAGGCACATGTGCGCTGCAAGACGTCCGAAGCCCTGGCAGCCGTCGCGTTGGCAGGTGTATGGATGGGGTTTGCCGCGTGCATGGGTTCCACGCCTTAAAATGAAAAGCCGGTCGTCGCTCCGAGGAAGACGGACTTCGTCGTCGTGGCCGCTGTGCCGGCTTCCCGGTTGATGTTGACGTCGCCCGTCACCTGGATTTTGACGAAGTGCTCGGCCCCGAGAACCTTGCCGCTGAGACCGACGCTGGCGCCGGCGCTGAACTTGCTGCTGGTCGTCTCCGGCGTGACGGTGCCCGCGGCGCTCGTCGTCTCCGGCGTGATTGCGCTCGAAGCGCTGCCGGTGAGGCCGGCGGTGACACTATGCCCTCCCAGACCACCGAGGGGAGCGGACTTAAAATCGGCCGAGACGTCGCCCTTGGCCTCGGCCTTGGGCGTTGCCGTTGCTTCCGGGCCGAGCGTCTGGGTGAGCGAGCCGGTGCCGGAGAGCGACGTACCGAACGTGAGCGTGCCTACGCTCGACGGGATCAGCGACGGCGTCGTGGCGCCGAAGGTGCTCGTCAGGGACGTGCCCAGGCTGCCGGTGACGTTGGACGGATCGAACGAGAAGGTCGGCCCGCCCGTGCCGCTGAACGTGGTGCCAAAGCTCAGTTTCCCTTTGCGTAGCGCATCTTCTTTCTTCTTGACGTTGGCGAGTTCGAGTTTCGCCAGCGTCAACGCCAGTTGCAGTTTGAGTTCGTCGAAGCTGGCCGGAGAGGTGCCCAGGGCTTCGCCCGAGACGCTCCCGCTTCCCGAGAGTTTAAGCTCGTCGAGAAAGGACACCGAGCCGAACGACAGGTCGCTGGGCAGCGGCACCGTCAGATCCGCTTTGAAGCTGAATTTGTCTTTGCCTTCCTTCGTCCCGGTCCGTTCCCCGGAGGCGGTAGCCTTGGGCTTATCCTCTCGCTGGAGGCTCCCGGCAGCGAAAGCCGAGACCGTGCCGCCGGTACGCCCTTCGGCAAGACGCCGGCTGTTCTGCGCGGCCTCATCCTCAGCCTGTGCATAGGAGACGCGCTGGCCCGGCACGGCGGTCTGTTGCGCCACATGCGTGAGTTCGTGGGCGAGCAACCGGGCCCCTTCGCTGGTGCCCGGCGCATAGGCACCCGCGCCGAAGACGACGTCGCGACCCACGGTGTAGGCACGCGCTCCCATGGCTGCTGCCGAAGCCGCCGCGTGGGCATCGGCATGCACCCGGACGCGGCTGAAGTCGTGCCCCAGGTGATCCTGCATAGTGTTACGGGTAGCGGCATCGAGCGGCTGACCGGGCCGGTGCAGCGCCTGATGAGCGAGCGGAGGCACCGCCAAGGAGGCGGTACGATCCCTCGGCTGCCGGAACACCCGTCCGGCCCGCCCGGGTGTAGACGATGCCTGTGCCTCCGCTTTTCGTTGCAGCTTCAACCGTGCTTTCATCGCTGGATCCCTCCATACACCGCCTGTGCAATCTGCCGCCCGATGGCCTCGGCGCCGGCGCCCGGCACAGCCTGGAAGCTGCCGCCGTCCACGTGCGGGATGTAGCCACCTCCGCCCAACGATGCGGGATCCCGCTCGGCCAGAAGGCGGCCCAGCTCGGCCTCGACCGCTGCGCCGAGCTGCGTGCGGTCCATGGGCCCGAAGCCGTCGAGCACGAGGCGGTCGATGTTCAGGTCGATGTTCGGCGGTTTCATACCCAGCCTCGGATCTCGTTGTCGGTGAGGGGTTTTTCGAGCTTGGCGTAGACGCGGCGGGCAGCGCGCAAGACGTGCGCCATGCCGATCGGCTCGCCGGCCTCGGCGGCCAGGAAGGCGGCGTGCAACGCGATGTTGCGAATGGTCCCGCCGGCGGCGTTGAGCTGCGCCAGCGTCTCCACGTCGAGACCCCGGGTAGGCGTCTCGGCGGGAAAGATGCGGCGCCATATCTCGGCGCGTTGCTCCGTATCGGGGAACGGAAACGTGACGGCAAAGCGAATGCGGCGCTGGAAGGCGTCGTCGAGCGCGCGCTTCATGTTGGTCGTCAGGATGGCGAGACCCCGGTAGGCTTCCATCCGCTGCAAGAGGTAGCTGACCTCGATGTTGGCGTAGCGGTCGTGGCTGTCTTTCACCTCGCTCCGTTTGCCGAAGAGCGCGTCGGCTTCGTCAAAAAGGAGCACCGCGCCGCCTTCCTCGGCCGCGTCGAAAACACGACCCAGGTTTTTTTCGGTCTCCCCGATGTATTTGCTGACCACCTGGCTCAGGTCGATGTGGTACAGGTCGAGGCGGAGGTCGTGCGCCAGCACCTCGGCGGCGAGTGTCTTTCCGGTGCCGCTGGGGCCGGCAAAGAGGGCGGTGATGCCGAGGCCCCGGCTCGACCGCGCCGCGAAGCCCCACGTCTCGTAGACGCGCAGGCGGTGCCGCACGTGCGCGCCGACCTCACGCAACACCTCTCGCTGGGGCGGCGGCAGCACCAGGTCGTCCCACGTAGCGACGGGCTCGATGCAGTGTGCCATCCCGGCAAGCTGCCGGCGGGCCTGCACGCGGCAGGCTTTCCACAGCATCGGCTCCAGCGTGTCGGGAGCGGCTTCGACGGCAGCAGCCTCTCCGAGCGTGTGCGCACAGGCGGCCCGGATGGATGGGCCGCTCAGGTCAAACTGGGCCGTGAGTTGATCTACCTGCCCGTTGAGCGTTGCCGCGTACGGGCCGAGCCCGTTTTCCCAGAGGGCCTGCTGCTCCCGGCGCGTCGGCTTTTGGACGTCGAGCGTGACGACGGGGCGGTGCGGCACATGCACGCGTTCACGGCTGGCGACGAGCAGCGGGCCGGCGACTTCTTCCAGGAAACGGCAGAGACGGCGCCGGCGGTCGGCATCGCCCGCGTCGAGGTCGTCGGCGTCGAGCAGGAGGGCGCTGGTGCTGAGCGCGGCCTCGCGTTCCCAGAGGCGCAGCAAGCTGTCGAACTCGTGCGGCCCGTCGGGCAGAACGGTGGCGGGCATCCGGTAGAGACCCAACCCGAGACGGGCGCAGGCAGCGGCTGCCAGCACCCGCTTGCCCGCCGCCTCGATGCCGCACAGCTGGATGACCGGCAGCCGGCCGGGTTCCGCCTCCTGCGCCCACAACGCCGCGATCTGCTCGACCACCTGCCGGTGCGACGGCACAAGGAGGGCTTCGTCGACAGAAACAGGCAATGCGAAGCCGACGAGGTTTTCGTCGAGGGGTTGCAGCCCGGTCAGGTAGTGCAGGATACGCTCGTCGATGCGGAGCGGGCTGGTCACCATCGTACCGCCGGGCCGCATGTCGACGAGGCGCCAGCGGCGCAGGGACGCGGTGGGCATCAGCGCACTCCAGTGCGCCTCGGGCAACGCGGCCAGGGCCAACCCGAACGTCGGATAGGCTCGCTGCGGATCATCGTGGGCCGTGGCGCAGAGCCCGGCAAACGACGCCTCCAACTCCATGCCTGCGCACAGGAGCAGCACGCCGCGCTCGAAAGCGGAAAGACCGAACAACTGGCACAGGCGCTCCAGGGCAGGCGGCATTGCCATCTCGTGGGCGATCTCGTCACAGGTTTCCGGCGAAAGACACGCTTCGACCCTCTCGCCGTCCGGTGCGGTATGCCGTCGCAGAGCAGCCCGTACCTCGGCCAGCGCCGCCGCGAGGTAGCGCTGGTTGGCCTCGGGCCAGGTATGGAGGACGGCGGTTTCCATGAGGATTGTTTGCTCCGATTCAGGGACGATAGCGGTCTACGAAATAGCGTTCGAGGGCAAGGCGTTCGACGTCGGAAAGCGCCCGGTGATACAGCAGCACCTCGATGAGGTCGCCGGCGAAAAACGTATTCGGCGCCCGGTTGCCGTCGAAGGTCGCGGCATTCGAATCGACGCCGATAAAACCAAAACGCGCCGGATCGGCAGGCGTGACGGTGCCGAGGGCTTCGCCGTTATGGAACGGCGGAGGCGGCGGCACGGTGGGGTCGGGGGCGGCCTGCTCGCCATCGACAAAGAGTCGTTTGTCCGGGGTACCGGTCCGGCTGAACCAGCCGCAGAACAGATGCCAGTTGCCGTCGGTGTAGGCCCGGTTGGTCCGCAAGTCGTGCGAGACACCCGCCGCGTCGGTGGTGTCCCAGCCTGCGTGTACATTGGTGTCGTCTTTGATCGCCAGCCGCCAGAAATGGGCGCGGTCGAAGCCGGCGATAGTTTGCCGGTTTGTGGACTGCGAGCGAACCAGGGCACAGACGGTGATCTCCGGGAGCGCCCCGTCCGCGTCGTATTGCAGGTTTTCGAGGGCGAGGTAGTCGTCGGTGCCGTCGAAGCGGAGGGCCGGGGCTGTGCCCAGGGCGTGCCCGATGAAAGCCGGGCGACGGGCGGCGTCATCCTGGCGGGCGTGGTTGTCGTTGCCGCTCTGATCCGTCCACAGCGAGACGCCCTGGCTGTCGTAGGTGACGCCCATGTCGCTGCGGAGCCAGCATTGCAGGTCGGGCACCTCGTCGGGGCGAAGGGTCGGCGCGGCGGCTCCTTCCAACGACGGGCGCACGAAGATGCTGCGCGTCTGGACCGGCAGCGGGGCCGGTACGGCTTCGCGGCTTTCGATGAGCACCACCGAGGCCTGATACGCCGCCGTCGGGCGGTACGTCGCCTGAAAGGCGGCCCAGAGCTTCGAAATCTCCTCGGTCGTCATCAGGTCCGGCGTGATCTTGACGAGTTCGACCTGATCGGCCAGCGCCGCCGCTGCGAGGCTGGCGCGCGCCGTCGGCAGGATAGCCCCTTCGACCGGCGAGGGTGCCTCCAGCGTCGTCCGAATGGCCTCACGGCTAAGCACCGGCACCTCGTGCAGCAACTGCATCGCGTAGCCGAGGAGGATCTCCGCCTCGAAGTCTTGCGAGGCGTAGGCCGTCAGCATGTAATGCAGGTTGAGCGCCAGCGGGGGGTTGCTCATGCGTTGCCCGTTGGCGCTGTGCGAGGGCAGGCCCACGTTGCGCCATCCCTGGTTCGGGGTGATGCGGTAGAGATACAGGTTGAGGCGGGGCGCAGTGAGCGCATCCAGGTTGATCCGATCCGGCGCGACGGCCGACACCTCCACGGCATCGGCGAGCATGGTATTGACCGAATGATCGACCAGCGCATTGTCGAGCAGGTCTTTCAGGACGGCCGTCACGGCAGCTATGGCGAGGGCGTTGCTCATCGCCGCTTCTGTTGTTTGAGGTATTCGTCGAGCGAGAGGGCCGGGGCCGGCCGGGACGGCTTGCGGCGCGGCGGTGGCGCCGGCGTTACGGCGCGCACCTCGATACGCCCGATGGAGATGCGAATGGTCGGCGTCGCCTCCGCCGGCGCGGGCGGCGCGAAGGCCGGCTCACCCGGCGCGGTCTGCCGGGGCCGAACGTCCGGCACGACGACCGGCAATGGCATCGGTGGGTTTGCAGGAGGCAGCGCGGCATCACGCCGGGCCTCCAGTGGCTGCGGCCCCAGGTCGGCTGTCGAAGGCTCCGCCACCGTCCTCGGTTCGATAGGGAGGCGGGCGAGCCGGGAGGATCGGGGTGTCGGTGCCTGGGGTGGCGTTTCTTCGGTCATCGACACCGTCGGTTGCAGCGTGGTCGACTTCGGCGGTTGCGGCGGCGCGGGGTGTTCTGCCTGTGGCGCAAGAGCAACCGGCGGCGGGACGGGAGCAGCCGGACGTACACGCATCCCCGGAGCGGGTCGGGGCTCATCGGTCCCAGATTCGTGCGGCGCCCTGGCGGGCGGTCCGCCGACGTCTCTCAACACCGACGGCTCCACCTCGGCGACCGGTTTCGGCGACGGTGCGGCTTCGACGGCTTGCGGCTGTGCCGTCGAGCGAGGGACGACGGAAGCAACCGCCGAGGGATGCTGCGCCGGAGAAGGACGATCCGGCAGCGGCTCGGCAGCCGTCGGTAGGGGCATCGGTGGACGGACCAGCGGCTCCGCGGGTGGCAACAGACCGACCGTGCGTGGTGCCTCGGCGGGCGTTGGCGCCGGGGCAACGGCGGACCGGCGTTGCGCTTCGAGGCGCGGCGTCGGCGTCAGGCGGATCGTCGAAGCAGCCGGTTCATCGCCAGCCGACGGACCTGGCGGCGGCAGCGCGGATGGCTCCGGCGGCGGCGCAAGCGGCGATGCCGCTGGCAACCCCTCGCCCGCTTCGGCTCCTTCGCCGAAACCACGCACCGGTTCGAAACGCGACACGCGTCGCGGGCGGATCGACTCGGCCGGTTGCAAGCTCCGCGCCAGCAGGCTTTCGAGAAAAGGACTCATTCGTTCAGCAGGTTCAGATACTGTTGACGACGCAAGGCGCTCATCGCCAGGATGTCTGCTTCGCGCCAGCCGTACGCACGCGCCAGCCTGTGCACCTCACGCAACAACCGCTGCCCCCACCCTTCGAGCTCCACCCAGAAGTAGGCGACGACGTCGAAAGGCGCCTGCCAGGCATGGCCGCAGGCCGGGCAGGCAAGGGCCAGGTGCAGGTCGGCGTACGGGTCGGCTTCGGCCATGGCCTCGCTCACGGCCGAAGCCACGGCTTCGGGCAGTGCCTCCACGTCGGTGTCCTTGCCCTGGCAGCTTATGTGCAGCAGGCAACGGCCGAGCAAAGCGCGCGCCTCGGGCGGCTCCGGGCCGAGGGCCAGGTCAAGGAGATCGCTGCTGCCGGGCAAGCGGAACGTAATCTCGTACCCCTCTCGCTGCAAATGCATCGGCTCTACCGGCTCCTCGTCGGCGTCGGCCAGGAGTTCGTCGACATCGACGCTGAATTCGAGCCGTTCGCTACAGGCCGGGCAGCGCACCTCGCTTTCGAGCACAGAGCCGAAGGTACGGGCGCGCAGGCGCAACAAGCGCACATCCCGCCGTCCCACGGGCAGGGCCGCCAGCACTGCCGGCGTTTCATCCGTACAGGCCGCTTTGAGCAACAGCAACGCCCGGCGGGTCGCCGGCTGCTCCTGGCCGCGTTCCCACAGGTCGATCAACTGCGAAGCGGAGAGCGCATGCATGCCGATTACGCAGCGGGCACGGTGAAGCTAGGCTCACTCGGCTCGGCCACATCCACGTCACGCTCCCAGCCTTCGTTTTCAAGTTTAATGGTTTGGATGGCAACGCCTTCTCCATTCGCGTCGAGATCCGGGAGGGCCTGGTATTCCGAGACCCAGCAGCGATACACTTTGTAGGCGAGCACGAGCTGGCCGGCCTCGTTGTATACCTCGATGATGATGTCTTTGCGAAAATCCTTGAGCGAGACTTCGGCGCCGAGGCCGGCGCCGAAGTTCCACACCTTGTTGGCCCACTGCTCGAACTCCAGGTCGTGCGTGACGCCGCGTTCGAGCGTGATGGCGTCGTACTCGGTGCGGCCCGGCGACTTGCGCGACGTGCTGGGATCGCCGCCCTCGCGGTGCTCGACCATCTTGGTGCTCCGCTTGAGCGCGCCCACCTTGCTGATGCCCGCTACGAAGCGGCCGTCCCACTTGACGCGAAACTTGAAGTTCTTATACGGATCGAAGCGTTGCGCATTGACGCTAAACTGAGCCATCGGAGTCCTCCGTTATGTTTCGAGCTGTCCGGCTATCTGCTGGAGTTTAATGATCACGAACTCGGCGGGTTTGAGAGGGGCAAAACCGACCAGGATGTTGACAATGCCACGGTCGATGTCGGCCTGCGGATTCGTCTCGCTGTCGCACTTGACGAAGTAGGCCTGGCGCGGGGTCGTCCCCTGGAAGGCGCCCTGCCGAAACAGGTTGTTCATAAAGACCCCGACGTTGAGCCGGATCTGGGCCCAGAGCGGCTCGTCGTTCGGTTCGAAGACCACCCACTGCGTGCCTCGGAAGAGACTCTCTTCGATGAACAACGCCAGGCGGCGCACCGGGACGTATTTCCATTCGCTGGCGAGTTGGTCGGCGCCGTCGAGCGTGCGGGCGCCCCACGACACGTTGCCGAAGACGGGGAACGTGCGCAGGGCGTTGATGCCGAGCGGGTTGATGACGCCGTTCTCGGCGTCGGTGAGTTTGTATTCGAGGCGCTGCACGCCGCGCAAGGTCGCCTCGGTCCCGGCCGGGGCTTTCCACACGCCGCGCGTGGCGTCGATGCGGGCATAGAGCCCGGCCAGCGTGCCGCTGGAGGCGATGCGCCGCAGCCGGAAGCCGTTGAGCGCGTCGGGCACTTCGGGGCGCGGGAAATAGAGCGAGGCGTTGCGATGGCGCCGTGACGCGTTGGCGTTGAGCCACGTCTCCACCTCACCGATCTCGTCACGCAGGGCGTCCACCTGGGGCACGTCCATGATGTAAAAGGCCCGCTCATCTTCACACAACGCCAGGGCGTCGTCCATCACGGCACCCGCCTCCAGATCGCCCAGACGCATCGTATCCGGGATGCTGAGGATGTTGAACAGATCGACATCCAGCAGGGCATACATGCCCGTCTTGGCATCCTCGTCACCGATCAATTCATTCCCGCCGGGGAGGCCGCCGTCGTAGCCCCCGGTGAGCGGCGTCGGGCCGGTATCCACCGGGCGGGCCGACGCGACGGGCGGGTTGTTCGGATCGGGCAGGCTCAACCGCACCAGCTTCGAGCCGTCGTTGACGACGTCGAGGGCATAGGAAGACGAGGCAACGTCAAGGACGAGGTTGCGGAAGATCTCCGTGTTGACGCCCGCCTCGGCGACCGTCAGGTTGAACTGGGCCGCCGGGTTTGCCGTGTTGTAGTCTACGGTCACGGAAAGGGCGTCGCCCCAGACGCCTTCGCTGGCGGCCGTAACCACAAGCACATCGGCGGGGATCGCATCCTGGAGGGTGACGGTGGCCGCAGCCGGTTGTAAATCTACCCCGCCGCTCAACGCATACAACTGCGGGTTGACCTCCGTATTGGCGGCATCCAGCAGCAACGTGCTCACGATAGCGCCCCCGGCGTCGATGAGCGTGACGGTATCACCGGCGTTGCCTGTGCCGGGCCGGATACGGAGGCGCCGGTCGAAGGCATCGACCGTGGCAGAAGCCAGTTCGGGGATGGCTTGCAGCCTGGTTTGCAGCCGGCCGGCGACGCCCGCCAGCGTGGCCAGATTGGTTCCCCAGGAAAAAGTCCCTACCGGTACCCCGTTGAGCAAGACGTCGGCGTCATCATTGGGCTGGTTGGGAGGCGGGTCCGCCGCGCCGAGTTGGGCGCCGGTAGTGCCGGTCTGTGCCGGGCGATTGGCCGGAGCACCGGCCGGCACACTGGCTGTCACCAGGGTCGAGGCTGCGTTGACGGCATCGGCCACCGCCGCCAGATCGGCCGGATCCAGGTCGGTGATCGAAGCCTCGACGGCTCCGCTTTCGTCGATTACCGTGAGGTTGAACTGGGTGGCCGGATCCGTAGCATTGTAATCCACATCGACGCGCAGGTTGTTGCCGGCAAGGCCGAGGCCATTCGCCGTCAGGGTCAGCACGTCGGCGCCGTTTTCGTCTTGCAGCGTGACGGAGGCCGCCGTCCCCGGGACGGCGGCGGCGGTGCGTACTACGTAGGCCTGTCCGCCGCCGTTGAGGAAGAATTGCTGGATGGCGTAGGCGGCCTCGCTGTCGGCCCGCAGCCCTCCGAATTCGCGCTCGAAGTCGCCGAAACTAAAAATGCGCACGGCTTCGTTGAGCGGACCGCGCGAAAAATACCCGATGAAAGCCCCGATCGCGGTAGCGACACCGGTGATCGTACGAACCCCGCTGGGAATCTCTTCGATGTAGACCCCCGGATACGTTGGCGTGATTGGCATGGTGCATCTCGGTTAGATGATGAACAAACAATCGCGGGTGCCCGGTTGTGGGCAGAACCTGCCGGACGACAAAGCCTCGTATGCAAAGGGCATGGTGCGTTCGATCGTCGAACCATGCGGCGTGCTGCCGGGCCGCGCCGGGCGCTATGTGCAGCGGCGGTAGGGCGACCGGGATCCGCTTACGCCCCTCCACGTCCCCCCTCACAAGCGCGCATCCCTAGCCCCTACCGGCTGTGCTTTCCATGAAAAAAACGGAGTGTCGAACACGCTGCGGAGGAGCCCTTCGTGATCGGGTAGATCACGCCCAGAGCAGATTACGTCGTGAAGCGACCTTGAGCAAGGATGCAAGGAACGAGGCCAGCCGGGATCGTCTGTCGCTACGGTATGCCGACAGCAACCGGGTCCCGGGCTATGAGAGGAAAAGCAGCCTTTCCGGCATGCACCATGCACCCATGCAGGGTATTGTATCATACCCCTTGCCCCTTACACCGCGACGTTACAAGATGCCTCTCAAAGAAGCCAGAGGCGCATCCGTTTTTTTCTAACGATAGACGCTGAAAAGCGACTTTTATAACCTTCTTTACAACTTTCCAACAATTCGCCCTACGGAGGGTTGGGGCTCCGGCGGCAACGCGGCGACATACCCGCCCCGGCCCGCTCTTCCAGGCGGTTCGTCTGCAGGTGTAAGAAATCATGAAGCAAAAAGCGAGAGACACCCTATCTTTCAGTTCCGTTATCATTGTGGGTCACACGGAGGACAGCCCTCTCCAAAAACCTGACAGGCGGCTCCCTATGGCAGACTACAAAAGCACCGTGCAGCGGATCGCTTCGTTGGCCGACATCGACCTTAACGGAAGTCGTCCCTGGGATATTCAGATCCATCATCCCGAGTTTTACAAACGCCTCCTTACCCAGGGAGGGCTCGGCTTCGGCGAGGCGTACATGGATGGCTGGTGGACCTGTGAGGCCATCGATCAACTCTTCTACAAAATCCTTAGCTCAGGCATACGGAAACACATCAGGTTGTCCTTCTCGGAAAAAACATCGCTCTTGACGACACGCCTGTTTAACATGCAGACGCAGACCCGGTCGAAAAAGGTAATCGACAGGCACTACAACCCGTCGAGCGAAGTAATCCTGGCTTTTTTAGATCCCTACAATCAATATACCTGCGGCTATTTCAACGATACCGCCGACCTGAACACCGCCCAGGAACAGAAGCTGGATCTGATCTGCAAAAAACTCGGCCTTACCGCCGGCGACCGTGTGCTGGATATTGGCTGTGGTTGGGGTGGCTTCGCCAAGTTTGCGGCCACGCGGTACCACTGTCACGTGACCGGCATCTCGATATCGAAGGAACAGTTAGCCTACGCCCAAGACTTTTGCAAAGGGCTCCCGGTCGACTTCCTGCACGCCGACTACCGAGCGATACGGGGATCCTTCTCGAAGGTGGTTATCGTCGGCATGATCGAACACGTAGGATACAAGAACTATCGAACCCTGATGGAAGTCGTTCATGCCCGTTTAGCGGAGGACGGGCTCTTCCTGCTCCATACGATCGGCAACCCGAGCTCCCGAACAAAAGCCGACCCCTGGACCAACAAATATATTTTCCCCAACGGGACTGCTCCGTCCTTGCCGCAGCTCACCCGGGCGGCCGAGAACCTGTTCATCCTGGAGGATTTGCATAATTTCGGCCAGTATTATGACCCCACGTTGATGGCCTGGTACGAAAACTTCGAGCGCATCTGGCCTTCCTTTGAGGCGCAGTACGACGAACGCACCTACCGGATGTGGCAGTACTACCTGCTCCACTACGCCGGGGCGTTTCGGGCCCGGACGAACCAGCTCTGGCAACTGGTATTTTCAAAGAACGGAGTGCCGGGAGGCTATTTTTCCGTCCGATGATAGATCCGGTTCGGCTCTGTTGATCCCATAATCGATGCCCTGAAAGGCCTCCCTTTCTTTTCTCATAGCCCGCGCAGTATCTTGCTATTATGCGACGGATTCGACACATCCTTGCCCTATGCTTGCTCGGCGCCTTCGTCGTAGGCGGCGTGCTGGGGCCTACGTCGCACCTTCTGTACATGGGGATCAGCGACGCGTATGCGCCCATGCGGACCATGCATGCCGACGGGCATGCCGCATCGATGCCCTCCCACCAGGAGGCCGACCCCGGCCCTGAAGGGGAGGCGCAGCTTGAACCGGAGCCCTGCCTGTATCTGTCGCTGTTCAAGACGCTGGTTCTCTTCGTTGGCCAGCTCGCTCCGCCCGTCCTTCCGGCACGCCATACGACGGGCCTTTCCTTACTGCAGCAGGATCTCTTCCTGGCTGCCGCCTTACCGCCTTTCTTTATTCGCGGCCCCCCTGCTGCCTGAGTGCGGCAAACGCATGGCTTTGCACCCCCTCTGCTTTTCCTTTTCCGGCGCTTCTCTGCGGCAGGCCTTCTTCTCGGTAGAAAAAGGTCTCGTCCCTTGTGACCGTGTCCTCGGCGGGCGTACGTCCGCACCGGGCACGCCTACCCGGCGCTGACTCCACCGCTCCAGCAGGCTCCCCTCCCTGTGTGAGCGCGCACGCCTCCGGCCGGGTAGCAGGCAAGCGCCCCGGGAAACTGCCGCGATGCATGGCTTACGCATTCAGGTATGGCCCGGCCTGCCCTGCATGCTTCGCACCCCGTCGCACGCCTTTCCCGGATTCAATTCTATCTTTAGACATGGCGTGAATCCTTACCATGAAAACGCTCCGATACCCTATCCTGCTGTTCCTTTTTACGATCCCGACAGCGCCTTCCGTGTACGCGCAATCGGCGATGTTTGAGGTGCGCGGTACCGTCCGTGATGCGGAAACGAATGAACGCTTGATCGGCGTCAATGTGTTGGCCGAGGGGACAACGCTGGGCACCGTCACCGACCTGGAAGGGGCGTTCGTCCTTCACACCCCCTTCCCGCTCAGCCGCCTCACGTTCTCCTACCTGGGCTACAAAGCCTGGACCCTCACCCTCGATGCGAACGACACCACCGCCCTCGACGTACGGCTCGAACCGATGCTGGTAGACCTGCAACCCGTCATCGTCTCGGCCAGCCGGACGGAACAGGCGCGCGTCGAAGCGCCTGTCGCCGTCTCGACGATCACGGCGCGCAAATTGCAGGAAAATAAGCCGACGATGCTCTATCAGGCGCTGAACCAGGTGGCGGGGGTCCATATGGTCAACCTCGGCAGCGAACAGCACACCATGAGCATCCGCCAGCCGATCCAGTACAAGGCGCTGTTCGTCTACCTCGAAGACGGCCTGCCCATCCGCCCGATCGGGGTGTTCAACCACAACGCCCTCATCGAAATCAACATGGCGGGCGTCGAACGGATCGAGACCATTCGCGGTCCCTCCTCCGCCTTCTACGGCAGCAACGCCGTGGGGGGCGCCATCAACTTCCTCACGGCGCGCCCGACGGCCCTGCCCACGGGCTACGTCAACGTCCGGGGCGACAACTTCGGCTACCGCCGCGCCGACCTCAACGCCAGCGCCACCTTCGGCAAGCTGGGCGTCTACGTAGGCGGCTACGGCGCCCGGCAGCGCGACGGCTGGGCCGACCATACTGACTTCGACAAGCTGTCCGTGACGCTCCGTGCCGACTATGACTTCTCCGACAGGACCCGGCTCGTCACCACGCTCTCGTCCAACCACCTCGATACGGACATGCGCGGCGACCTCGACAGCCTCAACTTTTTCGGCAAAGGCTACTCCAGCCTCCAGACCTTCACCTACCGCACGGTCGACGCCACCCGCCTTCGCTCGACGCTGTCGCACACGTGGAATGCACGCCACAGCACCGACGTCTCGGTCTCCTTTCGGGACAACGCCGTGGGGCAACTGCCGTCGTACCGCGTCCGCAACGACCGCACCGACCCCCTGCGGGCTACGGGTGAAATTAACGAGAGCAGCTTCACGAGCTATGTCGCCAACGTGCAGCACAAGGCCTACCTCGGTTTCAGCGACGCGGCCCTCACGGCCGGGGTCAGCGTCGACGTCAGCCCGAACTCGTATTACGCCCGGTTCCTGGAGATCCAGCGCGACGCCGCCGGGCGCTATGTGAGTTACACCGACAGCGACTCGCTGCTGACCAACTACGACGTGGACCTGCTCAACACGGCGGCCTACGCCCAGTTCGAGTTCAAACCCGTACGGAAACTCCGCATGGTGACCGCCCTCCGCTACGACCGCATCGCGTACGTCTACGACAACTTCCTGCCGCCGTCGTCTTTCTCCGGGGCACCGGACGAAAAAAACAGCTACAACCGCCTCAGCCCCAAGATCGGGTTCACCTACGACCTCGGGCAGGGCCGCGGGCTCTACACCAACTACAGCCTGGGCTTCATCCCGCCGGAAGTGGGCGAGCTGTATCGGGGCGTGAAGGTGCCTACCCTGGCGTCCTCCGCCTTCAACTCGTATGAAGTCGGCGGCTGGGCCGCCCTCGTGCAGGGCAACGTCTATGTGGACGCCAGCCTCTACCGGATGGACGGCACGAATGAGATCATCTCCGTGCAGGTGGAGGACGGTTCGCTCGAAAACCGCAATGCCGGCGAGACGCGGCATACCGGCATCGAGTACGCGATGGTCTACACCCCCACGCGTGCGTTGTCCGTCCGCCTCGGAGGCACCAACGCCCGGCACGAGTTCATCCGCTTCGAAGATCGCGGCGTGGTCTATGACGGCAATGAGATGGACCGGGCGCCGAACTGGATCATGAACGCTGAAGTGACCTACCGCCCCTCGTTCGTTCCGGGGAGCCGGATCGCGCTGGAATGGCAGCACCTCGGCCCGTACTACATGGACTTCGGCAATACGATTAAGTACGACGGCTATGACCTCTTCCATCTGCGCCTCGGCTACCAGGTTCGCGGCATCGAGGTATGGGCTAACGTCGAGAACGTCACCGACGCCCTGTTCGCCAACGTAGCGGCGCGGAGCGCCTTCGGAGACAGCTACAACCCTGGCGCAGCCCGCAACGTCATCTTCGGCGTGGGCTACAACCTCGGCAGACGCTAACCGCAACGACCGCCATCGTAAAAACGTCCCTTTCTCATGATGTCGATATCTCCTTTTCAACGCGCAAGGGTCTTGCTGCCCGGTACGCTGCTCCTCCTCACGGCGCTGCTCGGCTGTGACCGGACAATGGACAACGCGGCCGAAACCTTTACCGTCCAACAGGCGCTCCCGCTTGAGGGCGGCATCGTTCCGACGACCGCCATCGACCCGCAGACGGGGACCACGTACGTCGTCTTCTTCCGCACGGAGGAGGAACAGAGCAACGCGTATCTGGTCCGCAAGGCCGCCGATGCGGTCGCCTGGAGCGCGCCCGTCCGGGTCAACAGCCTGGACGGAGAGGCGAGCCCGCATGCCCAGGCCCCGGCTCAGGTCGCCATAGGCCCGGCAGGCGCCGTCTATGTAGCCTGGACGAATGCGATTCCGGTTGCAGGACGGCGCTTCCCGGCCAGCAACCTTTTCTTCGCCCGCTCGACGGACGGCGGGCAGACGTTCTCGCCGCAACAAGCCGTCAACAGCGATGCCGAAGGACGCCCGGCCGGCCACACCTTCCACGACATGACCGTCGGGCCCGACGGCACCCTCTACGTCGCCTGGCTCGACGGCAGGGAGCAAGAGGCGGCCCAGGCCGAAGCGGAAGCCGCCGGAACCGTCCGTCCCGTCGGCACGGCCTCGGGCCATGCCCATGAGCCCCCCCCCGTGCCGGGCACCCAGGTGTGGGTCGCCTCTTCGAAAGACCGAGGGCTGACGTTCAGCGCAGGGACCGTCGTGGCGCGCGAGGCGTGCCAGTGTTGCCGCACGACCATCGAAGTAGCCGGGGACGGAACCCTGTTTGTGGCCTGGCGCCATATCTTCCCGAACAGCGAACGCGACATTGCCCTGGCAACGTCGACAGACGGCGGAACCACCTTCTCAGCGCCGATGCGTGTGCATCAGGACGGGTGGGCGGTAGACGGTTGCCCCCACACCGGCCCCTCGCTGGCTATAGACGCCGACGGGCGGGTTCACCTTGCCTGGTACACGGGGACCGAAACGAACCCGGCCCTTTTGTATGCCGTTTCAGCGGACGGCGGCCGCCTGTTCAGCAAGCCGCAGACGCTCGTGGCCGGCGTGCCGGTCTCGCAGGTCAAGCTGGGCGGCAACCGGCAAGCCCGCATCTGGGTGGCCTGGGAGGACAAAACGACGCAACGCCTGCGCCTGGCGCACACGGAAGGCGGCGGCCCCCTGGTAGAGATTGAAGACGCCCACCTCGAAGCCCACGGCCCGGCGCTGGCGGTAGCCCACGGCCGCTGGGCGATGACCGGGGAGGCGGAAGGAAACACGGTGGTGCTTACCGGCACCAGCCCCGCCGTGCCTTGACCCGCTGCCTTGAATCGCGGCGAGGCCCTTCCGGAAAAAACGGCCGGACCGCCCGGCACACGAACCCTTGACGATGCAGCACAAAACCGCCTCGGGACGCTGGACCTTCATCTTCCTGATCTGCTTCGCCGGCCTCGCCTGCCGGCACGGCGAGGAAGCCGCCCCAGCCCCCGAGGAGACGACGACCGAGGCCTCCTTCCAGCGGCTGACCGTGGGCCAGCCCGTACCGACGTACCCTGCCGTGACGCCCGGCGGCGACACCCTCGTCATCGGCCCCGGACAGCCCCTCACCCTGCTCAACCTGTGGGCTACCTGGTGCGCCCCCTGTCTTGAAGAGTTTCCCGACCTCCAACGCCTGCACCAAACGCTGGAGCCGCGCGGTCTGCGCATTGTAGCAGTCGACGTCGACCCCGATCCGCCCGAGGTGGTTATGCGTTTCGCGGCCGACCTCGGCGTTACCTTTCCCCTGGCGATTGACCCGGACGGTCGGGTGCAGGAGCAGTTCCAGGCGTTTGCCATGCCCAGTAGTTATCTGATCAGCCGAGACGGCCGCCTGC
>Ga0302046_10000927_pt1 | contig 28066 bp, 15 predicted proteins | sample RVTome_11_FD_200261 | JGI IMG/M metagenome (GOLD analysis project Ga0302046, IMG submission 200261) | Soil microbial communities from uranium-contaminated site in the Upper Colorado River Basin, Wyoming, United States - RVT147D111 (version 2) ... | reverse complement strand
ACTAGCTTGCCTTGCGGACGCGGACGGAACCCGAGCCGGTGTCGATGTGGAGCCGGCCGCTGCCGTCGCCGATGGAGCCCGAAAGGTAGGTGCGCTCCCACCGGCGGACCTGGAGCGGGAAGTCGACGTCGATGCCGCCGCTCCCGGTGTCAATCTCGACGCGCGCGCCGAAGTCCGGTGGCACGATGAGCGTGACGCCGCCCGATCCGGTGTCGATCTCGAGATCGCGTGGGCTGCGCACCAGCTCCACGGTGACGGAGCCGCTCCCCGTGTCGAGCACGATCTCGTCGGCGCCGGCGTTCCGGACGTCGATCCCGCCCGATCCGGTGTCGATGCTCAGACTCCGCACCTCCACGTCGGCGGCGTCCACCCCGCCGGACCCCGTGTCGACGAGCAGGGCATCCCCTCGCACGCCCGCGACGGTGACGCTTCCCGAACCGGTATCGAGCACTGCGTCGCCCTCGTGGTTGGTCGCGTCGATGCCTCCGCTTCCCGTGTCCAGCACCAGCTTCCCTTTGGTGTTGTTGGACTTGATGGTAGCGCTCGAAACGTCGACCCGCAGGTCACCATCCACGTTCGCCACCTCCGCCTCGCCGACGGCAAGGTAGACGGAGATCCGCTGGCCGCGGGGGACGGTGATGCGGAGGTCGGCATAGGCCTCGAGCCCGTTCCCGCCGCCGGTGATGTGCACGCGGTTGCCATCGTCGCGGCGGCGCCCCGCGTGCTGGTCGTTGAAGGTTCCGTCGTCGCGCACCCGGATCTGCGTCTCCGACCCGCGTTGCCAGCGCGCGTACACGATGTCGCGATCGGGATAGATGACCCGCAGGGTCGCGCGCCCGTCGATCGGGCCGGTCTCGACCTGCAGGCGGCCGGCGTCACGCCCCATCGTGGTCACTTCGACCGTGACCGCGGATCCGGATCCGCCCTCAATGACGGCGAGGCCCGCGAGGTTGTAGATGGCGACGTCCGAGCCGGCAACCTCGTACCGCTGCTGGGCGGCGACCGTGGTTGCGAGAACGGCGGTCAGCGCGGTGGCGAGACCGAGACCCCGCCGCGTGGCGATGGCTGCGTGCATCATCGACTTGCTCCTGATGGTGACATGTTTCGCTCTACGGGCGCCGACCCCCGCGAGGTTCAGCGCGTTGGAGGCTCGGGGCTCGGGCGCGCGGTGCGGGGTGGCCCCCGGTTCCATGGCGCGAGGGTTAGATAGGCAGAGCGCCGAAAACGTTGACCCAGCGAAAAGTTCTTCGCCCTGGCTACGGCACCATCAGTTTCTGGAGCTCTCCCGGGCTACCGAGCCAGAAGTCGGGCGCGTGCGGCGCCAGCAGCTCCCGCGCAAACGGCCCCCACAGCGCCGCGGCGGTCTTCACGCCTGCCGCGCGGCCGGCGACGAGGTCGTGCGTGGCGTCGCCGACGAACACCGCGCTCTCGGGCGTGGCGCCGAGGTCGGCGAGGGCGCGGCGCACGGGCTCGGGATCGGGCTTCGTCCGCGTCACGTCGTCGGCGCCGATAATGACGTCGAACAGCCCGTCGTAACCACCGGCGACGAGCCCCCGATGGGCGCCTTCCCGAACCTTGCTCGTCACGACGCCCAGAGCGGCGCCCGCCGCCTTGATTGCCCGGACTGCCTCCGGCACTCCGGGATACCCGCGGACGAGACGGTCGTGATGGGCGCGGTTGTACGTGCGATACGTGGCCACCATCGCCTCGATCTCCGCCGGATCGTCGCTGAACGACCGGAATTGGACCCACGTGGGGGTACCCAGCCCCTCGAGCCACAATTCGTCAGGCGGCACGACGCCGCGGTGCACCTGCAGAGTGTGGCGATACGAGCGCAGGATGAGGTCGATGGAATCGATGAGCGTGCCGTCGAGATCGAACAGGAAGGTAGTGAGGGACAAGGGGTTAGGGGCCGTTAGGGCGAAGCCACCACGATCACGACCTCGTCCGTGGCGCCGGTTGCCGTTTCGGCCCGGACGACGTGGCGGCCGGGACGCAGTTGCCAGCGGGGCTGGGCGATCGGGTCGCCGTCGACTAGCCAGCGCACCGTCTCGTGCTCGGCGACCCCCTCGGTGCGGAACGAGAGGGTGGCGTAGCGCGGCTCGACGCCGGGCGGAATACGATAGCGGTCGCCGTCCTGTGGCGCGACGATACGGAAGCTCGCTGCCGGCGCCGGCACGGACGTCACCAACCGCGCCGGAAACACCGTGCGTGCGGGCTCGACGGCCGCGAGATGCGTCCAGTCGGCGTACTCGGGCGGGAGCACGAGACCGCCGTCGGCGCGGTGCCAGTCGCACGGGGTGCCGGCCGGATCGTCCGGGGAGTACCACTCGGTCGTCGTGGGACACCGGGGCGTCGGCGCGAGGCCGGAAACGAGGCAGATCTCGCGCAGCCGCAGCCCGACGGCAGCCGGACTCGGCAGCGTCCCCGGGTCGAGACGCCGCGCCACGGCGAGCACGGTTCGGTGGAGCAGGGGGCCGGCACCGGTGATACCACTCACGCTCCGCATGGGGCGGCCGTTGAAGTTCCCTACCCACACCGCGACGGTGAAACGCCCCGTGACGCCCACGGCCCAGTTGTCGGTGAAACGGCGGCTCGTGCCGGTCTTCACCGCAACAGGGAACGGGAAGTCGAACGGCGTGTCGAGCCCGAACCCTGGGATCCGCGCGACGGGGTCGCTCAGGATATCCAGAACGACGCTGGCTGCGGTGGCGGAGACGACGCGAGAGGAGGCGGCATGGCGATCGGCCGGTGCGGCGGTTGACGCCATGGACGCGAATCGAACGGGACTCCACTCGCCGAGGTTGGCGAGTGCGCGGTAGGCGTTCGCCAGCTCCAGGAGGGTGACGTCGCCGTTGCCCAGCGCCAGCCCGACGCCGTAGTACTCGGCGCTCTGGTGCAGGGACGTGAACCCCGCGCGGTGGAGGGTTTGCAGCAGCGCCGGCGGCCCCAGCTCCGCTGCCAACTCCACGGCGGGGACGTTGAGCGAGCTGGCGAGGGCCTCACGGAGCCGCACCGGCCCGCGGAACCGCCGGTCGTAGTTGCGCGGCCGGTACGGGCCCGCCGGCGTCTCGAAGGTGCGGGGCACGTCGGCCATGATCGACGCGGCGTGCCGCCCACGGTCGAGCGCCAGCGCGTAGAGAAACGGCTTGAGGGCGGAACCCGGTTGGCGGCGCGAGTTGACCATGTCGACTTGGCCCGCCGTGTCGGCCCAGAAGTCGGGGGAGCCCACCCACGTCAGGATCTCGCCGCTCGCATTGTCGAGCACGACCGCCGCCGCGTGTTCGGCGTCGCGGTCTTCCAGGACCGCGACCGCGTGCCGCACCTCCGCCTCGACGGTGTGTTGCAGCGCGAGATCCAGGGACGTTCGGATGACGGTAAGGCACGGGGCACGGGGCGCCGAGCAAATGGCGGCACGCTCGCCACCGGCCCCGTGCTCCGTGCTCCGCCCCACGTGTAGCAACAACGCCGTCGTGAAATGCGGAGCGAGGAACGGGGCGTCGCGCGTCCGTGCGAGCACGGGCTCCTCGGCGGCCCGCGCGGCGTCCTGTTCCGTGATGTGTCCGAGTGCCAGGAGCCGCGCGAGGACCAGGTCGCGACGCGCGCGCGCCTGTCCCGGAGCGACGAGCGGATTGTGATCGGACGGCGCGTGGGCGAGCCCGGCCAGCAGCGCGGCCTGTCCCAGGCTCAAGGTGGCGGGTGACGCGTCGAAATAGAGGGCTGCGGCGGCCGCCACGCCCACGGTTCCCTGGCCCAACGGCACGCCGTTGAGATACCGCTCCAGAATCTCCTGCTTCGAGAGGTGCGCCTCCAAACGCAGGGCCCACAGGGCCTGCTGGGCCTTGCCGAGCCACGTGCGCGGGAGCGGCTGGACGAGCCGCGCCGTCTGCATGGTGATTGTCGAGGCGCCGGACACCACGCGCCCCGCCCGGAGGTTGTCGCGCGCGGCGCGGAGGACGGCCTTCAGGTCGACGCCGCCGTGATCGTGAAAACGGCGGTCCTCGAACGCGACGAACGCCATGAGGAGGTCGGCGTCCATCTCCTCGATGGAGATGGGCCGGAGGCGGGAGCCGTCGGCGGCGCGGGTCGAGCGTAGCGGGAGGCCGTGACGGTCCTGGAGCGTGACGCCCTCGAGACCCGGCGCATCGAGATCTCCCGGGAGCGGGAGCGCAATCCAGAGGCCGGGGAGCAGGATGGTGAGAGCAAAGACGGCGAGAGCCGCCGCGGCGGCGCGCCCTGAAGGGCGCCGGTCGACGCTCGTCGCCGCCATCAGTTGCTTTCCGCAGGCGTCACTGTGAATACCCCACCGTCGCTCCGGCCGTGGACACCGGGGTTGTACATCTCTTCCGCATGCGCCGGCGGTCGGATGAACGCTCCGGGCGTGGTGGCGCGCGCAACGTAGCTGACCTCCCACGTGCCTCCCCACAGGACCGTGGCGGCGTACACGACGCGGTCGTCGCGGATCTCCTGGTGGTCGAACGGCGACCAGACGCCGAGCTCCCACGTCCCGTAGAACCACTCCGCCTCCCTCTCCTCGTCCCCGGCCTGCTCGGTCCGCTCGGGCAGCTCGCCGACCGTCCGGAGGCTGAGGTCGACGGCCTCGAGGCCGGCGGGGAGCGCGTCGTCCACCACGACGAAATGGCGCTCGCGCGGCACTGTGAGGCGGAGCCGCACGCGTACCAGGTCGCCCTCCGCCACGGTCGTCACCGGCTGACCCGTCTCGTAGTCCTCGTACCACCGCTCCAGGCCGATCCCCTCATCGTCCGGGCGCACGGGCTTGGTGGACGGCACCTCGTGCACCGTGGCCACGAAGAACACCGGCGAGCCGGCGCCCTGCGGCTCGACGGTGAGCCGGAGGATCTGGCGGCCGTCGGGCGCGGGCCGCACCAAGCCGGCGAGCGTACGGCTGGTGTCGCGCACGCGGGCGCCGCTCGCCGCCTCGAGCAGCGTACGGCCGGCGGCTCGCACACGCACGGCCGCGGGAGGCGCCTCGCGCATCCGCTCCTCAAACGCCACCAGCGCCAGCACGGCGGCCCCGTAGTCCTGTGTGTTCCACGGCGAGTACGCGCCGGTGCGCTCCTGGGCGACGAGCGTTTCGACCAGCGGCACCAGCAGCCGGTGCGCGGGATCGACGGCGAGGGTCGCGGTCAGCAGGCGCGCCACCGGCCGGACGCGGGAATAGAAGTAGAAGGGATGCCAGGCCTCGTCCGGAAGCAGCGCCTTCCGCCCGTCGACCACCACTGAGTCCCAGATCGGTTGGAGGAGACCGAGGGCGGCGGCGTCGCCGCCGCCGCGCGCCAGCACCTCGGCGAGGCGCACGCGGTCCTCCCAAGCCAGCCCCGCTGCGTTCCGCAACAGCGAGTTTTCGGCGGCGCGGTCGCGGCGACCGAGGCGGCTGAGATAGTCGGCGGCGGCCACCCGGTCACCGAGGGGAATCCGGCCGTCGTCATACCACGCCGCGACCGGCACGAGCGCCGCCGACTGCTCGTGGAGCGAGCGAGACAGGTAGTTGGCCAGGCGCTCGAGCACCGAATCGCTCACCGTGGCGCCGGCGTCTCGCGCTTCGAGCAGCACGGTCCCGGCATAGGCGCTCAACCAGGGCGTCGTCCAATCGCCCGGCGCCCAGAGGCCGATGCCCCCGTCGGGGTTTTGCCGACGGCTCAACGTGTTGACCACGTTCTGGATGCGAGCCGCCGCGTCGACGGGGGCAAGATCGACCTCGGGCATCGTCTGCTCGGCGCGATGCAATGCGATGAGCGGGAGCGCCCCGCTGGCCAGCTGCTCCGAACAGTAGTACGGGTACAGGCTCACGGTGCGGTAGGCTCCGCGGATCGCCGCGAGCGGGGACGTGCCGACGGACAGCACGAGGCGCGAGCGCTCGGGATCGAGGATCTCCGGCAGGACCAGCTCGACCGTATCGCTGCCAGTCGCCGCGCCCGCTGCCGTGAACGCGCGGGGATGATAGGCGGGCCGGATGGGGAGCCGCGTCTCGACCGCGTCCGCCTCGCCGCCGCTTTCAGCGTGGAACCGGAACGTCGCGGTATCGCCAGCGAGCGCCCGGAAGCGGAACCGCACCTCGCGCCCGCGGCCCGGTTCGAGCGTCGCCGTCCGGCGCGCGTCGCCCTGGAGCGACGCGCCCTCGGCCTCCGCGCGTACCTGCACGGTGGGCGTGCCGCCGAGGCGGTGGTTCACCACCACGCCGGCGCGGACGTCGTCGTCCGCTCTGAGGAAGCGGGGCAGGGCGGGACGCGCCACCAGCGGGCGGGTGACCAGCAGCGACGATTCCCCGCGGCCGTAGCGGTCCCCCGCGGTCACCGCCACGGCCATCACACGGAACGTGGTGAGGTTGTCCGGCAGCGGCGCGCTCGCCTCCGCGCGGCCCGCCTCGTCGGTGATCACCGACCCGAGGAAGAATGCGGTGGTCGTGAAGCGGGAGCGCAGAATGTCCGCGAGGCCATCCCCGCCGCCGCCGCCCGTGGAGCCCTTGATCGTCATGCGTTGGAGCGATTGTGCCTCCTCCACGACTTGCTCCGCCACGGCCACGAGGTTGCTGGTGAGCCGCAGTCCGAGCCCGCGCGGCCGGTACACGAGGTCGATCGGGTCCGGCGTGCGAAAGCCGGTGAGTGAGAGCACGCCTTCGTCCACGGCCCACAGTGTCACCTCGCTGCGCCGGCCGGTCCCTTCGTGGTCCCGCACCGCGACGCGCACGCGCGCCGTGTCGCCGGGGCGGTACTCCGTCCGGAACGGCTCGACGTCGACCGCCAACCGCTTCCGCTCGGGGCTCACCCGCAGCTCGGCGTAGCCCACGCGCATGGTGGGGCGGCCCGGATCGTCGTTCGCGCCGGGCGGCGCGCTCCGACCTCGCGTGAGCAGCGCCGACACGAAGACGTTGGGTGCGTATGCTTCGGTCACCGGGAACGTCAGGGTGAACGAGCCCTCGGTGACCGTGATCCGGCGCTGCTCGATCACCGTCTCGCGCTCGACCGTGATCCACGCCTCGGCGTCGGTGAACGGTGCGGCGAAGAGCACGGTGGCCGTGTCCCCGACCGTATACCGCTCGCGGTCGGGAATGACGTCCATCTTGAACTCGGTCTCGTCGTACCACGGGACCCAGTCGGGGCCGGTCACCCAGCGGTAGAACGACGTCGCCGTTTCGCGTCCTGCGGCGTCGGTCGCGGTGAACCGGATGGTGTACGAGCCCGCCCGCTCCGGCGAGAGCTCGCACGCGACGGGATCGACGGCGGTCTGCACGCGGCAGGTCGCGGTCGTGTCCGCCACCCATTCGCCCACTGTCTCGGTGGCGCCGCCGCGCGTGCGGCGGACCCGGTGCCATTCGCGCCGTATCAGCACGCCGGCCACCGCGACGCCCGCCACGCGGCGGCCGTCCGGCTCCACGGCGATCACACTCATCCGCTGCGCCTCGCCCGCCTTCCAGAAGTAGCTCGTTCCCTCGACGCGTGCGCCGATGTAGAACGCCGCGGGATGGACCAGCGCCGAGGCCGACGCCGACACCGTTTGGCGGTTCACATCGGTCACTGTCGCTTGGACGGTCGTGCGCGCCGGCTGCCCGCTGGGAGGTGCGGCGAGGGTCAGCGACAGCGTCAGCCGGCCTGCCGCGCCGAGCGTATCGGTCCCGGTGGCCAGGACATTGGTGGAGCGTCCGGGCGCGCCCACCTCCCACCAGCGGTACGACTCGCCCAGGTGGAATCCGCCGGTGTTGGGAACGTTCAACTCCCACGCCCAGACGTCGGTCTGGCGGGCCACCCAGCTCACCGCTGCGTGGCCCATGGGCGCCCCGAACAGGTAGCGGGCCTCGACCGCCGTGGCGAGCGCGTCGCCCGCGAGCTTGGGCGTCGTATCGGCATGCACGGCGACGAGGAATTCGGGCGGGCGGTACTCCGCCACGCGGTAGGTGGTGCTGGCGACCGGGAGCCACGCGCCGTCCCGGCGCGTGTCGAGGGTGACGCGATACCAACCGAGGTCGGCGTCCGCCGGAAGCGCCAGCTGCCGATCCGAAGTGCCGAACGCCGAGAGCGTGAGTACGGTGTCGAGCAGGGTGCCGTTCTCGCGGTCGGCAAACCGCCACCGCACCGAGTCACCCGCGGGCACGCGGAGGCTGCCCAGCGGGCCGTGGCGCACGATGGCCTTGGCGTAGACCGGCTCGCCCGGCCGGTAGATGTCGCGCTCGGTGAACAGCGCGGCCGCAACGGGCAGGCGATCGTCGCCGTACGCGGCGTACGCGTTCAGGCGCCACGGGCTCAAGTCGTAGTCATACTCGCTCAGCCCTGCGATGGCGCGGTCCGAGCCAAGCACCGCCCCGATGTAGCCTTCGAACCCGCGGAATTCCTCGCTCGTGTCGGGCGCGAAGCCCGCGAGGCGGGCGATGCCCAGGGCGTCGGTGCGCCCGGTCGCCTTGGGCGACCCCGTCGGGTCGTACAGCGTGACGGCGGCGCCCTCGCGGGGCTGGCCGTCGTCCGCACCGGTCACCCACACGGCGCCCTCGGTGGGGCCCACCTTGCCGTGCAGCGCGAGCCCGGTGACCTGGATCAACGCGATGGGCCGGCGGATCCGGTCACGCGGGTTCTCCGCCAGGACGCGCGGGCTCGTGATCTGGACGGCGAGGAGCGTGGGGGCGTTCGGCCGCTGCGCGTTGAACGTGGGCATGCGCACGCCGGTCATGACCGGCTCGTCCTGCGGGTTCGGCACGGCGATGCGGCGTTCCTCGGGGGCGCCGAGCTGCGCTAGGTAATCGCCCCACCCCCAAGGGCGCGCGAGAAACAACGGCTCGAGCGAGTCGGGGACGGCCGCGATCGAGACCACGAGCGTGTCCACGTTCACGTGGCGCACCGCGATCGTGCGGTACGCGCCGCGCTCCACGGTGAGCCGCCCGGCGGGCTGGCTCACCGACGGCTGGTAGCCCGTGGTCGCAAACGCGGCCGCGGGGTTTCCCTGGAGCGTTTGACCGAAGACGTCGGCGAGCGACGGGTGCACCAGGACCGCGTAGGTGGTGCGGGGCTGGAGCCGCGTGTCGAGGACCCAGCGCGCCTGCTCCGTCAGCGTGTCGGGGACCGGGACCTCCACCTCCGGGACCACCCGCACGTGCCGTGCGATCTCGGACCCGCGCACCGGGGTGGTGAACTCGAGCGCGAGTCCGCCCGTGGGGCAGTATTTCTGCCGGAAGTACAGGCCCTGGCACTGGGCCGTCGCGATGCGGAGCGGGCCGTACGTCCTGAACGGCCACCGCTCCGTCCGGCGGCGGCCTTCCTCGTCGAACCGCGCGGGCATCGCGAGCGCGGCCGCGCAGTCGTACGGCAAGGGCCGCTCCGGCGTCAGGACCACGACACGGCGCAGGGCCTGCGCCCGTCCCCGCTGCCATCCTCCCGCGGAGCGGATCTGCCACGGATCGTCGTCCCGGATCTCGCGCAGCGGACCCGGCTCGACGCGGATGAGCCGTTGCCCGCCCTCGCAGCGCCGGTCGATCTCGACGTAGAGGCGGCGGCGCAGCTCGTCGGCATCCACGGGCGCGCTCAGGACGAGGGTGAACGTCTGCTCGAGCGCCACGTGCTGGAGCGGGTGATCCCGATGCCCCTGGCGCAGCGGCACTCCGTCCAGCACGCTGGGGCCGGGGACCGTAATCGTGAACCGGTACGGGGCCTCCAGGCGGCTCCCGTCCAGGGCCTCGAACGTGTTCGCGATGGTGACGGTGTAGTGCGTCGCCGGCGTCAGGTACGGCTCCGGCGTGAAGCGGAGCGTCACCGGATCGCGCCACTCAAGCCGGCCGTCCACCGCGGGGTTGATCGAGAAAATGGCCTCCGGATCGACGCTCCCGTCGAGGCCTGCGGCGACCGGCCGGTCGAACGTGACCGTGACGACGCTGGCCGCATCGGCGTCGTCGGTGGGGGACACGCGCAGCACGTGGAGCTGCGCCGCGGGGAAGGAGCCGGCGGCGGCGGCGGTGGCGGCCACGGCCATGAAGCGGATAGAGAGCAAGCGGGCCTCGGAAACTGAGTGATTCACGATTGCAGATTGGCGATGTGCGATTGGGGAGTGGCAGCCCACGCCCCAAACTGCCATCGCCGATCTCCAATCTCAAATCTGCAATCGCTGTTCGTTCAGACTCGAATCGGCAGACTCCGCACCGGCCTCCGGGTCAGCGCCGCGACGGCATTGGCCACGGCGGGCGCGATGGGCGGCGTGCCGATCTCTCCGGCGCCTCCCGGGCTGTCGTGCCCCGAGACGACGTGCACCTCCACCGTGGGCATCTCGTTCATGCGCAGCATCTCGTAATCGTGGAAGTTGCTCTGCTGGACGCGCCCGGCGTCGATCGTGATGGCGCCGTACAGCGCCGCGGTGAGGCCGTAGACCATGGCGCTTTCGACCTGCGCCTCGAGCGTGTCGGGGTTGACCACTGGGCCGCAGTCGACCGCGCACACGACGCGATGGACGCGGACCCGGCCGCTCTCCAGCGACACCTCGGCCACCTGGGCCACGATGCTGGCGAACGACTCGTGCACCGCGATGCCGCGCGCACGGCCCGCCGGGAGCGGCGTCCCCCACCCCGCGCGCTCCGCCGCCGTCTGGAGCACCTGCCCATGGCGCGGGGCGTCGGCCAGGAGGCGGCGCCGGTATTCGTACGGGTCCGTCCGGGCGGCACGGGCGAGCTCGTCGATGAAGCACTCGGTCACGAACCCATTGTGGGTGTGGTTCACGGAGCGCCAGAAGCCGACCGGGATACCCGTCTCCGCCATACGGTACTCCACCCGCACGTTGGGGATGGCGTACGGCAGCCCCACGGCACCCTCGACGGCTTCCCCGTCCAGGCCATTCTGGATCGAGTCCGGGAACCAGCGCGCCATGATCGACGGCGCCACCACGCGGTGCGACCAGGCAACCGGATTGCCCGAGCCGTCGAGCGCCGCGCGCAGCACGTGATAGGACGCGGGCCGGTAGAAGTCGTGCTGGATGTCGTCCTCGCGAGAATACACGACCTTGACGGGCGCTCCCACCGCCTTGGACGTCTCGAGCGCGTCCTGCACGAAGTCCAGCTCGAACCGGCGGCCAAAGCCGCCGCCGAGGTACGTGGTGTGCACGGCCGCCTGCTCGAGCGGCACGCCGGCGATGCGCGCCGCCAGATCGCGACTCCCGGTTTGGTTCTGGGTGGGCGCCCACACGTCCACGCGGTCCGCCTGAACGTGCGCGGTGGCCGTCATGGGCTCCATCGTGGCGTGCGCCAGGAACGGCAACGCGTACGTGGCCTCGATGGTGCGGGACGCCGCCGTCAATGCGTGGGCGGCATCGCCGTCATCCCGCGCCACCGCGCCGGGCTCGGCGGCGAGCGTACGGAACTGCTGCGCGATCTTCTCGCTCGTCTGCGCGGCCGTCTCGCCCTCGTTCCAGGTGACGGCGAGCGCCCGCTTGCCCTCGAGCGCTCCCCAGTAGTGATCGGCCACTACGGCAATCCCGCTCCCGATCTGCACGACGTGGCGCACGCCGGGAATCGCACGCGCCGCGGCGTCGTCGTACTGCGCCACGGCGCCGCCGAACACCGGGCACCGTGCCACGCAGGCGATCAGCAGGCCGGGGACCTGCACGTCGATCCCGAACCCGGCCGTCCCGCGTGACTTGTCTGCGGTGTCGAGCCGGCGGCGCGCCGTGCCGATCAGGCGGAACGCCGACGGGTCTTTGAGCGTCACCTCGGCGGGAACCGAGAGGCGCGCGGCATCCTCGACCAGCTCGCCATAGTCCAGTCGGCGGTCGGTCGCGTCGTGGATCACGTGGCTGGCCTCCGTGCGGCACTCGGCCTCGGGCACGCCCCACCGGGTGGCGGCGGCGGTCACGAGCATGAGCCGCGCGGCGCCGCCGGCCTTGCGGAGGGGTTCCCATCCCGCACGCACGCTCGTGCTGCCGCCCGTTCCCTGCAAGCCGAACATCGGGTTGGCGTACACCGGATCGGCGGGGGCGAACGCGAACCGGACGCGCTCCCAGTCGGCATCGAGCTCCTCGGCCACCAGCATCGGGAGCGAGGTCGCGACGCCCTGACCCATCTCGGAGCGGTCGACCATGACAGTGAGCACGCCTTCCGCGTCGAGCCGCACCCAGGCATTGGGCGCAAAAGGGTCACCCGCGGCGTCGGGGGGCCGGCACGCCGGGAGATGGACGCCGAGCACCAGGCCGGCGCCGGCGGCGCCGGTCAGCTTCACGAACTCGCGGCGGGAGAGCTTCATCGTGGCGCCCATGTCACGCCTCCCGTCCCGCGCCCGCGGCGCGATGGATTGCGCGGCGGATGCGATTGTAGGTGCCGCAGCGGCACACGTTGCCCGTCATGGCGTTGTCGATGTCTTCGTCGGTGGGGTTGGGCGTCTGGGCCAGGAGCGCCGCGGCGCTCATGATCTGGCCCGACTGGCAATAGCCGCATTGCGGGACGTCTTCCTCGATCCAGGCCTGTTGCAGCGGGTGGTCGCCGTTCGGTGCCAGGCCTTCGATCGTCGTGATCGCCTTGCCCTCCGCAGCCGAGACGGGGGTCGAGCACGAGCGAATGGGTTGCCCGTCGAGATGCACCGTGCAGGCGCCGCACAGTGCCACGCCGCAGCCGAACTTGGTGCCGGTGAGCCCGATCACGTCGCGCACGACCCACAGGATCGGCATCTCGGCCGGTACGTCGACGCGGTGCGTCTCGCCGTTCACGGTGAGGGAGATCGGAGGCATGTGGAGCTCCGGTGGTTGATAAGGAGAGTCATAAGATAATGCCGAGGGCGGGAAGCTTCAGGTCGTAGGTCGTAGGTCTTAGGTCAAGGAGCCGGGAGATGCGCGGGGTTGACGGGCAGCGGCCAAAGGGGGATTCTCGCTGGTCGCGCAATGTCAATGATGGTCGAGGATCTAGCCCCTAGGCTCTCAGACCTGACACCTGAAACCCGAGACCTACGACCTACGACCTACGACCTACGACCCAAGACCAGGCCCTCCCCACCATGCGCCCAATCGCCCTCATCGCCACCGCGCTCGCCAGCATCACCCTCGCCCACCAGCTCCCCGCCCAGGACTCCGCCGCGGCGAAGAAGCAAGACCACCTGCCGCTCGCGCCGGGCCGGACGGTGTCGATCACGGCCACCGAGGGGTCGTGGCTCTCGCTCGACGTGAGCCCGGACGGCCGGACGATCGTCTTCGACTTCCTCGGCGACCTCTACACGTTGCCGATCGGGGGTGGCGAGGCGACGCCGATCACGCGCGGCATGGCGTTCGACGGCCAACCCCGGTTCAGCCCGGACGGCACCAAGGTGGTTTTCACGTCCGACCGGGACGGCGGAGAGAATCTCTGGATCCTGGACCTGGCCTCTGGGGACACGTCGCAGGTTACCAAGGGGAAGAGCTACCGCTATCAGTCGCCCGAGTGGACCCCCGACGGCGATTACCTCGTCGCGTCGCGGGCCGGTCTGCGGTCGGGGACGCCGAAGCTCCGGATCTATCATCGGGATGGCGGCTCCGGTGCCGACCTGATCGAGGAGCCCGACAACCTGAAGACCTTGGGCCCCGCGTTCGGGGCGGACGGTCGCTACATCTGGTTCGCGCAGCGGACCGGGAACTGGCAGTACAACGCCATCTTCCCGCAGTACCAGCTCGCGGTGTACGACCGTCAGACGGGTCGGCGATACACGCGCACGTCGCGCTTCGGCTCGGCGCTCCGGCCTACGCTGTCGCCCGACGGCAGCTGGCTCGTGTACGGCACGCGTCACGACGCGCAGACCGGCCTCGTGCTGCGCGATCTGGAGTCGGGTGCGGACCGCTGGTTGGCGTACCCGGTGCAGCGCGACGACCAGGAATCGCGCGCCACCCGCGACGTGCTCCCCGGGATGTCGTTCACGCCGGACTCGCGCGCGCTCATCGTGTCGTACGGCGGCAAGATCTGGCGCGTGCCGGTGGACGGCGCCTCGCCCGGCGAAATTCGGTTCACGGTCCGCGTCGACCTCGAGCTGGGACCGCCGCTGCGTTTCGCCTATCCGGTGAGCGACGAGCCGCGGTTTCAGGTGCGCCAGATCCGCGACGCGGTGCCGTCGCCGGACGGCACGAGGCTGGCGTTCGCGGCGCTCGACCGGCTGTGGGTGATGGACTACCCGAACGGCACGCCGCGGCGCCTCACGGGCGCCGATGAGGTGGAGGCCCAGCCCGCGTGGTCGCCGGACGGTGGCTGGATCGCGTTCGTCGCGTGGACCGGCGACGCCGGACACGTCGCGAAGATCCGCGCCGACCGCGGTGGCGAGCCTGTGCGCCTCACCACCGCGCCGGCCGTCTACCAGCAGCCGGCCTGGTCGCCCGACGGCGCGCGGATCGTGGTGATCAAGGGGCCGGCGCAGAGTTACCGCGACGCCACCGGCCCGTTTGCATTCGGCGCGGCCGACGAGCTGGCCTGGGTGCCGGCCGACGGCGGCGCGGTCACTTCGATCGCGCCCACCGACGGGCGACGCAACCCGCATTTCACGCGGGACGCGGCCCGAATCTACCTGTATAGCTCCGACGACGGGCTGTCGTCGATTCGCTGGGACGGCACGGACGAGCGGCACTATCTGACGGTGACGGGCACCAAGCCACCGGACGCCGACGATCCGCCCAACGCAGACATGATTCTGATGGCGCCGGCCGGCGATCGGGCGCTCGCCCAGGTGGACTGGGACCTGTATGTGGTGACGGTGCCGACGGTGGGCGGGAAGACGCCCACGATCTCGGTCGCGAATCCCGCGAACGCGGCGTTCCCGGCGCGGAAGCTCACCGACATCGGGGGCCAGTTTCCCGCGTGGAGCGCGGACGGGCGCAAGGTGCACTGGTCCATCGGGAATGCACATTTCGTGTACGATCTGGACCGCGCTCGGGCCGCCGAAGACAGCGCGCGCGCGGCCGCGGCGGGCGCCGGCGACGAAGAGGAAGACGGTGACGACGCCGAGGACGCGGATGACCGCACGGCGTACGAGCCGCACGAGGTCCGCATCCACATCACGGCGCCGCGCGACATCCCGCAGGGCGCGGCCGTGCTTCGCGGCGCCCGCGCGGTGACGATGCGGGGCGACGAGGTGATCGAGAACGCCGACATCCTGGTCCGCAACAACCGCATCGCGGCGGTCGGGAGCCGTGGCACCGTGCAGGTGCCCGGCGACGCGGAGGTGATCGACGTGACCGGGAAGACGATCGTGCCCGGCTTCGTCGACACCCACGCGCACATGCGGCCGGCCTGGGGTCTGCACAAGCGGCAAGTCTGGACCTATCTCGCGAACCTCGCGTACGGCGTGACCACCACGCGCGATCCGCAGACCAGCAGCACGGACGTGCTGACTTATGCCGATCTGGTGGAATCCGGCGAGCTGGTTGGCCCCCGCATCTACTCCACGGGACCCGGGGTTTTCTGGAGCGAGCAGGTCCGCGACCTCGACCACGCGCGCAGCATCCTCAGGCGCTACAGCGCGTACTACGACACGAAGACGATCAAGATGTACGTGGCGGGCAACCGCCAGCAGCGCCAGTGGATCATCATGGCGGCGCGCGAGCAGGAGTTGATGCCGACCACGGAGGGCTCCCTCAACCTCAAGATGAATCTCACCCAGATCATCGACGGGTATCCCGGGCACGAGCACTCATTCCCGATTTTCCCCCTGTACGACGACGTGGTCCGGCTCGTTGCCGAGTCGCAGGTGACCTACACGCCGACGCTCCTGGTGGCGTACGGCGGTCCGTGGGCGGAGAACTACTTCTACACGCGGGAGAATCCCCACGACGATGCCAAGCTGCGGCGCTTCACGCCGCACGAGGAGATCGACCGGCGTACGCGGCGGCGCGGCCAGGGTACCGGGCCGGGGCCCGGGGGGTGGTTCATGACGGAGGAGCACGTGTTCGCCGATCTCGCCCGGGTGGTCAGGGACGTGGTCGCGGCGGGCGGCCGGGCGGGTGTCGGGAGCCACGGCCAGTTGCAGGGCCTCGGCTACCACTGGGAGCTGTGGGCCATCCAGTCGGGCGGCCTCTCGTCCCACCAGGCGCTCCGCGCGGCCACACTCCACGGCGCCGAGGCGATCGGCCTGCACCAGGATCTCGGGTCGCTCGAGCCGGGCAAGCTTGCCGACCTGGTCATCCTGGACGCCAATCCGTTGGACGACATTCGCAACACCAACACGATCCGCTACGTCATGCGAAACGGCCGGCTCTACGACGGCGAGACCCTGGACGCCCTGTGGCCGGACCAACGGACGGTGGAGATCCCGGCGTGGTGGAATCTGGCGCCGGTGACGGAGGCGGGGATTCGATGAATGCGCGGCGCGCAATCTTCTAGCGTGCAGCGGGTCATCCACCCGCCCCTCCCGCTCCTCCCGCCTCTCCCCGCCCGGCCGCGCTGAGCCGCGGGAGAAGCGGGAGAGTGTGCATCGCGCGCGGTGCGCGTTGTCGCGCCTGTGCAACGAGCACGCCCGTGGACTTCGGCCACGACTTTCGGTAGGATCCTTCCGTTCTCGAGACCGCCCCCGGGGATCATGAAGACATCCACCTCCGAGCACCGAGCTTCGCCGGCGCTCCCCGTCGCCGAAGACCTCAACCCGTACCACGTCGCGCAGCAGCAGTTCGACCGCGCCGCCCGGTACCTGCCCGACGTCGGCAACGGGCTCGCCAACTTCTTGAAGCGGCCGTCCCGGACCATCACCGTCGAGTTCCCCATCGAGACGCAAGACGGCTCGGTCAGGATGTTCACGGGCTATCGGGTGCTCCACAGCGCGATTCGCGGGCCCGGGAAAGGGGGCATCCGTTACCACCCTGCCGTCACTGTGGACGAGGTGCGGGCGTTGGCGGCGTGGATGACGTGGAAGTGCGCGGTGGTGGACGTGCCGTTCGGTGGGGCCAAGGGGGGGGTCGTCTTCGACCCCAAGCAGCTCGCGGCGAGCGACGTGCGCAAGATCACGCGACGCTTCATTGCCGCGCTGGGTGACGCGATCGGCCCGCACACGGACATTCCGGCGCCCGACGTGAACACCAACGCCGGGACCATGGCCCGGATCTACGACACGTACCAGATGATGCACCCCGGCGAGAACAACCTGCCGGTGGTGACGGGAAAGCCCGTGGATCTCGGCGGCTCGTTGGGGCGGCGCGAGGCGACCGCGCGGGGCTGTCTCTTCGCCACGCAGCGGGCGCTGGCGTGCGGCGTGGTGCCCGGCATGGAGTCGGTCAAGGGCCTCCGGGTCGTCGTCCAGGGATTCGGCAACGCGGGAGCGATCGCGGCCGAGCTGTTTACTGAAGCGGGCGCGTACGTCGTGGGTGCCAGCGACTCGCGCGGCGGGATCTATCACGAGCGCGGGCTCGATCCGGCCGCCGTGATCGAACACAAGCGTCGCTCGGGATCGGTGGTGGGCTTTCCGGGCGTGGGGGCGGTAACCAACGAAGAGATCCTCACCCTCCCGTGCGACATCCTCATCCCCGCCGCGCTCGAGAATCAGATCCGCGCGGACAACGCGGGGCGGGTGGACGCCCGCATGGTGGTCGAGGCCGCCAACGGTCCCACGACGCCGGCCGCCGACAGCATCCTCTTCGGCCGCGGGATTCCGGTGTTGCCGGACATTCTCGCGAACGCCGGCGGTGTGGCGGTAAGCTACTTCGAGTGGGTGCAGAACATCGAGAACGAGCAATGGGACCTGGACGAAGTGAACCGCAAGCTGCTCGTGAAGATGCAGCGCGCCACCGACACCGTGCTCCAGGTCCAGCGCGACATGAACGCCTCACTCGACACGTTGCGCGACGGATCGCTCCCGGGCCTCGAGCCCGCGCTCGAGCCGCTCGATCTGCGGACGGCGGCGTTCGTGGTGGCCATCCGGCGGGTGGCGCGCGTGGCGGTGGAGAGAGGGATTTGGCCGTAACGGCAAGAGCAAAGCGCAACGAGCAAAACGCAACGGCCACCCCACCCCTACGGTGATCGGGGTGGGGTGGCCGTTGCTCGTCTCCTTGCCCTCTTCCTAGTTCTCGATATCCAACCCCGCCTCCAACGCCCGTTCGATTCGCTCGCGGCTCTCCGTGAGATGCGCCAGCGTGTAGGCGTCGAAGCTGAACGGCGGGGCGAGCCGCCGGGCGAGCCGGTCGCGCAGGTCCTGGAGCTGGAGGCGAGCCACCGACCGGGCGTCGGCCGGCGTGCGCTCGGGCGCGTCGGTGACGTACTCGATCAGCCGGTCCAGATGGGCGCGCTGCAGATCCCGCCGCGTGGACGGGACGTTGCGGCCGGGCGCGGCCCATACCTCGCTCCACACGGCGTGGCTGACCCCGTCCATCAGCTCCGGAATGGTGAGCACCTGGGCGGGGCCGAACTTCGTCTCGGCGTCGCGGATGCGCGCGAGCACCCACGGATGGGTGATCTGGTTCAGCAAGGAGCCCTGCAGCCTGGCCACCACCTCGTGCAACGGGTAGTCGATGCGGCCGTTGAACGTGTTGTTGTTGCCCCAGTGGCTCCACCGGTCCGCCCCGAACTGCCGGAAGACCTCGGGCGGTAGGGCGAACGCGCGCTCCGTCAGCGCGTATTCGGTGAGGAACGCGAGCGCTTCCTGCTGTTTCGCCTTCGAAACGGCCACGAACGGCGGCCGGGCGCCCGGGTCGCCCATGTGATCGCGGTGCTGGTACTGCCCGCCGATGTACTTGATGCCGGTCGCGACCGCGCGGACGTACTGGCTGAGCAGCGTTTGGTACGCCTCCGTGACCTCCGCGTACGACAGGTCGTCGGTGAGGACGTACTCGGGCAGCGTCTGCCATATGCCGCGGATGATGTCGGCGCGCTGTTTCCCCCAGCCCATGGGGTCGTCGCTCAGGTCGTAGACGTTGACCGTCGGGTCCAGGGCGCCGGGCCCCCGCGCGTCCTCGTCCGTGCCGTAGGCGTGTCCCGGCATCGCGGCCTCCCGCGCGATCTCGGCGGCGCGCTCGGGGCTCGGCGTGTAGCCGTAGGCGATCACCCACTTGTCGGACGACCCCACCCCCGGATTGTAGAAATGGCCCTGCGGCATCCCTGCCGGTGAGATGTTGGTCGTGGGGTACTCCATGACCGAGCTGAACACGCCGCGCTCGGCGGCCCAGTCGCGATCGTAGAGCTTGTCGAGCGGCGTGTCCGCGGACGACCGGAAGTTGTGCCGCAGGCCGAGGCTGTGTCCCACCTCGTGCATGGTGACCCAGGTGAGGGCCTCGTTGACGTACTCCATCGGGACGGGCTCATCGGGGTCGATCTCGCCCCGCGTCATGAGCGCCGCCCGCAGCAGCGCGCCCTGCGCGGACAGCTCCGGTCCCAACGTGGCCATCTCCCCGCCGTGCGACAGCGCCTGCAGCTCCTCGGGCGTCGCCTCGAACATCTCGGTCAGGGCGGCCGTGGGGCTCACGAACGAGTGCCACGCGCGCTTGAAGCCGAGCAGCATGCTCGCCTCGAACAGGATGTCGGCGTCGAGGATCTCGCCGCTGCGGGGGTCGACCACGGACGGACCGATCGCGCCGTAGCCGGGCTGGTCGGAGACGTTCCACCGCAGCGTCGCGTAGCGGATGTCGCCGGGTGCCGCGTCCGCCGGGAGCATCTCGGCGCGAATCGCGTCGCGGAACCCGGCCGCCTCGAACGCCGCGCCCCACGCCTCGACACCCGCCATCATCGCCGGCCGGTACACCTCCGGCACCGTGTTGTCGATGTAGTAGACGATCTGCTCCTTGGGGTCACACAGGCCCTGCGCGTCCGGCGGGCCGTCACATTCCAGGCGCCAGCGGTTGACGTACCGCTTGAAGAACGTCTTCTCGTCGTCCGCGAACTGCTTGTGGACGGTCAGGAAGTAGCCCGTGCGATCGTCCGCCTCGCGCGGCGTCATGGGCTCATCCGGCAGCTTCGCCAGCGTGTAGTGGATCGAAACCGGGATGTAGCGGCTGTCCGGCACCGAGCTGAAGTTCACCGGCTCGCCCGGCTTGAACGTCAGCTTTGCCTGGATGTTCAGGTTCTCCGGAAACGCGGTCACGGACTCGAGGTAGCTGCGGCCCTTGTCGAACGTCGCCCGCCCGGGCCGGCCCGGCGTGGTGGAAACCGCCCGGTTCACTCGTTGGCTCACGTCCGAGAGGTCCGAGACCACCCAGTCGTGAATGTCGATCACCACGGCGGAGTCGCCGTCGCGCAGGCTCTCGATCTTCGCGGTCTCCACCACCGAGGAGCCGAACGTGAGGTCGACCGCCTTGCCGATGGGCGTGGAGGGGTCGGCCGGGAAGCGGTGGGGGAGCTGGACGAAGAAGATCTGCTCGCCATGTCGCTCGAGGGCCACGAGCTTGCCCTCGAAGATGTCGAGCATGGTGCCGCCGAACAGGCCGTCGGCGCCGATGCCCCGCGCGATCTCGCTGTAGAGGAGGAACTCCGTGTTCAGCCGGTCCGCCGGGATGGCGAGATAGAGGTGGCCGGGCTTCTCGTAGGTGTCGAAAAAGCCCTCGCGCACCACCGCATCCTTGGTGAGCTCGGCAAACGGCTTGTACGGGCTCTTGTTCTCGTCCTTGTCCTGCGCGTAGGCGGCCGGCACCGCCGTGCCGACGAGTACCGTCAGCGCAGCGAGGCTGACGAGGGAGCGAGACATGGCTCGAGCCTCCGGAAGGGGATGTGATGAGGGGGTGGCTTCAAGAAAGATAGACGCCCGGTGAAGGGAAAAGGTTGCTGATCGACCGCCCCTGCCATCCCTGCGCTGCTGCAGCAGAGCGGCAGCCCCACCCCGCACCCCCACCGCCCAAGCTGCAGAGCGGCAGGGGCGGCAGCGTGAGCACGTTTGTTACCGGCTTCCAATCGGCGTCCCCGGGGGCTGCGACACCGGCTCGCTCCGGTCGGCCGGCAGGCTGCGGCGCTGGAGGAACCGCTCGATGTCGGCCCAGGCCATGGTGCGGTGCGCTTCCTCGACGGGGAGCCGCGGCTCCCGTTGCTGGATCAGATCGGCGATGCGGCGCAGGCCCCATTCCGCGGCGGCGCGGGACTCGACGGTTGCCTCCGGGTTCGCCGCGAGGTCGAGCAACTCGTCCACTACCGCGCGCTCCACCGCCTGCTGTACCACGGCGTGCTGCTGGTGGCGGCGCTCGCCCCACGTCCGCCCGATCACGCGGCCGACCACCTCCTCCGGTGTCGGGAGCTCGGGGTTTCGGGCGGAGAAGGCCGTGAGACGCGCCATCCGCGGCGGCGCCAGCAGGCCGCCGATCACGGACGCGGCGAGCGCGCGCGCGGCGGCGATGTGGTCGAACGCCGGGCCGGCGGGCGACCGGAACGCGCGGTCGTCGGCGGCGTGGCCGAACGGGCGCGGCGCGAGCAGCCCGAGGATCCGCTCGGGAACGGCCAGTTCCGGCGGTTGCACCGCCTGCAGCGCGAGGTCGAGCGCGCGGCGCTGCCGCTCGGGCGCGACGATGCGCGTGGCCGGGAGGGAGTCGCCGCGGACCGCGTAGCGGAACTCCATGCCGCCGACCGCCTTGATGGCGGCTTCGAGCGTGTAGCGGTGGTGCAGATACACCGTGGTGAACCGCCGGCCCAACTCGTAGAGCGGCTCGCCTTCCCCGATCGCCGAGGCGTCGAACCGCTCCATGAGCGCACGCCGAACTTCGATCACGCGGGCCAGTTCGTCCACCATGTCCGCGCCGTTCACCCACTGGGTGGCCTCGGGGAACGCCCCCAGCGCCGTCTCGTCCGGGTTCGTGATGAAGCGGAGGCCGCGCCGCGCCGCTTCGGTCACGATCGCGTCGAGGCCGGCGGCCTCGTCGCCCGGGGCGAACGGCATGTACGCGTATTGGATCGCCAGCGAGTCGTACGCGCCGGCGCCCTCCCGGTAGGCGTCGCTCAGATCGACGCCGGTGCCGGATAGGCGGATGAGCGGTGCCGGGTAGTCCATCACGGAGGCGCGCCCGTCGGCCGCCGCCACGAAGTTGTGGGCCAGGCCCAGCGTATGCCCCACCTCGTGGGCGGCGTGCTGGCGGCGTCGTGCCATCGCGAACGCTTCGGCGGACACGTTCGGATCGAGCGACGCGAGCCAGGCGGCCGCACCGGGGTCGGCGAGGAAGGGATCGCCCGCCTGGTCGGCGGCGACGGCCGGCCGGGCGCCGGCGTAGATGTCGTAGTCCACCAGCGACCGGTGCGAGTCCATGCGCACCGCCGCCTTGATGATCTCGCCGGTGCGCGGATCCACGAACGACGGGCCGATCGAGAATCCGGGCTCGGTACGGTGCACCCACTGGATCACGTGATAGCGGGCGTCCATGGGATCCATGTCCACCGGCATGTCCTCCACCCGGAACGCTCCTCGGAATCCCGCCGCCTCGAGCACCTCGTTCCACCACATGGCACCGTCCCGGAACGCGGTGCGGTATGGCTCGGGAATGCCGGGATCCAGGTAGTACACGATCGGTTGGACGGGCGGGCTGACCGGCGCGGCCGAGTCCCGCTTCACGAGGCGGTGGCGCACGATGTGGCGCGCCTCGTACCCCTGATCGAGGGGGCGGGCGTAGTCGTAGAACGTCACGGCGAACAGGCCGATCCGCGGATCGAAGCGCCGCGGCCGGTACCCCGGCTCCGGCAGCGCCACGAGCGAGTGGTGCTGACGCAGCGTGAGGGCGCGGCCGTCGGGCGCGTGCCGGCGGACGTCGCCGGCGGGCTCGTCGATCGCGAAGGTGAGCGAGACCTCGACCTCCGTGTTCCGCGGGAACGCACGGGTACGGGTGAGGTACACGGTGCTGCGGTCGTCGTCCACCGAAACGCCCCGGCTGCCGCCGTTCAGCAGCCGGGCCCGCACGTCTATCACGTCGCTCACGAAGTACGGCGTGGCGTCCACCAGCACCCGGCCGCGTTCCTCGGCCAGCACCTCGAACGCCGCGACCGTGGACAGGCCGAACGACTCGGTGACCGACCGTTGGAGCGCCGCGTCGGCGCCGACGGCACGGAAGCGCGGATTGGTGAGCACGAAGAGGACGCGATTGCCGACCCGGTCGAAGCGGGCGATCGCCTCGTCGCCAATGGCGCCGCGGTCGAGCGCGAGCTCCACGGCGCCCAGGCCCGTGGCTAGGGACGTGAGATAGAGGAATTCCTCGCCGAGGCGCGGAATCTCGAGGAGCAGGCGTCCCGCCCCTGCGTCCCAGTAGAGCGGGAAGTACCCGTCCCGCTTCTCCATGCCCCGGGTGTGGTCGGGGATCGACTGCTGCGCGTGCATCGAGGCCGGCACGAGTGCACAGACCAACGAGAAGACGAGGGGACGAGGCATGAGTGGCTCCGGGCGGGTTGGAGGCTGAAGATACTCCGAGGAGCGGGAGGAGCGGGAGCGGGGGCAGAGCGGCAGCACGCGGCCGTGCTGCCCGCTAAGCCCTCACGTACGCCGCGGCGGCCCTCGCCGCGGCCTGGCCCGACGCGATGCAGTCGGGAATGCCGACGCCGCGGTACGAACCGCCGGCCAGGAACACACCGGGGTGGGCCGCGAGGCGCGCCTCGATGCGGGCGACGCGGTCGAGGTGGCCCATGACGTACTGCGGGATGGCGCGCGGCCACCGGTAAAAGCGCCAGAGTGTGGGAGCGGTCCGGATGCCGAGCGTGTCCGCCAACTCGCGCCGGACGATCTCCCGTAACTCCCCGTCGGGGCGCTGCACGATCTCGTCCATGCCGGCCCGCCCCACGAAGAAGCGCAGCAGCGCGTGGCCGGGCGCGGCGCGGCCTGCGAACTTGTTCGATGCCCATGTGCAGGCCACGAGCGGGCTCCCCTCGGCGCGGGGCGATACATACCCGTAGCCGTCCAGCGGAGCCGGGACGGCGGAGGCCGGGAAGGCGACCGAGATGGTGGCGGTCGAGACGAACGGCACGCCCGCCAGAAGATGCGCGAGGTCGGCGTCGAGGTCGGCCAGCAGCGCGGCGGCGGCGTCGGCGGGCGTGGCAACGATCACGCCGCGTGCGCCGATCGACGTTCCGTCCGCCAGTTCCAGTGTGTATCCGCCGTGCCGCCGAGTCAGCCGGCGGACCGGAGCGTCGAGGCGCACCTCCGCCGCGCCGAGCCGGGCGGCGACGGCGGTCACGATCTCCGCCATGCCGCCAGCCGGTGCCACGAGCCCCGGCGCCCCGCCACGGGCGGGGCGCTGGAGCAGCATCGACCGGAGGACGCCGCCACGCGCGCGCTCCATGGTGCGGAGTTGCGGAAAGGTCGCTGCGAGACTCAAGGCCTCGCCGTCGGCGGCGTGAATGCCGCAGATCAGCGGCTCGACGAGCCAGCGGTAGGCCTCGACGCCGAAGCGGCGGGTCACGAAGCCCGCCACGCTCTCGTCGTCATCTTGGCGCCGCCGGGGCACGAGGAGCTCGAGGCCGGCGCGCAGACGCCCCCGGACGGTGAGGACCCGGGTGGAGAGCAGCGGACCCATTCGGGATGGAAGCAGGCCGCTCCAGCCTTCGGGCAGAGGGTGGAGGCGGCCGTCGCGCTTCACATATGTGCGGCGGTACTCCGGGCGCGTGCCTTGGAGGCGGTGCGCCAGGCCGAGCTCCCGGCAGAGGGCGGTCCCAGCGGGCTTGGCGGCGAGGAAGCCATCGGGGCCGCCCTCGATGAGGAAACTACCGACGGCCGCGCTGACGATCTTGCCGCCGAGTCGTGGGGTGGCCTCGAGGAGGCTGGCGGCGCCCGGTCCGAGCAGCGTTAGGACCTGGTGAGCGGCCGCGAGACCGGTGATGCCGCCGCCCACCACCACCAGCGGGGCCGCTCTCACGGACATCCGTGACGCGTTTGTGTCATCTGTCACGATTCCATGTGATGAAACCGCATATCTTTGAAGGACGCCCCCCCCTCAGCGCTTGAAGGCACCACAAATGACGGTTTCGTACCCCCACGTCGGCGGCGCCCTCTCCCTCGTCGGTTTGGTTTGCGTGTCGCTCACGGCGGTCCGGTCGGCGCCCGCCCAGGTACACGCCGAGCCGGTGCGCTCGGTACCGGAGCTCGGATTCCGTGGCGGGTTCGACGTCCAGCTGGAGAGCGGCTCGCTCGGCGGCCAGCTGCGCGTGCCGCTCGCGCCGTTCGCGGTGCTCCTGGCCAGCGGCGACTACTACCTGCAGAACGGGATCGACTACTGGCAGGCGAACGCCGACGCCGGTTTCCATGTGCTGCCGACCGACGCCGTGTACGGCGGGATCGGCGTGGCGCTGTCCCGCAGGCAGTACGAAGAGGCGGACCGAGCCGTGGGCGTGGCGGACACGAAGCTCGGCGTCAATCTGCTGGCCGGTATCGCCCCGCCGCGGCGCTCGATGTCCACGTTCCGCCCGTACGCCGAGACCCGCTGGACGTTCGTGAGCGATTTCGATCCCCTGTTCAGCCTTGTGGCGGGGCTCAATCTGCGGCTCTGGGCACCGTAGCGAACGCCTGCCCCCGTCACGGCAGCTGGGCCAGAACGGTAGCGGGAATCAGGACCGCGGGAATCTTGTGGATGACGCCGTTGTCCACCACGAGGTTCGTCTCCTCCAGCAGCACGCCGTTGATCCGCACGCCGTCGAAGGTCGAGACGGTCAATTCTGCTCCCTGCGCCGTCTGGATCTCGTTCACCCGTCCGAGCGCCTCCGTGTCGAAGAAAAACAGGGCCACGTGGAAGAGCACCACGTCCCGGAGCAGGTCCTCGTCCGCGAAGATGGCCTCCCGATCCGCCGGATCCATGGCGTCGAAGGCGGCGTCGGTCGGGCCGATGATCGTGAAGGGACCCTCCTCGGTGAAGGTCATCTGCAAGTTGGTCGCCGAGATGGCCGACAGGTACGTGGAGAAGTCGGCGTCCCGCTGCAGGGCCTCGACGAGGCTCACATCTGCGAGTTCGTTCTTGCCGCAGGAACCGCCGCTCAGGGTCGCAATGAGCAGGCCCGCGGCGAGGAGGCCGACGAGGGGGCGTTGACGCATGGGCCTAGTCTCCTGGGTACGCAATCGACTGGTCGGGAGGCATACGACCCCAGGGCGCGTCGGAACGGGCGCCCTCCGAAGCCAAACGCAATACGCCTCAGGGGTCAAGCGGTTCCGCAACCGGCGGTTCGCAGGGGTTGTCGCCCACACCTGTCACGATACCTTTCGGGCACTTTCCATCCTCGACGACCGCCCCTTGAACGTCGCGATTCTCGCCGCGCTGATCGTTGCCGTGATGCTCCTCGCCGTGCTGGTGGCGGCGCAGCTCCGGGGGGGCGGGTCGGGTGACGAGCTGCACCGGCAGCTGGTGGAGGTGCGGGCCCGTCTGGATACCCTGGCGGCGTCGCAGCGCGACGTCCCGGCGGCGGTCACGGCCGGGAGCCTGGAGCAGGCCCGCTCCCTGGCCGATGTGCGAGAGCGCCTCGGACAGCTCGCCGACGCCACGCGGCGGCTCGAGGAGGTGGGCCGCGCCGTGGGGGACGTGCGGGAGCTGCTCAAGGTGCCGAGGCTCCGTGGCACGTTGGGGGAGGTGTGGTTGGAGGAGCTGCTGCGGCAGGTGTTTCCGGGATCCCTGTACGCCACGCAATACGGCTTTTCGTCCGGGGAGAAAGTGGACGCCGTGCTGCGGGTAGGCGGCCGGTTGGTGCCCATCGACTCCAAATTCCCGCTGGACGCCTGCCAGCGGATGCTGGCGGCGGACGGGCCGGAGGCCGATCGCGAGCGGCGCGCGTTCCGTCGCGCGCTGCGCCTACGGATCGACGAGGTGGCGGCGAAGTACATCCGGCCGGACGAGGGGACGTTCGACTTCGCCATGATGTATGTCCCGGCGGAGAACGTATACTACGAGGCGGTGGTGCGGGGGGAGGACCTCGACGACGACGGCAGCGTTGTGGGCTACGCGCTGAACCGCCGCGTCATCATCGTGTCGCCCAATACGTTCTATGCTTACCTGTCCGCGCTGGTCCACGGGTTGCGCGGGCTCGCCGTGGAGGAGCGGGCGCGGGAGATCCTGGACTCGATCGGCGGTCTCGAGCAGCAGTTCGCCAGATTCCAGCGGTCGCACGACATCGTGGGTCGGCATCTCGAGAACGCCTTCAAGCAATACGGCGAGTCCCAGCGGGAGCTGGCGCGCATCCAGCACCGGTTCGCCCATCTCACCGGGGTCGACGCGCCGGCCGAGCCGGCCCTGCCGCGTCGGCCGGAGGTCGAATCATGAGCCAAGTGGTGCAGGCCGCGGTGGTGTTCGCCGTGCTGAGCGTCGTCGGTTTTACGGCGGGGTTCTTCGCGTTTCGCCGGCGGCGCTTTCTCCTGATGGGCCTGAGCCTGCTGGTTGCGGTGTTGTGCCTGTCGTTGGCGGGGCTGTGCGCCACGGTTCAGGTGGCCGTTCAGGGGTACCGGGCCCTCACGCGCGAAGAAGTCGCGGCGGTGGTCGAGACGCGGTCCACCGGTCCGCAGACCTTCGTCGCCACCTTCGACTTCCCGGACGGCCGCAGCGCCACCTACAGCCTGGCCGGCGACGAGTTGTACGTGGACGCGCACATCCTCAAGTGGAAACCCATCGCCAACGTGCTCGGGTTGCACACCGCGTACGAGCTGGACCGCGTCGCGGGCCGCTACGCGACACTGGAGGACGAGCAGGAACGCCCCCGCTCGGTCTTCTCGCTCGCCGCCGATAAGCCGGTGGACATGTTTCACCTGCGCCGCCGGTTCTGGCTGTTCCGGCCCGTGCTGGACACCGAGTACGGATCGGCGACGTTCGTGCCGGCGGACCGGCCGGCCACCTACGAGCTGCGGGTCAGCACCACCGGCCTGTTGATTCGACGAGAACCGCAGTAAGCGAAGGAAGAAGTGAGAAGTAAGGAGTGAGGAGTGAGATGTGAGAAGGTACGTCGGTGGTACTCCTTCCTTCCTACTTCTCACTCTCCGTACTGCCGATTCACCTCCGCATACAACCGCCTCGCCCGCTCCCGGTCCTCCGCGTCGCCGAAGATCTTCTCGCCGTCAAACCGTCCGTTCTCGATGAAGATGTCGGAGGTGGCCCGTCCGCGGGTGACGCTGCCGGCGAGGTGGACGCCGGGCACGTTGGTCTCGAATGTCTCAGGGTCGAGGGCCGGCCGGCGGCTCTCGCGGTCGAGGGCGATGCCGATCCGCTCGAACAGCGCGAAGTCCGGCTGGAAGCCGGTGAG